>Ga0302202_10005755_pt1 | contig 12543 bp, 10 predicted proteins | sample II_Bog_N3_3_FD_194579 | JGI IMG/M metagenome (GOLD analysis project Ga0302202, IMG submission 194579) | Peat permafrost microbial communities from Stordalen Mire near Abisko, Sweden - II_Bog_N3_3 | ecosystem: Environmental > Terrestrial > Soil > Wetlands > Peat | place: Sweden: Abisko...
AGTGAAGGCAGGGGGCGGCGGCCCCCTGCACCCCCGTTACTGCATGTGTTTGCGCTTGAAATCGGCGGGGCGCTTGGTGGCTGGGTTTCCGGCGCTGCACTCTCCCGGTCGCGCTCGCGGCGAAGCCGCAATGATAGCCTGCGGCGCTTCAACGTTACGCTACAAGGCCGGCTTAAGCTGAGCCAGACAGGTCATCGGAGCGCGAGGGGCCAACCGATTTCTCTGGAGAAATCGGCACGTCGAACACCCCTCGCATCTTACCCTTAAACCTTCAAACCGAACGCGACTGCGCCTCGGTCCCATACAACACCGCTGCCCGTTCCTCGAACGCGGCAACCATCTTGCGGAACGCCTTGTCGACATACTGCCCGGCCAAATTCTCGAACAGCGCATTGCGGAAGCTGAACGTCACCGAGAAATCGATCTCGCACCCGCCATCGGGCATCGGCCGGAACAGCCAGCGATTATCCAGATCGCGCATCGGCCCATCGACGTAAGTCACCGTGATCGCACCCTCGGCATCCGCGTTTTCGGCCGGGGGCAGCTTGGCGACGCGGCTGGTGAACTTCTCGCGCAGCATCTTGAAGCCGACGAGCATGTCGGCGATCATCTCGTGCCCGTTGTCGGATTTGACGCGGGTGGCGACCACCCACGGCAGGAACTCGCCATAACGGCTGACGTCGGCGACGAGATCGAACATCTGCTGCGCGCTCCATGGGAGGCGGCGCACTTCATGCAACCCAGCCATCAACGTGCCTGCGTATCCGTGGGCGCGACCGACTTCGCGGTTGCGCGTGCCAGTTGGGCTTCACGCGCGGCACGCATCTGGGCGAAATCCTCACCCGCGTGATACGAGGAGCGGGTCAGCGGGCTCGCCGCCACCTGCAAAAAGCCCTTCGCCCGCGCGATCGCGCCATAGGCCGAGAACGCCTTGGGGGTGACGAACTCCATCACCGGGGTGTGCTTGGGGGTGGGGCGCAGATATTGCCCCATGGTCAGGAAATCGATCCCGGCGCTGCGCATGTCGTCCATCACCTGATGGACCTCCAGGCGCTGCTCGCCGAGGCCGAGCATGATGCCCGACTTGGTGAACACCAGCGGATTGTGCGCCTTGACCTCCTCCAGCAACCGCAGCGAGGCGTAGTAACGCGCGCCCGGCCGGATGGTGGGGTACAGACGGGGCACCGTCTCCAGGTTGTGGTTGTAGACATCCGGACCCGCCGCCACGATCGCCTCGACCGCGGGGCGCATCTTGTTGCGGAAGTCCGGCGTCAGGATCTCGATGGTGGTGTTGGGCGTCTCGCGGCGCAGCGCCTCGATCACCTTGACGAACTGGCTCGCACCGCCGTCGGGCAGATCATCGCGATCGACCGAGGTGATGACGATATGTTCGAGGCCCATGCGCGCGGCGGCCTGCGCCACATGCGCGGGTTCGTCGGCATCGACCTTGCGCGGCATGCCGGTCTTGACGTTGCAGAACGCGCAGGCACGCGTGCAGACGTCACCCAGGATCATCACCGTCGCGTGTTTCTTCGACCAGCACTCGCCGATGTTGGGGCAGGCGGCCTCCTCGCACACCGTGTTCAGCTTCAACTCGCGCATCAGGTCGCGGGTGTGGCCATATTCGCGGCTGGTCGGCGCCTTGACGCGGATCCAGTCGGGCTTGCGCTGCGTGGCCGGGCGTGGCTCGGCTTCGGGTGGGGAGGAGAGGTCGTTCATGGGGCGCAGATAGAGCATTGCGCAAAAAAGTGGGAACCGGTTTTTTGCAAAAGGCGATGCGAAAACCAAAAATCGCCACCGGCTTGCCCGGTGGTGCGCATCGCGGGCGCGGTTCCAGTGCCAAAACGCCTCACCCGCTTGCGCGCGGCGGCGGATCGGGGCATCTGACTGCGCATGACTCGCGATACCACCGTTCAGATCGACCGGCTCGTCGCCGGATACCGCCGCTTCCGCGACTCGGGGTGGACCCCCAAGCGCGAACGCTGGGCCTCGCTCAGCGAGAGCCAGCACCCCGAAACCATGGTCATCGCCTGCTCTGACAGCCGGGTGGACCCGGCCCAGATCTTCGATGTCGATCCGGGCGAGATCTTCGTCGTGCGCAATGTCGCCGCGATGGTCCCGCCGTTCGAGACCACGCCAGGCCACCACGGCGTTTCGGCCGCGCTGGAATTCGCGGTGCAGGTGCTGAAGGTGCGCCAGATCATCGTGCTGGGCCACGGCATGTGCGGCGGCGCCAAGGCGGCGCTGACCCAATCGATGCATGGCGCGGCGCCGGGCGAGGGCGGCTTCATCGCCGACTGGATTTCGATGCTGGACGAGGCGCGCGGACCGGTGATGGCGCAATACGGCACCGAGGGCCGCGAGGCCGAGCGCGCCATGGAGCACGCCGGGGTGCGGGTCAGCCTGGCCAACCTGCGCTCGTTCCCCTGCGTGCGGCACAAGGAAAAGACCGGCGAACTGCATCTGGCCGGTGCGTTTTTCGCCATTTCGGACGGGGTGCTGCACTTGCTGGACGAAGCCACCGGGGCGTTCAAGCCGGCGGTTTGAAGAAGGGGACAATGCGAGGGATTCCTCCCTCAGATGTCCCTTTCTCTCGCACAAAAAAGGCCGGCCCCGCAGGACCGGCCCCTTTCTCACAACCGTGTAAGGCTTACTTCCCGGCCGCCTTCTGCTGGGCATAAATGCCCCACAGCTGCGCGATCGGCCCGCGCGACGCGCCGGTCACCTTGGCGAAGCTGGCCTGCGCCCCGGCGAAATCGCCCGAGCCAACCTGGGCGATGCCCAGACGGGTATTCACCGCATCGGCATCGACGCCGGCCTTGCCCAGTGCCGCCTGATAGAACGCCGCCGCATCGGCATACTGCCCGAAGGCGAGGTACGAATCGCCGTCGCTGGCCAGGGCCGCCGCGTTGGCCGAGGCCGATGTCAGGTCCTTCTTATAGCCCGGCAGCGCGGCCCGCTCGCCCGGCAGACGCTGGTTGGCCAGTTGGTACGACGGCGACACCGACGGATCGGTCACCGTGATCACGCCGTTCGCCACCGCCTGATCGATCACCGACTTGACCTCGTTGGGCAGCGCGCGCGGATCGGCGACGCGGATATACTCCGAGAGGTGGCCCTTCTGGGTGATCTTGCCGGCCTTGCCCAGCAGGCGCAGCAGGTCGAGTTCCTCGCCGGGGTTCTTGAACTCCAGCTCGGCGATGGTGGTGCCGATGGTAGAGTTCCAATTGCGCTGCGACGGATAGGCCGAAACCATCAGCCGACCGAAATCGAGCGTCTGCTCCTTCAGCTGGTTGTCATAGGCGATCTGCAGCGCATGGCCGTAAAAGCCTTCCTGCGCCGGCTGGCCCGCGGTCTGCGCCTGCGTCAGCACGGTCTTCCACGCGGCCAAGCCCTCGGCGATCTGCTTGTTGTCGAGCAGCGACTCGGCCAGGATCACGTCGGCATTGTTCTGGTGATAGCCACCGGCGGTCGCCACCTTCAGCGCGGCGATCGCCGTCGGATAATCCGATTGCTGATACGCGAACTCGCCCTTGAAGAAGTTGAGCTGGGGGAGCTGGTCGGCCGAGGCCTTGCCGCTGTCGATCATGGCGTTGATGCCGCGCAGCTGGATCGCCGGATCCGATGCGAAAGCGCCCAACTGGGTGGCGGCAAGCTGACCGGCGACGTACTTGTCATCAGCGGTGGTGGCGGCGGCGAAGGCCGCGTCCAGCTTGGCCTTGGGATCGGCCAACGTCGCGCCCAGCTCCGCAATGGCGGCCTTGGTGGCGGCATCGTCGTTGCCATCCTGCGCAGCCTTCAACTTGGCGGCGGCGGCGGTGACCGCCGGGCTGGCCTTGGCGGCATCCATCGCCTTGGTGAAGGCGACATAGGCCGGCTGGAACTTCGCCGAAAGGACGATCTTGGGGGCGGCGGCGGGGGCATCCTTGGCCATCGCCGGAACGCTGGCCGCACCGGTCACCGCCGCCAGCAGCGTAACGGCGAGCACTCCGCGCGCGATGCGCCCGGCGCCATACCGGCCGCGGCGAACTGTGCTGATCATGGCAATCTCACTCCTCAGATGAACCGGCCCGCGCCGGGGCCATGTTGACGTCAGTCTTCCACGCGCACCGGTCAGGGCGCGGAAATGCCATGTCTGATGGCCGGAATTAACCGCCTTGGCAACGGTTCCCGGGCGGCATTCACATTTGTAATGCCAACGGCTGAACCCGCTTTGAATAGGCCGCCCTGCATGGCGGAGGCCCGGTCTTGTGGAAAAACCGCCGGTGGCTCCCCACCGGGGGAAACCCGCGCTGGCCATGCGCGTATCCTTGGCCTAGAGGGTGTGGTTCCGAGCCCCTCATCAGAACAAAGATCCGGCCACCCGCGTGAGCGAAGACACCATCATTTCCGATTCCCCCTCGCCCATGGGCGAGTTCACCCGCGTCGATATCGTCGACGAGATGAAGGCGAGTTACCTCGATTACGCGATGAGCGTGATCGTGGCCCGCGCCCTGCCCGACATACGCGACGGGTTGAAGCCGGTGCACCGCCGCATCCTGTGGACCAGCCACGAGAACGGGTTCACCCACGCGAAGGCCTATCGCAAGTCGGCGCGTATCGTCGGTGATGCCATGGGTAAGTACCACCCGCATGGTGACGTGGCGATCTATGACGCCCTCGCGCGCATGACCCAGCCGTGGTCGATGCGGGTGCCGTTGATCGATGGTCAGGGCAACTTCGGCTCGATGGACCCCGATCCGCCGGCCTCGATGCGGTACACCGAAGCGCGGTTGGCGAAGGTCGCCGACACGCTGCTGGCGGATATCGACAAGGATACGGTCAACTTCCGCGACAACTACGACGGTTCGGAATCCGAGCCCGAGGTGTTGCCGGCGCGCTTCCCCAACCTGCTGGTCAACGGCGCGGGCGGCATCGCCGTCGGCATGGCCACCAACATCCCGCCGCACAACCTGGGCGAGGTGATCGACGCGGTCTTCGCCATGCTCGACAACCCGGCGATCAGCACCGAGGAACTGATGCAGATCGTGCCGGGGCCGGACTTCCCCACCGCGCCCTTGATTTTGGGCCAGCACGGCGCACGCAACGCCTATAACACCGGGCGCGGCTCGATCCTGATGCGCTGCCGGCACGAGATCGAAAAGGGCCGGGGCGACCGCCGCTCGATCGTGCTGACCTCGATCCCGTTCCAGGTCGGCAAGTCGGGCCTGGTGGAGAAAATCGCCGAGGCCGCCAAGGACAAGCGGATCGAAGGCATCAGCGACATCCGCGACGAATCGAACCGCGAAGGCGTGCGGGTCGTCATGGACCTGAAGCGCGATGCCACGCCCGAGGTGGTGCTGAACCAGCTCTGGCGCAACACGCCGGCGCAATCGTCATTCCCGGCCAACATCCTCGCCATCCGTGGTGGCCGCCCGGAAGTGCTCGGCCTCGCCGACATCCTGCGCGCCTTCATCACCTTCCGCGAGGAAGTGATCACCCGCCGCACCAAGTTCGAACTGAACAAGGCGCGCGAGCGGGCGCATATCCTGCTGGGTCTGGTGATCGCGGTCACCAATCTGGACGAGGTCGTGCGGATCATCCGTGGCGCCCCCAACCCGGCCGCCGCTCGCGCCGCGTTGATCACGCGCGAATGGCCGATGGGCGAGATCGCGCAGTACATTCGCCTGGTGGAAGCGATCGAGGAAGGTTCGGACGAGCTCTCCGCGCCGACCTATCGCCTGTCCGAAACGCAGGTGAAGGCGATCCTCGACCTGCGTCTGCACCGCCTGACCGCGCTGGGCCGCGATGAAATCGGCGGCGAGCTGGAGCAGTTGTCGATCGCCATCGCCGGCTATCTGGCGATCCTGGGCGACCGGGTGAAGTTGTACGCGGTGATGCGCGACGAACTCGCCGCCGTGCGCACCGCCTTCGCCACCCCGCGCGTCTCGGAAATCGTCCCCGCCGCCGATGGCATCGACGACGAGGACCTGATCGAGCGCGACGACATGGTCGTCACCGTCACCGTCGACGGCTACATCAAGCGCAGCCCTTTGAGCACGTTCCGCGCCCAGGCGCGCGGCGGCAAGGGTCGCGCCGGCATGGCGACGAAGGACGAGGACATCGTCGCGACGATGTTCGCCGCCTCGACCCACACGCCGGTGCTGTTCTTCTCGACCGCCGGCAAGGTCTATCGCCTGAAGGTCTGGCGCCTGCCCGAGGGCGCCGCCGCCACGCGTGGCCGGCCGATTGTCAACCTGCTGCCCGCCTTGGATCAGGGCGAGACGATCGCCGCCGTGCTGCCGCTGCCCGAGGACGAGGCGAGCTGGGGCGATCTCAGCGTGGTCTTCGCCACCGCGCGCGGCAACGTGCGCCGCAACGCCATGGACCTGTTCGCCAACGTGCCCAGCAACGGCAAGTTCGCGATGAAGTTCGAGGGCGAGGATGAGGGCGACCGCCTGATCGGCGTCGCGCTGCTCACCCCCGGCGACGACGTGCTGCTGGCCTCGCGTCAGGGCAAGGCGATCCGCTTCGCCGCCGACGATGTGCGCGCCTTCCAGAGCCGCACGTCAACCGGCGTGCGCGGCATGGCGCTGAAGGACGGCGACGAGGTGATCTCGCTGTCGATCCTCCACCGCGTCGAAGCCGGCGGCGAGGAGCGCGAGGCCTACCTGAAATTCGCCCCGTGGAAGGGCGAGAAGGAAGGCGATTCGCCCCTGCCCGCCGAACGCATCGAGGAACTGGCCGCGCGCGAGGAATTCATCCTCACCGTCTGCGCCAACGGTTACGGCAAGCTTTCGTCGGCCTACGAATACCGCCAGACCGGGCGCGGCGGCCAAGGCATCGCCAATATCGACAACATCGCCCGCAATGGGCCGGTCGTCGCCAGCTTCCCGGCTACGCAAGGTGACCAATTGATGCTGGTGACGGATCAGGCGAAACTGATCCGCCTGCCGCTCGAGTCGCTGCGGGTGATCGGGCGCGGATCGGCCGGCGTGCGGTTGTTCAACGTCGCCGATGACGAACATGTGGTGAGCGCCGTCCGCCTGGCAGAACCCGCCGAAGCGGTCGAGGACACCGAGGGAGAAGACTGATGTCTGCCACGGCCACCGTCACGCGCGCCTACAAGGTGCTGACCGCGCCGCAAATGGCGCAGTTCCAGGGCGAGGGCCGCTTCACCGGCGCGCCGGTGGATGTGGCGGATGGCTACATCCACCTTTCGGACGCGCGGCAACTGACCGGCACCGTCGACAAGCATTTCGAGGGGCAGGACAACCTGTTCATCGTCGCCATCGATCTCGATGTGCTGGGCGATGTGGTGCGGTGGGAGCCCGCGCGCGCTGGGGCATTGTTCCCGCATGTCTATGGCGCGATGCCATGGTCGGCGGTGCTGGCGTTCGAACCGCTGCGCCGCAACACCGATGGCACGGTGGCGGTTCCGGCCTGACTTGATGGCGTATGATGTCCATGTGATCGGCGGCGGCCTCGCCGGCAGCGAGGCGGCGTGGCAACTGGCGCGCCGTGGCTTGCGGGTGCGCCTGTCCGAACTGCGCGGTACCGGGGAACGGTCTCCCGCGCATCAGGGCGACGGGTTGGCAGAACTGGTCTGCTCCAACTCGCTGCGGTCGGACGATGTGAACAACGCCGTCGGCCTGCTCCACCACGAGATGCGCGGCCTCGGCAGCCTGATCATGCAAGCGGCCGAAAAGGCCCGCGTCCCCGCCGGTTCGGCGCTGGCCGTGGACCGGGATGTGTTCTCGGCCGAGATCGAGGCGGCATTGACCGCCTGCCCCAACCTCGATCTGGTGCGCGAGCGGATCGACACGTTACCCGAAGCCGGATTGACGATCGTGGCCACCGGCCCCCTGACCGCCGCCGCCCTGGCCGAGAGCATCGGCGCGGCCACCGGCGCCCACGCCTTGGCGTTTTTCGATGCCATCGCGCCGATCGTCCACCGCGAATCGATTGACATGGACGTGGCATGGATGGCCAGCCGCTGGGACAAAGGCGCCGAAGCCTCGCTGGCCATGGGCGGCGACGGGCGCGATTACATCAACTGCCCGATGGACCGCGAGCAGTACTACGCCTTCCACGCCGCGCTGATCGCCGGCGAAAAGACCGCCTTCCGTGAGTGGGAGGCCAACACCCCCTACTTCGACGGTTGCATGCCGATTGAGGTCATGGCCGAGCGCGGCGTCGAAACCCTGCGCTTCGGCCCGATGAAGCCCACCGGGTTGGACAATCCGCGCACCGGGCGTTGGCCCTATGCCGTGGTGCAGTTGCGGCAGGACAATGTGCTGGGCACGCTGTGGAACATGGTCGGGTTCCAGACCAAGCTGCGCCACGCCGAGCAGGTCCGCATCTTCCGCACCATCCCGGGCCTTGAAAATGCCGAGTTTGCCAGACTCGGCGGGCTGCATCGCAACACGTTTCTCAACTCGCCGACATTGCTGGATCGGCAGCTACGTTTGAAATCAGCCCCCCACATCCGCTTCGCCGGCCAAATCACCGGCTGCGAAGGCTATGTCGAAAGCGCCGCCATCGGCTTGCTGGCTGGCGTCATGACCGCTTTGGAAATCGCCGGCCACCCGTGGACCGAGCCCCCGCGCACCACCGCGCTGGGCAGCCTGCTCGCCCACATCACCGGCGACGCCGAGGCCGAGACCTATCAGCCGATGAACATCAACTTCGGCCTGTTCCCCCCCGTCACCGGCGTGAAGGGCAAGGCCAACCGCAAGGCCGCGCACAGCGCCCGCAGCCAAGCCGACTTATTGCCCTGGCTCGCCACCATCGGCCCCGTCATCGCCTGAGCCCTTCGGGGCCGTGCAACTGCACCCCGGCTTTTTCTTCGGCTTGGCGTGCGCGGCGGTGTAAGCGTCGAACTCAGCACGGGTCACCACGCCATCGTGGTTGGCATCCATGTCGCTGAAGCGGTCACCGGTCTTCACCGCCCACTCCTCGAAACTCAGCAGGTTGTCGTGATTGGTATCCAGCTTCTGGAATGCCTTCACCCGCGTCGACAGCATCTCGGTCCGCGAGATCTGGCCGTCGCGATTGCGGTCATAACGGTTGAACCGCTTCTGCTCGTCGGATTCCTTGGGCTTACCGCCCCCGGGCAATGCGGCCCCGCGCCCATGCGCACCCGCACTGGGCAGCACGATCGGCATATCAGGCGCGGCGCTGGCGGAAAGATCGGGCGGCGGCACGCCATGCTCCAGTTCGGCGCGGCCCTGCCACCAGAATACCCCGGCCGAGGCCAGCAACAACGCCGACACCGCCCCCACTGCAATTCGGTTCATCATGCCCCCTTTTGCCTGGGGCGAACCTAGGGACTCTACAGATATAAGGAAAGGGCCTCCAGCGGCCAAGGGCCACGGCCCTTGGAACCCATATTTGGGTGACGCGCCGTAACTGTGGAAAAGCGCCGCCGCGAAGCGGCTGTCAAAATACCGCTTCGCGGACCAGCGCAATTCATCCGTCGGCGCGGAATGCGGCCAAGTTTATGGGCCCAAGGGTCGTGGCCCTTGGCCGTCGGAGGCAATTTTCCTTAAAAAGACCTAACCCGGAAAATTCACCGGGGGTTGGCGGATGTAACATAAATCCCTGATTTGATGTATGATTTGGTTGCTTAGACCGATCAACGTCATTTCAGGAAGGCCACACCCGCCATGGACGATCTTAAGCTGCCGCTCCCCGATCTGTCACCTGTTTCCGGCAAGCGGTTGGATGTCAGGTTTGATGGCGGGATGCTCTCATGCGATGGCGGGATTTTGCTGTTGCGCGAGGTCGAGCGGCGGCTTGGCGTGGCCGATCGTCTGGCGGCCTGCATCAGGGATCCGCGCTCGCCCGAGCATATCACGCACAGCCTTGCCGACATCATCGGCTTTCGGCTGATGATGATCGCGGCGGGTTACGAGGACGGCAATGACGCTGCCAGCTTGCGCGTCGATCCAATGTTCAAGATGACGCTTGATCTGACACCTTCAGATCGCGCGTTGTGTTCGCAGCCGACCATCTCGCGTCTGGAAAACCTGCCCGATACGCGCGCGTTGCTGCGCATGGGCCGCGCCATGGTCGATCTGTTTTGCGACAGTTTCCGCACCGTGCCCAAGCGGATTGTGCTCGACATCGACGATACGTTTGACGCGGTTCATGGCGGTCAGCAGTTGCGTTTGTTCAATGCCCACCATGACGAATATGGCTTTCAGCCCATCGTCGTGTTCGATGGCGAGGGCCGTTTCATCACCGCCGTGCTGCGGCCGGCCAAACGACCAAAGGGCACGGAAATCCGGGCATTTCTGCGCCGCCTGCTGCGAGCTATCCGCAGCCATTGGCCAAAAACGCAGATCCTGCTGCGCGGCGACAGCCATTATTGCTGCCCCGAGGTTCTCGACTGGTGCCGGGCGGGTGGTCACGATTTTATCCTCGGCGTCGCGCCCACGGCGACCTTGCGCCGCCATATCACCGATCTGGAAACCAGCACCAGGGCGCGCTTCGATGCTGCGCTCGCCAGTAGGACGGGTGCGGGCAAACTGCGCCGCTTCAAGGCGTTCAACGATGGCGCGAAGAGTTGGAGCCGCGTCGAGCGGATCATCGCCCGCGTCGAAGTCGGCGACCAGGGCGCCGACACCCGCTTCATCGTCACCAATCTCAAAAAGGGCTCGCCCCGCTGGCTCTACGAACAGGTCTATTGCCGACGAGGCCAGGCCGAGAACCACATCAAGTCGTGGAAAACCCATCTCGCCGCAGATCGCACATCCTGCACCAGGGCCACCGCCAACCAGCTACGGCTGTTCCTCCATGCCGGTGCCTACTGGCTGATGTGGGGGCTGCGCACCGCCATGCCGAAACGATCCGTCTGGCGCACCGTCCAGTTCGACACCTTGCGCCTGCGCCTCATCAAGATCGCCGCGCGCGTCACCGAGTTGAAGACCCTCATCCGGCTGCAGTGGCCAACGGCTTGTCCCGATCAACACATCTTCCGGATCGCCCTCGCGCGCATACCCCACCTCGTCACCTGAACGTTGCGGCAAGCACGCCACATCGAACCCCTCACAGTCAACCCGCAAGCCTTGATCCACCCAAACCCCGCCCACCGCCGGGGACGAGCCGGTATGCCCGGCTGACGCCAAATGCTCAAAACTGGGAGCGCGAAACTCAACCGGATGAATTATGCGGGCTAGAGCGCGGCTTTCGCGTGGCGGACAGTTTTGGGCGCAATGCTTCGGTCGAATGGCCCTCGCTACGTTTGGGCGTGATCCGCAGCGTGGCTAACCGCCAACTGCGAACGATCATCGAAGTGTTGGGCCGTGAACACGGCATCGAGATGATCGAGGGCACAGATTACGAATTGCGCACCGCTCTGGCGACTGGCCGCATCCATCTCGCGCTCACGCTTTTGCGCGATAAGGAAAGTGTGCCCAATACCCATCCGCTCTGGGCCGAACCTTATACGATGCTGGTGGCCAGCAATCATCCTTTGGCCGGGCGGGAAAGCGTGGCCCCCGAGGAATTGGCCAGCGAGATCATGCTCGCCCGCCGCTCCTGCGAGATCTTGGAAGAAACCAGCCGCTTCTTCACCAGCGCCGGGGTGCGCCCGCGCTTTGCCTTCCGTTCGGAAAGCGACGAGCGATGCCTGGCAATGATGGCGGCCGGCCTTGGGATCACGACTGCACCTGCATCGTTTGCCATTACAGGCACTGCGCAACTGGCCGTGGATGGGTATAATTTTCATCGCCGCATAGGCCTGATCCACGACCCTGCATGAAGTAATGCCGAAAAACTGGCAATCATCGCGCAGATCGCCAAGATGCTGCAAGATACCTAGCCAATGGCCGAGCAGGCGCGCCGAACTAGCCCTTCTCACCTACAGGCGCTGACCGGGGCTCAGCTGTTGGGGAAAACTGGGAATTGCGATATATCTTTGGGGCACCCCACTGGCGCAAAGAGCCATTTGGGGTTAATTTGTGCCCATGCTGAAACCCTCAAAAGAAGCCAAGCCCGATACGAGCCAAACCGAGGCCGCTTATGCCCGGTTGCGCACCATGATCATCAATTGTGAACTCGCCCCAGGCTCACGCCTGACCGAACGCGAATTGATCGAGCGCCTTGGCCTTGGCAGAACGCCAGTGCGCGAGGCGCTCGTGCGTCTGGACCAGGACCGGCTGATCGAAACCCTGCCCCGCAGCGGCTATCGCGTCACCCGGATCGACAGGAAATCCATCGAGGATTTCTTCACGGTATGGCTGGTTCTGGGGCCTCTTACGGCCAAGCTAGCCTATGAACGGATGGCTGCAGATGACCGACAGGAGTTGATGGAAATTGGAGTCAAATCAGCCAATCCGGCCCTCCGGCCATCTGAGTTGGCCAGCAATGCGGCCGAATTTTTCAATAGGTTGGCAACGCTTGCAAACAATGACCTGCTCCTCTTCCTCTATGAGCGCCTCAGCGCAGAAATGGAGAGACTGTTCATTAATTTCTTCAATACAGAGCAAGGGCGTCAGTGGGTGTCCACTGCGGAAGAAATAGCAGCCTTCGTGGCCGTCCGTGACCCTGGGCGCGCCA
>Ga0302202_10005772_pt1 | contig 12523 bp, 10 predicted proteins | sample II_Bog_N3_3_FD_194579 | JGI IMG/M metagenome (GOLD analysis project Ga0302202, IMG submission 194579) | Peat permafrost microbial communities from Stordalen Mire near Abisko, Sweden - II_Bog_N3_3 | ecosystem: Environmental > Terrestrial > Soil > Wetlands > Peat | place: Sweden: Abisko...
ACGATCCCAAGCCGATGCCTCCGAAGGCGCCGAAGATGAGCGATGCGGATATCGCGGTCATCGAGCAATGGGTGAAGGCGGGCGCGGTGATGCCGAACGATCCTCCGCCGGCGCAGTAGGGCGGGGTATCGGCGGGTGCGCTGTCGCGGTCCTGTAACACGGCGGGGCTAGTGTAGATGTATGCGGCTGAGCTTTGTGGTGCCTGCGTACAACGAAGAAGCGTACCTGCCGGCGTGTCTGGAGTCGATTCTGGAGCAGACGCGGGAGCTGAGCGAGCCGGTCGAGATCATCGTGGTGAACAATGCAAGCACGGACCGTACGCGCGAGGTGGCGCTGGGATATGCGGGCGTGCGCGTGGTGGACGAGCCGCACAAGGGGCTGACGTTTGCGCGGCAGGCGGGGTTTGCGGCCAGTACAGGCGAACTGATCGCGAACGTCGATTCCGACTCGCGGCTGACTCCGGGCTGGGTCCGGAAGGTGCTGGCGGAGTTTGCCGGCGACGCGAAGCTGGTGGCGTTGAGCGGACCCTTTGTGTACTACGACCTGACACCGCGGCAGCGGGTCAGCGTGCGGATCTTCTATGTGGCGGCATTTCTGGTGTATGCAATCAACCGGTATGTGCTGCGTGCGGGGTCTATGGTGCAGGGCGGGAATTTTGTGCTGCGGCGGGACGCGCTCGAAAAGATCGGCGGGTTCAATACCGAGATTGCGTTCTACGGCGAAGACACGGACATTGCGCGACGCATGAATGCGGTCGGCGATGTGAAGTTTACGTTTGACCTGAAGATGTTCTCCTCGGCGCGACGGTTGAAGAATGAAGGCATGATGACGATTGCGGCCCGGTACACGATGAACTACTTGTGGACGACGTTCCGCAAGAAGCCGTTCACGGTGGCTTACAGCGACATCCGCGAACGGCCTGCAGAGCACAAGAGCTGATTGGCCGGCTCCCCCTCAGGCGCGGTAGATGTGGGGGATGAAGGTTTGGTCCTGCATGGGCGGGCGTACGTACTTCGACTTGTTGAGCGGCGGCAGCGGCAGCGGCTTGGGCGTCAGGTCCTCGTAGGGAATGAGCGAGAGCAGGTGCTTGACGACGTTGAGGCGGGCGGCCTTCTTGTTCTCTGAGTTCACCACATGCCAGGGCGCGTGCTTGAGGTCGGTGAGGGCGAACATCTCGTCCTTGGCGCGGGAGTACTCCGCCCAGTGCTTGCGGGACTCCATGTCCATGGGGCTGAGCTTCCAGCGCTTGGCGGGGTCGTTCATGCGGCCTTTGAAGCGGCGCTCCTGCTCCTCGTCGGAGACGGAGAACCAGTATTTGACGAGCATGATGCCGGAGCGGATGAGCATGCGCTCGAACTCCGGGCAGGTGCTCATGAACTCCTTGTACTGCTCGTCGGTGCAGAAGCCCATGACGCGCTCGACGCCGGCGCGGTTGTACCAACTGCGGTCGAAGAGGACCATCTCTCCGGCTCCGGGCAGGTGGGGGACATAGCGCTGGAAGTACCACTGCGTCTTTTCGCGCTCGGTGGGCGTGCCCAGGGCGACGACCTTGCAGATGCGCGGGTTGAGGGGTTCGGTGATGCGCTTGATGGCGCCACCCTTGCCGGCGGCGTCGCGGCCCTCAAAGAGGATGACGAGCTTGAGGCCCTTGTGCTTGATCCACTCCTGCAGCTTGGCGAGCTCGATCTGGAGCTTGGCCATCTCCTTGTCGTAGTTGATGTCCTTACCCAGGACGAGGGCTCCTGAGGGGTCTGCGGTGAAGGATGCGGGGACTGCGCCGTTCGGCTTGGGGGTTGAAGACTTGGTTTTTTTGGACTTCTTTGCCGCTTTGTCTTTCGCCATGGTCCCTCCTGGGTTCGGGCGTGAGAGAGAGAGGTGCGCCGTTCCGCGCAGAGGTCTGGCGGAGGGCCGGAAGTTGAGTGGTCTGCGCCCTCCGCGCGTGTGGAAACGCGCGAGGACCGCTGAAACGCTGGGAAATTCTAGAAGCGTGTGCCGGGATGATAGCAGAGAATCCCGGGGGAATTGGGGGGATTCGAGCAGATTGTTGCGGCGGAGGGGCTGACGGGCTGCGCACGGTGCGATTCGTCATCTGCGGCGATTCTTCCGCTGAGCACGCTCAAGAGCAGCGAAAGCAAGGGCAACAGCAAGGGCAAAGGCGAAATGCGGGGATTCTTCGCTGCGCTCAGAATGACAAGCAAAAAAAACAGAATGACAAGCAATGTGTTGGCGTCCCCAACGGGATTCGAACCTGTGTTGCCGCCGGGAACAGGCGGAGTCCTGGGCCACTAGACGATAGGGACACCCCAAGTTTACAACAGCGCCGAGCGGGGGCCGAGCGGGTGTCGCGCGCCGCATAGCGCGGGTGATATATTTCCCCGGCTGGCTGCAAGCGGGCGCGGGCGCGTCCGTACCGCGCTCCCGAGCAGCCAATGATTTTGCTGCGATTGCGGCGACAAGGAGCTTCCATGCGGGGTGGTTTGCGGGTTGTGTGGTCGATGAGTTTGCTGTGCGGGGCGTGGCTGGCGATGGGCCAGGCACCGGCTGCGAATCCTGCTGTGCCTGCGCCAGTGCCGAGGGTGCGGCCGCCGAATCCGCTGCGCGATCCGCACACGCCGGGGTATGTGACGGCCACGGAGCTGCCGGACGGCGCGCTGCCTCCGCCGACGGTGGATGGCAACTTTATCCTGGGGCCAACGCACACGCGCGCGCCGGAGTTTACCGAGCAGGTCGGCGTGCCGCAGGGGACGGTGCAGGAGTTCAGCATGAGCTCGGCGGACAGCAAGTTTTATCCGGGGGTCGTGCGCGATGACAACACGTACGGCATCCCAGATCCGAAGGATTCTACGGCCATGCTGGTGCCCACGAGTCATGCCGGGCCGTATACGCGGCACGTCTCGGTGTATATCCCGAAGCAGTATGTTCCGGGGACGGCAGCGCCGTTCATTGTGGGGGCGGATGGGATGGATCGCACGTGGGCGACGATGCTGGACAACATGATTGCCGCACATCGGCTGCCGGTGATGATCGGCGTATTTATCGGCAACGGCGGCGGGGATGCGCAGGGCAGCGAGCGCGGCCTGGAGTACGACACGATGTCTGGCAAGTATGCGGAGTTTGTGCAGGCGGAGGTGCTGCCGCTGGTGGAGCAGAAGTACAACGTGAAGCTGACGAAGGACCCGGATGGGCGCGCGACGATGGGCTCCAGCTCCGGCGGATCGGCCGCGATGATTATGGCGTGGTATCACCCGGAGTGGTATCACCGCGTGCTGACGGTCTCCGGGACGTTTGTGAACCAGCAGTGGCCGCACGATCCCGCGGTGCCGCACGGCGCGTGGGAGCTGCACGAGCACCTGTTTCCGAACAGCCCGGTCAAGCCGCTGCGCATCTGGATGGAAGTGGGCGACCACGACAACCTGAACCAGAACACGATGCGGGACAACATGCACGATTGGGTAATTGCGAACGAGAACATGGCGAAGGTGCTGGCGGCGAAGGGCTACCACTACCAGTTTGTGTTTGCACGCAACGCCGGCCACACCGATCGCGCGACGCGTGGGCAGGTGCTGCCGGAGGCGATGGAGTATCTGTGGCAGGGCTATCCGATGGCGGGCAAGTAGAGGCGGCGGTTATTCGTAGCGGAGGGCCTCGATGGGGTCCAGGTTGGCGGCGCGGATGGCGGGGATCATGCCGCTGACCAGTCCGGTGACGCCGAGGATGACGGTGGCGACGAGCACGGACGCGGGCGAGACGATGAGGTGGATATCGGCCGCGTCCGCGTTCTTAGCCAGGGCGCTGTAGAACGTGATGCGCCCGACCATGGCGGAGACGGCGTAGGCGAGGGCGATGCCGGCGGCTCCGCCGACCGCGGTGATGGCCATGGCTTCCGCCAGGAACTGCAGCAGGATGTGCTTGCGGCGCGCGCCCAACGCCTTCTCCACGCCGATCTCCCGGGTGCGCTGCTGCACCGCTACCAGCATGATGTTCATGAGGCCGATGCCCGCGATGCCGAGCGTGAGCGCGCCCACGAGCGAGAGCAGCACCTGCAGCGCGATGGAGAGAATCTTGAACTGCTTGAGCTCGGACATCAGGTTGGCGACGTAGATGGCGTTGTGGTCCGAAGGGGTGAAGTGGTGCGCCGCGGCCATGGTCTGACGCAGGCTCTTCTCGACCAGCTCATTGTCGCCGGTGTAGCTGAACCAGATGCCGTCGACATACTCCGTGTCCTTGATATCGCCCATGGTGTTGTAGGGGATGTAGACCTGGCGATTGACGTCGTCGTCGCCCTCCTGCATTTTGGGGTCGAGCACGCCGACGATGGTGAACACCTCGCCATTGAGGCGGATGCTTTCTCCTAGGGCCCAGCCGCCGGAGAAGAGCCGGGTCTTGGCCTCTGACCCGATGACGCAGACGTGTGCGCGCTGCTGGTCTTCCGCGCCGTTGAAGAAGCGGCCCTGGCTGGTGTCGAGCTTCATGATGCTCTGGTAGACGGGGCGGACTCCGTTGACGCTCCAGGTGAAGGTGTGCAGGTCGTCCTGCACGGTGACATCCTTCCAGGTTGCAGGCGAGATGCGCGTGATGCCAGGCACGGAGGCCGAGGCGCGGTCCACGTCGTCCATGGTGAAGCGCACGCGCACGCCGGCCTTGTCTCCGCCGGCCTGTTCGCTGGTACGGCCGGGGAAGACGCCGATGGTGTGGGTACCCCACTCCTCGAAGATGGCCTGGATGGCGTTGCTGAAGCCCGCGCCATAGGCTAGCAGCAGTACTACCGTGGCGATGCCCCAGGCCATGCCGACCATGGTGATGGCGGTGCGGCGGCGGTTGAAGAGCATCGCCTCCCAGGCCTGAGCGAGGATGTCTTTGAGCATGTGAGGCGCCTCTATTAGTTGTTAGCTCTTAGCAGTTAGCTTTCAGCTAAGAGCTAAGGAAGGTCTGAATAAGTCCCAATGTTACTTCGGCGGCGATCTAACTACTGAGATTCTGACCCAAAATCGGGTCAGAATGACGCTTCCATGTTGGCTCACGGCACGTAATCAGAGCCTCCCCTGGAGAGCTAAGAGCTGTACTTCATTCGCGGCGCAGGGCTTCAATTGGGTCCAGGGCTGCGGCTTTGGTGGCGGGATAGAGTCCGGCGGCGACGCCGGAGATGACGAGCGACCCAACGGCGAGCGCAGCGGACCAAGGCACCAGGCGCGGCGGATCGAAGCCGGGCATCTTGTCCGTAAGGAACTGCTGCAGGACCCACATAAAGCCCGCGGAGATGGCGACTCCGAGGATGCCGCTGATGGCGGTGAGCAGCAGACCTTCCCAGAAGAACTGCGCCACAATGCTGCGCCGGGTAGCGCCGATGGCCTTGAGGATGCCGATCTCTCGGGTGCGTTCCGTGACCGAGACCAGCATGATGTTGACGACACCCACGGCGCCGAGGCCGAGGGTGACCACGCCAACGCCACCGAGAAAGATGTCCATGGCGTTGAAGATTGCGCCGACCATTCTTTCTTCTTCGATGGTGTCGAACTGATTGAAGGCATCGCGGAGTGAGGGATCGAATCCGTGGCGCTGGGCAACGACGCGATCGGCCGCGGCCAGAGCGGCGACGGAGTCGTCCCTCTGCCTGGGTTGGAACTGGATGGAACTGAGCGCGTCGCGTGCGATGTTGTCGCCCTTGAGTGCGAAGAGCTCCTGCATGGTGCTGACGGGGATGTAGAGCCGCTGGTCGGCTTCGTCGTCCGTACCACGGCTGATCTTGCCGACCTGGCCGACGACGGTGAAGGCGGTGCCGTTGATGGTGATGGTCTCGCCGACGAGAGGACGCCCGGGGAACAGCAGCTTGGCGGCTTTGAGGCCGAGGACTGCGACGCGCCGGCGCTCGGCGATATCAGTGTCGTCGAGGAAGCGGCCCTGGGTCAGAGGAATGAGTTTGACGGCTGGATAGTTGGTCTCAACTCCGAGCACACGGCTGGAGGTGTTGCTCCACTGGCTCACTTCGTACAGGTCGGAGCGGCTGAGTTCCACGGTGACGGCGCGGATCTGCGGCAGGCTGCGAATGGCGGCCTCGTCGCCCTGCGTGAGCTGATAGGGGCGCATGCCGGTGTGCTGGTTGGCGACGGCGGGGATGGTGCCGTTGAACATCATGACGATGTCGCTGCCCAGGGTGGCCAACTGGCGATGCTGGCCGGAGCGAAAGCCTTCGCCAAGGCCTACGAGCACGAGTAGCGAACCCACTCCCCAGGCAATGCCGAACATGGTGAGGAAGCTGCGCAGCTTGTTGGCAGCGATGGCGCGGAAGACCTGGCCGAGAATGTCTGAGAAGCTCTGCATGCGGTTGCGGTGGACACGGTAAAGCGCTTGTCGAGAATGATACGCGGATGTGTGAGCTGTAGTTCCCAGCCGCATGCGTGTGCCGGGGAACCGGCGTGTGCTGGATTGCGTATAGGCGATTAGCGGGCGGCGGTACAGGCGGCGTTGCAGGAACTGATATACCTATCGCAACGAATTAATCTGCTTAATCGCGCAGGGCGGCTTTGGCTCTGTTCGCGTAGTGGGAGGCTTCTAGTGGCGGCGTCGCGAAAGAGCAAACGTTTTTGGATTGTGTTGGGTGTGATTGTCGTGGTGATCGTTGCCGTAACGGGGTTCGCGCTAGCGCGGCTGGTGAAGGGGCTGACCGTTGACCCGAACCGCCTGGCCAAGGTGACGCGCGGCGATGTGGCGCGGTCCGTGGTGGCGACGGGGAAGATCCAGCCGATTACCAAAGTCGAGGTGAAGAGCAAGGCGTCTGGCATTGTGGAGAAGCTGTATGTGGACATCAACAACAAGGTGACGAAGGGGCAGGCGCTGGCGCAGTTGGACGAGCAGGAGATTGCAGCGCAGGTGGATGCGCAGCGGGCGCAGCTTGCGTCTTCCGAGGCAAATGTAACTGCTTTTGAAGCAAATATTGAGCAGGATAAGGTGAACGCCGCCGCGCCGGACCTGCCCATGTACAAGGCCACGCTGGACCGCAACGCGGAGATGCGGAAAGAAGGCCTTGTGAGTCAGCAAGCGTACGACGATACGAACAAGGATTACCTGGCGGCGCTGACGCGGCGTGATTCGGCGCGGGCGCAGGTTGGCGTGGACAATGCCAAGCTGAAGCAGGCGAAGGCACAGGTGCTGCAGGCGCAGGCGAGTCTGAAGCAGTTGGAGGAGCAACTCGGCTACACGACGATTACGGCGCCGATGGACGGCGTGATTCTGTCGCGCGATGTGGAGATTGGCGACGCGGTGAGCTCCATCCTGGTGCTGGGATCGACAGCCACGCTGGTGATGACCGAGGGCGACATCAACCAGGTGTACGTGCAGGGCAAGGTGGACGAGGCCGATATTGCGCATGTGTACATGAACCAGCCGGCGCGGATCAAGGTGGAGAGCTTTCGCGACCGCGTGTTCAACGGCAAGGTGACGAAGATTGCACCGCTGGGCGTGGAGAAGGACAACGTGACGACCTTCGAGGTGCGGGTCTCGATCGACAACCCCGGCGGCGAGCTGAAGGCGAACATGACGGCCAATGCGGAGATCCTGCTGGATGAGCACAAAGGGGTGCTGACGGTTCCGGAGAATGCGGTGAGCTATGACAGCCAGAAGAACGCGTCCGTGCAGGTGCCCGACGACAAGCAGAAGGATGGCACGCGCAAGGTCGCGGTGACGGTAGGCCTTTCGAACGGCTCGGTGACAGAGATTGTGAGCGGGCTGAAGGAAGGCGATCAGGTGGTGCTGCAACAGTAGGGCGTTAGCCGCTAGAGCAAATTTCCTGACGACGTGCAGACGTTCGATGTGTCGGGCCTTCGGCCCTCGAATTGTCGGAGGTTCGCCAACCTAGGCCTTCGGCCTAGGCTGGTATATTTCGGGCCTTCGGCCCTGTGAACTAGGCTGGTATGGGTCGGGCGTTCGGCCTGTGAAGACGATCTGCACATCTGGGAAATTTGCTCTAGCGTCTGCGAGCAGGATGCGGAGGTCGCGCAGGTTGTGGCCGGTGGGGCCGGTGACGATGGTGGCATTCAGCGAGTTGAGCAGCGAGTAAGAATCAAAGGCGGCCAGCGCCTGCTGCGCGGCGATGCGCTGGGACTCTTCAGCGAGCGTATGGTTGTCGATGACGGCTCCGGCCGCGGGACTATTGCCATCGATGCCGTCAGATCCTGCGGAGAGGATCGCGATGGGAGCGTCAGCTGGTTGCAGCTTGGCCGCGAGGTAGAGCGCGAGATGTTGATTGCGGCCTCCTGCACCGGACGGGTGGGGCAGCTTGACGGAGACTTCGCCGGTGGAGATGAGGCAGATGCGTGAGTGCTCACGGCGGAGCAGGCGCAGGTGGTCGAGCAGGTGGTCCGCGGCGGCGTCGCAGGGCCAGTCATCGCAGGTGTTGTCCACGACAGTGTGGAAGCCGAGGCTGACGGCGGAGGTGCGTGCGCACTCGGCGAAGACTTCGGCGTCGAGGAGCGTGCAGCATGGCGAGTGCAGTTCCCCGGGCTTGGGCGTCTCGGGCAGATTGGGCGATGCGAAGAAGCGGCTTACGGCGGGCGGGAACTGCGTCAGCAAGTGGTAGCGTGCGATGACTGCGTGGCATTGCGCGACCGAGGTGGAGTCGGGAAGCGTAGGGCCGGAGGCGAGCGCGTCGAGGTGCGTAGGGGGCACGTCGGAGATCAGCAGTGAGATGTGTTGCGCTCTGCCGGCGGCGACGGCGAGGCGTCCACCTTTGACGGCAGAGAAGTGCTTGCGGACACAGTTCATCTCCACGATGGTTGCGCCGCTGGCCACCAGCGTGCGGTGGAAGGCGACCGTATCCTCGAGCGAGATTGCAGCGTCGAGCGGAAGCTCCATCATGGCGGAGGCGCCGCCGCTGATGAGGAAGATGCAGAGCGTCTCATTGGGTGGCGCATCGGCGACTGCGCGCAGCATGGCGAGCGCGGCGGTAGCACCGTCGAAGGAAGTCTGATTGGGAAGTGGATGGCCGCCGGGAAAAAACTGGATGGCTGCGGGCAGGTTGGGCGGAGGGCTGGGCGCGATGAGGACGCCGCGCACATCGCAGGATGGCGGCAGAGGCAGCCGCGAGAGCAACGCATCCAACGCGGTTGAGCCGGCTTTGCCGATGGAGAGAATGCGGACGCGCTTCAGCTGATCCAGGCGTACTGGGTCGCAGCCATCGAGAATGAGATTCGCGCCTGCGGCGTTTGATGTGGTGCGCAGCACGCGATCCAGGGAGCGGGCGATGCTGCAGTCGGCGAGCGCCTGATGGAAGATGGTGCGCGCGAGTTGCTTCAGGTCGCTCACGGTATGGTCACTCAGGGCGATGTTGTTTGAGGCAGAGATTCGCGCGGTTGCCGTCGAATGCGTGTTCCCATTTTGCGATGACGATGGTAGCGACAGCGGAGCCGATGACGTTCACAACGGCGCGCGGCACATTGGTCAGGCGCTCCACGCCGAGGAGAAGCACCAGCGCTGCCACCGGGATGGAGTGCATGGAGGCGAGGGTTGCAGCAAGCGTGACGAAGCCCGCGCCCGCGACGCCGGCCGAGCCCTTGGAGGTGAGCATGAGGACCATCATGAGGGTGAGCTGCTCTCGCAGGCCGAGGTGGGTGTTGGTAGCCTGCGCCAGGAAAATGGCTCCCATGCTGAGGTAGATGGAGGTGCCGTCGGCGTTGAAGGTATAGCCGGCAGGCATCACCATGCCGACGATAGGCTCCGCGCAGCCCAGGTGCTCGAGCTTGAGCATGACCTGCGCGAGCACGGCTTCCGAGGAGGATGTGCCGGCGGCGATCAGGAGTTCGTCACGCAGATACGCGAGCAGGCGCGTGAGGCGGAACCCGGCGAGGCGCGCAATGGGGCCAAGGATCAGGGCGACGAAAAGGGCGGCAACGGCCCAGACTTCGCCGGTGAAGAGGAGGAGCGGACGCAGGCTGGCCAACCCGTATTGACCCACCGTGTAGGCCATGCCGCCGAGCGCGGCGAGCGGGGCAAGCAGCATAACGATGCGGACGATGCCGAACATCACCTTGAGGATGAGATTAAGCAGGTCGACGAGCGGCTGGACCGTGGCGCGGATGGGCAAGATGACCAGCCCGAAGAGGACCCCGAGGAATACGATCTGCAGTATGTTGCCGGTGACGAAGGGGCCGGCAATGCTGGTGGGAAGAATATCAAGCAGAAAGGCGAGGAAGCCCACATGCTGCGCGCTGGCAGCGTAGCCGACGACGGCGGCAGAGTCAAGCTTGGCGGCGTCGATGTTCATGCCGGCGCCGGGATGCAGCAGATCGATGGCGATGAGGCCCGCGGCGAGCGCCAGCGTGGAGACGACCTGGAAGTAGACCATGGCTTTGACGCCGACACGGCCAACCTCGCCCAGACCGCCCATGCGCGCAATGCCAACCACGACGGTGGCGAAGATGATGGGTGCGAGCGTCATGCGGATGAGCTGGATGAAGGCGTCGCCGAGGGGTTTGAGCGCGACGGCGAAGTGGGGAAACCGCACACCGATGGCGATGCCGAGCAGAATGCCGACCATAACCTGCAGCCACAGCGGGCCGAGGAACGAGCGGCGCGGCGGCGGGTTGCGATCAAGAGCTGGCGTTTGGTCTATCAACGTTGACCTCAGAGGCCCTGGCCTCTTTTCTCGGCGAGCAATTATGGCACGGCTGAAGCCGTGCCTTTAAGCAAAGACGGCCCGCGTAGGGAGCGGACGACGGGGAGACACGGCTTTCCCAGTCCCGGGCACGCTCATTCTGCGAGTTGCCGCATGATCCGGATCAGGTCCGACTTGCCCTCGAAGCCGATGCCCGGGAGTTCCGGCATGGTGACGTATCCGCTCTCGACGCGGACGCCGTCTGGGAATCCGCCGAAGGGCTGGAAGAGGTCTGGGTAGCTCTCGTTGCCGCCCAGACCCAGGCCCGCCGCGATATTGAGTGACATCTGGTGGCCGCCATGGGGGATGCAGCGGCGCGGCGACCAGCCCGCGGCGCGGATGACATGGAGCGTGCGCAGATACTCGCACAGTCCATAGGAGAGCGCGCAGTCGAACTGCAGCCAGTCGCGGTCCGCGCGCATGCCGCCGTAGCGCAGCAGATTGCGCGCATCCTGATGGCTGAAGATGTTTTCTCCGGTGGCCATGGGGCCGGGGTAGAACTCCGCCAGAGCGGCCTGTAGCGCAAAGTCCAGCGGGTCGCCGGCCTCCTCGTACCAGAAGAGCGGGTACTCGCGCAGCATTTTTGCATAGGCGATGGCCGTCTCCAGGTCGAAGCGGCCATTCGCGTCCACTGCGAGTTGCGCGTCGCTGCCAATCTCCGCCAGCACGGCCTCGATACGGCTACGGTCGTCGGCTATGGGGGCGCCGCCGATTTTCATCTTGACGACGGTGTAGCCGCGGTCGAGGTAGCTGCGCATCTCGGAGCGCAGCGCGTCCAGGTGCTTGCCGGGATAGTAGTAGCCGCCTGCCGCGTAGACGAAGACGCGCGGGGCGGCGTCGCATCCGTAGCGCGATGCCAGCAGGCGAAAGAGCGGCTGCCCGGCGATCTTGGCAGTTGCATCCCAGACCGCCATGTCGATGGTGCCGACGGCGACGGAGCGTTCGCCATGGCCGCCGGGTTTTTCGTTCTGCATCAACGTGCGCCAAATGCGATCCGGATCGAGATTGTCGCCGGCGTCATTGCGCAGTGTGGCTGGGTCGGCCTCGCGCAGGCGCGGCGCGAACCGTTCCCGGATGAGGCCGCCCTGGGCGTAGCGGCCATTGGAGTTGAACCCATAGCCGACGACGTGTCGGCCGTCGCGGACGACATCCGTGACGACGGCGACCAGCGACAACGTCATCTTGGAGAAGTCGATGTAGGCATTTGCAATGGCGGATGCGATGGGTAGGACGATTTCCCGGATGTCCACAATTTGCATGAAGCGCAGTTCCTTTGAGTCGTAAGTTCCTTACGACGATACCTCAAAGACGCGAACCGGGACAGCGGAGGGAGAGCCAGACATCGACGCCGGCGGGGCGGTCGAAGTAACGGGTGGCGCCCTGGGACTCGTAGAAGCGCGCCCACAGGAGGAACTCGACTGCGATCCACGCGTTCAACGCCAGGAACGCGAACTGCACGGCGCGGCGGACCTGGTGTTAACGGTCGCGCGCAAGCCTGCGCACCAGCGGCTTTCTCGCTTTGGGCTGGGCCTTTCAGAGGTGGGAGCAGCGGGAGATGCGACGGTTTCGGTCAGCATGGCAGCCTTCCACTGTCGACAATAGCCGGTGGAAGGCTGCTGGAGATAGGACTTAAGTCACAGGAGTTTTGGAAAGTGACGTGGGGGGGGAGTATATCCAGATATGGCCCACGCCCAGAGATGGATACAGAAAGGGATTCTGCTTGATTTTAGCGCGGGCCTTCAGCCCGCAGGCCTTTGGGCCGGACTACCTGGGACGTTGCCCCAGGCTACGATAGCACGCGCCTTCAGCGCGATCCTGCCAGCAACGCCCCTTATTTCAGAGACAGGAGGCTAGTTGCGGCTGCGCATTTTGGAGAGC
>Ga0302202_10005773_pt1 | contig 12522 bp, 10 predicted proteins | sample II_Bog_N3_3_FD_194579 | JGI IMG/M metagenome (GOLD analysis project Ga0302202, IMG submission 194579) | Peat permafrost microbial communities from Stordalen Mire near Abisko, Sweden - II_Bog_N3_3 | ecosystem: Environmental > Terrestrial > Soil > Wetlands > Peat | place: Sweden: Abisko...
GGCGGATCAGCGCCTCGCCCGGCCCGGGTTCGGGGGTGGGCACATCTTCCCACTTCATCACCTCCGGACCGCCATTGACGTGAATTCGGATGGCCTTGGACATGTCGTTCTCCGTAGTCGGACCGGGTGCGGATAGATGAGTCAGAGCAAAGCGGCGGCCGGGGTTTCCAGCGCCAGCAGCCAGCGCTTGGTCGCCAGGCCGTCGCCGCCCGAGTAGCCGCCCAGATGGGTGGTGGCGACGACCCGGTGGCAGGGGATGATCAAGGGGATCGGATTGTTGCCGTTGGCCTGCCCGACCGAACGGGCACTGCCGCCGGCAACCGCGGCGATTTCGATATAGCTGCGGGTCTGGCCATAGGGTATCGCGCACAGCGCCTGCCAGACCCGCTGGCGGTAGGCGGTGCCGGCCGGTGCCAGCGGCAGGTCGAACACGGTGAGCGCGCCATCGAAATAGGCCTGCAACTGTGCGAAGGCCCGCCGCAGCAAAGCGCTGTCCGCCTGGTCGCGGCCCCAACCCCAGTCGAGCGCGACGATCGCGCCGTCTTCCTCGGAAACCGTGATGTCGCCAACCGGACTATGCAACGAGCATTGGGGCACGTGTGTTCCTGGTCCTGACCCGTGAGCGGATGGCAAACCGGTTCGGTGGCGACTGTCAAGCGCACGCTGCGATTGCCACCGATAAACCGGCCTGACGTTAGCAAGTTATTCATCTTTCTTGCGTAGCCTGCCGGTGCGGCCGCCAATTCCGCCGGCCCGTTCGGACCGTCGTCCATGCTTTGCGCCGCCCGCTTCACCATCGCCCGGATCGGAGGCACATCATGATGCTGGACGTCGCGGTCCTGGCCGGCGTCGCGGTCCTGTCAGCTATGGCGGCATTCGGGCTGACCGCTCGGTGGTGGCGGTCCCGGATGCAGCCTGTGCAAGCCGATGCCATGGCCAGCCGGCACGCGCTGGACAGTGTGCACCGCGCCATGGCGCGCCACCAGGCGCTGTACCAGATCATCACCGAGGACGCCGGCTGGCCGGTGGTTGGGATTGATGCCGGCGGCCAGCCGTTGCAGGCGTCGGACGGCGCGGAGGGCAGGCTGGGGCTGGACCCGGCAGACCTGCTGTCCGAACGCGCCGCCAGTTGGGTACATCCGGATGATCTGAGCTGCTTGCGGGCCACGCTGTCTGCCTGCGGACCCGACACCCCCGCGGTTGACGCGCTGTGCCGCGCCCAGCAGCGGGACGGGCGGCTGGTGTGGATCGAGGTCCGCTGCCGGCATGTGCCCGATGATGGCGGTTCCGTTGCGTTGCTGCGTGACGTCACGGAGCAGAAGCTGCACAAGGACCACCTCACCGATGCGGTTGCGCGTCTGGAGCGACTCGCCTTGCGCGATCCGCTGACCGGGCTGCTCAACCGGCCCGGCTTCCTGGCCGCGGTCGACCGGCTGCTGGCCAGCCAACAGTTCCTCGCCGTGCTGTTCATCAACCTGGACGGGTTCAAGGCGCTGAATGACGCGCACGGCCATACCATCGGCGATGGGGTCCTGCGGGAGGCCGGCACCCGCCTTGGCCGCGCGGTCGGGCAGGACGCAACCGCCGCGCGCCTCAGCGGCGACGAGTTCGCCGTGCTGCTGCCGGGCGACGGTTCGGACGTGGAGGTCGCGGAACTGGCGCGCGATGTGCTGCGGGTGCTGGCCGAACCGGTGCGCACGACCGGCATGACCCTGGAGGTTGGGGCGACGATCGGCATTTCGGTCAGTCCGCGCGACGGCCATGCGGCCTCGGCGTTGCTGCGCGCGGCCGACATCGCGTTGGCCTATGGCAAAAGCGCCGGCGGCGGGTGCTACCGGTTCTATGAGGCGCGCATGGGGGAGGCGCTGGACGCCGAAACCGAACTGAAGACGGAGCTGCGGGCGGCGATCGCGACCGGCGAGATCGAACCGTTCTACCAGCCGCTGATCCGCATGGCGGATACCACGGTGGTCGGGTTCGAGGTACTGGCCCGCTGGGTCCATCCGCGCAAGGGTATTCTGTCACCGGACAAGTTCCTGCCGCTGGTGGAGGAACTCGGGCTGTCGACCGATATGTTCATTGCCCAGTTGGAGCGGGTCTGCGTCACCGCCAGCGCCTGGCCGGCGCATGTGCGACTGTCGCTGAACCTGTCGCCGCGCGAATTGCAGAATGAGGCGCTGCCGGAAGCGGTGCGGGCAGTCCTGGCGCGCACCGGGTTCGACGGGTCCCGGCTTGAGGTCGAGATCACCGAGAATGCGCTGATCCACGACTCGAAGATGGCGCGTGGCGTGCTGGACGGGCTGCGGGCGATGGGGCTGACGGTCTCGCTGGACGATTTCGGCACCGGCTATTCCAGTCTTTACCATTTGCGGGAACTGCCGTTCGACAAGGTCAAGATCGACAAGTCCTTCATGCGGGCGCTGGCCACCGACGCCGAGAGTGCGCGTTATGTCGGCGCGATCATCGGGCTGTGCCATGCGCTGGGACTGGAGATGACAGCGGAAGGGATCGAAGATGAGCCGACGTTGCGGCGGCTGCGCGAACTTGGCTGCACCTACGGGCAGGGCTACCTGTTCGGCAAAGCCGTGCCGGCGGCGGAAGCGAGCCAGGTGCTGACATCGAACGGGTGGCCGGCGCTGGCGGCGGAGTGACCCGCAAGGGGATGGCCGGTCAGCCAGGCACCCTCCCCGCCGCCGGCAAAACCCTCTACACGCCGCCCATGTTGAAAAGCGTCCTGACCGTCGGGCTGTGGACCATGCTGAGCCGGGTCCTCGGCTTCGCCCGCGACATGCTGATCGCGGCGCTGCTGGGCGCCGGTCCCATCGCCGACGCGTTCTTCGTCGCGCTGAAACTGCCCAACCTGTTCCGCCGCCTGTTTGGCGAGGGCGCCTTCAACGCCGCCTTCGTCCCCCAATTCGCCGGCCTGCTCGCCGCCGAGGGACCGCAAGCCGCCCGCCAGTTCGCCAGCGAGGCCTTCGCCGTCATGACCTTCTGGCTCGGGGCCATGACGCTCGCGGGCGAAGTGTTCATGCCGCAAATGATGGCGGTGCTGGCGCCGGGTTTCGAATCCGATCCGGCGAAGTTCGCCCTCGCCGTCGATCTGTCGCGCATCACCTTTCCCTACCTGGTGCTGATCTGCCTCGCGGCTTTGGTCTCCGGCGTGCTGAACGGGATGGAGCGGTTCACCGCGGCCGCCGCGTCCTATGTGCTGTTCAACGTCATCTCCATCGCCTGCATGCTGTGGCTGACACCCTATGTGCCGACCGCCGGCCACGCTTTGTCCTGGGGCGTGACCGCGTCCGGCGTCGCGCAGCTCGCGCTGCTGATCTGGGCGGTGCGGCGGGCGGGGATGGGGCTGAATTTGCCGCGCCCGCGGCTGACGCCGAAGATGCGGGTGCTGCTGCGGCGGATGGCGCCGGGACTGGTCGGCGCCGGCGTCACCCAGTTGAACCTGGCGGTCGATGTGATCATTGCCAGCCTGTTGCCGGCGGGCACGGTGTCGATCCTGTATTACGCCGACCGGGTGCAGCAACTGCCGCTCGGCGTGATCGGCACCGCGGTCGGCACCGCGCTGCTGCCGCTGCTGTCGCGCCAGGTGCGCGCCGGCGAGGCGGAGGCCTCGGTCGCAACCCTTAACAGAGCCATCGAGTATGCCCTGCTGCTCACGTTACCCGCGGCGGTGGCGCTGATCGTCAGTGCCTGGCCGGTGATGTCGGTGCTGTTCGGCCGCGGCGCTTTCGATGCCGAGAGCGTGCGCCTGTCGTCGCAGTCTCTGGCCGCCTACGCGATCGGGCTGCCGGCCTTCGTGCTGGTGAAGGTGCTGGCGCCGGGGTTCTTCGCGCGCGGCGATACGGCGACCCCGGTGAAGATCGGGATGGCCGCGGTGGCGCTGAACCTGGCGATGAACGTCGCCTTCATGGTGCCGCTGCAACATATCGGCCCGGCGCTGGCGACCAGCCTGGCGGCGATCTTCAACGTGCTGTGGCTGGGCGGCGTGCTCCTTCGGCGCGGGCAGATGCGGCTGGATGCGCTGGTACGGCGGCGCAGCGTGCGGATGCTGGCGGCGGCGGGGACGATGGGGATCGTGCTGTGGCTGACCCAGCGCGTGCTGTTCGCCATGCCGCTGCACGGCGCGGTTCGGATGGCGGCGCTGGGGGTGCTGGTAACGGCCGGGCTGGTGGTTTACGGGGCCGCGGCGATGGCGTTTGGTGCGACGGACTGGCGGGGGGTGGCCAGAGCTCTGGCGCGGCGGCGACGGGTTGTCGAACCACCGGCGGCCTGAGCCTTCGCAGCTTTTTGCCGGACGACTTTAAGCGATCGTTAACCGCACGCGGCTAAAGTCCGAGAAACGATCGGAGCGCCCCATGCCTCGCATTTTGCAAACCCTGCGCCATCCCCGCCTCGCCATCCGGTTGCAGGCGATCGTCCTCACCGCCCTGGCCTGCCTGCTGCTGCTCACCAGCCTGGCCATCGCCGACCGGTACCGCGTCATGTGGGAGGCGCGCGCCGATAAGCTTCGCGCCATCACCGAAGAAGCGGTTTCCATTGCAACCGGTGTGGTGCGGGAAATGCAGGCCGGCCGCCTGACCCGGGATCAGGCGATCACGGTCCTCCGCGACCGGATCCGGCCAATCCGTTACGATGGCGGTGTCGGGTACGACTTTGCCTATGCGATGGACGGAACGGTGCTCGTGCTGGGTCCGACGCCGGAGGCCGAGGGAACCAACCGGATCGGCATGCGGGACGCGGACGGCCTGCTGCTGATCCAGGCAATGGTCGATACCGCTCGGCAAGGCGGCGGCACCGTCACCTACCACTATCCCAAGCCGGGATCGAACACGCCCGAACCCAAGCTGACCTACGTCATGCCGGTCCCCGAACTCGGGCTGTTCGTCGGCACCGGCCTGTATATCGACGACCTGCATGCGGCCGCCAGGGCCGGGGCGATCCGATTCGGCCTGCTGGCCCTGGTGCCGCTGCTGGTCTGCGCGGGGGTTGCGGAAATCGTCGCGCGCGGCATCACCAAACCGCTGAACCGGCTGCGCCTCTGCATGGCTGCGCTGATCAACGGAGACCTGTCGGTATCCATCGCCGGCGCCGGCCGCCACGATGAGATCGGCGCGATGGCCGGCGCGGTGCAGGTGTTTCAGCAACACATGGTCAAGGCGGCGCAGCTCGAAGCGGAGAAGGAAGCCGAACGCCAACAGGCCGAGGCAGCCAAACGCGCAGCCCTGACCGGCATGGCCGATACGATCGAGGCGGATACCGGATCCGCACTGGAACAGATCCGCACACGCACCGCCGCCATGACGGATACGGCGAGCGATATGAGCGCCTCGGCCAGCCGCACCGGCTGCTCGGCGCAAACCGCCGCCGAGGCCGCGTCCCGGGTGCTGGAGAATGCCCAGGTGACCGCAAGTGCCACCGAGGAACTGGCCGCCTCGATCCGGGAAATCGGCAGCCAGATCCACCAGTCGAGCGCCATCATCAGCAACGCCGTCACCGCCGGTTCGGAAGCTCGGACTACGATCGAAACATTGAACCAGGAGGTCGCCAGCATCGGCACGGTTGCCGACATGATCGCCGACATTGCCGCGCGCACCAACCTGCTCGCGCTGAATGCCACGATCGAGGCCGCCCGGGCGGGGGAGGCGGGCAAGGGCTTCTCGGTCGTCGCCTCCGAGGTCAAGGCGCTGGCCACCCAAACCGCCAAAGCCACCGGCGATATCGCCCGGCACCTGGACCTGGTGCGGACCGCGACCAGCGCCTCGGTCGAGGCGGTGACGCGGGTTGAGAGCATGGTCACCGGGATCAACGCCATCGCCGGATCGATCGCCGCGGCGGTGGAGCAGCAGACCGCGGCCACCGCCGAAATCGCCCGCAGCGTGACCGAAACCGCCGCCGCCACCAACGATATGACGGGCCGGACGCAAGCGGTGTCGGACGAAGCGGTCCGGACCGGCGTGCAAGCGGCGACGGTGCAGGACCACGCCGCCGGCCTGAACACCGCCATGGCCGAGCTGAAGCGGTCGGTCATCAGAGCGGTGCGAAGCTCGACCGAGGAGGTCAACCGCCGCCGGTCGGAACGCTACCCCGGGCCGTTGCCCGGCCGGGTGACCCTGGCCGGGCAACCGCCCTGCGAGGTCGAGGTGCTGGACATCTCCCGAAGCGGCAGTTGCATCGGCGGGATGCCGGACGCGCCGGCGGGGACGCGCGGAACCCTGGAGGCCGACGGGATCGGAACCCGCCTGCCCTTCATCCTGCGCCGCGCGGAGGACAAGCAATGGCATGTCCAGTTCGAACTGGACGGCGTGCCGACTGCCGGCCTGGACGCGTTCCTGTCTCGGAGTGGCGCCGGCAGTGTGCGGCGGGCGGCTTGATCCGCCCGCGCCAGTGTGCCGGTTCTCTACCCCTGCCCGTATAGCGCCGCCGCATTGTTCAGGAAGAAATCCCGTCGCTTCGTGTCGTCGATCGGCATCGGCAGCACCTGTGCGGGATCGTCGTAATCCCAATGCGGGTAATCGGTCGCGAACAGCAGCCGGTCCCAGCCGATCCAGTCGATCGCATCCAGCACCTGTTCCCGTCGCGCCGGCTCCTCCATCGGCTGGGTGGTCAGCCAGACACTTTCGTGGATGTATTCCGAGGGCAGGCGCTTCAGATGCGGCGTTTCCACCTTCAGCCGGTGCCAGATCTTGTCCAGTCGCCAGGCCAGCGACGGCAGCCAGGCGAAGCCGGCCTCGATCAGCACCAGGCGGAAGTCGGGGATGCGCTGGAACACGCCCTCGATCACCATCGACGTGAGGAAGGTCTGCATCGACTGCGCGTGGCCGACCATGTCCTCGATATAGTAGGACGGCCAGCCCGACCCGCTGACCGGGAAGCCGCCAAACCCGAAGGCATGCACGCCGACCGGCAGCCCCGCCGCGGCGGCGGCTTCGTACAGTTTCCAGTAGCGCTTCTGGCCCGGCGGTTCCGACGTGCGGTTCAGCAGCAGCACCTGCGCGAAATGCGGGTTGCCGGCATACTTCTCGAGTTCGGCCACCGCCGCGTCGCCGTCTTCAAACGGGACGACAATCGAGCCTTTCAGCCGCGGTTCGGGTTCCAGCCACTCATGCAGTACCCACTCGTTCATCGCGTGGCATACCGCGGCGCCGAATTCGCGGTTCTGGTAGGCCTGCCCGTTGTCGCCGGTCGGGTTCAGGATGCCCAGCACGCAGTTGTTGGCGTCCAGCAACTGGTGCTGCAGGAAGGACAGCGAACTGCCCTGACGTCCGCCCTCGGGCGGGTAGGCGTCGCGGCGGGAGGCGTTGGGCTGCCCCTTCGGATAGGCTGGCCCCTTCTGGTAAGCCTGCCGCGGACGCGCGCCGAACATCTGCATATGCTCGATCCAGCGCTGTTCCAGATACGGGTGCAGCGCCTTGTCGTTGCTGCGTTGCGGATGGATGTCACAGTCCGCGGTGGCCAGCTTCGAGGCGTTGGCCGGTTGCGGCATCGGGCGCGAGGCGACCTGCATCGTCATTGGGACTCGTCTCCATTCGGTCGGGCCCGGGTTGCCCGGGGACATGTTGGCCGGGATCATGCGCCCATTCATGGCAAAGCACCAGCGGCGTGAGGCCCGGAATGCCGGGGCATCACCCGAACCCACGTCCAGGTCAGCGTTCGCTTGACGGTGGCCTTAATTTTGGCCGGATATCTGACTAAGGAGATACTTGCCATGGACCATGTCGTCAACATGCACGAGGCCAAGACCCAGTTATCCAAGCTGGTGGCTCTGGCGCAAAAGGGCGAGTCGGTGACCATCGCGATTCACGGCAAACCCGCTGTCAGCCTGGTGCCAGTCAAGCCGCGCCCGGTGTTCGGCCTGATGAAGGACCGGTGGCCCGCGGTGCCGTCATCCGCCTTCGAACCGCTGTCGGACGCGGAAGCGGCCGAGTGGGGCCTGTGAAACTGATTCTGGACACCCATACGTTCTATTGGTGGCAGATCGGTGATAACGCGCTATCGGCAACGGCCCGGATGGCATCGCCGATCAACAGAATGAAACCCATGTCAGTGCGATCACTGCCTGGGAGATCATCACGAAGTTTCGTTCGGGCAAGGCGCCGGGTTTCGCGGGCATTGCCGCAGATGTCTCGGAGGCCGTCGCAGCGCAAGGCTTCAACCGCCTGCCGATCACCATGCGCCATGCCGAGGTTGCATCCCATCTGCCGCCGCATCACAAGGATCCGATGGATCGCCTGCTGATTGCGCAGGCGATTGTCGAGGACATGACGATCGTGACCGCGGATGCGGTTTTTCGCAGCTACACGGCAAGGCTTCTGTGGTGACCGGTTGCGCCGCCGGGGCTGCCGGTTTCACGGGTGGGGCGGCGCGATGCCCTCCGCGGCGCCTTCGTGCCAGCAACGAAGCGCCCCGCCCCAGACCCACGCCCGGAAGCTCGGCAATAGGGACGAGGCCCGGTCCATCAAAACGCCTGGTTCATATCGCGTTCGTTATTGGCTATGCCGGTCAAACGACCTCTGGAAATTTGCCTGCGCCGCCGGGGACGCGCGCAAGTCCGCATTTTTGAGTGCGGCGGAAGAACAAAGCGCACGGAGCGCCACGGACGCGCCCTCGATGTCAGGCAGTCCGAAATCCGGCCCGCGTGCGCGCGATGATCCGTTCGGCGTGCTGCCCCCCGGAAGTCGGTAAGCGCCCGGCAGGATTGACCTCCGTGGCGCTGCGTGAGCTTCATTCTTCCTACCCTGAAAATAGAGCCAACCGCTCGTCACCCCCACGAGCTCACGCCGTGAACCAGCCCCATCACCTTCGTGGGCTTCGAGCCTTCGTGGTCAATAAACCGTATCCGCAAAAACCGGGCCCATCCGCCTGGAGCACCGGCGGCGGCGAGCCAGCCCTTGAACCTTCTGAAGGTTATTTTCCACCACGAAGCCACGAAGTCCCGAAGGTTAAAGACCCTGACAAGCAGAGCCCTCCGTGCCCGTCACTCCCATGGGGGCAGCCGCCGTGCCATTTGCACCAATGGCGGCGCGGCCCCGGCCGCTGGCTAACGCCGTGCTGAAAAATCACGAACTTGCAGACGTCACCGGCGATGCCCGACCGTTCCCTCGTACGATGCCAACGGGTGACACCAACAACGAACGCGATATGAGCCAAGCGCTTACCCGGTATTGCGGGCTACGCGCCGATTTTGCTGGGCCGCCCGTCCGGTGTCTCAGATCGTCATAACGATCCCTGTCGCTTTGCACGGCATGACTGGGAACACCAGCAACAAACGCGTCAGGCCGCGATCCGCAGATGGTCACTCGGGGATGGCGGAAGCAGGACCTCGCTTTGGCGTTCGGGGTCAGCCACGAAAACCGCGGCTCACGGCCCGACCAGCTTGCACCCGCCTTTGTCCAACGGTCGGAACGCATCCGCCCCCGGGATCGTCGCCACCACCTGGTAATCGTCCCACCGCCCCTTCGACTCGGCCGCCGTCTTCACCCGGAACGTGTACATGTCATGCACCGCGCGCCCGTCCTTGCGCACCGTGACCGTTCCGAACAGCGCATCCTGAATCGGCGCCTTTTGCAGTTGCGCGATCACCGTTTCGCCCTCGATCGAACCGGCCGCCTTCACCGCGCGCAAATACGCCAGCACGGACGAATACACCCCGGCCTGGTTCGCCGTCGGCACCCGGCCGCCGAACCGTTGCGCAAACCGCCGGGAAAACGCCCGCGTCGCATCGTTCAGGTCCCAGTAGAACGCCTCGGTCACAAGCAAACCGTGCGCCGCCGCCAGCCCCATCGAGTCGACATCGACGATCTGGGTGAACAGCCCCGCCAGTGTCTGTTTCGGGGTCAGCCCGAACTCGGCGGCCTGCTTCACCGCGTTGATCAGGTCGGTGCCGGTATCGGCCAGCGCCACCACCTTGGCGCCCGACGATTGCGCCTGCACCAGATACGACGAGAAATCCGTTGTCCCCAGCGGATGCTTCACCGATCCCAGCACCTTGCCGCCCAACGCGGTCAAGGTCGCGGTCGCATCCCGTTCCAGCGCCGCGCCCAGGGCGTAGTCGAACGAAATGAAATACCAGCTGTCGCCACCCTGCGCCATCATCGCCCGCGCGATCGTGTTGCCCATGGCGTAGGTGTCCATGGTCCACTGCACGGTGGTCGGCTGGCAGAATTTCCCGGTCAGGTCCGATGTGCCGACATTCGTTGCGATGAATGTGCGGTGCTTGTCCGCCATCACCTGATTGACCGCCAGGCCCACGCCGGAGTTAACCGCATCGGCCACCGCCGCCACCCCGTCCTGGTCCACCCACTGGCGCACGATCTGCGCGCCGATGTCGGGCTTGTTCTGATGATCGGCCGACAGGATCTCCACCTTGAAGCCACCGCTCTCGGCCGCGAAATCCTCGGCGGCCATCTGCGCGGCGACGACCGATCCGCGGCCGGACTGGTCGGCGAAGGGGCCGTTCATATCGTTAAGGATGCCCACCTTCACCACCTCGGGCAAAGCCGCGTGCGCCAGCGGCGACAGGAGCAGCCAAGCGGCGGTCAACAGCGACAGACGGACAGACATGCGTCAAGACTCCCCCAGGTTTTGCGGCAGGATGCCGCGAGGCGCCCCGACACACAACCGGGGTCATCGCGGCGGATCGGCGAAGGCGGCAAGGCGCGCGCCCAGGCGTGTGTCAAAGTTCGGGTCATACACCCCGATATGGCCGACCGGCGCCGGCGGATGGAACAGCGACAGACATGGCAGGCCGGCGCGATGGCTCTCCGCCACCGCCACCGCCCGCCGCTGCGCCGGGTCGGGATCGTAGGGGTCGTCCGCCAGTTGTACCAGCACCACCCGCGTCCGCGCCCGTTCGGCGCCCTGCCACATCGCCGCCCAGGCCTGGCGCGCCTCCGCCTGGCGTTCGGGCCGTGTGCCGAAGGCGGCGGGGGAGATCGCGACGACGGCATCAGCCAGGCCGGGATGGGCCAGGATGCTCAGCGCGATCCAGGCCCCGCGGGAGTGGCCGGCGACGATCACCCGCCGGTAGCCGCCCGCCCGCAAGGCGGCCACGCCGCGCGCCAGCGCCTCACCGCCGGGTGCCAGCGCGTCCTGGCCTCGGGGCCGGTCGAACCGCCAGATATCCAGCCCGCGCGCCGCCATGCGCCCGACCCAATCCGGCTCTCCCGGCGGTCTGGGGTCGGCCGGATCGGGGCTGCCATGGAGCCACACCAGCACCCCGCGTGCCCGGGCGGGTCCCGCCGGCACGAAGCCGGCCGAGGGGTGCAGCGGCGGTGCGTCCGGCAGATCCGCCGCCCGGGCGGGTGCCGCCAGCAGCAGCAGGCACAGGATCAGCCGAAGCACGCGGCCAGGACTTGCGCAAACGCCCGAGCGCGGTGGCTGATGGCGTGCTTGGCGGACGGGTCCATCTCGCCGAAGGTCTCGCGGGCGCCGGTCGGCAGGAACATCGGGTCGTAACCGAAGCCTTTCTCGCCGCGGGGCGGCCAGACCACGGTGCCTTCGACCCTCCCGAGGAAGGTCTCGGTGTGCCCGTCCGGCCAGGCCAGGCACAGGGCCGCGACGAACCAGGCGCGCCGGTCGGCGGCACCGGCCATGCGTTCGTGCACCGTCGCCATTGCGCGCGCGAAATCCTTGGTGGGGCCGGCCCAGCGCGCCGACAGCACGCCGGGATCGCCGCCCAACGCGGCGACGCAGAAGCCGGAATCATCGGCCAGCGCCGGCAGCCCCGTGGCGACCGCCGCCGCCCGCGCCTTGATCTGCGCGTTGCCGGCGAAGTCGGGCGCGTCCTCACTTGGTTCGGGCAGGCCCAGCGCGCCGGCCGCGACCACCGCGATCCCGTGCGGCCGCACCAGCTCCTCGATCTCGCGCAGCTTGCCGGGGTTGTGGCTTGCCAGCACCAGCCGAGCCCCCTGCCCCAGTTTCCGCCCCATCAGTCACCCACCGCCTGGCGCTGCGCCGCGAACAGCGCCGCCGTCCCCTTGCGCGCCAGGCCCAGCAATTCCAGGAACTGGGCTTCCGAGAACGTCGTCTTCTCCGCCGTCCCCTGGATTTCGACGATGCCGCCCGTGTCGGTCAGCACGAAATTGGCGTCGGCGTCGGCCGCCGAGTCCTCGGCATAGTCGAGGTCCAGCACCGGTGCGCCGTCGCTGATCCCGCAGGACACCGCCGCGACCTGGCCGATCAGCGGCACCGTCTTCAGCACGTTCATCTTCACCAGGTGGCGGAACGCGAGCGACAGCGCGACCCAGGCGCCGGTGATCGCCGCACAGCGCGTGCCGCCGTCGGCGTTCAGCACGTCGCAGTCGAGCGTCACCGACATCTCGCCCATCGCCTGGCGGTCCACCACGGCGCGCAACGACCGGCCGATGAGGCGCTGGATTTCCTGGGTGCGGCCGGATTGCTTGCCGCGCGCGGCCTCGCGGTCGCCGCGGGTGTGGGTGGCGCGCGGCAGCATGCCGTATTCCGCGGTGACCCAGCCGACGCCGCCACCACGCAGGAAGGGCGGCACGCGCGCTT
>Ga0302202_10005780_pt1 | contig 12517 bp, 10 predicted proteins | sample II_Bog_N3_3_FD_194579 | JGI IMG/M metagenome (GOLD analysis project Ga0302202, IMG submission 194579) | Peat permafrost microbial communities from Stordalen Mire near Abisko, Sweden - II_Bog_N3_3 | ecosystem: Environmental > Terrestrial > Soil > Wetlands > Peat | place: Sweden: Abisko...
CAAGCAGGCGCCGCGATCGTTCGTTCAGGTCACGTTCGACCGCCGCAAACCGCTCACGAACCACCGATGCGTCAATCATCCCATCGCTCTAAACCCAATCCTCGAGCGCCGGAATCCCCGCAACCCAAGTTTCACGCCACATCACCCCCGATTCAGTAGTCTTTGGGCTGCGCCTTAGCGCCTCGGGATCGCGTTCGCCCGAGTCGTGGGCGTCCATGAGGTTTCGTGTCAGGCGCTGACTTAAAATGGCGTCTTCTTGATCACTGAGTTTCCGAGGCAACGCGGACCGAGCAAATCCTAGCGCATCGGCGTACTCGTTGGTGAGCACGCGAACGCCTGATGAATTGTAGGGGGAAAACAGCACGCTGGGATCCTATAGGTAGAGTGGTGGAGCGATGGTTGAAAAGTGGCGGTCGCATCGCATGGATGACGACCGCCCAAGTGCAAGCGCTTTCTTGCGGCCGGGAGGACGTGTGGGCCGACGCTCGACGCAACAGATTGGCCTGATCGCCCTTCCAACGAAAGGGTCGGCAATTACTTAGAGCGAGAGCCTGTATCGGCCCGAGCGCGGCGCTAGCTTACAAAGCTTCGATCCCATCGGTGTTTCCGCAATGCGGACATTAGCGAATCGTCGAGCGGCGGCTTGTCCGACATCCCTAGATTTTTCTCGATATGCCCCGATCTTCTCATGCCCACGATGACCGTCGAGACGGCCGGATTGTGTAGGATGAACCTCAGCGCGATACCGGGGAGGGTCTCGTCCACGGGGATAACGCGCCGAAGTTCCGCGACGCGCGCGAGGGTTTGACGGAGATTTCCCGGTTTGAAATATGTCGACCTCCAATCCTCGGGGGGGAAACGTGTCTCGATTGTCATGTTGCCGCCCAGACTACCCTCGTCCAGAGGCACGCGCGCGATGACGCCGACGCCGCGCGCGGCGCAGAGCGGAAACAGGTGATCCTCGGCGGCCTGATCGAACAGGTTGTAGACGACCTGGACCGTATCGACCAAGCCAGTCCGCACGGCCTCCAGTCCGTTGTCGGGCTGGCCACGCGCCAGACTGATCCCGAAGCCATCGCAGAGCCCGCGCGCCTTCAACTCGGAGACGAGCGTTTCGAACAAGGGATCCCGAGCCCAGGCGTCGTCCCAAACATGCAATTGCATCAGGTCGAAGCGCTCGAGGGCCGCCTTTCTCAGGGAGTCCTCGGCATATTTCAGAACATGATCGAGAGGATAGACGTCCGATAAGCGATCGCTGGACGAAACGCGCCTATCCGAGATTTTCGGCGGAATCTTTCCGGCGGCGACCAAGCGTCGCGGTCGGATCGCGGCGGCAAGCTGGCCGAGCAGTTCGTCGCTCTTGCCCTTTCCGTAAGACCACGCTGAATCATAGAACGTGCAGCCCCGATCGAAGGATGCATGGAGGGCGTCCAGAGACTCCCGATCGTTCGAGCCCGACCAGTCGCCCATGCCCCACAGACCATGACCGATCTCGCTGACGTTCAGGCCCGTCCGTCCCAACGCGCGATATTTCATGACGGGCTCGCCCCTGGGTTCGCCGATCGACGAACGGAAGGGTCCCGTTGGCGAAGCGATCTCTTCGAAGTCATTTTTCGTCGCCCGGTTCCGCCGCGAGTCGCTCGAGGTAATGCGTCGCGGGCAGTTCGCGCAGCCTTCGCGCCGCGCTCTCCGCCGTGATGTCGCGTTGCGGGGTTCCCAGTAATTCGAAACCGACCATGAATTTGCGCACTGTCGCCGAACGCAGCAACGGCGGATAGAAATGCGCGTGGAAGTGCCATTCGGGATGCGCGGCGCCGTCGGTCGGCGCGGGATGGAACCCCATCGAATAGGGAAACGAGGTTTCGAACAGGTTGTCGTAACGGATCGTGACCGCCCGAAGAATATCGGCGAGCGCCTCCGCCTCTTCGGCGCCGAGGGCGTCCATCGCCCCAAAATGCCGGCGCGGCAATAGCAGCGTTTCGAACGGCCAAATCGCCCAGAAAGGAATCAGCGCGACGAAATGTTCGTTCTGGCAAACCACCCGTTCGCCGTCCGCGAGTTCGAGGGCGAGATAGTCGCACAGCAGGCATGAGCCGCCGGCCGACCAATGCGCCGACTGCGACGCCCACTCCTTCGCGGGTTCGTTCGGTAGGCTGCGGCTGGCCCAGATCTGGCAATGCGGATGCGGATTGCTTGCCCCCATCATTTCGCCGCTGTTCTGGAAAATCTGGACGTAGCCGATCGTCTCGACATCGCCTAGCGCGCGATATTGCGCGATCCATTCCTGGACGACGCGCCCGATCTCCCGTTTCGTCATGCGCGCGAGGGTCAGATCATGCCGCGGCGAGAAACAGATCACGCGGCAGACGCCGCTCTCGGCTTGGGCGACGATCAGTCCCCCCCGAGCGACCTCGGCCTCGCCGGCGCCGGGCAACAGCGCGGCGTAGTCGTTGTCGAACGCGAAGACGCCCGTGTATTGGGGATTGACGGCGCCGTGCGCGCGCTTGTTGCCCGCGCAGAAGTAGCAGTTTGGGTCGTGAGCGAGGGCCGACGGGAGCGTCGGCGTTTCGGTCTCCCCCAGCCACGGACGCTGGGCGCGATGCGGCGAAACCAGGACCCACTCCGCGGTTAGTGGATTGAGGCGACGGTGCGACGTTTCCGCAAGGAGCTTCATGCCTTTGCCTTCGCGTCGTAACCGCCGGGATGGCGGCGATGCCATTCCCATGCGCTGGCGATGATGTCCTTCAGTACGGGGACTTCCGGTCGCCAGCCGAGTTCTTCGCGGATGCGCGCCGACGAGGCCACCAATTTGGCGGGATCTCCGGGTCGGCGCGGCGCTTCGACGACCGGAATGGGATGGCCGGTCACGTCGCGGGCGGCCGCGATGACCTGACGCACGGAGAAGCCTTCGGCGTTTCCGAGATTGTAGTAGAGCATCGGACGCTCGTCGAGCGCGCCCATGGCCAGGAGATGGGCGCGAGCGAGATCATCGACGTGGACGTAATCGCGCACGCAGGTCCCGTCCGGCGTGGGATAGTCCGAGCCGAACACCGAGATAGACCCGCGCTCGCCCAGCGCGGTCTTCAGCACCAACGGGATGATATGCGTCTCTGGATGATGGTCCTCGCCGTCATCGGGGCCGCGCGCGCCCGACGCGTTGAAGTATCGCAGGCACGCGAAGCGGAGCCCGTGCGCGTGGTTCATCCAAGGCAGCATTTGCTCGACCAATAGTTTGGAGGAGCCGTAGGCGTTGGTCGGTCGCTTACGTGCGTCCTCGTCCACCGGCGTGTGCTCGGGATTTCCAAACAGCGCGGCTGTCGAGGAGAACACAAGGCGGCACACGCCATGGCGCAGCATCGCCTCCACTAGCGCCAGCGAGCCGGCCGAGTTGGCGCGGAAATAGCGCTCGGGAACTTTCATCGATTCGCCGGCCTCGATCAGTCCGGCGAAATGCATAACAACGTCGAACTGTCCAGCCCCGAATACGGCGTCGAGCGAGGCAGCGTGGCCGACGTCGCCAATGACGAGTTTCGTCGCCGCCGACAAAGCTTCCGCGTGTCCGTGGCTCAAATCGTCGAACACGGTGACCGCGTGCCCTGCCCGCTCGAGATGAGCCGCGACTGTGCTGCCTATGTAGCCGGCGCCACCGACAACCAGAATGTTGCTCACGCCACGATCTCCTGGCGCGCAATCGCGCTCACGCCGTCGCCCGGCGAACAAACGAAGATGAGCGGCTTCAGCTTCGTAGCCTTCTCGTAACCGTCGGCGATCGATTGCGTGAATCGCGCGACCGCGTCCGCCCTCACCAGGTTGAGCGTGCAGCCGCCGAAGCCGCCGCCCATCATACGCGCGCCGAACACGCCCTCGATGCCCCACGCGAGCTTCGCCAACACGTCGAGTTCGCGGCAACTGACTTCGTAGTCATCGCGCAAGCTGCGGTGCGACTGGTTCATGAGCCGCCCGAAGGCCGCCAAGTCTCCCACCGCCAGCGCGGCGACGCCGCGCAACACGCGGTCGTCCTCTGCGATCACATGCCGGCATCGGCGGAAAGTGACCTCGTCCAGCGCGCTCGCGTGCTCGGCGAGTTGGGGTGCCGCGACATCGCGCAAGGCGCGGATGCCCGGCATGAAGGGCTTCAGAAGCGCGACGCCCCGCTCGCATGATTCGCGGCGCAGATTGTATTGGCCGGCGGCGAGTTTGTGATGGACCGTCGTGTCGCAAACGATGAGCCGCGCCGCGGGATCGATCGGAACCAAGCGATAGTCGAGACTTCGACAGTCCAGCAGCAGCGCATGACCCGCCGCGCCGAGGCAGGAGACGAACTGATCCATGATGCCGCAATGCATGCCGACGAATTCGTTCTCGGCGCGCTGACACGCGCGCGCGAGCGCCACGCGATCGACCGCGATGCCGGCGACATCGAGCAACGCGTAGCCGACGGAGACCTCCAGCGCCGCCGAAGAACTGAGCCCCGAGCCGATCGGAACGTCACTGTCGATCAGGAGGTCCACGCCGACCAACGGATGGCCCTCGCCCGCGAGCGTCACGGCGACGCCGCGGACATAGTCGCTCCAATCCTTGCGCGGCTTCGGTGAGGGTTCGTCCAGGTCGAATATGAGGACTTCGCCGCCCAGCAGCGATTTGATGCGCAGCCGACGATCGGGCCGCTTGCGCGCGGCCACCCAGGTTGAGAGCTCCAGCGCCGCCGGCAACACGAAGCCGTCGTTGTAATCCGTGTGTTCGCCGATCAGATTGACCCGGCCCGGCGCGCGATAGAGCCGCGGCTCGCCGCCGAATTCCGCCGTGAACGTCGCCCGCAAAGCGGGCCGGTCCCGTTCGTCGCGCTTCGCCGGCTTTGCGCGGGAATGCTCGAAACCGGCTTGGGCTGTAGGCATGGCGACGAATCCTGCACGGGCGCGACGCGCGAACAGGCATCGCAATGTCGCGACCCTGCCTCCCGCGACCGAAAGCCTGAAGAGCCGGATTCTACTCATGGTGCCGGCGCGGGGCGTCGCCGTCGCGCGAAGAGTAGTTTCCGAGGCTGGCGGCCTTTCGTCGCGCGTGCGAGCGCGCCCGCGGCGTCCGCGACGCGACGCGACGCAGTAACCGGACAATCGAAACATGGAACGCCTCTCAACCCTGAACGCGCTCGCGACCCTCACGACCGCACCCTTCGGCGCGACCGCCGCCGGCGAGCCGTGACGCTGACCACGATGACCTCCGCTTACGGCGTGACCGTGAAATTCATGAGCTATGGGGGCGCGATAACCCAAATCATCGAGCCGGATCGGAATGGCCGGCTGGCCAACATTGTGCTCGGATTCCCGACGCTGAGCGACTACGAAGTCAAATGCGGCGCCGGAGGTCTCTATTGCGGCGGGCTGGTCGGGCGCTACGCCAACTGCATCGCCGCGGGACGTTTCACCCTCGACGGCCGTCGACATTCGCTCGCGATCAACAGCGCGCCGAATGCGCTGCATGGCGGGCTCGAGGGTTTCGACAAGCGCGTCTGGGAGGTCCGGCCGCTGGCCGTTTCCGGCGATTTTGTCTCCGCGCGCCTTGGCCTCGTCAGTCCCGACGGCGAGGAGGTTTATCCCGGACCGCTCCGCGTCGAGGTCACCTATTCTCTTTCCGACGCAGGTTCGTTGACGATCGAATATGAGGCGCGCACAGATAATACGACCGTGATCAATTTGACCAACCACAGCTATTTCAATCTTGCCGGCGCGGGCTCCGCGAATGGCGTCTTCGAGCAAGTCCTCACGATCGACGCCGACGCCTATACGCCGACGGACGTGAACGCGATCCCTCTGGGGGAGGCCGCGTCGCTCGAGGGGACGCCGTTCGACTTCCGCCAGCCCATGGCGATCGGAGCGCGACTGCGAGCCGACGACGAACAGTTGATCCGCGCGCGCGGGTACGATCACAACTGGGTTCTGAACAAGCGCGGCGAGGTACATCCGCGGCTCGCGGTCCGCGCCTTCGAGCCCGCCAGTGGTCGCGTCGTGGAATGTCTGACCACCGAACCCGGGGTGCAGATCTACACCGGCAATTTCCTCACCGGGCTCTATGCGGGCAATGGCGGCGTGTATCGGCAGACCGACGGATTCACGATGGAGACGCAGCATGTCCCCGACAGCCCGAACCAACCGAGTTTCCCGACGACGGTCCTGAAGGCCGGCCAGGCATTCGAAAGCACGACCGTCTTCCGATTCGGGACGCGGGATTGAGGGTCGGCGAGGCGAGCGCGGCCGGTCCGGAGGGCCGGCCGCGAGCGGGAGCTATTCCCCGATTTGACGAAGCGGCTTGCCGGCCATCAGATTGACCTCGATGGCTTCCAACGAGACGCCTTTGGTCTCCGGCACGAACAGGAACGTGACCACCAGGAAAGCGGCGTTCAGCGCGGCGTAGATGCCGAATGTCGGGCCGCTGCCCAGTCCCGTGAGCATCGAGAGGAAGGTCAGGCCGACGACGAAGTTGGCCGCCCAGTTGGTGAAGGTGGAAACGGCGATTCCGAAGTCTCGCCCCTCGATCGGCTGAACCTCGGAGCACAGCACCCATACCACCGGACCCGCCGACACGGCGAAGCCGACGATGAACATCAGCAGCATCGCCACCGCGAATATCTGCATCGGCAGCTCCGTGGTGCCTATATGGAGCGCCACGCCGAGAGCGCCGAGGCCGATAGCCATGACGGCGAAGCCGCCGAGCAATATCGGTCGCCGGCCCACTTTGTCGACGATGGCGATCGCGATGAACGTGGACAGCACGTTGACCAAGCCGACGATGGCCGTCCCCCAGAGCGCGTCCTGGCCCTTGAAGCCCACCACCCCGAAAATGCTGGGCGCGTAATACATAACCACGTTCATGCCCGTGAATTGTTGCATGACTTGCAGCGCGACGCCGAGCCCCACGGAGCGGCGGAAATTGGTATTTTCGCGAAACATCGTCCAGCCGCGTTGCGGACGCTTCAGCTGCTCGGCAATCTCGTCCATCTCGGACGTGACAATTTTCGCATCGCCGCGCAACGTATCCAGCACCTTCTTAGCGTCCGCCGTTCGACCGCGCATCATCAACCAGCGAGGGCTGTCCGGCAGCAAAATCACGCCGATCAGGAACAACACGCCGGGCAGCGCCACGATCCCCAGCATCCAGCGCCAAGCCTCGATATACGCGAACAACGTATCCGACAGGAACGCGGCCAGGATGCCGATAGTGATCATGAGCTGATAGGTCGAGATCATGGCGCCGCGTTTGTCGCGGGGCGCGACCTCAGAGATGTAGAGTGGCGCGGTGAAGCTCGCGATCCCGATCGCGACGCCCAGCACGACGCGAAAGACCATGAGCGATTCCACCGACCAGGCGCCGGCGCAAGCCAGCGAACTCAGAACGAACAGCACGGCCCCGACGATCAGCGAGAATTTACGGCCCATCCGGAAGGATAAGAAGCCGGCGCCCAAGGCGCCCGCCGCCGCGCCGAACATCATGCTGCTGACGATCCATTCCTTCGCGAAATCGGAAGCGTGAAAGGTCTTGCCGATGAATTGCAGCGCGCCCGAGATGACGCCGATGTCCAATCCGAACATCAGGCCGGCGAGCGCCGCCACGCCGACAGTCATGACACTATGGCCGAGACCCTTGTTGGTCTCGGCCGGCAATGGGAGTACCACCTCGCTCATATCAATATTCCTCCATGCTGGCTTTTTAAAATCGGCGTCCCCGCGCCTGCCTCGGGACCGCGACCCGGCCATGGAGCCGAGTCCCGCTTCCCGGCAGCTTCGCGTCTTGGTCCCGCGCGCGTCAGCATCGGAAACTACTCATGCTGGCGAACTTAGCGGTCGAGTTACACCGCGCCGGGCCAATCCGCCTCGAGCGCCAGAACGCGGAAGGCGTGATGTTCCGCGAGGCAATCCATGATCGCCGCCCGCGAGACTACTCATGCGGGACCGCCCATCGCCGTAAGTAGTTTCCGAGTCTGCTCGGCGGGAGAATGGCGGCGATAAGGCTGTCCCCGAGGCGTCGCATCGCCGCGTTCGCCGGTCGTCAAGAGTTACTCCCAGCGCCATTCGCTCGCGGAATGTTTCGCGGCGCAGCCAGAGGCACAGGTCCATGAACGTCAATGTTTCGACGCGAGACACGCGGGTCGCCGAAGTCCCCGCGGCGGTGTCCGCCTTGGGCCCACAAGAATGGCGACAGCTCGACGCCTATTGGCGCGCCGCCAATTATCTGTCTGTCGGCCAGATCTATCTCTACGCCAACCCGATGCTGCGCGAACCGCTGACCCTCGCGCATGTGAAGCCGCTGGTGGTCGGACACTGGGGCACCACGCCCGGCCAGAATTTCATCTACGTGCATTTGAATCGCACGATCAAACTGCATGACCTCGACATGATCTATATCGCGGGCCCCGGCCATGGCGGGCCAGCTTTGGTCGCCAATACCTATCTCGAGGGCAGCTACAGCGAGATCTATCCCGACATCAGCGAGGATGAGATCGGGATGCAGAAACTGTTCAAGCAGTTCTCGTTTCCTGGCGGCATCTCCAGCCATGTCGCGCCGACGACGCCCGGCTCCATTCACGAAGGCGGCGAACTCGGCTATTCCCTCAGCCACGCCTTCGGCGCGGCGTTCGACAATCCCGGTCTGATCGTCGCCTGCATCGTCGGCGACGGCGAGGCCGAGACGGGACCGCTGGCGACGGCGTGGCAGTCGAACAAATTCCTCGATCCGATCACGGACGGCGCGGTGCTGCCGATCCTGCATCTCAACGGCTACAAGATCAGCAACCCCACCATTCTGGCGCGCATCGAGCACGAGGAGTTGGAGAAGTTCTTCGAGGGCTGTGGTTGGACGCCGCTGTTCGTCGAGGGCGACGACCCGGAAACCATGCATGGGCTGATGGCGGAGGCGGTGGAAAAAGCGATCGGCCAGATTCACGCGATTCAGGCGCACGCCCGTGAAGAAAAAGACGCGACGCGTCCGCGCTGGCCGGTGATCGTGCTCAGATCGCCCAAGGGCTGGACCGGGCCGAAGGTGATCGACGGCTTGCAGATCGAGGGCACGTTCCGCGCGCATCAGGTGCCGATCCTCGTCGACCCCCAGCATCCCGATCACGTCAAGCCGCTGGAAAGCTGGATGAAAAGCTACAAGGCCGAGGAGCTTTTCGATGAAAACGGCAAGTTGAAGCCCGAACTCGCCGAACTCGCGCCCAAGGGCGCGCGCCGCATGGGCGCCAATCCGCACGCCAACGGCGGCATTTTGTTGCGCGATCTGAAAATGCCTGACTTCCGCGATCACGCGGTGAAGGTTCCCGCCCCCGGCGCGGTCACCGGGCAAGACACGACGGTGCTCGGCAAGTTCCTTCGCGACGTGACCCTCGCCAACGAGGGGCGGCGCAACTTCCGCATCTTCGGCCCCGACGAGACGCTGTCCAACATGATCGGCGACGTTTTCGAGGTCACCAACCGGCAATGGGACGCGCGCAAGCTCGACAATGACGAGTTTCTGTCGCCTACCGGCCGCGTCGTGGATTCGCAGCTCAGTGAGCACCAATGCGAGGGCTGGCTCGAGGGTTATCTGCTGACCGGCCGGCACGGCCTGTTCAACAGCTACGAAGCGTTCATCCGGATCGTCGATTCGATGTTCAGCCAGCACGCCAAATGGCTGAAGGTTACGCTAGAACTGCCGTGGCGGCGTAAGATCGCCTCGTTGAACTATCTGCTCGCCTCGCATGTCTGGCAGCAGGATCACAACGGCTTCACCCATCAGGATCCGGGCTTTCTTGATCATGTCATCAACAAGAAGGCTGACGTGGTGCGGGTTTATCTGCCGCCGGACGCGAATTGCCTGTTGTCGGTGTTCGACCATTGTCTGAGAAGCCGCCATTACGTCAACGTGGTCGTCGCCGGCAAGCACGCCTTGCCGCAATGGCTGACCATGGAGCAAGCGGTCATTCACTGCACCGAAGGCATCGGCATCTGGCAATGGGCGAGCAACGATCAGGGAAGCGAGCCAGATGTCGTGATGGCGTGTTGCGGCGACACGCCGACCCTGGAAGTTCTCGCCGCCGTCTCCATCCTGCGCGCGAAACTGCCGGACCTGAAGATTCGCGTGATCAACGTCGTCGACCTGATGCGGCTGCAGCCCAGCGCCGAACATCCGCACGGGCTCAGCGAAACCGATTATGATTCCCTGTTCACCAAGGACAAGCCGATCATCTTCAATTTCCACGGCTACGCCTCGCTCGTGCACGGCCTGACCTATCGCCGCGCCAACCGAATGATGCATGTGCGCGGCTACAAGGAGGAAGGCACGATCACGACGGCGTTCGACATGCGCGTGCAGAACGATATCGATCGTTTCCACCTCGTGCAGACTGTCATCGACAATCTGCCGCATCTCGGCAGCAAGGGCGCCTATCTGAAACAGGAGATGCGCGACAAGCTCATCGCGCACAAACACTACATCGACGAGCATGGCGAGGACATGCCGGAAATCCGCGATTGGATGTGGGGATCGGCGCCTTGAGCGCTGCCTCGTTGATCGACACCGCGAGACGCCTGCTCGCGGACGACAAGGGCCTGCTCGCGATGGACGAGAGCAACGGTACTTGCAACAAACGCTTCGCGGCCGCGGGCATCCCTCAGACCGAGGAGGCTCGACGGCGCTATCGCGAACTGCTGATCACGACGCCTGGCCTCGGAACCTGCGTCAGCGGCGTGATCCTCTACGACGAGACGATCAAGCAGAGCCGCCTGGACGGAACGCCCTTCGTCAAGCTCATCGATGATGCCGGCATCATCCCCGGCATCAAGGTCGACACGGGCGCGAAGAACCTCGCCGGCCACGCGAACGAGAAGGTCACGGAGGGGCTCGACGGCCTGCGCGAGCGCCTCGGCGGCTATTTCCAGATGGGCGCGCGCTTCGCCAAATGGCGCGCGGTCATCACGCTCGGCGACGGTCTGTCCAGCGGCGCCTGCATCGACGCCAACGCGCACGCCTTGGCGCGTTATGCGGCGCTCTGCCAGGAAGCGGGCATCGTCCCCGTCGTCGAGCCGGAAGTGCTGATGGACGGCGACCATGCGCTCGGTGTTTGCCGGGACGCGACCGAGACGGTCTTGCGATGCGTCTTCGCCGAGCTCGCCGTTCAGGGGGTGATGCTGGAGGGCATGATCCTCAAGCCAAACATGGTGCTGCCGGGGCTCGCTTGCGCGCGGCAATCCACGCTCGATGAAGTCGTCGACGCCACGGTCGGGACGTTGCGCCGGGTCGTTCCCGCGGCGGTCGCGGGCGTCGCGTTTCTCTCGGGCGGACAATCGGGAGAGCTCGCTTCCGCGCGCCTGAACGCAATGAACGCGCGCCCTCATTCGCCGAGCGCCGCCGCCCCTTGGCCCTTGACGTTTTCCTTCGCGCGCGCGATCCAGCAACCCGCGCTCGAGATATGGGCCGGCAAGGACGCCAACCGCGCGGCGGCGCAGCACGCCCTCATCCATCGCGCCCGGTGCAACCAAGCCGCGCGCCGAGGGGTCTACTCCGCCGCGATCGAAGCGAAATCAGAATAAGCAAAGCAGGCCTTTGATCGAGGCCATGCGCCGCTGGCGCGCCGGGCGCCGAGGTCGCCTGACGTAGCCGGACGCGAGCGCGCGTCGGCCATGCGGGGAATGCGGATGCGCTTGCTGGACTTTCTCGTCGGCCGCGAATTGGCCAACAGCGAGGCCGAGCAAGACAAGATGACCACGCTCGAAGGCCTGCCGGCGATAGGTCTCGATGGTCTGGCGTCGTCGGCCTATGGCCCGGAGGCCGCTCTCGCGATCTTGGCGCCGCTCGGAGCGCTGGGCGCCAACTGGCTCGCGCCGATAACGCTCGCGATTCTGCTCGTGTTGGCGATGCTGTTCGTCTCCTACTGGCAAACCATCCGCGCCTACCCCGTGAATGGCGGCTCCTACACGGTCGCGACCGAAAATCTGGGCGCGACGGCGGGCCTGCTCGCGGCCACCGCCCTGATGCTCGATTACGTGCTGACCGTGGCGGTGGGCATTTCGGCGGGGATCGGCGCGCTGACGTCCGCCGTGCCGTCGCTGCATACCCACACATTGAACTTGTGCCTCTGCGTGCTCGCCATCGTCACCGTCATCAATCTGCGCGGCACGCGCGAGGCGGGGATATTGTTCGCGATCCCGACCTATCTGTTCATCGCCAGTCTCGGCGGGCTCCTCGCATTCGGACTTGGGAAGGCCATGCTGGCGGGAGGTTTCCCGACGCCGGAGATTCCCGCGCCGGCGTCGAAAGTCGCGAGCGAATCCGTCACGCTTTGGCTGCTGCTGCGCGCCTTCGCGAGCGGTTGCACGGCGATGACGGGCGTCGAAGCCGTCAGCAATGGCGTCGGCGCGTTTCGCCAGCCGAGCGTGAAATACGCGCATCGCACCTTGGCCGCGATCGTCGTCATCCTGTCGCTGCTGCTGGCCGGAATCGCGGTTCTCGCGCGCGCCTATCATGTCGGGGCGATGGACCAAACGAA
>Ga0302202_10005782_pt1 | contig 12515 bp, 19 predicted proteins | sample II_Bog_N3_3_FD_194579 | JGI IMG/M metagenome (GOLD analysis project Ga0302202, IMG submission 194579) | Peat permafrost microbial communities from Stordalen Mire near Abisko, Sweden - II_Bog_N3_3 | ecosystem: Environmental > Terrestrial > Soil > Wetlands > Peat | place: Sweden: Abisko...
CCGCTGTGGCCGGAATGGCGAAGTCGCGTTCCTTCACGGATTTGCTGGCCTGCTCATATTGCGTCTGAGCGGCACGCAGCTTTGTTTGCGAATGCTGCTTGGCGGCCGCCCGAAAAATGTCTTTCGCTCGAGGAGCCGGGTCGGCACGGAACTCCGATTCGACGTCGCTGTCGGTCATCTCGAGTACGGATTCCGCCAACGCGTCCATTACGAGCCGGAGCTGCTCTTTATGAGATTTCGAATTTGCCACGTTATCTCGCCTTCACTCGGTATCGGATGCGCTTCACACCGGCATCATACTGCGGTTGTGGCATTCCCAGTTCTTTGACAATCTCAGGCCCCGTCATGCCTTCCGCCCATCCCTCAATGATGAGAACAGCGTCGTCGTCGTCGGAGAACAGCTTCAAGGTGGCTCCCAATTCTTCTTTCGCGCTAGCCCCGCGTTCCTGGTTAGGAGCTCCGGAAGGCGCCGCATCGAGTGGGCTGATGAGGTCTCCATCCTCCGATTCGATCAGCAGATCGGCCTCGGTATATTCGTCGTCTTCATGTGCTTCAAACCAATGAGAAGCAATACTGCGCATTGTCCCTGCCACAAATGCGACGAAGGGAACTTCGTCTTTTCTCCAATGCCTGCCGCAATCCGCAGATTCGGCACCCTCATATATAGAGACCATGGCCTCGTGCAGCAGGTCTTCATACGTCTGCCCCCGAGCCCTCCTGCCCAAGCCCCGGACTTTGTACTGGGCGTATTTCTCAAGCCGCCTCTCATCCGCAGGCGACAGAGCCGCTATCGCCTTGTCCAGATCTTCCCGGGAGGCGATCAGCGAAGTCACGGTTTTGGCCTTTTTCGATCTTTCCAAAGCGGCCCCTACATGTCTGAATGCCGGCACCACGGGCGTTTCGGAGATTTTTTCGAGCTTTTTCTCCGATTGTTTCCGCGGCTCGGCATTTGTCTATAGGAGCAGACCAGCCAGCCCGCTGTATGCCCCAATTCAATTGACAGGATGATCTTCATGAACAACGGCTCTCTTACCTTGAACGGCATCACCGACGCGCAGCTCGACACGATCATTCGTGTCAAGGAGCAGCACGAGGGTGTCATCGATTTCAACCCCCAGCAACTGCAACCGATCGGACGTACCCCGGCGTTTCCGCCCGGCCGTCCCGGCTTTCCGGGACAGCCATTCCCTGGCCAGCCCATGCCACCGCAGCCTCAGCAGGATGGACAAAGCATGTACAACAACGCCGTCGTCTGCTGGCATGTCGACGACGGGCTCGCAGTCATTCTGGAACTGATTCATAGGCTATACCCAAATGGACCGGTTCCGCCGTTCCCGGCATTCGCCTGATCACTACCTACTCGGCGCCTCACAAGAGGAGCCGGGTAGCGGCACACTTGGAACGTCGTCCAACATTCAGGACAACTAACAAAAGCAGCCGTATTGCTGCATGAGGAGATTCGACATGGTAAAAAACACGGGCCTCGACGGGAGGTCACGCGATGAAAATGGGCAGACGCGGGCGAAGAATGGCAATACCCGCATTGACACTCTTCGCGAAACGTACGGCGAAGGATTCGCTCCAGGTGTGAGAGGAGATGCGCATCTGAGCACTATCCTGGAGCGAACAGGCAGCACCTCCCTTTCCGAGTACCTCCGCAACCACAAGGAGTAGCATCCAGGCGCCGTTGTAAGGGGCCGCGAGTGAGGGGAGTTCGCGGCCATGGTTCGGATATCTAAACACATGCCGATGAGGGGGAATCATGGCGGTTCGGTTGTTTACGAAGGATTCGGAAGGGCTGTTGCAGGAGATTAAGCGGCAGATCAGGGCTGGTGAGATTCAAACCTGGTCGGTGGATTCAGAGGGTGACTTTACCCACGTAACGCACGACGGTCAATGGAAGAACAAGGCTTGGATGCGGCCAAAGACGTTCGACGACCGGCTGCTGCTAAACATCATCCGGCCGAAAGGCGGAAGCATCGCAAGACCTGTATACGCTGTCTACCACGGGCGGTTCATAGAAATGGCCATCGAGCACGTGCCTGATCTCTTTACTGCTGCTCGAGCGACTCCTGATGCGGATGATGGCGATCTGGTGTAGATCAGGCTCTAAGGATAGAGGTTTACCGGGCAGGTTCTTACTGGTCGGTACTCGTCTGCAGTTGACGTAACGTAAAGGACGTTAAGTTGTAGTAAATCAACTTTTCGGGCACACTAGGAGCAGAGAGTCGGTTGTACTCGGGGCCAACCCGATATGTCCCGGCGCAGTCGGAACGGCACATGGAAGCGCAGTACCGAGTGTGGCTGTAGCAGCCCCTAATCAAGCTTCAAAGGGGGATTCTATGGTTAATCGGGTATGTGGCAGGGTCAATCGAACAGTAACGGCAGTTGGTGATTGGTTGCAGCGGCAAAGTTTTGCGATAGTGATTGTGCTGTCGCTATTCCATGTCGGGCTTGCCTACATTCACACTCGGGCTTCGTGTACAGCCGACTTTTTAACCATGTTCAGCGCATGAACCCTGCACCGAAGCTGTCTTTGAGACGGTCTGCCGGGGCACATTGCCCGTAATAGCCGGTGCGGAGAACGGGCCGTCTGGCGTCTGCTCGAATTCGTCACAGTCAATATGCGCAACAAGAACACCCGCGCGGCCTTCGGTCGAGCGGGGTAGGTATTCCTTTTTGCCGCCGCCTCAAATCAATATCCGCTCGACCTCGTCGAGCGACATCTCGTCGCGCCGGCGATCATAGAGCTGCGTGGTGCGCGTGCTGGCGTGATTGGCCATGGCCGCGGCCTTCTCGAGCGTGCCGCCGTTCTTTAAGTAGGCCGTAATTCCTGTCGCTCTGAAGGAGTGGTTGCCGATCAGAGTCTTGATGCCAGCCGCCGCGGCGCGGCGGCGGATCATGGCGTGCGCGTTTTGCTGGGGCAGGGAAGTGCCGGTGAGCTGGCCGGTGCCGCGGCCGATGGTGCGGAAGAGCGGGCCCTTCGGATTGCCCGCGAGACCGGCGCCGGCGATGTAGGCCTCCATGATCTCCTCGAGCGAGTGATGGCAGGGCATTGCGTGGTGCTTGCCGCCCTTCTCATGGAGCCGCACCCACAGCCGGCGATTCTGCGTGTACACATCCTCGACCCGCATGGCCAGGGCTGCGCCGACCCGGGCGAAGGAATAGACCATCAGGCCGATGAGAGCCTTGTCGCGCAGTCCCGCCGGCGTCGACGCGTCGATCGAATCGAGAAGCCGCCGCGCCTCGGCCGGCTCGAGCACCGGCGTCTTGCCCGTGCGCACCACGTGGCGCGGCCCGTGCACCGAGGCCGCGGGATTGACGTCGATGGTATGTCCGGTTACGAGCCAATCGAACAGGTTGCGGATGGCCGCCAGGCGCTGCTTCACGCTGGGCGCCGATACTTCGCGCCCTTGCAGTTCGATCCAGGCGGCCACGTGCATCGGCTGTACCTGGGGCAGGGAAATGACGCCGGCGCCCTGGCACCACGCCAGAAACTCCGCGGCCGCGCGGGCGTAAGCCCGCCGCGTGTTCGGATTGCGGATCTGTGCTGCGAAGAACTCGAGGAAGCGCACACCCGCACGATCGCCGGTGGCCGTGACCAGGCCCGGAAGAACAGGCGCAGTGCTGATGGGAATAAGCTTGTTCATTTCTGTTTCCCAAACAGGTTCTCCATGATCTGGTCGAACGTGCAACGCTTGCCGAAGTCTCTAATAGGGATGATCTTTTGGCTGGGCCGCTTGGACTTGTAGCCCTTGGCGTTCCCTTTGGTGTGTCTGGCGGAATTCTTATCCAGGATGCTGGGCAGCTTCTCTCCTGGAGTGCCGCCAAGCCAAAGAAAAGAGTCCATCTTCATCTCCAACTGGTTAGTGACAAAGATCCAGATGATGCAGCCTCCGGGCTTCTCCATCAGCCTGAGGCTGGCATTGATACGGGCTGTTTTGCTGCCAACCGCCGCTGTCTTGAATTGGATATATCTCTCCACTTCTTTGCATCTCAGGACCAGGTCATAGCCGCCGGCATCGAACTCCGGACGCAGCACATCGACATCTCTCTCGCCATTTACCCACAGCCAGCGCAGGGCCTCGCCCACGAAAACGTGCTCCACGATCCGCTCGCGCAATGTTGAGTGGAGGTAATCCGTATTCTTCTCTGCCGTCAGACTCTTCGTTCCATCGATGTCAGACGCGGCCGCGATCTTAGCCGGAACCAGCTGGCCCCTTTGGTTCTGCGCGGCTTCCAGCCGGGCCCTGGTGCCGAGTTCCGCCGCATCCGGCAGGCCCATATCGGCAAAGACGTTGCCGCTGCTGCGAATGACATCCCGGGCGGCCGTGCGCCTAATGGCATTCGCGGTCACTTCTCCCTCGATGCCCTCTTCCCGGAGCCAGCTGTCGAACGTGGAACCCATGTTCTTCCTTTTCATGCTCGTCTCTCTCCGCCGGCCGTTACCGGTGCTTCTGTACGTATTCTCACGGCTCGCTTCTCGATATCAACCATGAATCCGGCACCAGCCGAGCTCTGGCAGGCACCGGAATTCGGTCCCGCCGATCTTCTGGCGAAATCGAGAGTGCCAGTGTCCGAATATCCACTTCCTTGGCCTGTGCGCCTCGAGCATCGCATTCAGCGCTCCTCCGGTGGACGTGCGAGTCAGTTCCTTGTGCACCGACTTGCCGGCAAGCAGAGACAGCACCGCTTCGTCCGGCCCGTCGTGCGTCAGTACAACTTCCGGTTTCACCCTTTCATACAGATCAACAGCGGCCTGCAGCTCAGCCACACGGAGTTCCTCGTCGCGCCACCAGTTCACGCCTTCGGTCCTGTGCCACTGATCGCACGACCAAGCGCCCGACAAATAGAAGATCCGGATCCCGTCGATCGTCCTCGAGCCGTAATCGCCGAGGTAGTTCCCATGGGATCGTGCAGCCTCCGGGTTGTCGTGGTTCCCGCGAATAAACCAGGCATTATCGGGCAGAGCCGGAAGGGGTTCGTCTCCCGGAAACCCGATGCCGAAGTCTCCTAGCTGCACGCTGGGCTCGTCGCGGTGACGGGCGAGAAGCTTAAGGTACCGATCCGTCTTTCCGTGGATGTCGCCGATGACGATCAACCATTGCTCCTTCCGTTTGCGCCTAAATAGGGATCCGCGACATCTGTCGTCCCAGCGAAATTACACATAACCGCTATAGCGTTCTTGTGTAATTTCAAACGTTCAGTATATGTGATAAAGGACATTATCACACATAGAAAGAGCGTTTGTGATACTCTTCGCACGGTTCATGGGAGATGCGATCGAAAATCGCCGCTTGTTATGGACTGAGTACCCACTTTAAGTAGCGACTGTTTATCGCAGCCGGGCCCAATTTGCCCGAATTTCCGGATCCGAGGCACAACTAAGCTATGGAACCGCTCTTTCATTTCGCCCTCGCACTGCTCAACGCCGGCGCGCCCTGGCTGGCAGGCGTCATCGTTGTCGCCATCGCCCTGGCCGTCGTGGGACCGGTCAGGCTGAGCCTCAGCATCGGCGAGCGCGCCAGCCGGCCACCGCGGCAAGACCATCGTCCGATCACCGGGCCCGCGCCGGGCCGTACCTATGCGGATAACACCGCGGCTCCGCGCTTGCCGGAATGAGATTCCGGTTTGAGAGATCATGGATGCAAATGATCAAACAAATCGAATTGACTCCAGCCGAACAGGAACTGGCCAACCAGATCGTCTTCGACGTTCTGAACCATCGGATGGAATACGAGCAGACGATGGAAAACGGTGAGCGCGCTGCGGGCCTGATGGGGATGCTGATAGACCGAAAAGCCATCCCGGAACTCCGCCTGCGCTATTTCACCGACCCCGACTACAATCCCGGCCGCGGAAAGGAATCTCGCTTCACCTACTTCAAAAACAACGCCGGCAGCACCGATGAAGTATTTCGGCACCCCGAGTTTCTCAAGTATCTGCACTATTTCATCTATGGAGCTGACCTGCCGCCTCTTCTAAAGCAGGAATTCCTAAACAAGGCTGAGGACACGTGGGTGAAGCCTGGAGACGTAGCGAAGTTCGCGCAACAGCTCGTCCGCAAGTACAACCTCGAACGCCACCCGATGAATTACCGGCTCAAAGAGGTTTTCTATCAGTTGGCCCTTGATTGCGGCTGCACTGAGGGAACAGCACGATCCGTGCGGGATGCCGTCATGAAGGTGAAATGAGATTGAGCAGGGCCGGGACGAGGCCGGATCTGAGTGTCGCTTCGCCCGCCTTTTATACGTCTTTATACGAGGCGCGCATAATTATGTGCGCCTCGTATAACGGCCTTCCCAACGAGCAGCGAAGCCCGGGATAGAGCGCCAACTTAGAAGGCCGGTGCTCTATCCGGCTTGAACTATCCGAGGCTCGTTGTGTTGCCAGCGTCCTGGAGCGTGCTTTGCAGCTTCGTGCGCTGCGCATCGTTCAGCCTAAGATAAAACGTTCCCCGTCCCGCCTTTATGCCGGCGGCGATGTACGGCAGCGAATGCGCATAGGGGACCCCGCCCCCACACCGTGCCATCTTGAAAAGCAACCTTTCATCGCGGAAAGTGACGGACTTCCCAGCCGGGGTTATCAGGTTCCATTCAAAAAATTCGCAGTGCCATCCATCAGGATGACAGCGCTTGAAAGAGACGTACACCGTGTGCCGCCTGGCGCCGGGACGGCATAGCGAGCAGTACCGCAGGCCCGGGGTGTGCGGCGGGGGCAGAAGCCCCATACAGCCAATGCAGCGCTGGCCCGACCGGACCTGCATCCGGGCTGGCGATAAGCCCTTGCGGGACGCGCCGCAGGCCTGAGCCTCCATCCGCCGCATAACCTGGTCGATTATTTTTTGATCCATGATTTTCTCCTAGATAACTGGTTGTCAGTCGTGGGTTGCGGGGCATCGGACGGACTCCCCTGGCGCTGGATCCGCCTTTCCCTCCGAGGGAGGCGGACCCCCGGCGGTGAAAGAGCGACGGTCACGATGATCGGCATCGGCCCGCATGTCAGCTCAGAATTGATTCAGGCGCTTCCCAGGAAGCCGGTACCGCGCTGGGTGAAATGCGGCAGGGACATCAAGACAGTCTTGATGTCCGCCTAAGTTGAAACCCGGCTATCGGCGGCGAGAAATGCGGTAACCGCCGCGCCAGTCCGCGCGGCCGCAGACCGGGTGCCCCCTGCGCGGAGCCTTATTGGGCTTTTGAAAATGCACGGTGGACCCGCAGGGAGCCGGGCGGCGGGGAGAAGATTTCGGCACCGGCATCGTGCGTCCCGGAGGGCTATCCGGATTTTCGGACACAAGCAACTCCCGCAAGGCGTACGGAAGCGCTTCGATCTCAGCGCCGGGAACCACCCAGACGGTGGCTCCGAACGGTGGCACGATGCAACTCGCTCCATCGCCGAGAAGGCTCACGCCCGGCGCCAGCTTCGTTGCCGAAGCGATCCGCTTCACTCCCGCCGGCTGCCGGAAGAAGGCGTACACCACATCTCCGCAGCGGGCCTGGAGGGTGAGGCATCCGTCGAGGTCAGGGACGAGAGCGGCAAACGATGCTCTGCCCAACGCTCCGTCGAGAACCAGGACGCACAGACCGGACGGCCCCAGGGCGACGCGGCAGCCCCACAACGGCTGCTGCGCGGATGCCCACAACTCCGCGAGCAAGGTGACGTCGTCGGTTGCGACGGCGATCAACCGGTTGGGGTCGCCAGCCAGCTTTGCGGCCAGGCGGACGGGAAAAAGTTTCAGGCCACGGTGCGCCAGTTCGCGCACCTCGCCTGGCAGACCCTGGTTGTAGTGGCGGGATTTGAAGGCTCCGGAAAACGAGCCTGACGGTCGAGAAAGGAACTGTTGAAGGTCCATGTCGGTCTCCTATTGGTCCGAAAAACAAAACGGCCCGCCGCTCTCCTGCCCGATAAGGGGCAAGAGCGCGGCGGGCCTTCTCTGTTCATGTTGGTGGGTTCTGGACGTGCGCTTTCCCGCGCGTTGCGGGAGATCTGGCAAGAAACTGTCAGGCGTACCGACAACTACTCTCCCGGAGGGGAGGAGGGGCTCTGCTGGGACTACTGTTCATTCCAGTCCTCCAAAAGGAAAACGCCGGCAAGCGTTAACCCTATTTTGGGCAACACGCCTAGCCGGCTTGGTGTGGGTCAGATTAAGGTAAGTGTGTGCATTCCGCTATCGTCTGGGCCTGAACGACAGCCCAACCCAAAGCAACCCAGGGAGAAACTGGGGAGACGAGGTGCTCCCCTGTACTCAGGCCTCCTGTCTCTGTAAGGGCGCGTGCGCAAGCGCGGGCACAATGTCGATCACGATCGGGCTCTTCGCAAGGGCGTCACTCGGTCCAGCGAGCGCGGCGTTGATGAATTCCGTACCGTGAATTCTCATCCTGCCATAGCCTTGATGAATGTGCCCGAAGACGTGATAGCGGGGTCTTGCCCGGCGGACTGCGTCGAGCAACTGAAGGCACCCTTGCGGAACGCTCGGCTTAAATACCTGATCAAGAATCCCCAGTGGCGGGCCATGTGTAATTAGCACGTCGGTATCGTCCGGAATGCGGGAAAACGCACGTGCGCGCTCCTGAGCAGTAGCGGCGCCAAAGGTTCCCCAGTCATTCGGAGTGATCGGGGAACCCCAGATTTTGAGGCCTTGAACTTCAATTCCCTCGTTAATCAAAACCCTGGCGTTCGTGATCAGTTCCCGATATTCCGGGTAAATGAAGCCCGCATCGTGATTACCCGGGATCAGGACCTTGTCCTTATGAGGCAAATCACCCAGCCAATCATTAAAATCCCGGATGGAGAAAGTGGTTGTTTTGTTGAGCATCGTGAAGTCTCCTGCGTGGAGGAGTACATCCCCATCAGGAACATCGATCTCTCTATGATGTCCATGGGTATCACTCATCAAAACCAGCCGAACCTTAAGTTTTTTCGGCTCTGTCCTCCAATCCCGCTTTGCGATCATGCAACCCTCCTTCCCCGCAACCCGCCTTTAACAAATTCTGGGAACATGTTGGGTACAGCGAGAGATGGCTTATTTCCCGAAATAATAAGCTCGAATGACACAATCTAAAGAACTTATGCGGCTAAAAAGGTCTAATTCAACATTAGATATCTGAGGGGAAGCCGCCCCTCAGATACTCCAGTCAAGTCCTTCATTTTCATTATGCTGTGAGGAGTTTGAGTCAGATTGACCCGGGTCACAACTGGGTACAGTGGGTACACAAGAGGGCAATTCAAACCCAAATCCGCACTCTTCTGCCGTCTGAAGACGGAAGGGCAGGTTGTCCGCGATCATGTCGTACCGGTCACCCATGTCCTCGGAACCTCCTCTCTCACCTTCTTCCTCGCCTTTAGCCCACGCAAGCCAGTAGTTCCGCAGACCCTCCGGGCAACGCGTGAAGTTTTTCAGGAACGTGTTGCGGAAGCGCCGGAACGCATGGAAGCCAGCCTTATGGCTTTGGTCATAGTTGTTTTTGTAACCAAGAGCTTTCAGTGCGGGATGCAGATGGCTTGTATACATATTGGTCGCCGTCAGTGGCGCGCGAGCCCCAGCGCTGAAAACCAGTCCGGACTTGCGGTCGCCAATGAACTCTCTCAGAACTGCGGAAATGGCCGGATGCAGATCTATATCGCGGCAGCTCGCGTCGGTTTTGAGATAGTGTTGGATTTCACCTTTATGAACCTTCTGGCGGATGAAAATCGTCCGAAAATCCGGAGAGATATGTTTGTCGATCTCAATGCCCAGCATCTCCCCAATCCTGGCGCCCGTCGCCGCCAGAAGGATAAATAGCACGCGGTACAACATCACCGGGTAGCGCGCTAACCCTGCCACAATCTCCGAAGAAAAGCTCGGCCTTTTCTGCTTTTTCTTGTTGACTTTTGGCAGCCCCATGAACTTGCTGTCCCATTCTGGCCGGTAGAGGTGTTTCCCGGTTTCCTCATCGACTGCCGAGTCTACGATCTGCTTCACAATTAGCACATACCTCGTGATAGTTGTCGCAGCTAGAGGTTTGTGCGAATCATCCTTTTTCTTAGTCATGCTTTACCTTTCTTCTCGTTCGAAGGCATCGGGCCGCCGACTACCATCCAGCTGACCAGGCGCTTCAGCGCTCCGTTGTTGACTTTCGAGAGCGGCAAATCCCCGAGCATTGGCAAAAGCCAAGCGTTCAGGCAGGCTTCTTCGGTCTCAAGGGTTGAAGTCGATCCAGACCGTCTGGACGAAGCCGCACGGGACTGCCCAACTGGACCAGCTCCGGCCTTTTCGCGAGCCTCCGCGCGGGCCCGTAAGTCTTGTAGACGGATTTCGCTCTGCTCGCGGAATGTCCTCTCGCCGGGGTGCGTTTGGAGAACGACTTCATTGAAGCGTTCCGGGCTGTTCGCCCTGGTCTTTTCGATGATTCGTTTCGCCTCATTCTGGCGCTCGGACTTGTTGAGCCAGCCCGGGCTTTTCTTATCGATAGGGCAGATCTTGATGCGCGGGTGTGCGCGCGCTTCTTGGCCCTCAACATCCATCCACACCCGGAGCGTGTAATACCTCCCGTGCTTCTCTATTGTTCCGTTCTGCCCCCTACGACGCGACATGCTCTTGCCTCTTCGTTTATTTGCCAGCTTGGCTGCTTGCATATTCGCCAACGGTGGAGTTGAGCAGGCCTTTTCAATTGTGGAAATGAGGTCTGCACTTGAGCGTGATCGATCCCAATTACGAATCAACTCGCCGAGCGCATCAGTAGACAGCGTGGGGCAACCCTGCGAGGCAGGGGTCGTGCTTTGGATATTTGGCATTGGTCTCTCTCTGGCGCGCCAAAAGCGGCCGACCGAGGATCTGTCTCGATGCCGGTGCGCAGCGGTTTGGAATCGGTCTTGGGGTGGTGGTAAAGGGGGATCGCCCAATGTGGTTGCAGATAATCAAGGATTCTTCGCGGTCGGCAGCCAATAATCTGTTGCGGCCAGGAAGGTCGCGGGCGACGATCCTGCCGGCCTCGACGATCTTGAGCATGGTGCGCCGGTTGCCCCCAGAGATGGGGGCCGTCTCGACGACTGTGAATATGGGTTGGAAAGAAAGCCCACGGAACTGCGGAAGTTCCCGGAGCTCCGGATGGCGCTGTTCTGGAGAGAGAGAAGGCATAGCTGGACCTCTATGCCTTTCCTTGTTCGCACGCCCGCAAGCAGCTTTCGAGGCTACGCGCGGTGTAATAGGGGCTGAGAGTGCTGGCTATGCAGGTGCGATAGCAGACAATTTTCCCCTGCCGGGACCATTCCCGAAGAGTGCGAACGCTTCTGTCGATGATCCGGGCAGCGACACGCTGGCTGTAGGCAAACTGAAAAGTGAGCCCAAGATCGCAGAGGCGGCGGTACAGCCGCGGATATTCGTTAGAGGTAGCTGCCGGCGATTCCTCCGGCGTTGTCTGCGCCATATCCGCCAGAGCCGCCGGCAACCCGGAGGGAAGCACCACTCCCGCCGGCAAGGCGAGCCGGTAGCTCTGCAGCCGCCCCGCTTTGTGTTTTTCGCTTGTTGCCATGGTCTCTTCCTGGGTATCTGAGACCAGTAGGCAATACTCATGGATGGCTTGGCGAGGTGCACCAGAACATTATTCTTCAACGACTTACAGAAACATTGCAAAACTTCCGCTCGGGCACAGAGACGACAGAAATTCAAGCCCAAGGCAACAAAAATGATCTGGATTTTAGGGGGTGAGACGGCCTAAAGAGACGCCCGCCATAGTTCTGGGCGCAAATGCAGCACGGCATCCAAAGGCGGGGCCAGCGTGAAGATCTTGGGCGAAGTTGCGAAGAGGTGCACGCGGTACAGGCGCCAGTCCCCCGGCCGCTGCTTCGACACTTCGAGCTCGTTACGGGACAAAAAGAACGGCGTCCGCGCCGAGCCGTTGGTGGTCTTCACCTCGATGATCCGCTCCTGGCCTGCGGGCGCGAAGGACAGCACGTCGTAGCCGGCGCCGTCGCCCTCCTCGTCGGCGATCCAGCGGACCTTGCGGGAAAGATCCTGGCGGCCCGCCCCGGCGAGCTGCCGGCGCTCGAGCTCGAGCACGAACTCCTCACCGGCCCGGCCAAGCGTGCGGTTGCGGAGATCGCGCTCCACAGGATCGAATTTCGCGATCAGGCTCCGCAAAGCCGCCGGCATTTGCTCCTGTGGTTCTGTTGGGGGCGGCGGTGGAACAAAGACGCTCTCCGTCGTAGGGACCTGCGGCAAAGGGGCCGGCACGTCCAGCGCCTCCGGAGCGCGGACCAGATAACGGGAGATCGCCTCGGCGATCGCGCCCTGGTAGTGCCGCGCCGGCTTGTAGCCGGGGATCCAGGGCATACCCAGTTTCTCTAGCACCGCCGAAACATTCTGGTACTTGAACTCGACCGAGCCGCGGCTGCGCGGAATCCGCTCCCGGAGCGCCGCGTTATGGCCGGCTTTGGCGTAGGGCCTGCCCGCCAGCTCGTCGGCCAGCATCACGAAGTAGTCGGCGACGATCAGATCCAGCTCGCCGCCGGTCCAATCGGTTCCGTACCTGGCTTCT
>Ga0302202_10005784_pt1 | contig 12514 bp, 10 predicted proteins | sample II_Bog_N3_3_FD_194579 | JGI IMG/M metagenome (GOLD analysis project Ga0302202, IMG submission 194579) | Peat permafrost microbial communities from Stordalen Mire near Abisko, Sweden - II_Bog_N3_3 | ecosystem: Environmental > Terrestrial > Soil > Wetlands > Peat | place: Sweden: Abisko...
GCCCGAGCTCTACGTCTCGCTGTCGTCGTCGGTGGCGCCGCAGATCCGCGAATATCCCAGGGCCTCGACCACGGCGATCAACGCCTACACCGTCCCCATCGCCGAGCCCTACCTCACCGGCATGGCGCGGGGCCTGGCCGAGATCGGCGCGCCCAACCGGCCGCTGATCATGCTCAGCTCCGGCGGGGTGATCGGGGCAGAGACCGCCAGCCGCAGCCCGGTGCGAATGATCGAAAGCGGCCCAGCCGCCGGCGCCCTGGCCGCCGCCCACTACGCCGAGCGCCTGGGCCTGAAGCGCCTGCTCTCCTTCGACATGGGCGGCACCACCGCCAAGGCCTGCCTGATCGAGGATAGCCGTCCGCTGGTCACCGGCGCCTTCGAGATCGACCGCAAATACCGCTTCTGCGAGGGCAGCGGCATGCCGGTGACCATCCCCTCCATCGACATGATCGAGATCGGCGCCGGCGGCGGCAGCATCGCCTGGATGGATGACCTTGGCCTCCTGAAGGTCGGCCCGCGCAGCGCCGGCTCCGAGCCAGGTCCGGCCTGCTATGGCCGGGGCGGGAGCGAGCCCACGGTCACCGACGCCGACCTGCTGCTGGGTCTCCTCGACGGTGACAATTTCCTCGGCGGCGACATGCGGCTGGACCGGCCGGCGGCGGAGGCGGCGATGGGGCGTCTCGGCGCGGCGCTGGGGACGTCGGTCGCCCAGACCGCTGGCGGTGTCTACCGGATCGTCGCCGAGACCATGGCCGCCGCCGCCCGGGCCCACGCCACTGACCGCGGAGTCGACCACCGCGGCCTGCCGCTGCTGGCCTTCGGCGGCGCCGGACCGGTGCACGCCTGCGCGGTCGGCGAACTGCTGGAGAGCACGTCGGTGATCTTTCCGCCCCAGGCCAGCGTACTGTCGGCCTTCGGGACCCTGGTGACGCCGGTGCGCCTCGATCTCGTGCGTAGCGCCCTCGGCGGCCTGGACGAGCTGGACTGGGACGAGGCCGACCGGCTGTTGAACGAGATGGCCGCCGAGGGCGTCGCCGCCCTGGTCGACGCCGGCTGCGACGAGCGGGCGGTGTCGCTAACGATCGGCGCCGATCTTCGCTATTTCGGCCAGCAGAACGAGGTCGGGGTCAGCTTCGAGCGCGATCCTCGCCCTGGCCGCGATCTGCAGATGATCCGCGCCGCCTTCGAGCAGGTCTATTTCGCCCAGTACGGGGTCAATCCATCGCACGTGCCGGTGGAGATCGTCAGCTGGCGACTGACCGCCCAGGGTCCGGACATCGCCTTCGAGTCCGCGCCGAAGCTGGCCGGGGCGCCCGGCGCGCCGAAGTCCGAACGCACGATCCCGCTCTGGCCCGACGCCGGTCCGGCCCGGGTCTACGACCGCGCGGCGCTGGTGCTCGGCCAGCGTGTCCAAGGGCCGGCGATCATCGAAGAGCGCGAGACCACCATCGTCCTGCCGCCGCACTGGGCAGGCGAGGTGGATGCGCTAGGCTGCGTAGTGGCCCAAAGGACAACTGGGATCTTCAAATGATGGACGGCATCGAGCTGGAGATCCTCTGGTCGAACCTGATCGGCATCGTCAGCGAGCAGGCCAAGGCCCTGCAGCGGATCGCCTTTTCGCCCATCGTGCGCGAAGCCGGCGACCTGGCCAGCGGGCTGTTTGACGCCCGCGGCCGCATGGTCGCCCAGGCCAACACCGGCACGCCCGGCCACATCAACTCCCTGGCCGCCGCCGGCGAGACGCTGCATGGCCTGTTCGAAGGCAAGCTCGTTCCGGGTGATATTGTAATCACCAACGATCCCTGGATGTCGGCGGGGCATTTCTTCGACATCACCGTGCTCTGTCCGATCCACTGGCATGAGCGGCTGATCGGCTACATCGGCTCGACCGTGCACCACACCGACATCGGCGGCTACGGCATCGGCGCCGGGGCCCGGGACATCCACGAGGAGGGCCTGTGGATCCCGCCCGCCAAACTCTACGAGGCCGGCGAGCCGAACGCCCTGCTGCACGCCATCATCGGCCGCAACGTCCGCACCCCCGACCACGTGTTCGGCGACCTCGCCGCCCAGGTCTCCAGCGGCCGGGCCGGGGGCGAGCGGCTGATCGCGCTCTGCCGTCGCCAGGGCCTGCAGGACATTGAGGCGGTGGCCGACGAGATCATCGACCGCTCCGAGGAGGCCACCCGCCGGGCGATCCGCGCTCTGCCCGCCGGGACCTGGCACGGGGAGAGCCGCTTCGACGTGCCCGGCGGCGAGATCATCGACCTGAAGGCCGCGGTCACCATCGACAATGTAGCCGGCGACGTGATCATCGATTTCGAAGGCAGTTCCGGGGCCAGCCCCCTCGGGATCAATGTGGTGATGAACTACACCCACGCCTATTCGACCTTCGCGGTGCGCAGCTGCCTCAACCCCGAGCAGCCGAACAACTACGGCTCCCTGGCGCCGATCAAGGTGCGCGCGCCGGAGGGCTCGATCGTCAACGCCGCCTATCCCTCGCCGCTGAACGCCCGCCATGTGGTCGGCATGTTCGTGCCGATGCCGATCCTGAAGGCGCTGCACCAGGTGATGCCGGACCGGGTGCTGGCCGAGGGCGCCGGCGCCGTCTGGACGGTGCAGATCCAGGGCAAGCGCGACGACGGCGAGGCCTTCACCTCCTCGATGTTCAACTATTCCGGCGGCATGGGCGCGCGGCGGGCCAAGCCCGGCCCCAGCGCCACCTGCTACCCCACCGGCGTGGCGGCGGTGCCGGTGGAGATCCTCGAGGCCTCGATGCCGATCGTATTCGACCGACGCGAACTCAGGCCCGGGTCCGGCGGGGCTGGCCGCTCGCGGGGCGGCGACGGCCAGGTGATCGGCTTCCACATGCGCACCAGCGAGCCCTGGCTGCTGAACGCGGTGCCCAGCCGCCTGGACGAAGGTCCGGAGGGCCTGGACGGCGGCGACCCGGGCGCGGCCGGCAAGTTCACTGTCAACGGCCGGCCGGTGTCGGACTCCAAGAAGATGACCATGAATCCCGGCGACGTGGTGGTGCTGGAAACCCCCGGCGGCGGCGGCTACGGCGCGGCCTGAGACGAGCGGAGCGAAGGAAATGGACATTCACGCGATCGACTGGAACGCCACGCCCTGGGAGCCGGTGCGCGAGGGCGTCGAGCGCAAGGCCTTCTCCGGCGAGGGCGCCACCGTTTCGCTGAACCGGCTGCAGCCCGGCCATGAGCCCCGGCCGCATGACCATCCGCACGAGCAGATCGTCTACATCCTCGCCGGACAGATCGACTTCCATATCGGCGAGACGGTCACCCGGCTCGGCCCCGGCGGCCTGCTGGTGGTGCCGCCGAACGCTCGGCACTGGGGCGTGGTGGTCGGCGACGAGCCGGTGCTCAATCTCGACGTCTTCACCCCCAAGCGGGCCGAATACGCGTCTTGAACTCCACGCCGAATCTTTGAGGAATTTCCATGGGCTATCCGCACACCCTGATCTTCGTCGACCTCGCCTCCGACGACCCGGCCGCCGCCGGCAAGTTCTATTCGGAGGTGTTCGGCTGGCGCGACGACGACCGCCCGCTCGGCGTCTATCACCGCATGGTCCCCGGCGGGAACTACCTGAACCCGGACGGCGGCGAGAGCCAGATCGGCAACCTGCATCTGGGCATCTTCAAGGCCGACAACGCCCGTCCGCACCCCGACCCGGCCGGTGTTGAGCCGCGCACCTTGAGCCGCGGCGGCCGCAAGCCGCGCATCTGGATCCTGGTCAGCGACGACGAACCGGTGGACGCGATCCTCGACCGCGCCGTTGCCCGCGGCGCCAAGATCCTCTGGCGGAACCACTACTGGCAGACCTTCAACGGCTACAACGACGCCTTCGAGGATCCCTGGGGCAACGAGATCATCCTCTGGGGCAAAGCCGGCCCCGACCCGCAGATCCCCCTGGATTTCACCCGGGAGTAGAGTGGGTGGCGCTGAGGCCGTGTTCCGGGGACACATATAACATAGGTGCCCTCCCCATGAGGGCCTTGGCGGACCCCGCGCTGTGGTTGTGTTTCTTGACGATGAGAAAGAACGGTGGAAACGTCGACTAGCCCAGCTAATACCATAAGTAACGCGACTCGTCCAGGCGCTGCCGCAGCCCCACGACGCCTTCCCTTCGACGCCGCCGCCTACCTCGACGGCATCGGCGCTCGTCCATGCTTCATCTGCGGCCTGGTGGCCGGCGATCCGGCGTTCGCGCATCCCATCGTGTTCGAGGACGATTTCGCGGTCGCCTTCCTGAACAAGCACCCCGCCCTGGCCGGCCACACGCTGGTCTGTCCCGAGGCGCACGTCGAGCAGGTCACCGGCGAACTGGCCCGGGACGACTATCTGCGGCTCCAGGCGCTGGTCTACGACGTTGCCGAGGCGCTAAAGGCGGTGCTCTCGGTCGAGCGGGTCTACATCCTCAGTCTGGGCAGCCAGCAGGGCAACCGCCACGTCCACTGGCACGTTGCGCCGCTGCCGCCGGGCGTGCCGCTGGAGCAGCAACAGTTCGCCATCCTGGACGTCGCCCGCGCCGGCGTTCTTGCGATGGACGACCTGGAAAAGGCGGCGCTCGCCGAACGGATCGCTGAGGCGATCCGGGCGCGGCGGGCCTAGGACGTCACTCCGTCGCGCTTCGCCATCCGAAACGGAAGGATCGAACCGCGGAGACCGCTGAGATCCGCCGAGCGCGAGGCGCGACCTCTGCGCATCTCTGCGATCTCCGCGGTTGAATACCTCGCTTGAAGGGCGCGGACCTAGCCCGCGATCCCGTCCAGCGTCGCCAGCTCATCCGCCGGCAACACGAGGTCCGCCGCCGCCAGGTTCTCGCGCAGGTGCGCCAGCGACGAGGTGCCGGGGATCAAGAGGATGTTCGGCGACCGGTGCAGCAGCCAGGCGAGGGCGGTCTGCATGGGCGTCGCGCCCAGCTTCGCGGCGACCTCCGAGAGCGCCTGCGACTGCAGCGGCGCGAAGCCGCCCAGGGGGAAGAACGGCACATAGGCGATCCCCTTCGCCGCCAGGGCGTCGATCAGCGTGTCGTCGGCCCGGTGGGCGATGTTGTAGGCGTTCTGCACGCAGACCACAGGCGCGACCCGCTCGCACGCCTCGACCTGGGCGGCGGTGACGTTGCTGAGGCCGAGGTGGCGGATCAGGCCCTGGCGCTGCAGCTCGGCCAGCACGGTGAACTGCGCCTCGATCGGCGACTCGGCCGGCCCGTGGATGCCGCCGACGCGCAGGTTCACCGCGTCCAGCGCATCCACGCCCAGATGGCGCAGATTGTCATGCACGGCGCTGGTCAGCTCCGCCGGCGCCAGGGCGGGGATCCACGAGGCGTCATCGCCGCGCCGGGCGCCGACCTTGGTGACGATGGTCAGGCCGGCCGGGTAGGGGTGCAGCGCTTCCTTGATCAGCTTGTTGGTCACGTGCGGGCCATAGAAATCGCTGGTGTCGATGTGATCGACCCCGGCCTCGATCGCCGCGCGCAGCACCGCCAGGGCCGTGGCGTGGTCCCTCGGCGGCCCGAACACCCCCGGACCGGCCAGCTGCATCGCCCCATAGCCCATGCGGCGCACCGCGCGGTCGCCGAGGGGATAGGTGTTGGTGAGTTCGGTCATGCGCGTGCTCCGTCGTTGGTCGAGCCGCACTATGCACCCGCCGGCATTGCGTGATAATCCGCTATAATCGGGACGGGCTGTTCGGAGGAGCGGACAATGGCGGCGGACCTGAACGATCTCTCGGCCTTCGCCGCCGTCGCCCGGGCCGGCGGCTTTCGCGAGGGCGCCCGGGTGAGCGGCGTCTCGGCCTCCAGCCTCAGCGAGGCCGTGCGTCGGCTCGAGGCGAAGTCCGGCGTGCGGCTCTTGAACCGCACCACCCGCAGCATCGCCCCCACCGAGGCCGGCGCCCGCCTGCTGGAGCGGCTCGGCCCAGCGCTGGGCGAGATCGAGGCGGCGATGGCGGTGGTGGCCGCCGCCCGCGACCAGCCGGCCGGGACCCTGAAGCTGAATGTGCCCTCCACTGTTGCGCGGTTGGTCCTGCCCGACATCGTGCCGGGCTTTCTCAGGGCCTATCCGGATATCCGCCTGGAGGTGATCATCGACGACGCCTATGTCGACGTGCTGGCCACCGGCTGCGACGCCGGGGTCCGCTACGACGAGCGACTGGAGCAGGACATGATCGCCGTGCCGATCGGCCCCAGGGTGCAGCGTTTCGCCACCGCCGCCTCGCCGGACTATCTGGCTGAGCACGGCCGGCCGGAGCATCCCCGCGACCTGCTGGCCCACGCCTGCCTGCGCGGACAGTTCGCCAGCGGCGTCATCCCGACCTGGGAGTTCGAGAAGGACGGCGAGGTCGTCAGGGTCGATCCCACCGGGCCGCTGCTGGTGCGGCTGGGCGCCGGCGCCGACCTGGCGGTGGACGCCGCCATCGCCGGGCTGGGGATCATGCACACCTTCGAGGGTTGGCTGCGCCCCGCGCTCGACGCCGGCCAGCTCGTGCCGGTGCTGGAGCCCTGGTGGGAGGCGTTCTCCGGCCCGTTCCTCTACTACCCCGGCCGCCGCCACGTCCCGCCGCCGCTGCGCGCGTTCGTGGACTTCATCCGGCGCTAGTCCGGCGGCTCGGCGGGCGTCGCGCCGAAGTCCGAGGCCCGGTCGCCGAGCAGGAACCGCGGGCCGGGGCCTGCCCGCGCCGCGCGGTCGTCGGGATTGTAGAGGGCGCAGCGGTCCAGCGAGAGGCAGCCGCAGCCGATGCAGCCGTCCAGCTTGTCGCGGGTGTCGATCAGCATGGCGATGCGGGCGTCGAGGGCGCCGCGCAGCTGGGCGCTGATCGCCTGCCAGTCCTGCCGCGTCGGCGTGCGGCCCTGGGGCAGGCCGGCGAGCACCGCCTCGATCTCGGTCAAGGTCAGCCCCAGTTGCTGGGCGATCAGGGCGAACGACAGCCGGCGGATATCCGAGCGTGGGAAGCGCCGCTGGTTGCCGCCGGTGCGGATGGCGCTGACCAGTCCGCGCGACTCGTAGAAGCGGATCGCCGAGACCGACATCCCCGTCCGTCGGGCCAGGTCGCCGATGCTCAGCAGGCCGGCTTGCGCCATTTTTATCTCCAAAAGAACTCTTGACCTCAAGTTAGCTTGAGATTGTACGAGGAGCAAACGGGCGCGATCCGGCGCTCTGGCAAAGGGACTTCGAAGGCCATGGCTTCGCTCAGGATCGAGCATGTGAACGTCACCGTTTCCGACCCGGACCGGTCGGCGAAACTGATGCAGGCGCTGTTCGGCTGGCATGAACGCTGGCGCGGGCCGGCGCTGGCCGGCGGGCGGACCATCCACGTCGGCACCGACGATCACTACGTCGCCCTCTACACCCCGCCGCCCGGCCGCCGCGCCGACGGCTTCGACAAGGGCGCGCCGCTCAACCACATCGGCGTCGAGGTCGACGATTTGGACGACGCCGAGGCCAAGGTCACCGCCGCCGGCCTGACCGCCTTCAATCACGGCGACTACCACCCCGGCCGCCGGTTCTATTTCCTGGATCCCGACGGCATCGAATACGAGGTGGTCAGCTACCGCGCCTGACGCCGCGTCGGCCTTGCGCCGCCTATGGGACGGCGATAGCCTGTGCTTATGCCCGACCTTATCCGTGTCTGATTGAAATTTCAGCAACGCGGCCGGGCGACAGGGCAGGGAGGCCGCACGTGCCGGACGAAGGTCATATCCAGGGACGGGCCGGGCGCCATCGCCCATCGTCGCCCTCGCCGATCAGCCTGGGTGGCTGGGCGCCGGAGCTGCAGAAAGCCAAGGTGTATGAGCAGATTCTGCTCGATGTGATCCTGGGCGAACTGCCGCCGGGCGGCCGTCTGGACGAGCAAGCGCTGGTCCGCCGCTACGACGCCGGCCTGGCCGGGGTCCGCGACGCCCTCGGTCGGCTGGCGCTGGAGGGCCTGGTGGTTCGCCGCCCGCGGGCCGGCACCACCGTCGCGCCCCTGGATCTGGTCGATGTGCGCCAGGCGTTCGAGGCCCGCCGGCTGATCGAGCCGCACTGCGCCGCCCTGGCCGCCACCCACGCCACCGCCGCCGACATCGCCGATCTGCAGGGCGCCTTCGAAGGCGGCGCCGAGGCGGCCCGGATCGGCGACTCTCGCGCCCTGATCGGCATGGACCAGCAGTTCCACGCCGTCATCGCCCGGGCGACCCGCAACCTGACCCTGGCCAAGATCGTCATCCCCCTGCAGCACAAGGCGGCCCGCTTCTGGGTCTATTCCATGCTGGAGGACACCGAGGCCGAGCGGCTGGCGGAGATCGAGCGGCATCTGTCGGTGGTCGAGTGCATCGCCCGTCACGACCCCGAGGCCGCGCACGACGCCATGCTGAACATTCTCGGCGGCTTTTCCGACAACGTGAAACGCTATGTCGGCGGCGACGGCGAGTCCCATGTCCCCGGCCGTCCGCTCGCCTAACGAGCGATCCGGCGGATCATTCACCCTGCGGTGTGACCGGCCGCTGGGCGCCTATGGCGGCGAACTGTTCGGGAATTTTCCATTGCTCACATTTTTCGTGAAATTTCAGTTGACACATTGACCACTGGGAGCAGGCTCGCGGACCGTGACGGTGGCTTCGCGAGAAAGGGGATTTTCCGTGTCGGAACGGATGATCGCGAAGGCGCACTGAAACGGGGGACTAGATGTCCAAGCAGCTGATTCTACTTGCCAGCGTCTCGATCCTGACGATGGCCGCGGGCGCCGCGCTGGCGGCCGATCCGACCACGCCGGCCGAGAGCACGACCGGCGAGGTGGTGGTCACCGCCGACCAGGCAGGCCTGTTGGAGCGAAAGCCCAACGACACGGTGCTGGGTCTGACCAAGCCGCTGATCGAGACGCCCCGGGCGGCCAGCCTGGTCAGCGCCACCACCATCCAGCGCTACGGCATCGACACCATCAACGACTTCGTCGCCGTCTCGCCCAGCACCTACACGGCCAGCTTCTACGGCGTGCCGGGTTCGCTCGATATCCGCGGCACGCTCGGGGACAACTACTTTCTCGGCTTCAAGATGATCGAGAACCGAGGCACCTACGAGACGCCGATCGGCGACGCCTCGCAGATCCAGATCGTCCGCGGGCCGCCCTCGGCGATCTACGGGCCTGGCAAGGTCGGCGGCTTCCTCAATTTCATCCCCAAGTCGGCTCAGACCGAAGGCCTGACCGGCCTCACCGGCGAGGTCGACGCCACTTACGGCGCCTACGACAAGAAGAACATCAACGGCCAGTTCGGAACCCCGTTCAAGATCGGCGCGCTGGACGCCGGCTTCTATGGCTACGCAGAGTTCGACGATTCCCACAGCTTCTACATCGGCGAACACCCGGTTCACCAACTGGGCGAGCTGTCGTTCGACGTCGACCTGACCGGCGGCTGGAGCGCCACCGCCGACGCCTTCATCTACCATTCCACCGGCGTGGTGCAGTCCGCCGGCTGGAACCGGCTGACCCAGAACCTGATCAACAACCAGGAATACATCACCGGCCACAACACCACGCTGGTGGCCACCCCGGGCGTCGGCTACCTGACCCCCGACCAGGCGACCCCCGACGAGTTCGCGCCCTATCCGAACAACTTCACCGCCGTCGGTGGGGGGCTCTACGCTGCCTATTACGGCTTCCCGCCGACGCTGCCGGCGCAGTTCACCTTGAACAGCGCCGGCGCCGGCACACTGGTCAAGCTCAGCCCCCGCGACGTCTACATCAGCCCGCAGGACTTCTCGAACACTCTGGTGCCGGCCCTGGTGGTCGGCCTGGAGAAGGATGGGTTGCCTCTCGACGGGGTCGCGAAGCTGCAGTTCTTCTACAACGGCCTCGATAACGAGCGGTACGTCAGCTACGGCTTCCCGGCTTGGTTCCGCGCCGACACCTTCGAGGAGCGCGGCACCTACGACTTCAAGCTTGCCAGTCCGGACGGCGACTACAAGGCCGACACCATCGTCGGCTTCGGCGACCGCTACTACCACGGCCGCGACATGCAGAGCTTCAACACCGGCCTGATCGCGCTCGACCGCCGTGACCTCTCGGTCGGCGCGACCCCAACCGACAGCATGTGCGATCCATTCACCCTCGGCATCACCGGCGACCAGTCGCCGACCAACTGCCAGGGGTGGGAGTTGGACATCCACAGCGTCGAGAACGACGCCGGGGCGTTCGCCACCACCGATATCAGCGTCCTCGACACGCTCGATTTCATCCTGGGCGGCCGGTACGACTGGTATGACGTGACCAGCTCGGACACCGGCATCCAGTCCTTCGACACGCCGGGACCGGTGTCGGCTTCGAAGGGCGATTTCACCTATTCGGCCAGCTTCACCTGGAAGATGGGCTGGGGCCTGATGCCCTATTTCACCTACGCCCAGGACGCCTCGCTGGAGGTGCAGCAGGCCGGCGACATCAAGCCCGCCGACATCGCCAGCGGCGGCTGGCTCAGCAAGTCCGACCTTCAGGAAGGGGGCATCAAGTTCCAGCTGCTGAACCACACCATCGTCGGGTCGATCGACGGTTACCTCCAGGATCGCACTCAGCTCTCCGGGCTGAATTCGGTCTCCCAACGGACCCGCTCGATCGGCGAGGAACTTGAGGTCCGCTATCTGGCGACCAAGAATATCAGCTTCACCTTCTCCGGCGACATGCAGCGCACCGAGGTGCTGGGGCCGGACGCCAGCACCGAATACATCCCCGCCTACGCGGTCTGCGGCATGAATCTCTCCTGTGAACTGGGGTCGTGGGGCGGGTCATACCTGGTGTTCAACTTCGACAGTCTGCCGGGCCGGGCAGGCAACTACGAACTGACCTCGATCCCGCACAGCGTCATGAGCCTCTACGGCAACTACATCTCGGACAACTATGCGTGGGGCAAGCTCGGCGGCACCCTCGGGGCCACCTATGTCACCCACACCTCGGGCACCATCGAGAACGCCATCGTCTATCCGGCGTACTGGCTGACCAATCTGTCGATGTTCTACGAGAAGGACCGCTACGAGGTCGATTTCAACATCGATAACCTGTTCAATACTATCTACTTCACGCCCAACTCCGATCCAACCTACGTCAACATGTCCGCCGAGCCGGGCGTCGGGCGGACCTGGCGCGTGACCCTGAAGGCCAAGTTCTGAGTTGAGCATCCGCAAAGGCGCGAGAACCGCGCCTTCGCGGACCGCAGGCGAAAGAGTTGCGATGCCGAAGTTCGACTTCAGACCGTGGCTGTTGGTGGCGGCCTTCAGCGTGGTCCTGTTCCTGATTACCGCGGCCACCTACAACGCCCTGGGCGTCGTGCTGCCGAACATGGTCAAGGAAGAGGGCTGGAGCTGGACCGAGGCCGGCTTCGGCTTCACCCTTCTGGGCGCGGCCACCGGCGGCTCCTCGTTCATCCCGCCGATGCTGATCCGCCGGTTCGGCGTTCGGGCGACCCTGCTCTGCGGCACGGCGGTGATGGCCGCCGGCTTTTACAGCTTGTCGAAAACCGAGGGGGCGGCGCTCTATTTCGTCGGCGCGGCCCTGTGCGGTGTCGGCTACCAGATGATGGCGCTGATCCCCGGCACCTATGTGCTGGCGGCGGTGTTCAAGCACCGGGCGCTGCCGTTCGGCGTCTACTTCGCCGGCGCAGCGCTTGGTGGCATCGCCGGGCCGATCATGGTGCTGGCGCTGATGCATGTGTTCCACGACCAGTGGCGGATGTTCTGGCTGGCGCAGGCCGGCCTTGCCGCCGTGGTCGGCGTGATCGCCGCCGCCATGGTTCCCAGCAAAGCCTCCTTGGCGCGCAGCTCGGCGCAGACCGACCTCGAAGTCGCCGAGGAGGTCTCCCACACGCCGACCTCGAGCGTCTACCGGACCCTGGTCGACTGGACGGCGGCGGAGGCGCTGCGGACGCCGCAGTTCTACGTGCTGCTGGCCGCCTATTTCGCCCATCTGCTGATCGGGGTGACCGTGGCCGCCGACTCCGTCGCCCACCTGACCCAGCGCGGCGTCGCCCTTGTGGTGGCCAGCGCCATGCTCAGCATCGAGGCGCTGATGCAGGCGGCGGGACGCACCTTCGGCGGCTTGATCGGCGACCTGGTCGATCCGCGCTACCTGCTGATCGCCGCCCTGGCGTCGCTGGCCGTGGGTTCCGCCGCGCTCAGCGTCGCCGACAGCTATCCGATGATGATCCTCTATGCGATCGGCAGCGGGGTCGGCTTCGGCCTCACCCTGCTGACCGTGACCGTGCTGCTGCTCAACTATTATGGCCGTAAGCACAATCTGGAGATCTTCTCGCTGACCTGCCTGATCGGCGCGGTCTCGGCGCTGGGTCCGACCATCGGCGGCAAGCTCAGGGACCTCACCGGCAGCTTCACCTCGACCTTTCAGCTGTTCGCCGGGGTGATCCTGGTCATCCTGGTGGCGGTGATGTTCATGCGCCCGCCGCGCCGCGCCGCTTCGCCCGAAAGTCCCGCCGACGAGCCGGCCGATCTCACCGCCCGGTTCGCCCAAGACC
>Ga0302202_10005785_pt1 | contig 12512 bp, 12 predicted proteins | sample II_Bog_N3_3_FD_194579 | JGI IMG/M metagenome (GOLD analysis project Ga0302202, IMG submission 194579) | Peat permafrost microbial communities from Stordalen Mire near Abisko, Sweden - II_Bog_N3_3 | ecosystem: Environmental > Terrestrial > Soil > Wetlands > Peat | place: Sweden: Abisko...
CAGCAACTCCAGTTCGTCGAGAGAGGTCTCGGGACGGGTGAAGCGGACCATCTCGACCTTGTCGAACTGGTGGAGCCGGATGTAGCCGCGGGTGTCCTTGCCGGCCGCCCCCGCCTCGCGCCGCCAGCAGGCGGTGTAGGCGACATGGCAGATGGGGAGTGCCGCGCCGTCCAGGATCTCCTCGCGGTAGAGGTTGGTCACCGGCACCTCGGCGGTGGGAACCAGGAAGAGGTCGTCGTCGGTGCGGTAGGCGTCGTCCTCGAACTTGGGCAGCTGGGCGGTGCCGACCATGCACTCGCGCCGCACCAGGTAGGGCGGCAGGATCTCTGTGTAGCCGTGCTCGCGGGTCGCGATGTCGAGCATCCAGGCGATCAGGGCCCGCTGGAGCCGGGCCCCCTCGCCGCGCAGGATGGCGAAGCGGGCCCCGCTGATCTTGGCGGCGCGCTCGAAGTCGAAGATGCCGAGCCGGTCGCCCAGCTCGAAGTGGGGTCGCGGCTCGAAGTCGAAGTGCGGAGGCTCGCCCCCGGTGCGGATCTGCACGTTGCCACTCGCGTCGGGGCCGATGGGCGCGGACTCGTGCGGCGGGTTGGGGACATAGAGGAGGAGCGACTGGATGCGCCCCTCCAGCTCGCCCAGCTCGGCCTCGCCCGACTGCATCCGGGTCTTGAGCTCGGCGAGCTCCGCCCGCTGCTCGTCGGTGGGGGCACCGTGGATGGCGGAGGATGCGCGGCGGCGCTCGGCCTGGGCCGATTCGACCTCGTTGCGAAGCCGCCGGGCGCGCAGGTCGAGCTCGAGGATCTCGTCGACGGGGGCAGCCTCGTGCTTGAGCTCCGCCCCCCGGCGGAAGTGGTCGGGGTCATCGCGCAGGGCCTGGAGAGGGATCACGCGTCAGCCTCCGCGTCGCCGGTCGGGCGCATCGTGGGGAAGAGCAGCACATCGCGGATGCCGGGGCTGTCGGTGAGCAGCATCACCAGACGGTCGACGCCGATGCCGAGACCCCCGGCCGGCGGCATGCCGGCCTCGATGGCCTCCAGGAAGTCCTCGTCCAGCGGCTGGGTCTCGGTCGCGCCCAGATCGCGCTGGCGGGCCTGTTCCTCGAAGCGAGCGCGCTGGTCGATGGGATCGTTGAGCTCGCTGAAGGCGTTGGCCAGCTCCCGGCCGACGACCACCAGCTCAAAGCGCTCCACGAACCGCGGGTCGTCCTTGCGCCGCCGCGCCAGCGGGCTGACCTCGGCCGGGTAGTCGAGGACGAAGGTGGGGTCGAAAAGGGTGCGCTCGACCTTCTGCTCGTAGATCTCGTTGAACACTGTGCCGGGGCCCTGGCCGGGCTGGAGCTCCACCCCCGCCCGCCGGGCCTGCGCCTCCAGGCTGCCGTCGTCCCAGGCCCGGACCGGGTCGAATCCGCAGACCTGCTCGATCAGGCGGGCCATGGTCTCGGCTCGGAAGGGAGGGGTGAGATCGAGATCGCGACCGCCGTAGCGGCGGTGCAGCGGGTCGAGGTCGGGGGCGGAGGCGCCGTCCTCCTCCATCCCGGGTGGTACGGCCCGGGCGGCATCGACGACGATCGCCTCGGTCAGCTCGCGCATGTCAACGTAGTCGGCGTACGCCTGGTAGGCCTCGAGCATCGTGAACTCAGGATTGTGCCGTGGCGAGAGGCCCTCGTTGCGGAAGACGCGGCCGATCTCGTACACCCGGCGGTAGCCACCGACCAACAGGCGCTTGAGGTGCAGCTCGATGGCGATCCGGAGGTAGACCTCGGTGTGCAGGGCGTTCCAATGCGTGCGGAATGGCACGGCATGTCCGCCCCCCGGGATGAGCTGGAGGATGGGGGTCTCGACCTCGAGGAAGTCGCGCCCCTCCAGGGTGCGCCGGACGCTGCGCAGCAGCTCGGCGCGGTGCTGGAAGTGGCGCCTCTGGCCGGCGCTCGACATCAGGTCGTAGTAACGCTTGCGGTAGCGGGTCTCCTGGTCGTGGAGCCCGTGGAACTTCTCGGGCGGCTGGCGCAGCGCCTTGACGAGCGGGGTCAGGGTCTGAACCAGCACCGTCGGCTCCCCGCGGCGGGTGCGCATCAGCGTCCCGGAGACGCCCACGATGTCACCGAGGTCGAGCAGCCGCACCGCTTCGAAGGCGGCCTCGCCGAGCTGGTCCTGCCTGAACCACACCTGCATCCGGCCGCCCTCGTCCTCCAGATGGGAAAAGACGCTCTTGCCCTGGACGCGGTGGAGCATCAGCCGCCCGGCGACCGCGACCGGGGGGCCGGGGGTGTCCGCAGGCGGGCTGGTCGCCTCCCACTCCGCCAGCGCGCGGCGCGCCTCCTCCAGGGTGCGGTCGGGCCGGAAGTCGACGTTGTAGACGGGAAGGCCGAGGGCGGCGAGGGCTTCGGCCTTTCGCCTCCGTTCAACCATGAGGGGATCGTCGGGCATGCGACCGTACATGGTGCCCGAGCGACGGCCCCTTCCGTGCGGATTGGGGCCAGTTTGACGCGATCTAGCGGGTTTGCCCCTCAGCGGAGGGCGGTGACCTTGAGCTCGCGCACTCCACCGGGGCTCTGGACAGCGACCTTGTCCCCGATCCGCCGGCCGAGCAGGGCCTTGCCGACCGGCGATTCCATCGAGATGCGGCCCGAGGTGACGTCAACCTCGGCCGGGCCCACGATGGTGAAGGCCTGGGTTCCGTACTCGTCCTTGACCTCGACGGTGGAGCCGACCTGGACGACCCCGCCGACCTCCGTCGGCTCGATGATCACGGCGTTGCGGACCATCATCTCCAGGGTGAGGATCCGCCCCTCGAGCATCCCCTGCTCGTTCTTCGCGGCCTCGTATTCGGCGTTCTCGCTGATGTCGCCAAAGTCCTTGGCGTACTTGATCCGCTCGGCGACCTCGGCGCGCCGGACCGTCCGCAGTTCCTCGAGCTCAGCTGCGAGCTTGTCGAGGCCCTCTTTGGTGAGCAAGACCGGCTTGTCCATGGTGGTGGATGACCTTCGTGAACGTGGGTGGCCCTGCCGAGCGCCGCCCGGCGCATCAGTGGGGAGGCAGGGGAGTATAGGTGCTGCGCGTGAAACGATGGTGGCGACGTTCAAGTAACAAACTGACCCCACCTGGTTGACCCCGATCTGATAACCTACCTATCATCCTCACAGCGGTCGGGGACCGCACCTCATAAGCCCCCCCTCTCGGGGCGTCTCTGGACTTCCAGGGGCGCCCTCTTTTTTTGGGTGGCGCGGGCTCACATCTTCGGATACCCAGGGACTCAGGTTTTCCGATCCCCGGCGAGTGGATCTTCGCCGCCGGGCGTGTGCCCTCGGGGCCTGGGGCTCAGCCCTCGCCGCTCGTGAAGATCGGCTGGAACCAGCCACCCGGGCCGAGGCCGGCGGCGAGCGCCTGGCCCAGGATGGCATCGAGGTCAGCCCGCGTGACCAGGGTCTGCACCATCGCCCGGAGCTTGGCCGCGCCGTTGCACCCCTTGATGGTCCAGGACACGTACTTGCGGCCGACCACCAGGGCGCGAGCCTCCCCGTAATGCTCGATGAGCAGCTCCACGTGCCTCCGGGTCAGCTCGATCCGGTCCGCGAAGCCGAGGTCGGGGAGGAGCTCGCCGGTCGCGACGTGGTGGACGGCCTGGCGTACGAGCCAGAGGTTGCCCAGGGCGCCCCGGGCGATCACCACGCCGTCCACATCGCCGGCGAGCAGCCGGCGCCGGATCTCGCTGACGTCGGTGACATCGCCGCTCCCCACCACGGGGATGCGGACCGCCTGCTTGACCCGGGCGATCTCCGCCCAGTCCGCATGCCCTGTGTAGCGTTGCGCCCGGGTGCGCCCGTGGACGGTCACCATCGCGCACCCAGAGTCCTCCAGGGCCCGCGCCAGCTCCGAGGCGTTGATCGAGGAGTGGTCCCAGCCGAGCCGCATCTTGGCGGTGACGGGGACGTCGACCGCCTCGACCATGGCCCGGATCACCCGCGCCGCGCCGGCCACATCCCTCGCCAGGCCCGCGCCCGAGCCCCGCGTGGTGACTCGCGGCACGGGGCAGCCGAGGTTGACGTCGACCACGGACGCCCCCCGCTCGACGCAGATCGCGGCGGCCTCGGCCATCATCGCCGGGTCGCAGCCGACCAGCTGGGCGGCGGCCGGGCGCACCCCGGGATCGAAGGTGAGCAGCTCCAGGGTCCGGGGGATGCGGCGCACCACCGGCTCGGCGGCGGTCATCTCGGCGGAGACCAGTCCGGCCCCGAACTCCCGGGCAAGCCGCCGGAAGGGGTCGTCGGTGATCCCGACCATGGGGGCGATCAGCACCGGGGAGTCGACCTCCAGCCGCCCGATCCGCAGCGGGGCGGGGGCGGGAAGGGAACGGGGTGGCGCCGCCGGTGCCGGCTCCGCGACAGTCATGCAGCCATGGTAGGGGGCGAGCCGCGCGCAGCTCACCTCCCACTCGGCGCCACTCGGCGCCGGACGAGCTCCACAGATGAGCGCCCTCGCGAGCTCAGGAGGCGTTGAGCTCGTGGATGAGGCGGAGACCCACAAGGGTCAGGCGCTCGTCGACGGCGCGGACCCCGGAGATGAGGCCGGCCATCAGTGGAGCGAGGCCCCCGGTGAGGATCAGCTTGGGGTCACCCTCCATCTCCCGGCGCATCCGGACCACCAGCCCCTCCACCAGGCCGGCGTAACCGAGGACGAGGCCGGCCTGCATCGAGGCTCGGGGGTTGCGTCCCAGGACGGTCTCGGGTGCTGCCAGGTCGACGGGGGAGAGTCGGGCGGCCCGCGCAACCAGCGCGTCGTGGCTGACCATGAGACCCGGAGCCACGGCCCCACCCAGGTAGTCGCCGGCGGCGTCGATGGCGTCGATGGTGGTGGCGGTCCCGAAGTCGCAGATGATGGCCGGACCGCCGTAGAGGTGCTGAGCGGCGACGGCGTTGGCGATCCGATCTGCCCCGACCAGCGACGGGTCGTCGTAGTTGATGCGGATTCCGGTCCGAACCCCCGGCCCGACGACGAGCGGGGGATGGCCGAAGCGCTGGCGGGCCAGTTCTTCGATGCTCCGGGAGAGATCGGGGACCACATTGCTGACCGCGACGGCCGATATCGCCTCAGGCTCCAGCCCGGCGGAGCGCAGCAGGGAGACGACCACCAGCCCGAGCTCGGCGCCCGTCGCCCGGGGCTCCGTGTGGTATCGGAAATCGGTGACCAGCCGGCTCCCGTCGAAGACGCCGACGACGGTGTCGGTGTTGCCGACATCGATGGCAAGCAGCATCGAGGCCGATTGTGACGCGCAGCGCCAGCAGGGCGCTGAAGAACATCCACCGATGGAATCCAAGACCGAGCCCCCGCAGGAGGCGACGCACGCATCACCGAGGATGGGGGCGGCAGGACCGTCGGGGGTTCTTCAGCGCCCTGCTAGAGGCGCGCGACCACGGCGACGGCGGCGACCACGGGCCGGACGGGTAGGATCACTGCCGCAGTGAAACGCGTGCACCTGGTGTGTGACAGCACCGCCGACCTCGGCCTCGCCTACTACCCCGCCCACGACGTGGAGATGGTCCCGCTCAGCATCATCTTCGGAGAGGAGCAGTACCTCGACCAGGTGGAGATGCCGACCAGGGAGTTCTACCGGCGGATGCGCGCCGGCGGGCCCCACCCACAAACCTCCCAGCCATCGCCGGGCGTGTTCGCGGAGGTCTTCGAGCGGCTGGGAAGTGACGGCGCTCCGGTGATCTGCACCACCATCAGCTCCGATTTGAGCGGTACCGCCGGCTCGGCGATGCAGGCGCGCCAGGCTCTTCCCGACCTCGACATCCGGATCGTCGAAACCAAGTCCTGCGGGCCGGCCCATGGCGCCGCGCTGGCCATGGCCGCGGCCATCCGCGACCGGGGCGGCAGCGCTGACGCGATCGTGGCCGCCATTGACCGGCTGAAGGCGGCGCAGCACCTCGTGTTCACCGTCGAGAACCTCGAGTACCTCCGGCGCGGCGGGCGCATCGGCGCCGCCCGGGCGCTGCTCGGCACCGTCCTCAGCATCAAGCCGATCCTCGCCTTCATCGACGGCAAGGTGCAGGTCCTCGACCAGGTGCGCACCTATCCCCGGGCCCTGGATCGCGTCGTCCAGGAGCTGGCGTCCACGGTCCGGGAATGGGGCCGGACCGTGACCACATTGGCCCACGCCGACAACCGCGAGGGTGCCGAGGAGCTGGCCCGCAAGGTGGCGGCCGTCACCGGGGAGGCCCCGCAGATCGTCGAGGTCGGCGCCGTGCTCGGCTGCCACGTGGGGCCGGGCGCCTTCGGCCTCTTTTACCATCCGGCCTCGGCGGTGCAGGCGTGATCGGCACGTGACGCGACTGGATAGATCGCTGTACTTTATGCATGGACGGGATGTCAGACAGTTAGGATCGGACCCTCAGTGAGCCCGATCCACCTCGTGTGCGACAGCACCGCCGACCTCGACGCCGCCTACGCCGCCGCCCACGGGGTCACGGTGGTGCCGCTGCGGGTCTTCTTCGGGGAGGAGGAGTTCCTCGATCAGGTCGAGATGTCCACTGCCGAGTTCTACCAGCGCATGCGCGCCGGCGGGCCTCACCCCCGGACGTCCCAACCACCCCCCGGCGACTTCGCCGCGGTCTTCTCCCGTCTGGGAGCTGATGGCGGCACCATCATCTGCACCACCATCTCGGGCGACCTGAGCGGGACGGTCGGCTCGGCGCTCCAGGCGCGCGGCTCCCTCCCCGATCTCGACATCCGGGTGGTCGACACCCGGTCAGTCGGGCCCGGCCACACCAACGCGGTCGAGGCGGCCGTCGCCGTCCGGGACCGGGGCGGCGAGGCGGACGACATCGTGGCCACCCTGAACCGGCTGGTGGCCGCGCAGCAGCTCGTCTTCACCGTGGAGACCCTCGAGTACCTCCATCGCGGGGGGCGTATCGGCGGCGCCCAGGCCGTCCTCGGCACCGTCCTCGACATCAAGCCCATCCTCGGCATCCACGACGGCAAGATCGACGTGGTCGAACGGGTGCGCACCTACCCGCGGGCGCTGAAGCGCCTGGTGCAGGAGATGGCGTCCATGGTCCCCGAGTGGGGCCCCACAAAGGCCGCGGTCGCCCACGCCGCCAGCCCCCAGCACGCCCACGCCGTGGCCGCTCAGATCGCGGCGGTCACCGGTGAGCTGCCCACCATCGTGGAGGTGGGAGCGGTGCTCGGCTGCCACGCCGGACCGGGTGGATTCGGTCTCGCCTTCCACCCGAAGTCCGTCCTCGACGGCTGAGCGGACCCCGCTCGGGGTTCGGCGGAGCCCCGCGACGCTCTCGCGCCAGACCCCAGTTACCGGTGTTAGGATGCTGGTCGGACGCCCAATCAATGTGAAAAGAGGACCGCCCATGAACCTTGCGGTGGCGAACCCGGCGTCGGGAAGCGCGGGCGGTCGCGCGGCGATCAGCCGGCGGCGGCGCGCTGAGATCGTCCGGGCGGCGGCCACCGTGCTGGGCCGCCAGGGCAGCGCGGACACCTCGATGAAGGAGATCGCGCGCGAGGCGGGGGTCGCCCCCGGTCTCCTCCACTACTACTTCGAGTCCAAGGACGAGCTGCTGCTGGCCGTTGCCGGGGAGCTCGACCGGCAGATGAGCGAGGCATGGGCGGCGGCGGTCGAGGGCATCGAGGACCCCCTGGAGCGACTGGTGGCGGCGCTGGACACCGCCGCCGGCTTGTGCGCCCGCCACCCGGAGCTATGGCGAGCACTGCTCGACGTCTCGATGCTGAGCCTCTCCCATCCGGCGCTCCAGGCTCGGTGCCAGGAGCTGCGGACGCGGTTCGTCGCGGGCATCGAGGCCGAGGTGCGCGGGGCCCTGGGGCGGCTGCCCGCCTACTCGCTGGTGGCCCCGGGGGACCTCGCCAGCGCCATCGGTGGGGCCATCGAGGGGGCTGCCGTCGCCGCCCTGGTCGGGGGCCGCGACACCACCTCGTGGATGCGAGCGCTCAAGGTGATGGTGCTGTCGGTCGTGGTCACCGCCTACGTCACCGCCGGCCTGGAGCCACCCGTGGCCCGGCTCGCCCAGCTGCTCCGGCCGCGCTGAGATGCGCCACCGCGATCTCCGCTGTCCGAGCGGCTGCACCGGGGGCCGTTTCGAGGCGCTCAACGCCCCGGTCTACGTGGATTCGCAAGCGCGCTACCTGGAGCACGACGACAGCTTCGCCACCTTCGTCTGCGCCGAGTGCCAGTCGGTGGCCGTCGACCTGATCCAGGCGGCCGATCTGATGCAGCGCGATGACGACGTCGAGCCCCAGGTGCTGGTCTGTCCCCAGTGCAGCACCCAGATGCTGCCGCCCCTCGACGACGAGATGGCGCCCTTCGTGGAGTGCCCGATGTGCGAAACGCGCTTTGCACTCGAGGAGGGGATGCCACACCTTCACGGCACCACGTTTGACGCCGGGGAGGACACGTAGGCCCGGGTGCTGGCGGGCAACCCACGCGCCGATGCCATCATGGGCCGGCCGTGCTCGAAATCCTCCGGGCGCTCCTGACCCGCCGCCTCGAACCCGCCCACCGACTGCTGCTCGGCCAGCTGGTGATGTTCACCGGCATCGCCGCCCTCTTCCCGGTCGTGCCCCTCTACGTCCGCTCCCATGGCGGCACCTCCGCCGACATCGCCCTCTTCGTCGCCGGGCCACTGGTGGCCAGCGCCCTGGTACAGCTCCCGGCGGGACACCTCGTCGACCGCATCGGTCGCAAGCCGGTGCTGATCGGCAGCCGGCTGCTCTACGCGGCCCTCTCCGGCGGGCTCTTCCTCAACCTGGGACCGCTCTGGCTGCTGGCCCTGCTGCGCGTCGGGCAGGGAGCGAGCGGCGGCGCCTACGTCCCGGCCCTCCGCGCCGCGCTCGCCGACCTCACCGCGCCCGCGGAGCGGGGCCACCGCTACGCGCAGCTCCAGGGCTGCGAGATGGTCGGGCTGCTCCTCGGGCCCGCCATCGGCGGGGCCATCGCCCTCTGGGCGTACTCGGGGATCTTCGCGGCCTCGGGGATCGCCGTCCTGCTCGGCCTGGGGGCTCTGATCCGCATGCCCGAGACACGCGGCGCTGACATCGCCGTGTCACCGCCCGCGCCGGCGCCCTCCGCGGCGCGGGTCGGCTCTCCGTCGCCGGCCGCGACTCCGGCTCCGGTCACCCCGCCGGCACGGCGCTGGTGGTGGCTCCGACCCGCGCTGCTCGTCCCGAGCGTGGCCCTGGCGGCATCCGGAACGATGTTCAGCATGTACGACGTCGTCTGGCCGCAGTATCTGACCGCGCGCGGCTACGACAGCCTGGTCATCGGGCTCTCCATCTCCTTCTTCGCCGTGCCCATCCTCCTGCTCACCGGCAAGGGCGGCCGGCTGAGCGACCGAGCCAACCGGCGGCTGCTGGTGCCCGCGGCGCTCTGCGGAGTGGCCGCCTGTGCCTCCACCTACCCATGGCTCCGCAGCATCTTCCCGATCCTCGCCGTCGGCACGGTCGAGTCGCTCGCCGTCATGCTCGTCGAGCCCTCCCTCTTCGCCGTCATCAGCGAGTCGACGGCGACTTCGCTGCGGGGACGGGCGATGGGCATCGGTGGGCTCTTCGAGGCAGGCGGAGGTGCCTTCGGAGCCGGCGTGCTCGGTGCCCTCTACGGGATCGCCGAGCCCCTCCCCTTCCTGGGCGGCGCCACCGTCTGCCTGCTGGCCGCCCTGGTGTGTGCGCGCGCCCTCCCCCGCCATCGCCCCGCCGGAGCGGCGCCGGACCTCCAACCGGCAGGCATCGCCCGCCCCGAGGTGGACGTCGTCTGAGCCCGACGGGCGAGCAACGGCCGCAGGAGCTGCGGGCGGGAGATGTGGCAACGTGTCCGCCGCAAGCAACGCAGGCGTGCGGCGATGTCTGCCGCACCAGGAGGGGCCCATGTCCGTGATCGACGACATCCAGGAGGACAACCTGATGCGCGCGTCCCGCTACGACGTGCGTGCCGGCTCCCTGCACGCGATCCCGGCCCGGCACATCGCCGTGGTCGGCTGCATGGACGGGCGGATCGACCTTCCCGCCATCCTCGGGCTGCAGACCGGGGATGCCCACCTCATCCGCAACGCGGGCGGCGTCGCCACCGATGACGTCATCCGCTCGCTGGTCGTCTCCCAGCGCATTCTCGGCACCCGCGAGGTGATGCTGGTCCACCACACGGGGTGCGGGATGCTCGGCTTCCGCGATGACGATCTGAAGGCACAGATCGAGCAGGAGACCGGCGTCCGGCCGCCCTTTGCCCTCGAGGCCTTCTCCGACCTCGATGCCGACGTGCGGCAGTCGGTCAACCGCATCCGCCTCAGCCCCTACCTGCCGTACCGGGACGAGGTGCGGGGGTTCGTCTTCGATGTGCTGACCGGCCGCCTCCGGGAGGTGTACGCCGGTATCGCGGCGGGCGGCTGATCAGGCGAGCGCGGGGGGCATCGGCGGGAGCAGGGCGACCGTGGCCCCCACCGGGCCCGCATCCTCCCCGGGATTGCGTCCCCAGTAGCGGGAGAAGCGGCCGTCGAAGCCGATCACCCGCCCCCCCTGGCGCACGTACGGAACGGCCTTCCAGTGCGGGGTGTGGCCATGGACCACGCGCCGGGCGCCGAAGCGGCGCAGATGCGCGTCGAGGCGCTCGCGGTCCTCGAAGGCTCGCCGCCCGATCAGGTGGCGGAGGAGCACGACCACCCCTCCAGGTTCCTGGCTCAATAGGCCGGTCGCAGCCCGGTTCACCGCCTCGACGCTCTCACCCAGGGCGGAGTAGTCGTCATCGTCGGTGTGCTGGACCAGGGTGCCGTCGTCGAGCAGCAGCATGACCGGCAGCCGGCGCAGCCAGGCCTCCATCTCCACGTCGCCGGCGAGCGCCTCGAGGTCGGCGGGGTCGCCCCGCCGCCGCCGCCAGACGGACTCCAGCAGCTCGCCGTCACCCGCCCGCAGCCGCTCCCCGCCGAGACGCCGCTCCTCGATCAGCGCCATCACGAGCAGGTCGTGGTTGCCCAGGATGGCCCGGCTGTGGCGCCGCTCCATGGCGATCCGGGCCGCCTTGAGGCCACCTGCGTCGCCCGGCCGGCCACCGGTGAAGAAGTCGCCGAGGAAGACGGTCTCCACCTCGTCCTCGGGGAAGGCGGCCAGCGCCACAGAGAGGCGCTCGTGGTCGCCCTGGACGTCCCCGACGATGAGGACCGGCAGCGTCATCGGCTCAGGGTACCGGGGACGGAGGGCAAAGGCCATGGCCCGATGGGAAGTGGAGGGAGGTCCGCCCCACCTCCGAGAGGAGGAGGGACGTGCGTGTCTGATGGGGGTTAAGGACAGCGAAGTCCTTAACAGGGTGCTGAAGAACCCCCGACGAGGGATGGGCGCTTTCAAGTGGTGAACGCAACGACGTGTGAGACTTCGGTCCGCCGAGGTCTGGAGGACGTAAATGCCGGGTCACCTCACGAACGAGCAGAAGCAGCTGGCGTTCCGGCTGAAGGCACGGGGTATGTCGCTTGCCGAGATTGGGCGCCAGATTGGGTGCTCAGCCCCGATGGTTGGGCTGATGGTTCACTCGGGCAGGTTCCAGCAGGGCATTCCCGATGACTGGTCTCCGCGCCCGGGCTGTCTGACCATCCAGGACCGGGAGTCGATCCTCGTCGGCCTCGGGGCGTCGATGTCATTGGCGGCCATCGCCCGCGGGCTGAAGCGCCCGACGTCGACGATCAGTCGCGAGGTGGAGAAAGGCGGCGGTCGGGACAGCTACGGGGCCTGGCGTGCCCATCGGCGGGCTCGCGACCACGCTCGCCGCCCGAAGGCCTTCAAGTTACAGCGCGGTCGCCTACTCCAGGAGGTGTCGGCGCGGCTGACCTCGCTGTGGTCGCCGCAAGAGGTCTCGGAGCGCCTACGGTTGGACCATCCTGACGACCCCGAGATGCGCGTGAGCCACGAGACCATCTATCAGTCCCTGTACGTCCAAGGCCGCGGCGAGCTGCGACGGGAACTCGCCCGCTGCCTCCGCTCGGGGCGTGCCAAGAGGCGCTCGCACGGCACCGTCGATGGGCGAGGCCGGATTCCCGGCATGGTGATGCTCAGCGAGCGGCCGGCGGAAGCAACTGACCGCGCGGTGCCGGGACACTGGGAGGGCGATCTCGTGCTGGGCGAGGGCGGCCGCAGTGCTGTGGGCACTCTCGTGGAGCGGACGACGCGATTCACGCTCCTCCTCCATCTCCGTGAGGGTCGAGCGGCTGTCAGCGTTGAAGACGCGATGCGCCGCGCGATTCAAACGCTGCCAGCAGAGCTGCGACGCACGATCACGTGGGACCAGGGCGCTGAGATGGCGACCCACGCGAGCTTCACGATCGCGACCGGCATCCCCATCTACTTCTGCGACCCGCATTCGCCGTGGCAACGCGGCAGCAACGAGAACACCAACGGACTGCTGCGCCAGTACCTCCCCAAGAAGATGGACCTGTCCACGGTCACGTCCGCTGACCTTCGGCGCATACAGCGCAGCCTCAACGGTCGGCCGCGGAGGACCCTTGGCTACATGAC
>Ga0302202_10005789_pt1 | contig 12506 bp, 11 predicted proteins | sample II_Bog_N3_3_FD_194579 | JGI IMG/M metagenome (GOLD analysis project Ga0302202, IMG submission 194579) | Peat permafrost microbial communities from Stordalen Mire near Abisko, Sweden - II_Bog_N3_3 | ecosystem: Environmental > Terrestrial > Soil > Wetlands > Peat | place: Sweden: Abisko...
CCATCGTGATCCTCGACGCCATCCTGACCGAGGCGGTCGCCGAGGGACTCCACGAGTCGGTCATGGGTATGTCCCACCGGGGTCGTCTCAACGTCCTCGCCAACATCGTGGGCAAGTCCTACGGCGAGATCTTCGAGGAGTTCGAGGGCAACCTCGACCCGGACTCGGTGCAGGGTTCGGGCGACGTGAAGTACCACAAGGGCGCCACGGGTCGGTTCGTCGGCCGCACCGGCGGCTCCATCTCGGTGACCATGGCCTCCAACCCGTCCCACCTCGAGGCGGTGGACCCGGTCGTCGTGGGCATGGCCCGCGCCCGCCAGGACGCGCTCGGTGGCGAGCGGGGGAGCGGCACGCGCCTGGTCGACGGGTCCGGCGCGCCGTTCCCGGTGCTGCCGATCCTCCTCCACGGTGACGCCGCGTTCGCCGGGCAGGGGGTGGTGGCCGAGACCCTCAACCTCTCGGCACTCGCCGGCTACCGGACCGGGGGCACGGTCCACGTCGTGATCAACAACCAGCTCGGGTTCACCACGGCCCCCGAGGCGGCCCGCAGTTCGGTGTACCCGACGGACGTGGCGAAGATGGTCCAGGCCCCGATCTTCCACGTCAACGGTGACGACCCCGAGGCCTGTGCCCGGGCCGCCCGCTTGGCGTTCGGCTTCCGCCAGGCGTTCCACAAGGACGTCGTCATCGACATGGTCTGCTACCGCCGTCACGGGCACAACGAAGGTGACGACCCGAGCTACACCCAGCCCCTCATGTACCGGCTCATCGACGCCAAGCGCTCGGTCCGCAAGCTGTACACCGAGGCGCTGGTGCGCCGGGGGGACATCTCCCTCGAGGAGGCCGAGCAGGCCCTCGACGACTTCTCGGCCCGGCTCCAGGCCGCGCTCGACGAGACCCGGGCCGAGGCCGTGGACGCGCCGGCCGCGCCGCTGACCCTTCCCGAGTACGTCCAGCCCGACCTGTTCATCCCCCGCGTGGAGACCGGCATCGACCCCGAGACGGTCAGCCGGTTGGCCACCGTGGTGCGCTCGGTGCCGGAGGGCTTCGTGCTGCACCCCAAGCTGGCCCGTCAGTTCGAGCAGCGCGACAAGGTGGTGGCCGACGGCGAGATCGACTGGGCGCTCGGTGAGGCGCTCGCCTTCGGGTCGCTCCTCCTCGAGGGCACGAACGTCCGGGTGACCGGGCAGGACACCCGACGCGGCACCTTCTCGCACCGCCACGCCGTCCTCGTCGACCACGACACGGGGGTCGAGCACGTACCCCTCGAGGGACTCGAGGGCGGACGGTTCACCATCCGTGACTCGCTGCTGTCGGAGTACGCGTGCGTCGGGTTCGAGTACGGCTACTCGGTCGATGCTCCGAACGACCTGGTGGCGTGGGAAGCCCAGTTCGGCGACTTCTGGAACGGCGCGGAGATCATCGTCGACAACTTCCTGGTGGCGGCCGAGGACAAGTGGGGGCAGAAGTCGGGTCTCGTGCTGCTGCTACCCCACGGGTACGAGGGCCAGGGCCCCGAGCACTCCTCGGCCCGGATCGAGCGCTTCCTGACGCTGTGCGCGCGCGGGAACCTCCGGGTGGCAGAGCCCACCACCGCCGCCCAGTACTTCCACCTGCTCCGGGCCCAGGTCCGGATCCCCGACCGCAAGCCGCTGATCGTGTTCACGCCGAAGTCGTTGCTGCGGGCCCGCCAGGCACGGTCGCCGATCGCCGCATTCACCTCCGGCTCGTTCGCCGAGGTGCTGGACGACCCGGCCGCGGCGTCCGAGGCCTTCGACCGGTCACGGGTGGACCGGGTGGTGCTGTGCACGGGCAAGGTCGCGTTCGACGCACTGGCCCGTCGGGACGAGCTCGGGGACGGCGGGGCGCACGTGGCCATCGTCCGGCTCGAACAGCTCTACCCCTGGCCCAAGGACACCCTGGCCGACGTGCTGCGTGGCTACCCGCAGGCCGAGGAGGTGGTGTGGCTCCAAGAGGAGCCCGAGAACATGGGAGCGTGGAACTTCGTGCACGACCGCCTGCACCGGCTGCTCCGTAACTCCCACATCCTCCGCCACGTCAGTCGGGCCGAGTCGGCCAGTCCGGCGTCCGGCAGTGCCGCGCTGCACCGCCTCGAGCAGGAGGACCTGCTGACCCGTTCGGTAGGATGAGGGCTCAGTCGAGGAAGTCGCGGGCCAGGCCCATCCACATCTCGGTCGACAGGCGGAGCGACTCCACGTCGACCCGTTCGTCGATCCCGTGGAACATCGCCCCGTACTGCTCGAAACCGATGGCTGTGCTGTGCAGGCCGAACCCGTACGACACGGAGCCCAGGGTGCGCGTGTAGCGGGCGTCGGTAGCCCCGACGGTGAGGAACGGCACGGTCGTGGACCCGGGATAGAAGACCTGGCTGACCCGGCTGATGGCGTCCCACAACGGAGTGTCGATGGGGGAGGTGGACGCCGGCTCCTCGGCCTGGAAGGCGACCTCCACGCGGTCGGCCAGGTCGCCGAGCACGTCGTCGAGCATGCCCCGTACGTCGCCGCTGTCCCAGCCCGGCAGCGCCCGGATGTCCACCTCGAGTTCCACCCGATCGGGGATCACGTTGAGCTTGGTGCCCGCCCGCATGATCGTCGGAGCCATCGTGGTGTGGGTGCAGGCGTGGGCCTGGCGGGCGAGGCCCAACAACGGCAGCTCGTCACAGAACTCGTCGATGCGCTCGGGGTCGAGCAGCGGCTCGGACAGCTCGGGTGGGAAGCCCAGTCCGTCGATGAATCGGGTCCAGGCCTCGTGCAGCTCGGCCTGGGGACGGTACTCGTCGATGCGACGTACCACCTCGGCGGCCGTGACCAGCGCGTTGTCGGTGCGCAGCGGCTGACTGGCGTGCCCGGGGGTTCCGGTGATGGTCAGGAGGCACCAGAAAACGCCCTTCTCACCCACGATCACCGGCAGGCGGGGGAGGCCGTCCGTACCGTTCATGGGGAATCCACCCGACTCCGTGATGACGTAGTCCGTGCGGATGTCATCGGCGGCGTTGGCGACAAGCCACCGGGCCCCGTAGGTGGACAGGGCCTCCTCGTCGGCCACGGCGATGTAGTGGAGATCCCCCTTGGGCCGGAAGCCGCTGAGGGCCAGATGGCGGATGCCCGTGGCCATGGTGGTGGTCAGGTTGAGCATGTCGATCGCCCCCCGCCCCCAGACCTCGCCGTCGATCAGCTCACCGCCGAAGGGGTCGTGGGTCCAGTCGGCCGGGTTGGCCGGCACCACGTCGGTGTGGCCCAGGAGGGTGAGCGATGGTGCGCTGCGGTCGGTCCCGGCCAGTTTGGCCACCAGCGACGTCCGTCCGGGTGCCGGCTCGTAGGTCTCGAGCTCCACGCCCGAGCCCTCGAGGTAGCTCTGGAGGACATCGCTGCTCCGTTCCTCCTGACCGGAGCCCGGCGAGCCGTCGTTGACGCAGCCGTTGCGGATCAGGTGCTGGAGGAGATCGGTGGCTTCGGCGGCCCGCTGGGTGTCGGTGGTCACGACGACGATCCTACGGTCATCGGTCCGTCCGGGCCCGGGCATGTCCGGACCCCCGGTGGCCAGGTGGTTGACTGGTTGGAATTATGGAATCCGAATCCCCGGCCCGCCGGCGCATCGTCGTCGACGGGTCCAATCTTGCAACCGAAGGTCGCACCCTTCCGAGCCTCGCCCAACTCAACGAGGCGATCGAGACGTTCCTGGAGGAGTACCGGGGGTTCACCCCCGAGGACGTGACGGTGGTGGTCGACGCGTCGTTCGGCCACCGCATCGACCCCTCGGAGGTGGCGGCCTTCGAGCAGGCGATCGAGCACGGCGAGATGGTGACCCCGCCCGCCGGTGCGGTCGGCAGGGGTGACGGGTTCATCCTGCGCATCGCCGAGAAGTCGGGTGCACTGGTGCTCTCCAACGACTCCTTCCAGGAGTTCCACGCCGAGCGGCCCTGGCTGTTCGAGGCCGGTCGACTCATCGGCGGCAAGCCCGTGCCCGGGGTGGGTTGGGTGTTCACGCCCCGCACGCCGGTCCGTGGCCCGCGCAGCCGGTCGGTCACCGCCCAGTCCAGACGTGAAGCCAAGGCCGCCGCCGGGCCCGAGGGCACGGACGAGCTGGCGGGCGAGACCGTGCAGGATGCGGCCGAGTCGCCGGCCCCGAGGCGACGCCGGCGATCCACCAAGGCCGCCGCCCCCGTCGAGGCGCCCACGACCGCTCTCGACACCGTGGACGCCGACGACGCCTACGAAGCGGTGGACGGGCGGGCGGCCCGGGCCACGAAGGCCACCAAGGCCACGAAGGCGACCAAGGCCGCGGCAGCGACGAAGAAGGCGGCGTCGGCGGTGGGTGTGACCAAGGCCGCCAAGGCCACCAAGGTGACGAAGGCGGCCAAGGCCACGAAGGCCACCAAGGCGACGAAGGCCACCAAGGCCACGAAGGCGACCACGACGACGAAGGCCACCAAGGCCACCAAGGCCACCAAGGCCACGAAAGCGACAAGGGCCACCAAGGCCACCAAGGCAGTCGCGGACGCGACCCGGGGAACCGAGGTCGAGCCCGCTGACGGTGCCGGCACCCGGGACGTCCCCGTCGGTCAGGCCCTCAACGACGCCATGACCTTCCTGACGTTCGTGGCCGAGCACCCGGTGGGCAGCACGTTCGACGGCGAGGTCGTCTCCTTCACGTCCCACGGTGCCCACGTCGACGTCGAAGGGATGCTGTGCCACATCCCCCTGCGCAACCTGGGCGATCCTGCTCCCCAGAAAGCCCGTTCGGTGCTCACCAAGGGGGAGGTCCGTCCCTTCGAGCTCGTGTCGCTCGACGCACCCCGGCGCCGGGCCGAACTGGCGCTGCCCGGACTCGCCACCTGAGGCGGAGCCCGCTGCCGGGCCGGTGGGCCGGTAATCTCGCACCTCGTGCGACCCACCGACTACCTGCCCCACCGTGACCCCTTCCTCTTCCTCACCGAACTCCGCTCCATCGAGGCCGGTCAGTCGGCCACCGGGGCCTGGCAGCTGACCGGTGAGGAGGCGTTCTTCGCCGGACACTTCCCCGGGCGCCCGACCCTCCCCGGAGTCCTCATGGTGGAGTCGCTGGCCCAGCTCGGAGCCTGTGCCGTGCTGTCCGATCCGGCCTACGCCGACAAGCTCCCCCTCTTCGGCGGCATCGAGCGGGCCCGCTTCCGTCGCCAGGTCGTGCCCGGCGACCTGCTCGAACTCGAGATCACACTGGGCCGGATGTCCGCCCGCGCCGGCAAGGGATCGGGTCGGGCGACCGTGGGGGGCAAGGTGGCCTGCGAGGCCGACCTGCTGTTCGTTCTCGTCGATGCCGCTGCGGCCGGCGAAGGCTGAGCCGGCGTGCGTATCGCCACCTGGAACGTCAACTCGCTGACCGCCCGGTTGCCGCGGGTCGAGGAGTGGATCGCCTATGCCCGTCCCGACGTGCTGTGCCTCCAGGAGACCAAGCAGGCCGACGCCGCGTTCCCCCGCGGCGCCTTCGCCGCCCTGGGGTACGAGACCGCGCACCACGGCGACGGCCGCTGGAACGGTGTGGCCATCGTCAGCCGGGTGGGACTCGAGGGGGTGACCACCGGACTGGGCTCCTCGGACGACGACGAGGGGACCCGCCTGATCGCCGCCGACTGCGGTGGAGTGCGCGTCTTTTCGGCCTACGTGCCCAACGGCCGGGCGCTCGACGATCCTCATTACCCGGCCAAGCTGGCCTGGCTGGCCCGGCTCCGCCGGCTGCTCGACGAGACGTGCTCACCCGACGAGCCGGTCGCGGTGTGCGGCGACTTCAACGTGGCGCCCGAGGACCGCGACGTCTGGGACCCGTCGGAGTTCGAAGGCATGACCCATGTGAGCCAACCCGAGCGGGACGCCCTCGCCGCCCTCGAGTCCTGGGGCCTCGTCGACGCCTTCCGCCAGCAGTACCCGGACGACCGGCTCTTCAGCTGGTGGGACTACCGGGGCGGCTCGTTCCACCGCCACCGCGGCATGCGGATCGACCTGATCCTGGTGACCGAGGTGTTGGCCCGGAACACCTCCTTCGCCCTCATCGACCGCCAGGCCCGCAAGGGGGAGAAGCCGTCCGACCACACGCCGGTCTTCATCGACACCACGATCGGCTGAGCACCGAGCGGTCCGGTCAACCGTGCAGATTGGCCCGGAGTCCGGCGAACCGCTGGGCGGCGTCCAGCGGGGTGGGCCGATCGGTGCCCGGGGTGGTCACCTCGGCGATGGCGTCCAACCACGGGGACGGGCGCCGCTCCATCGGTCGCCCCCCGGACCCCAGGACACGCGAGCGGGCCCACGAGCACTCGAGCACGCGTCCGGCCCGGGTCAGTGCCACGTAGAGCAGCCGACGCTCCTCCTCGACCGCCGACGGGGTGGTGGCGTGGACGATGGGGACGAATCCCTCCTCCATGCCGACGACGGCCACCGCGTCCCATTCGAGGCCCTTGGCCCGATGGAAGGTCGCCAGTTCGACCCCGCCGCCCGACTCCTGTCGGCCGGTGGGTCGGATGCGGGCCGCCCGCCCGGTGGCCGGACCCGGGGCCTCGGTGTCGGGCGAGTCCGGCGCCGGGGCGAACCGGCACGGGATGCCGGCGTCGTCGAGGGCCCGGCGCACACCGGCCAGGAGGTCGTGGGTCCGGGCGAGGACGGCCTGGTCCGACCAGGCCATGCCGGCCTCGGCGCGGGCGAGGATGCGCGACGCGACGGCCTCCGCCTCGGCCCGGTCGTCGGCGAACCGGGTGACCGTGGGTACGGGCCCCTCGGCGGTGGCCGACCGGGGTGGCGCCACCGCAGCCCGACCGAGGGCGGCCGATGCGGCCGCCACCACCTGGGGGCTGCAGCGGTGGTTCTGATCGAGGTGGACGACCTCGAGACCGTGGATTCGGTCGGGCAATTCGGCCAACAGTGTCGGCTCGGCTCCGTTCCACCCGTAGATGGACTGGTTGGGGTCACCGACGGCGCAGAGGTCACCCCGGGTACCGAGGAGCGCCTCGAGTAGGCGGTACTGGGCCGGATTGACGTCCTGGAATTCGTCGACGGCCACATGCCGGTAGCGCCAGTGGGCCTGGGCGGCGAAGGCGGGGTCGTCGACCAGCAGATCGGCGGCGCGCAACAGGACGTCGTCCAGGTCGAGCAGACCCCGACGGGCCAGTCGGTCCTCGTAGGAGGCGAACAGCTCGACCACCCGCTCCGGAGGGAGGGGCACGACGCGACCGGCGGCGGCAGAGGCCTGGGCGTAGTGGTCCGGGCCCACGACGCGGGCCTTGGCCCACCCGATCTCGGTGTCGACGGCCGAGGCGACCGACCGGTCACCCGCCAGCTCGGCGAGGGTGCGCCAACGGTGTTCGACCAGGGCCGGCGGTCTCCGTCCGGTGTCGGTCGCCCGACGCCGCAGGAGCGTGAGGGCGAGCTGGTGGAGGGTACCGGCCCGCACGCCGGCCGACGGCACCCCGCCGGGTCCCGCCGGGACCGATACGGGCACCCCGTAGCGAGCGAGGCGGTCGCGCAGTTCCCGGGCCGCCTTGCGGGTGAACGTACAGACCACCGTGTGGTCCGCTCCGGCCGAACCGTCGGCGATACGGCGGGCCACGCGGAGCGTGAGGACCCGGGTCTTGCCCGAACCTGCGCCGGCCACGATGCACAGGGCGTCGGCGGTCGAGTCGACGGCCCGCCGCTGGGCCGGTGTGAGATCGGCGCACGCCCGGGCCAACCGGTCGATCGCCCCGGGTGACGCGATCGGCTCGAGGGGTTCCACGGAGGCCGAGGCTACCGTCGGGGTGTGCCACCCGGGTGGGGCACCGGTACCGGGCACGACGGTCGGTAGATTGATCCGATGCCCGTCCGCCCTCGCGCCCTGTCTCCCGTCCGGGTCTGACGGATGCCGGCACGCCCCGCACTGCTCCCGGGCGAGGAGGTGCTGGTCGACATCCGACCCCACTGGACGTTCCTGTCCGGACCGCTCCTGGTGGCGCTGCTGGCCGTGGGTGTGGGTGTCGCCCTCGATGTGCTCATCCCCCACACCTCGGTGACCCTGCACTGGGTCGAGGGGGCCGTCGTGGCCCTGCCGTGCATCTGGCTGGCCGCGCGGGTCGCCCGCTGGAGGCGGTGCTGGTTGATGCTCACCTCGGACCGGCTGGTCGACCAGTGGGGAGCGACGCCCCGGAGCCAGATCGACATCCCCCTCGACTCGATCGAACGGGTCACGGCCGTCCAGAGTCCGCTGCGACGGCTGGTGGGCACCGGCGCCATCGATGTGTCGGTCTGGGGCCAGGGGGTGCTGCACCGGGTGGAGGACGCCCGCAAGCCGGCGGTCCTCGTCCGGGTCATCACCCGGCGGCTGGGCCCACCGCCCGAGGTGTGGCCGGAGGACGGCTGGCGCTGACGTGCGTCCCGGCCCCCGGATCAAGCCGCGGGCGCTCTTGTGGCGCGGGTGTGGATCGGTCACTATGGGCAGCAGGGTGCTCGTGCGTCGTGATCTCGTGCGACGGGCCCCGTGCGGAAGGAGTGTCGGATGGTGGACGTGGCAGGAGTGCGCGGATTGGGTGGCCCCGGTGTCGACTGGGGTGTGCGGTCGTTACAGCCCTTCGAGGACCCGAAACGTCGGCTCGACCTGCTCGTCCCGCTGCTCCACGAACTCGTCGCCTGGGACCTGGTGCTACGGCGTGAGGACGGGAGCTTCGTGCTCCGCGACGACGTGCAGGAGCGACTCGCCGCGTTGACGGCCGACCGACCGCTGCGCTCCGCCGAGGTCTTCGTGGGCCGCAAGTGCGAGGTCTGCGGTCTGGTCCGCCTCACCCGCATGGTCGACGGCGTCCGCACCTGCTCGCCGTGCTCCACTCCGGTGCTCGACGTTCCGGACTCGTCGGTGGACCCGACCGGTCGCCGCGGCCACCGGAGCTTCTTCCACCGTCACCGCGCCGCCAGCTGACCCGCTCCGACGTCAGGCGGCTCCTTGGCGCGCCAGCGCACCGTCGGAGGCCACCACGTTCCAGGCCGGCGTGGTGAACGCACCGGTGACGAGTGAACCAGGCTCACCGAGGGCCACCACGCAGCCCCCGAACCCGGCCCCGGTCATGCGCACGCCGTGCACCCCGGGCCGCGACCGCACCGCGGCCACCAGCGCATCCACCTCGGGGGTCGTGGACTCGAAGTCCGCGGACAGGCTGCGATGACTCTCGTCCATCACCAGGCCGGCGGTACCGAGATCGCCGGACCCGAGTGCGTCGGCGAACCGCCGCACCCGGAGGCACTCGCTCCGGACGTGGCGGGCGCGGCGTCGTAGCACCGGGTCGCGGAGTCCGGCGATGTCGGTCCCGGTCGCCAGCCCGAGCGGTCCGACGACCGCAGCGGCCGCCTCGCACTCCAGGACGCGGGCGGCATAGGCCGAGTCGCGCAGGTCGCGTCGCTGTCCCGAGTCGATCACCGTGAACTCGGCGCCTTCGGGGACGGGTACCTGGCGCATCATCAGGGTGGCGAAGTCGATCAGCAGGGCGTGTCCGGCCCTCGCTCCGGCGCACACCAGCGGGTCGAGCAACCCGACGGGCACCCCGATGCGGTGCTCGGCGGCCTGGCACAGGCGGGCCAGGACGAGCGGGTCGCCCTCCACCCCGAAGGTCCCGGCCAGGGCGACCGCGAGTGCGGCACTCGACGACAGGCCCGACCCACGGGGGAGGGTGGAACGCACGTGGAGGGTGCCCCCGGACTCCGGTCGGGCCAGCGAGACCACGGCGGCGACCAGACGGGCCCACGCGGGTGCGATGGCGGCGACCCCGACGGCGTCGACGTCCACGGGGACCACGGCCGTCACGCCCGGGTAGGCGTCGGACGTGACCTCGATCACACCGAGCCCGGACGGCTCGTACGCCACGGACACCCCGAGCCCGATGGCCATCGGCAGCGCGAGTCCCTGGTTGTAGTCGGTGTGGTCGCCGATCAGGTTGACCCGACCGGGAGCGGTGCCGTGCCGCACGCCGGCGCCGTGCGACGCGCAACGGTCGTGTCCGGCCTCCGGCTCGCTGGTCCCCACCATCGCCCTCCGTCTCGTCCCGGCACCCCGATGGCACCCCGACCCGTGGGCCACGCTACCGGCGGCCACGACGTACGGGCAGCGGCGCGTTTCGCCTACGATCCGGCCGTATGTTCGACGAACTCCTCCAAGCCAATGTCGGCTACGCCGACGAATTCTCCCTCCAGGGCATCGCCCCCGTCGCCGCCCGTGGCTTCGGACTGGTCACGTGCATGGACAGCCGCATCGAACCCCTGACCATGCTCGGTCTGCGTCCCGGCGACGCCAAGATCATGCGGAACGCCGGTGCCCGGGTCACACCCGACGTCCTGCGCTCGCTGATCCTGGCCACGCACTTCCTCGGAGTGACCGAGATCGCCGTGATGCAGCACACCAACTGCGCCCTGGCCGACCAGTCCGACGCCGACGTGCGGGCCCGGCTGCACGCGGAGGGGACCGACGGCGTCGACACCTGGGAGTTCCTGGCCATGCCCGATCCCGACGGGGCCCTCCGTGAGGACGTGGCCCGGGTGCGCACCTGCCCGCAGCTGCCCGGGGGTGTCCGGGTCGAGGGGTGGCGCTACGACGTCCACACCGGCCGCATCCTCCGGATCGAACGGTCGTGAGGGGCCGGGTCGACCGGCCCGGCCGGAGAATCGGGCCGGTCCGCATTTGACCCCCGGGCGGTGGTAGGTCACCATCCCGCCATGCCGTTTCCTCTGACTACCCCCATGGACCCCCCGACCGTGCAACCCGGTCGCACCCAGCGGGGCGGTGCCCGGTGAGCGGCCCGCTCGAGGGCGTGCGCATCATCGAGCTGGCGGGGCTCGGTCCCGCGCCGTTCGCCGGCATGATGTTGGCCGACGCCGGAGCGGACATCATCCGGGTCGACCGGTCCGACCGGGCCACCTACCCGCCGCGGGAGGAGCCCCATGTGGACCTCATGAACCGGGGGCGCCGGTCGGTGGCGGTCGATCTGAAGAATCCCGACGGGGTGGCACTCGTCCTGCGCCTGGTCGAGGGGGCCGACGGTCTGATGGAAGGGTTCCGCCCCGGAGTCGCCGAGCGGCTCGGGCTCGGACCCGACGTCTGCCTCGCCCGCAACCCCCGGCTGGTCTACGGGCGGATGACGGGGTACGGCCAGGAGGGCCCGATGGCCCAGGCCGCCGGGCACGACATCGACTACATCGCCCTGTCCGGTGCCCTCGAGGCCATGGGCCGCGCCGGGGAGCGTCCACTGCCACCGCTCAACCTGGTGGGTGACTTCGGCGGGGGCGGCATGCTGCTCGCCTACGGCATGGTGGCCGCCATTCTCGGTGCCCGCACCACGGGTCAGGGCCAGGTCATCGACGCCGCCATGGTGGACGGGGCCGCATCGCTGATGACCATGACGTACACGTTGCGGTCGGCGGGGATCTGGCAGGACGCACGGGGGACGAACCTGCTGGACACCGGGGCCCACTTCTACGAGGTCTACGAGACCTCCGACGGGGGCTTCCTGGGCGTCGGGGCGATCGAACCCCAGTTCTACGCCGAGCTGATGCGCCTGCTCGGCCTGGGTGACGAGGACCTCAGCACGCAGATGGACCGGACCACCTGGCCGGCCATGAAGGAGCGGTTCGCCGCCATCTTCGCCTCGAAGACCCGGGCGGAGTGGGAGGAGATCTTCGCCGGCTCGGACGCCTGCGTGGCCCCCGTGCTGTCCGCCGCCGAAGCTCCCGCGCACCCCCACAACGTGGCCCGCGGCACCTTCACCGAAGTGGCCGGCGTGGTCCAGCCGGCCCCGTCCCCGCGGTTCCTGTCGACCCCGGGTTCCATCCGCCGACCGCCGCCGAATCCCGGCCAGCACGCCGACGAGGCCCTGGCCGACTGGGGGGTGGCGGCCGACGAGGTCACCGCGCTGCGCGAGTCGGGCGCCATCGCCTGAGCACGGCGGGCCGGGCGGCCCCGGTCGGGCGTCTCAGAGGTTGACGACGGGGCAGGTGACGGTGCGGATGATGCCGTCGATCAACTGGATGCGTCCCACCACCATCTGGCCCAGCTCGTCCACCGTGGTGGATTCGGCCCGGGCGATCACGTCGTAGGGGCCGGTCACCCCCTCGGCCGTCACCACGCCGACGACGGCCTGGACGGCCCTCGCCACGCCGGCGGCTCGACCGACCTCGGTCTGGATGAGGACGTAGGCGCTGACGGACATGTCCATCTCCTGGCAGGGGTGTCGGGCGGTGGTCGGGGCGCATCAGTCTACCGCCCGCCCGTGCCCGCCTACCATGCCGTCATGGGCGTCAAGGAGCGAGGGGACCAGTTCCGTCGGCTCGTACGCTCCTCGGTCGACGACCTGTTCGACCAACGCAGCCCGTTCGGCCGCTTGGCGCTCACCCACGTCCTGATGACGGCGGGCGACACCATCTTCGCCGTCTCGCTGGCCGGCTCGCTGTTCTTCTCGATCTCGCCGACGGCGGCCAAGGACAAGGTCCTGCTGTACCTGCTGTTGACCA
>Ga0302202_10005795_pt1 | contig 12500 bp, 9 predicted proteins | sample II_Bog_N3_3_FD_194579 | JGI IMG/M metagenome (GOLD analysis project Ga0302202, IMG submission 194579) | Peat permafrost microbial communities from Stordalen Mire near Abisko, Sweden - II_Bog_N3_3 | ecosystem: Environmental > Terrestrial > Soil > Wetlands > Peat | place: Sweden: Abisko, Stordalen...
ATCGCGGCGCCACGCATATGGTCGAGTCTCCTTGGGCGCGCGGCCTCCGCGCTTGACGTGAGGCGCTGTGTGAGCACGGCTCCGCTTGAACGATCAGGCGTGCGCATAGACGCCCCAGGTGCGGCGACGTAGTGTTCAACGGTGGCCGCGTCCGCGCGCTCCGCGCGCGCCGGCTCCTGTCCGGAGGACCCTCGATGACTCGCTTCACCAAGCTGGGCGCTCTCGCGCTCGCACCCGTTCTTGCGCTCGTTGGTTTCGTTGCCTGCGAGCAGAGCTCGACGACGGGCGGTGCCCCTTCCTCCACGACCGTTGCCGTATCGCAGCCCCCGTCGCCACAGCCGACGATGCCGGCGGGGTTCGTCGATCACCCTCGCATCCTCGACACGCAGCACGCGCGCATCTTCAACGACCAGTCGGCCGCCGACATGCAGGTAGCGCCGCAGCTTTCGAAGCGCTGGAACCTCGCGCAGCGAAAGCTGCAGCCCCAGCTGTCGGATGGTGGAACCGCGTACCCGAACTTCACGATCGCGACGACCACGCCGGTCGTCGGCGCGGTCGCGATCTACGCGAACAGCTTCTCGCTGCCGACCTCCGCCGACCAGATGTTCTTCGGGACGACGGGGAGCGGCGGCATTTCGAGCGGCGTGGTGGGCACGTGCACGGGGTGCACGACGAACAATTTCTTCGCCCTGAACAACCTTCACAACACGTCTACGGGGCCGAACGTCTCGTGGTCGACGACGATCAGCGGCGGCACCTCGGCGTCGGTCGCGCTCTCGGCGACGGGGAGCCAGGTCTACGTCCTCAGCGACGGCGGCACGCTCTACTGCTTCGAAGCCGCGAACGGCGCGAACTGTACCGGCGACGCCGGGACGTGGTCGTCACCGTCGATCACGATCGCGTCGGGCGGCGCGGTCACGCCGTGGGCCGACACGTCCAACAACGCCGTCTACGTGAATGACGGTCTCGGCAACCTGTATCGATTCAACGCGACGACGGGCGTGCAGCAGTGGGAGTACAACTACTCCTCGAGCGGGAGCAGCGCGCTCCCCGTGGAAGCGGGTCTCGTCATCTACCTCGGTGACGGCGCGGCGAACCTGTGGCGCATCGTGGACCCGGGGACGGGGAGCGCACCGACGAGCTCGGCGAGCGTCGCCTTGTCCGGGAAGAACGGCAACTGCACGGGCACGACGGCGATCGACGGCAGCGTGTCGATCGATACGCGCGCGAACCTCGTGTTCCTTCCGTGGGGAGGGTGCGGTTACTCGTTCCCCTACTACTGCGCGAGCGGGTGCACGAACACGACGGGCACCTGGGCGGTCACGCAGTCGGGCTGGACCGGCTCCATCCCCAACAATCCGTTCCACACTTGGCCGACGATCGACGGCACGTACGTGTACTGGGTCATCGCCGACCTGCCGACGAGCTACACGAACGTGTCGGCGGTCTGGAAGGCGACGTACGCCTATGCCAACCCGATTCAGGGGACGCCTCTGATCAACGCCAGCTCGTCGGAGCACGGCGCGAGCATTGGGTCGGCGCCGCTCGTGTACGGCGGGAACCTGTTCGTGGGGGATCAGTCGGGCTACATCGAGGAGTTCGGGTGCGCGTCGTCGAAGGCGTCCTCGACGAGCTTCCTCGCGGAGACCAACGCGCAGGGCGGCAAGGTCAACACGCCGATCGTGCTCGACGACGCCACGGGCAACATCGAGTTCGGTTTCACCAATGGGACGGGCGGCGGCGTCGCCCAGTTCCCGCTCTGGGAGAGCTCGCCGGCCACCAACTTCGACTGGAACTGCCCGTCGGGCTACGTGGCCTGCGACAGTCAGCAGTGCGGCACCGGGCCGACGTCCACGCAGTGCGTGCCGACTGCGGAGTGCAGCACGGGAATCGGGTGCTCGACGGTCGCTGCGGCAGGGGCGACGCTTCAGGTCGGTGTCGGGGCGTCGGAGGGGTCGACCGTCACGGGGACCCAGTCCGGCGGGATCTGCGCGACGGGGAACGTGATCCAGGGGGTCGTCGGCGCGAGCTACGGCAGCCCACCCTCCTCGCCGGACGATCCGGTGAGCGGCAACACGTTCGACTTCGCGAGCTCCTGCTACGCCACCGACTCGCTTCAGGACACCGAGGCGAACTGTCCGCTCAACACGTCTTCGAACTGCACGTGCCCCGCCTCGTCGGGAGTGAACTGCTTGCCTGACGGCGGCGTCGGGACGTTCATCGCCGAAAACGGCACGTTCGGCGACCCGTGCGTCGGCACCGGCAAGCACTACTACGCGTGGTTCGTGTGCGGTCCTCAGGCGGACGCCGGCAGCGTTCCCGTCTTCTGTTCACGCCAGAACCTCACGCCGACGACCGGCAGCGATCCTTGTGCGGCCAACCCGGACGGCGGCGCCGCCGCCACCTGCCAGGGCGCGTGCCTCCTGGGCTGGGGCGATTGCAACAGCAACCTCCAGTACGACGGGTGCGAAACGTACGTCTACGGTACCGACACGGCAAACTGCGGCTCCTGCGGCAACGTCTGCACGGCGCCGGCGAACGGCTCCGCCACGTGCACCGCGGGTAGCCCCAGCACGTGCGGATTCACCTGCAACTCGGGCTACGTCCTCTGCGGCGGCGCGTGCCTCGCGACGTCCGACTACCTGACCGATCCCAACAACTGCGGCAGCTGCGGGCACGCGTGCTCGCTGGCGACGCCGAGCTGTGTGAGCGGCACGTGCACGGCCGCGAGCCCCGCGACGGCTTGCTCGACGGTCGCGTCGGTCACCGGTGCATCGATCCAGGTCGGGGAGGCGCTCGCCGAGGGGAACACCGTCACGGACACGACCGATGGCGGCATCGACATCTGCCCGACCGGAACCGTGGTTCAGGCCGTCGTCGGCGCCAGCTTCGGAACGCCGCCGACGAGCGACAACACGGCGGGCACCACGTTCAGCGTCATCAACGGCACCGACTGTTACAACAACGATTCCATCGCGACCACGGAGTCGAAGTGTACCCTGAACAGCCAGAGCTGCGCGTTCCCCGCGGACAACGCGGTGTTCGGCGACCCCTGTTCTGGCACCACCAAGCACTACTACGGCTGGTTCGTGTGTGCGCCGGTGACCACCGGCACGGCCCCCACGTATTGCTCTCGTCAGAACGTCGTCCCGACCTCCGGGAGCGACCCGTGCGCGGCCAACCCTGACGGCGGTCCGGCCGACTGCCAAGGCACTTGCGTCGCAGGGACGCGCGACTGCGATGGGAATCTGCAGACGAACGGCTGCGAGACCGTCATCGCCGGCCTCGACGCGAACAACTGCGGCTCGTGCGGCCACGTTTGCACCGTGCCGACCAATGGCAGCACGACGGCGTGCACCGCCGGCACGTGCACGTTCACGTGCAACTCCGGATACAACGTCTGCGGCAGCCAGTGCCTCGCGACGTCGGACTACCAGACCGACGCGAACAACTGCGGAAGCTGCGGCCACGTCTGCGTGGGCGGCGCGACCTGCTCGGCCGGCGTGTGTGGAGTCCCGACGGCCTCTTGCTCGACCGTCGCTGGAGCCAGCGGGACGATCGCGGTCGGGTTTGCAAACGAGAATGGCACGGTGACCGCCACGTGCTCGGGCGGCAACGTGATTCAGAGCGTTCTCGCGGCGAGCTACGGAACGCCTGTTGCGGGCGACTCGACCGCCGGCGCCACCTTCAGCGACTCCACGGGCAGTCCGAGCTGCAACAACGACGACTCGCTTTCCGTCACGGAGAGCGAGTGCCCGCTGAACTCCGCCACCAGCTGCTCGTTCACGGCGAGCAACACGACGTTCGGCGACCCCTGCGTGGGCACCGCGAAGCACTATTACGGGTGGTTCGTTTGCGCGCCCGAAATGGCGGACGCTGGCGCTCTTCCGTTCTATTGCTCGCGTCAGAACATCGTCCCCGCGTCGGGTAGCGACCCGTGCACCGCCAGCAGCGACGGCGGCGCCGCGTACTGCTCCGGCACGTGCGAGACCGGCTTCGGAAACTGCAACGACAACCTCCAGTCCGACGGCTGCGAGGCGGACTTCTCGACCGATCCGGACAACTGCGGAGGGTGCGGCGTCGTGTGCGTCCCGTCCGGCAACACCTGCGTCAATGGCGCTTGCACGACGTCGACCGGGCTCGTCGCCGAGTATCCGCTGATCGAGAAGACGGGAACGACGACGGCCGACGCCGTCCCTGGCGACGCCCAGCCGGGCACGCTCTCGTCAGCGACGTGGTCCACTCCCGGCGTCACGTTCGCCGGCAGCGCGAGCTCGTACATGCAGGCGAGCGGCTTCACGAGCCTCGGTACGAACACGTCCTTCTCGTTCGCCATGTGGATCAATCCGACGGTCGACGCCGGCGTCTTGGTTCACGTGTCGCAAGCCAGCAATGGGTCGGGCTGGTGCACGCCGTTCATCGGCTTCAACTCGTCCGGGCAGCTCGTCGCGGAAGAGCTCTACTCCGGCTCGTCGAGCTCCTACTCGGTCGCGACCGATACGACCGCAATCCCGCTCAGCACGTGGACCCACGTCGCGATGACGTGGTCCTCGACGACGGGCACGAACAGCCTTTACGTCAACGGTAGCCTCGTGGCGAGCTCCACCCAGACCGGGTACGACAACAGCGGCGTCTCGCTGTACGTAACGTGGGGGTCGGATCTCCCCGCGGGACCGGGGTGCTGGCACGGCTCGATCGTCTCGGGCGGTTTCAGCGGTTCGATGGACGAGATGTCGGTCTACAACGTCGCGCTCACGGCGGCCGAGGTGTCCGAGCTCGCCGGCCTGACTCCGCACTGAGGCGTTTGCACCGACGGGACGTCGAAGCTGTGCTGCGCGTCGTCCTTGGGTCGCCGCGAGTCGACGACCCGTCGGTACGAGCGGGCGTCGCCTCGCCGCGAGTCGCGGATGAGTGCCCGCGAGTCCCCGACGACGAGCTACGAGTCGGCGATTACGAGCTACGAGTCGGCGACTACGAGGTACGAGTCGGCGATTACGAGGTACGAGTCGCCGTTCATGGTCGTCATGAACGTGTCCATGGCGCCCATGAAACGATTCATGGCGTCAAAGAAGCGGTTCATGAGCGTCATGAACGCGTTCACGGCGGTCATGAACGCGTTCACGGCGGTCATGAACGCGTTCACGGCGGTCATGAAAAAGTTCTTTGCGGCCATGAACGCGTTCACGGCCGCCATGAACGCGTTCACGGCGGTCATGAAAAAGTTCTTTGCGGCCATGAACGCGTTCTTCGCGCCGTAGAAGACGGTCCTTTGAACCGAGCGGCGGACCCCGGCGGCGTTTGAAACCATAGGGAACTCCAGGACTATTCTCGCGCTCCCGCAGAAGAGGTAACGGAGCTCGTTGAACCCCCCCCCGGCCCGGGTGCTCTTCCCCCGGCGCTCCGTCGTCACCTGGTCTCGCGCCGCGACACCACCCGCTTCAGCCGCAAGTGCTCCTCGCGCTCTCGCTCTTCCAGCGTTCGCCGCATCGCCGCGAGGTCGCGATCCATCGAAACCGCCACCCGCTGCTCGAGCGTGTTCACCAGTCGTGTCGTGTGGCTCAGCGCCTGCCCCAGCCGACGAAGGAAGAGCTCCTCCGGTGCGGCCTCGAGCAGGAGCTCGATCAGCCTCTCGAACTGCTCGGTCGCGCCTGCCGGAGCCGCGTCCCCCGGGCCCGACGGGCTGCCGCGCGCTGCCACGCTTCGCACCACCCGTGGCGGCGATGCCAGCTCGACGCCGCGGATGCCGGAGACCTCGTGCGGAACGAGCTCGACGCGGATTTCGCGCGTCGGCCAGCCGAGCGCGCGCAGCTCCGCACGGCCCGCCGCCGCCAGCGCCTCGAGCAGCGACCTGAACGCGAGGCGAGCCTGCTCGTCGATCTTGCGCCGACCGTCGACCGCGGGACGCGCGAGCTCGAACAGCTCCGCGACGAGCGCCTCGCGCTTTCTGCGCAGGAGCGCGGCCCCCTTTTCGATCTGATCGCGGCGCCGGCGGAGTCGCACGAGGTTCGACCGGGTGGCGGCGGACTTGGCAGCGAGCGTCATGGCCTGACCGCCTCGGTGCGCTTGCGGGCCGCCGCCTCGCGCTGCGTCGCGCGCTTCTCGATCATCGCGTCGCTCAGCTTGAGCAGATCCTCGCGGGGGACGCCGTCGAGCAGCGCCCAGCCACGCTCGAGCGTCTCGGCGAGCGTACGTCGCTCTTTTCCCTGACCGACGAGCTCCCGCTCGAACGACTCGGCGAACGCGAGCGCCCGGCGATCGGTCGGCGTGAGCCCCGCCTCACCGACGATGGCGATCATGAGGCGCGCCTCCCGCCCCCGTGCGTAGATCGCATAGAGCTGGTCGGCCCATCGCCGGTGCTCCGGCACCGTGCGTCCGGGGCCGATCCCGGCGTTCATCAGGCGCGAGAGGGAAGGGAGCACGTCGATGGGGGGGAACACTCCGCGCCGGTGCAGCTCGCGGCTCAGCACGACCTGCCCCTCCGTGATGTAGCCGGTGAGATCGGGGATGGGGTGGGTGATGTCGTCGTCCGGCATCGTCAGCACCGGCAGCTGCGTCACCGAGCCCGCCTTCCCTTCGAGCACACCGGCGCGTTCGAAGATCGACGCGAGGTCCGTGTACATGTACGCCGGGTAGCCGCGGCGCCCGGGGACCTCTTCGCGCGCGGCCGACACTTCGCGCAGCGCTTCGCAGTAGTGGGTGATGTCCGCCATGACGACGAGCACGTGCATGCCGTGCACGAAGGCGAGATGCTCGGCGCACGTGAGACCGGCGCGCGGCGCGAGCAGTCGTTCGATCGTCGGATCCTGCGCCTGATTCAGGAAGAGAACCGCGCGGTCGAGCGCGGAGGTCGCCGCGAAGCGATCGAGGAACGTGCGCGTCTCGCGCTCGGTGATTCCGACGGCGACGAAGACGACGGCGAACGGCTCGCCGTGGGGGGCCCGCGCGCTCTCGACGATCGTTGCGGCCAGATCGAGGGCCGGCAGTCCGGGGCCGGAGAACACCGGGAGCTTCTGGCCTCGTACCAGCGTGTTCATGCCGTCGATGGCCGAGATCCCGGTCTCGATGAAGTCGCTCGGGGGGAGCCTGCGCACGGGGTTGATCGGCGCGCCCCACAACGGGCGCAGGGCCTCGCCGATGGGTGGAGGGAGCCCGTCCCGCGGCTCGCCGACACCGCTCAGCGCGCGCCCGAGCAGATCGCGACCGACGACCACCTGCGCCAGCTCTCCGGTGAGCGTGACGTCGACGGCGGCAGGTGAGAGCCCGAGGGTCTCCTCGAGCACCTGGACCACCGTGACCTCGTCTCCGACGTCGATCACCTGACCGCGGAGCTGCTGACCCGGTCCGCGCAGCGTCACCCACTCTCCGAGCGCGGCGCGCTCCGTCCGTTCCAGGTACACCAGCGGGCCGGCAGCGGCGCGCGCCCCGTGGTACGTGCGTGCCATCCGGCTCATCGCGGCGCCCCTTTCGTCGCGGGCTCCGCCCACATCGCGGCGATGCGAAGCGCGAGGTCCGCGGCGCGCCCCTCGACGTCGGCGACCGGCGCATCACGGAGCGCGGACAGCGCACGTCGCACTTGCCCCAGCTCGAGCTCGGCGAACGTCGCGCCGCCGGCCAGCGCTTCGCGACCGCGTGCGAGCACGTCGAGGGCGCCGCGCGCGAGCCGGTGCGTTTTGTCAGGGGGAGAGTACGCGTCGTTGGGATCGAAGGCGCTCTGCCCGAGGACGCTCTCCCGCACCATGCTCGCGGCGGCCAAGAGCAGTCGATCGCCGTCCTCGAGCGATTCGGGGCCGACGACGCCGGCGACCTCGCGCAGCTCGCCGTCGCGCTGCAAGAGCGCGAGGACCTCGGCGCGCGTGCGCCCCCAGCGCGGGTCCACCTGCTCTCCGAACCAGCGCTCCATCCCCTCGGCATAGAGGCTGTAGCTCGTGGCCGTGTCGACCGCGGGGAACTGGCGTTGGTGCGCGAGATCGGGGTCGAGGGCCCAGAGCGCGCCGGCGACGCGCAGGCACGCCTGGGTGACGGGCTCGGAGAAGTCGCCGCTCGGCGGTGAGACCGCGCTGATGAGGGTGACCGAGCCGCCACGCTCCGGCGTCCCCAGACAGCGGACGCGCCCGGCCCGCTCGTGGAGCTTGGCCGTGCGGCTCGCGAGGTAGGTCGGGTAGCCCTCTTCGCCGGGCATCTCCTGGAGACGCGAGCCGATCTCGCGCAGCGCTTCGGCCCAGCGCGAGAGGGAGTCGGCCATCACGGCGGCGCGGTAGCCCATGTCGCGGAAGTACTCGGCCACCGTCAGCCCGAGGTAGATCGAGGCTTCGCGCGCGGCGATCGGCATGTTCGACGTGTTGACGACGAGCACCGTGCGATCGAGCACCGGTCGCCCGTGCCGCGGATCGCGCAGCTCGGCGAACTCGTGCAGCACTTCGGCCATCTCGTTGCCGCGCTCGCCGCAGCCGACGTAGACGACGACGTCGGCCCGGGCGAACTTGGCGAGTGACTGCTCGATCACGGTCTTGCCCGTACCGAAGCCGCCGGGGACTGCGACCGTCCCCCCCTCGGCCACGGGGAACAGGAAGTCGAAGACGCGCTGGCCGGTGAGAAAGGGCTGCGACGACGCGACGCGCGCCGCGACCGGGCGAGGGCGACGCACGGACCAGCGCTGCACGAGACCGAGCTTCGTCCCGTCCTCGAGCTCGCACACGGAATCGAGGACGCTCGTCTCTCCCTCGTGGATGGTGCGCACCACGCCGGCGCGTCCGGGGGGGACCATGATCCGATGCTCGAAGTCGCCGCGCTCCTCGACCGTGCCCAGCACGTCCCCCTCGTTCACCGTCTCGCCGGGGGCGCGCGATGGGCGGAACACGAAGCGTCGCGCAGGGTCGATCGTGGGCGCCGAAGCCCCGGCCTGGATGAAGTCACCTCCCCGCGCGGCGAGCGTCGCGAGCGGTCGGCCGATGCCGTCGATCACCGATCCGAGCAGACCGGGGCCCAGGTCGACCGCCAGCGGAAGGCCGAGACGACGGACCGGCTCGCCGAGCGCCAGGCCGCTCGTCTCCTCGAAGACCTGCAGCGTCGCTTCGTCGCCGGCGACCCGGAGCACCTCGGCCAGCAAGTTCGCCTCGCCGACGCCGACCAGCTCGTTGAGGAGCGCGTCGCGCATCCCTCGCGCGCGCGCCAGCGAGCCCACGATCCGGGTGATCCTCCCGTCGCTCATCGCGGCCTCACGCGGTAGCCCACCGCCTGGCGCAGGATCTCGAGCACGTACTCCTCCGCCACGCTCGGTCCCCCCCACGACGGCGAAGGGAAGGGGACGAGGATCGGGGTCGCCTGTCGGTCGAGGCGCTGGGTCAGATCGGTCGGGAGCGTGCGGCGCAGGCGCTCTTCGATGAGCACGATGCCCGTCGCGGGATCGGCCGCGAGTCGGCGCATCGCTTCGGCTGCCGTCGCCTCGTTCGCCTCGTCGACGACGAGGCCCGCCAGCTCGAAGCCCGCGGCCAGCTCGGGCCTGCACAGCACGCGCACGGTCAGCTCCATGGTGTCACCAGCTGCGACCGGAGCAGCTCGGCCGGCGCGCCGAGCTCGGCACCCCACGCGAGCCGCTGAAGGTCGAGGCTCTGCGCTTGCAGTCGAAGGAGAAAGCAGACGAGAGGGGCGCTCCCGAGCGGATCCAGACGGGACGCGCGACGCTGACCGGTGAGCGCTTGGCGCAGCGCCGCGGACTCCAGACGCACCGGATCGGCGCCTGCCGTGTGCGCCACGTCGTGCAGAGGGGTGCCCTCGAGGAGCTGCTCCATCCGGAGGCTCGCGCCAAGTGCGGACGTCGCCGCGCACGCTTCGAGGAACGCTGCGCGCGGGAACACCGCGCCCCCGTCGGTGAACAGCGTCGCGGGCTCCGCGTCGCGCGGTCCCCCCGTGAGCGCGAGCGCCATCTGCATGTTGCACACGTCGATCCGCGAGCGGACCACCTCGCGCAGGTTGCGGTCGCCCGCCCGTGCGGCGCGCAGGCTCCGCTCGGCGTAGCTGCACACGAGGGCGCGCTCCAGATCGAGCAGCACCGGCTGGGTCCGCGCGGCGAGCGGCAACAGACGATCGGCGTCGGGGTGACCGAGGAGAACGAGCTGGGCGACGACCTTGGCCGGCGTCGGCTGGCGCGCCAGCGCGGAGAGCGCGCGCTCGGGGAGGCGCGGAGTCGGGAGGAGGCCGGCGAGCCTGGCGTCGGCCGGCGCCGACTGGAGCGCGCCGCGCAGAAGCGCGCGGAGAGCGCGCCGATCCAGGTCGGCATAGAAGACATCGAGCGCCGACTCCGAGCCGGCCCACACCGAGAGGATGCGCAGCGTGCGGGCGGCCGCGTGCCGCGCCACCGACTCGAGCGCCGCCGCCGTCGGGGGTTGCGCGATCGGTCCGAAGCGCGATCGCCCACGCCGCTCGAGCTCGCGCGCCAGCGCTGCGACGTTCGGAGCCCCGGCCATCTCCTCGAGCTCCGCGCGCGAAAGGAGCCTCGCCGCGAGGCCGCGGGCACGGGCGTCGAGCGTGGGGAGGTCGAGAGAGGCGATCATCGGTCGACCTCCGCCAGGAGCTCGATGAACAGCCGAGCGCGTAGGCGCTCGAGCCGAGCCGCGAGCGTCTCGTCCACTCCGACCGAGCCGTCGTGCGCGAGGATCGAGAATCCTGCCGGCATGCCCGGTACCTCCTCGAGCGTCACGTCGTCGCGGCCGGCGATCGCGCGCCGCATCGCCGGGGCGAGGCTCGGCAGGCACCGCACGCGAACCGCGCGCCCCTCGACGAAGCGAAGAGCCTCGGTGACGCGCTCCGGCAGCGCCGACGCATACGTCTCGCTTTGCGTCGCCTCCTCGAGGAGCGCCCCCGCGCGCTTCATCACGCGCTCGAGCAGCGCGTGCTCCGCGCGCAGTCGGTCGCCTCGCGCGCGATGCTTCGCCTCGGCGATCTGCCGATCCAGGGTGCCCCGCCGTTGCTCGTGGCGTCGAGCGAGCGCATCCTCGGCCGCGCGCGCCGACGCCTGGTCGGCCACAGCGAGGATGGCCTCCGCGTCGCTCTTCGCGCGCGCCTCGATGCTTGCAACGCGCGCATCCGCGTCGCGTTCCAGCCGGTCGATCAGCTCGTCGAGTCCCAAGGGCTACCCCGTGCCGCGCAGGATCAGGACCGCCACGACGAAGCCCAGGATGATCATGGTCTCCGGAATGGCGATCAGGATGATGGCGGTGGTGGAGAGCTCCGGTTTCTCGGACAGAGCCGCGGCGGCTGCCGGTCCGATGCGACTCTGTGCCCACGCCGTGGCGAGGGCCGGGAGCCCGATCGCCAGCGCGGCTGCGAATGAAACTTCGTTCACCATGGGACCATCCTTCTCAGCTCCCCTGCTGCAGGGGGTGCCAATGGGTGAGAGGCCGGTAGGCGTTGCCTCCCGGACTGTAGAAGCGGCCGAAGAACTCGACGTAGTGCAAGCGGAGCGCGTGAATGGTCGGGCTGAAGACCCCGATCGCGAAGTTGACGATGTGAAAGAGGAGCGCGAAGAGCACGCCGACGAGCGCGCTCCCCATGGCCCCCACCATGCGATTGGCGACGATCGCGAGCATCATCGACGCGGTGCCGAGCGCCATGATGCGTGCGTAGGAGAGAATCTGGCCGAAGTTGGAGACGAGCTCGATGACGGCGATGACGCCCTCCAGCAGGATCAGGATGGGGAAGGCGACGAGGAGTGCAACCACGAGCGGCGTGAACAGCCCCGGCGGGAGGAGCTTCAGCGCCGCGAGCAGCGCCATCACGCTGAGCGTCACCATGAGTGCTGCGACGCCACGCCCGAGGGCCTCGCGTCGGTGCCCCTGTCGCCATGCATTCACGACGGCCAGGGTGAGCCCGAGCAGGACGTGCACGACGCCGAGCGCCACGGTGAGGGCCAGGAACGGGAGGATCGCCTCCTGACGATCGAACCCCAGCGGCCGCATCCCGACCCAGCGCGTACCGAGGTCCCCGAAGGCCTCTCCGAAGACGAGACCGAAGAGGATCGCGAACGCCGCACAGGCGCCGGCAACCGCGGCGATCGAGCGTGCCGTCGTCCCGGGCTTCGACCGGAGACGGATCACGAAGGCCATCGCCGCGAGCATCGCGCCGAGGCCGACGTCGCCGAGCATGAGGCCGACGAACATCGGGAAGAAGACGGCGACGAACGGGGTCGGATCGATGGTGCCGTAGCGCGGGAGCGGCAGCGTGCGCGTGATCACCTCGAAGGGGCGGAAGAGCGGCGGGTTCTTCAACGCTACCGGAGCATCGGTGCGGCTCCACGGCTCGGTCGCCACCGCCTCGACGAGCACTTCGGGACCAAGCTCGCGCAGCAGGCGCGCGCTGAGCGCGTGGAGCTCGGGGCCGGGGAGCCACCCCTCGATCACGAAGAGGTGGAGCCCGGCGTGCGCCTGCGCGCGAGCGTCGAGCACCAGAAGTCGATCGTGGAACCACGCGCGGAGCGACTCGAGCTCCGGCCCCACGGCCTCGCG
>Ga0302202_10005803_pt1 | contig 12492 bp, 11 predicted proteins | sample II_Bog_N3_3_FD_194579 | JGI IMG/M metagenome (GOLD analysis project Ga0302202, IMG submission 194579) | Peat permafrost microbial communities from Stordalen Mire near Abisko, Sweden - II_Bog_N3_3 | ecosystem: Environmental > Terrestrial > Soil > Wetlands > Peat | place: Sweden: Abisko...
TTGCCCGTGGCAGCGCTGACATTGAAGGTGAAGGTCAGGCTTTCCGACGAACCGGCCCCGGTGACGGTGCTGTCGAACGCGGCGAAATCGACGCCGGCGTAAGCGCCGCTGCTAATGCCGAACACAACCGGGCCGCTGCCGTTGAATGAGATGAAGTTGCCGACGTCAACTTCACTGACGGTTATGTTGCTGACCGACAGCCCGCCGATCGAAAGGCTTCCATAGTTGACAACCGACGTGGTCATGGCCGTTTGCTCCCGCGCAAGAAGGTGTAAGGGGGACCAACGCGGCGCGGCCGATTTTGACGGGACCGCCTATGCCGTCAGCCGCTATTCAGGCCCGCAGATAGCTTCAGGGGCCCAACTGAGCGCAGGCTAGCGCGATGGCGGCGCAAGGTTTTGACGCCATCCGCGAACGAGATCCCGGCCGTTCCCCTTTGACGAAGATCGAATTAGCACCATCACCTAGAGTTGTAAACTATCGGTGAGTTAATATTATTTTATGGATGATTCCGTATAAATATTGGGATGTTCTGGCCCGGGCGACCCTCCCGGCCAGCGCCTCTGGCCACCGCCCACGCGCGGCCGCCGACCCATGAACCGGTCCGGACATCCCGATCCTGCAGCGGCGCCAGGCCCGGTTCGGAGTTCGGCGCCATCGAGAATCGCATCAACCCGATAGCCAGATCGTCGCATTTCCCGGTATCACCGGCATTGCGCGTCATGACCGCTGCCGCAAACTCCGAGACACCAACGCCAGCGCACCGGAGCGCGGGGGATTATAGAGACATATAGGGGAGACCGGTCTGGCAACAGTGCTGGTATCGGGTTGACGGACGTCCGGCCAATCCAGCGAAGACCATCATATCGTCTGATTAACGACCCCGGCATGTCACCGGTCCCGGAACGGCCGGTTCTGAGTCCGCATGGTGCGGATGGACGACCAAGGCTGCGCCGAATTCCAAATATCTGGAACAAGGCAATATTGCGGCCACAATCTGCATATTAACACGCCTCTCGCTTTTGCCGGCGGCGGCACTCAGGCCACCGAAATTCCAACGGCGAAATAAGCCAAAACCGAGGTGGCCGCCGATCGTTCCCAGCGGATCCATCTGCCGCAATGACCCGCCAATCGCCAGCCGGCGCGGCAACGTCTCACCGTGACGGGGAGCAGCCAGTCAAGGCTGTTGCCGGCAGGAACGGAGGACCGCAGGCACAGGCTCCGAAGTCGTTTCTTGCAATCTCATGCGCCTTGTTACGGCGTCACCTGACGCGGCCGATCGGCGGCGCCTCGATCCAGATTCGGCGGCGCCGGACGACCCCCAGGCCGGCCAACCCGATCGCGAACAAGCCGAGGGACAGGGGTTCCGGTGCCTTGAACGTGTTCGTCGTGGACGTGAGGATCTCACTGGTGTCGCCGCTGGTCCCCACCGCCACATGGGTGTCGGTTGCCAGCACCGATCCGCCCGAAAGCGAGTTGGTCGGCGTGATGCCGGTGGAGGCCGGCAAGGTGCTGGCCAGGCTGATCGTCAGGGCGGAGTAGGGTGCGATACCGGTTGTCAGAAGCGACTTGTCCCCACTGTTGACGACGCTGCCGGCCATGGTATCGCCCGCGCTCCAGATTTTTTCCGTTCCGGGCGCGGTTACCGCAAGATTGTACTGAAGATCGCTGGCCGACGACCCGAAGGCGGTACTCAGCAACGGGGTGCCTGTTCCAGCAGCGTTTTCGAACACCAGCGACAGGGTGCCGGCCGTCGCGGAGATGACAACCTGCGAACCCGCACAGTCGTTGCCAGGTACGGTGCCCTGGTTCTTCTGCACGCAGCCGGTAATCGTCACCGTCCAACCGGCAACGGTGGTTGACGCGCTTGCGGCCGGCGAGGACGGAAGCGTCAGATCAGACACGGATTGCGCCTGGGCCGCGGCGCCTGCCACCGCCAGCGCAAAACCCAGGATCGCACCTATGATCCGCGATGCCAAACCCATGATTCAACCCTCCCGGACCGCCAGGCTGCTGCCACCACCCTGTAACCCAAGCGGCAGCGATCCGGCCCATCTCATCCGGATAGCATCGCGTTTTTCCGCTGTAAACTATCAATACGCTGTTATCATTTTTGAGGCAAAATCGCGGCGATCACAATCGTCCCTCGGAGTCCGGCAACAACCGTCGTACCGCCGGTTCAGTGCACCGCGGCCGGCTTCTTCGGCCCACCCGCCGGCGCCTTCCCGGGCAGGCCGTAGTCCTGCTGCGGCAACCCGGCCATCGCCGCTTTCAGCACCGTGGGCACGCTCGCCCGTTGCAGGTCCCGCGTCAGCCGGCCCCGCATCGCGTCGAAGGATGGTGCCGGCAACTGCCGCCGCGACTCAACCTTGATCACGAACCAGACCCCGGCCGCCCGCACCGGATAGGCCGTCGTCTGGCCCGGCGCCAGGGCAAACAGCACCGCGGCAATCTCGGCCGAGACCTGATCGCGCCGGACAAATCCGATATCGCCCCCCGCCGAAGCCGAGACATCCTGGCTGACCCGGCGCGCCAGGTCGGCAAAATCGGCGCCCCCGGCGAGCGCGGCCAGCGCATCGAGCGCCTGTGTCTCGGTGTAAGTCATGATGACCCGGCCTTGCACTTCGTCCAGTCCGGGCTTTCCGGCGACCGCGCTGTCATAGGCCTGACGCAGCAGCGGATCGGTGATCGCCGGTGCGATGGCGTGTTGCAGGAAGACCTCGGCCAACACCGCGTCCGACGCCGCCTCCATCCGCCGGTGCGTCTCAGGGTCCTTGTCGAACCCCTTTTCGCGCGCCCGAACCACCAACGCCTTCCGTCCCAGCAAGCGTTGCACCACGTCGCGATAGACGGCGTCGAACGGACGGTTGCCCTCGGTGGCCGGCAGGGCTTGGAAGGCATCGGCGACGTCGCCGCGGGTGATCGCCTGGTCGCCGATCTCCGCCACGATCACGTCCGGGCTGCGCGCCAACTGGTCCGCCATACGCTGAGCGGTGGCGAGGAAATCCGTGGCCATCTCCGATTGGGTCGGCGGCGTCACCGGCGCCGGTCCGGGAACGGCGGCCATTGCCGCGACGGTCAGAAGGCCGCCAAGCCCAATGACGGCCAGCAAATACGTCCTGATAGTACGGGTGCATCGCCTAATTGAGACGCCCGAGTCGGTGCCCAGCCCATCGGCGACTCTCATGCGCATGACCAGCATCCTTGTGTTCGCGAACGCCGCAGCCCTGCCTTAGTTCCGGTCCGCAGGCTTTGCCGCATCGGGCTCCTTGCCGGTGAAATTGTACTCCCGCACCACGACCCCAGCCAGCGCCTGCTTCACCACCGCCGCCACACCATCGCGCAGCATCGCCTGCACCAACTGTTCACGCACACTGGCGAATGGCGGAGTCGGCTGTTGCCGGCGCTCCTCCACTTTGACGATGAACCAGGCCCCGGCACTCTTGACCGGATACGGTGTCATCGAACCAACCGGCAGGGAGAAGGCAACCGCCCCCACTTCCGGATTCAAGGACTCCAGCCGCATGAAGCCGAGATCGCCACCCACCGGCGCGGTCGCGTCCTTGCTGGACCGGTGCGCCACCGCGGCGAAGTCCGCACCCGCCTGCACGTCGCGGATCAGGTCCGCCGCCTCGCTCTGGGTCGGTGTCATGATCACCCGCAGATGCACTTCCTGCGGCCCGGGCTTGCCGGCGATGTCGCGGTTGTAGCGATCCAGCAAGGCGGCTTCGGTGATCGTCTGCATGATCTCGTGATGCAGCAACTCGTTGGCCAGGGCGTGATCGCCGGCCTCCTTCACCCGCCGCCGCACCATCGGATCTTCGTCCAGCGCCTGGTGCTGCGCCCGGATCACCAGCGCCTGCTGCCTGACCAACTGCTCCACCGCGCCGGGATAGAGCGACTCGAAGGGCAGAGATCCAAGGCTGGGCGGCAGGTTGCGGATCAGGTCGCCGACGTCGCCCAGGGTGATGGCGCGCCCATCGACCTCGGCCACCACGACATTGGCGGTGCCCTCCAGCTTGTTCGCCATATCATACAGTGGTGTGGTGGTGTCGTAGGCGGGCTTCGACAGGTCGCCGGGCGCCGCGGGGGAGGCCTCGGGACGCACGGTCGCCTGCGCCAGGGACCGGCCGGGCAGCAGCGAGGCGGCCGCCAGGAAAACCATGGCGGCCAGGATGCGTCGGTTGGGTTTGGCGGTGCGCACCGTGCTGGCCCCTGTTGCAATCCGGCTGCTTATGGTCGAAGCGGGCAACCGGGGGCAAGCGTCCTGCGCCCCGATCGGCGGGAGGAGACCACGCATGAAATTCGGCATCCGCTATTGCAACACCGGCCGCTATACGGAGCCGGCGCGCGCCGTCGAACTGGTGCAGGCGGCCGAAGCGGCCGGATTCGAATCCGCCTGGACGGTGGAGCACACCGTCATCCCTCGCGGCTACCAGTCCGCCTACCCCTATGCCAGCGACGGGCGCCTGCCCGGCGGCGAGGGCGATTTCGTGCTGCCCGATCCGCAGATCTGGATGACCTGGGTCGCCGCGCATACCACGCGCATCAAGCTGGCGACCGGCATCCTGATCCTGCCGCAGCACAACCCGGTGATCTGCGCCAAGCAGGTCGCGACCCTGGATTACATGTCCGGTGGGCGGGTGCTGCTGGGTATCGGGGTCGGCTGGCTGAAGGAGGAATTCGAGGCTCTGGGGGTGCCCTTCGCCGAACGCGGTGCCAGGACCGAAGAGTATATCGAGGCGCTGCGCGCTTTGTGGTCGATGGACGTCCCCAGCTACGAGGGACGCTTCGTCCGCTTCAAGGACGCCTTCATGCGGCCGAAGCCGGTGCGCGGGACGGTGCCCATCATCATCGGTGGTCACTCCAAAGCGGCGGCGCGGCGGGCCGGGCGGATGGCGGACGGGTTTTTCCCCGCGCGCGGTGCCTCGCAGGAATTGCTGGCGCTGGTGCGGCAGTCGGCCGAGGAAGCTGGCCGCGATCCCGCCGCGGTGGAGATCACCGCCAGCATCCCCGACGACCTGGAGACCTTGCCGGCGATGGCCGCTGCGGGTGTGGCGCGTGTGCTGGTGCCGGTCACCGGCATGGGCGGGCTAAGACGAGCCGCGTCGGGGGTGGAGGGGGTGCTGTCCTGGCGGGATACAATCGAGCGTTACGCCGGGCTGTGAGCCATGGGCTTCAGGATAGCGGCGCGGCTGGAGAAAAAAGCCTGCCTCCCCCTACCCTTGCGGGAGGGGGTTGGGGGGAGGGGTCGGTGGGAGGTTGCCTGTGGCCTTTGAGCTTATACCTGCGAAGCCCTCCTGCCCCCTTCCCGCAAGGGGAGGGGGGATGATGTTGCCGCAGCCACGCCATATCCTGACGCCAATGGGATTGTGAGCCGTCATCCCGGCGCCAGCGCCGTTGTCCACGCATCGTAGCCGTACACCCAGTCCGCATCGGTCGGATTGCGCAGCCAGGTATTCTGCGCCGAGGTCATCTGGATCTCCGAGGTCCGCGGCTTGCGGGTTGCCTCATAACGCCGGAACGCCGCCGCGATTCCGTCCACGTCCACGCCGTCCAGACAGCGCGACAGCACCGCCGCGTCCTCGATCGCCGTGGTCGCACCCTGCGCCATGTAAGGAGTCATGGGATGGCAGGCGTCGCCCAGCAGCACCACGTTGCCATCGCCCCAGCGCGGCAGCGGATCGCGCACCACCAGTGCCCATTTGTGCACATCCGGGCATGCCGCCAGGATCGCGCGCACGTGGGGATGAAACCCGTCATAGGCCCGCCGCAATACGTCCAGATCGCCCTTGGCGGACCAGGATTCCACCGCGAAATCCGGTTCGGGTGTGCTGGTGACGAAGTAGATCTCGTCCCGCCGCGGATTGACGAAGTAGCTGACGATATGCCGATCCGGCCCCCACCATTTCACGCAAGGATCGATCGCCAGCCCGTTCAGCCGATCGGCCGGGAAGACGGTGCGATAGGCGACACGGCCGGTGAAGCGAGGTTTTTCCGGCCCCAGCAGCGCCTCCCGCACCACCGAATGCACCCCGTCGGCGCCGATCACCGCATCGGCCTCTGCCGTTTCCCCATCGGTAAAGGTCAGCCGAACCCGCGTGCCGGTCGTGTCGATGCCGGCGAGTTTTCGATTGAGATGGATGATCTCGGGCGGCACGATTTCTGTCAGCATCGCGTGCAGGTCGCCGCGGTGCATCAGGAAGTAGGGCGCGCCGTAGTGCCGCTCCATCCTCTGACCCATCGGAAGCGAATTGGTAAGCCGGCCGGTGTCGTACTCGCGGCTGTCGTTCGTCTCCGGCTGGAAGGCCATGGCACGCAGTTGCGACTCCAGCCCCAGGACGCGCAGCACCCGGATGGAATTCGGGCTTTGCTGAATGCCGGCACCCAGGCGGGTAAAGCCCCGCGCCTGCTCGTAAAGGCGCACGTCGATGCCGACGCGGCGCAGGCAGGCCGCCGCGGTCAACCCGCCGATCCCCGCGCCAATGATCGCAATCTGCAACTGTCGTCCCGCCATGCCGTCCTCCGGTTCGTAGCGTAACTTGCGGGAGGCGGCAGCCGGGAGCAAGCTGGGCGCCTTACAAAGAGGAGCAAAACATGCCCAAGCTGCTGACCCGCCCACCCGAACGTCTTCACCACCACGCCTTCGTGGTGAAGGACCAGGAAAAGAACCGGCAGTTCTTCGAGGACCTGCTGGGGATTCCGCTGACCGCCACCTGGTGCGAACGGCATTTCAACGCCTGGGTCGGGCGCGAGGTCGCCTTCTGCCACACCTTCTACAGCCTGGGCGACGGCGGCGCGCTGGCGTTCTTCGCCTTCGCGGATGACGAAGTTTACGCCAAGACGCAAGCCGAAAAGCCGGCGGAAATCGGCAACTTCGACCATATCGCCTTCAAGGTCGATGAAACGACCTACCAGGAGCTGATCGGGCGGGTGAAGGCGGCCGGCGTGCCGCTGCGGGAAACCGATCACGGCTACTGCAAGTCGATCTATTGCACCTCACCCGATGGGCTGATCATGGAGTTTACCGTCGATCCGCCGGAAGCCGCCGAAATCGATGCGATCCGCCGGACCGATGCACATGCCGAACTGGCGCGCTGGGTGGCGGGCGATCACCGGACCAATAACGATCTGCGGGTGCGGGAGGCGGCGTAAGAGCCCGCCGCCCCGCTGTGGGTCAGGCCGCGAGCGCCAGGATGTCCCGCTGCGCCGCACTCAGCGCCGCCTCGCGCGCGGCCGGCCCCATCGCCACACCCTCGGCGCGAACAATTGTCACGTCCGCCAGGCCGATAAACCCGAGGGCGCCGCGCAAATAGGCTTCCTGATGTTCGAGGAAGGCGCCCGGGGTTCCCGGCGCATAGCTGCCGCCACGCGAGGAGGCGATGAACACCCGCTTGCCCGGCGGCAGCAGGCCGACCGGCCCGGTCTCGGTGTAACGAAAGCTCTTCCCTGCGATCAACAAACGATCGATCCAGGCCTTCAATTGGGTCGGGATCGAAAAATTGTACATCGGCGCGCCGATCACGATGATGTCGGCGGCGAACACCTCATCGAGCAACGACGCACCCTTTTCAACATCCGCGGCCACCGCTTCGTCCGCCGGCGCCGCGCCGCGCCAGGCGGCCAGATGCGCCCCGGAAAGATGCTGCGGCGCCGCCGCGGCGAGGTCGCGGTAGGTCACCGCAACCCCCGGATGCAGCACCTTTTGCTGCTCTACGATCGCGGCGGACAGGGTCCGGCTGACCGAATTGGGACCGAGAATGCTTGAATCGACGTGCAACAGCTTCACGGGAGAGTTCCTTTCCATACGCGACCAGCCGGCGGCCAATCGTCATGGACCGCCATTTAGGTGGCACTCTCCCCCTTGTTCAGCCTATATCTTTGGATACAATGCATCGGATAAAACGATAGGCAGAACCCCCGCCATGCTCGATGGCCTCTCCCTCGATCAGATCCGCATCTTCATCGCCGCGGCTGACACCGGCAGTTTCTCGGCCGCTGCGCGTCGCTTGAACAGAGCGCAGTCGGTCGTCAGCCAGACCATCGCCAATCTTGAGGTCCAGTTGCGCATCCCACTGTTCGACCGGGATGGCCGCTACCCGCGGTTGACCGAACAAGGCCGTCAGATGCTGGCCGATGCGCGTTCGGTCGCCGCCGGCATCGACCAGCTCAAGGCCCGCGCGAAGGGCATGGCCGAGGGGCTGGAACCCGAACTCGCCGTGGTGATCGACGTGATGTTCCCCATGGTCGTGCTGACCCGAGCCGTCGCGGAGTTTGGGTCGGTTTTCCCGGGCACGCCGCTGCGAGTCTATGTTGAGGCACTTGGCGGTGTCGCGCAGTCCGTGCTGGACCGGACCTGCGGACTGGGTGTCATAGGGTCGCTGCCCGTGCAGACCCCCGAACTGGTCAACGAGCGGCTGATCGGGGTGGAGATGGTGATCGTGGCCGCGGCGACCCATCCGCTCGGCGCCCTTCGCGGCCCGATCCGCACCGCAGAGTTCGCCAAGCATACCCAATTGGTCTTGACCGACCGGACGACGTTGTCGCAAGGCCGGGAATTCGCGGTGCTGTCCCCCCGCACCTGGCGGCTCGCCGACCTTGGCGCGAAGCACGAATTCCTGCGCGCTAACCTCGGCTGGGGCGGCATGCCGCTGCACCGGGTGGAGCGCGATCTGGCGGACGGGACCCTTGTCCGCCTGCAACCGGAGGACGCGGTGGCCGACCTGGTCATGGCGATGTCCGCCATCTACCGCACCGACTCCCCGCCCGGTCCCGCGGGCCGCTGGCTGATCGGGCAGCTTCGCACCACGTCAGCCGCCTGCCCGAACGGGCCGGGGTGAAGGACTAGACGGGGCGGTCGCCCGCCACGGTAACCCGAAAGCCGGACCGCGTGTGCGGCCAGTAGTCCCACATCGCTCTGTGCTGCACACAGCGGTTGTCCCAGAACGCCACCGAATTCGGCTGCCAGCGGAACCGGCACTGGAACAGCGGATTCTCGGAATGGGTCCAGAGATAGTTCAGGATCGCGTGGCTTTCGTCGCGCGGAATCCCCAGAATCCGCCGGGTGAAACCGCGATCGACATACAGCGCCTTTTTCCCCGTCACCGGATGCGTCCGGATCACCGGATGTTCGGCCTTGGGATAAACCGGTTTGTCCTCGACGCCATAGTTCTTGTAGGTGCCGCGATAGTTTTCCTCGCCGTCGTGCACCGCGACGAGGCCGTCGAGATACGCCTTCATCCGGTCCGACAGCGCTTCATACGCCGCGTACATCGAGGCGAACAGCGTATCGCCGCCCTTCGGCGGGCAGGTCTTGATATACAGGATGCTGCCCATCGGCGGTTCCGGATCGCAGGACACGTCGCTGTGCCAGCCTTCACCATTCGCGCGCGGACTGTCCTTGTCCGCATGGATGATCATCAGCTCCTTATGACCCGGCGCGTGCGGGGCCGCCGGATGAATGTGCAGTTCGCCGAAATTTCGCCCGAACGCCAGATGCTGTTCCGGACTCATATGCTGGTCGCGGAAGAAAATGACCGAATTCTCGGCCAGCGCACGATGGATTTCATCCATCTGGTGGTTCGACAGCGGCTTGGACAAATCCGCCCCGGCGATCTCGGCGCCGATGATGGGCGTGAGCTTGTCCACCGCAATGGTTTCATACGGCGCGGACTCGTCCGCCTGATGGCGGTAGCGAGGACCGTTGTTGCCACGCATCGGATCGAACATTTGTCTTCCTCCCTGTCTCAGGCACGCTGCACGTTGGCGCTGCGCAGCGGAATGCCCGTCTGTTCATAACAAACCTGCGCAAACGCCGCCACCCCATCCCTGATCACCTGTTTGCTTGGCATCGCGAAGCAAAGTCGCAGATGATTGCTGGAGTTATGCGGACTGACCGCCCAGGCCGGACCTTCGTTGAAGATGATCCCCGCCTCCGCCGCCGGCTTCAACAGTTTGCGCGTGTCGATGCCCTCCGGCAGCTTGATCCACAGGAAAATCCCGCCCTTCGGCGCCCAACATTCCGCCGAGGCGCCAAACTCCCGTTCCACCGCGTCCACCATCGCCTTCAGCTTGTCGTGCAGCACGCCGTTCAGGTGACCCAGATGCTGGTTGAAATTCTTGGAGAAATACTCCGCCACGATCATCTGGTCCAAGGCGCCGGTGCCGCTGTCGCCCTTCAACGGCAACAACCGCCGCATGATCTCCCATTCCGCAATGATATAGCCAAGCCGCAGCGCCGGCGCCAAGCACTTGGAGAACGACCCGAGGTGAATGACGCAGCCCGGATCCAAAGCATAAAGTGCCGGCGGCGCCTCCACCCCCTCCCACAACAGATCGGCGTAGCATTCGTCTTCAAAGATCGCGACGTTGTAGTCGCGCGCCAGCTTGATCAGCGCATGGCGCCGGTCGAGCGGCAGGATGCTGGCGGTCGGGTTTTGAATCGTCGGGATGGTGTAGATGAACTTCGGCGTGATGCCTTTTGCCTTCAGGTCGGCAAGCTGCTGCGCCAAGGCATCGATCACGATGCCGTCACCGTCCAGCGTCATCCCCTCGATCTTCGCACCCAGTTTGCGGAACCGGTTCAGCGCGCCCTGGTAACAGAATTCCTCGCACAAAACGGTATCGCCGGGATTGACCAGCAACCGGCTGATCATGTCCAGCCCCTGCCCCGATCCCGTGGTGATCATGATGTCATCAATCGAGGCCGGAATGCCCCGCTGGGCTCGGGATTTGTCGGCCACGAACTGGCGCAGGTCCGGATAGCCCTGCGGCCCCATGCCCAGGTTGTAGATCGCCAGCTTCGAACCCTCCCGCCGTAGAACGGACGCAGCAGCTTCCACCAGGCCCTCGATCGGGATTTCCTCGGGGTCATTGTTGCCGCCAACAAAATAGTATGGCGGAAACGGCGCCCATTTGGCCGCCGGGTCCGGCAGGCCGTCGCTGTAGAGTTTGCTGTAGTCGATCAATTCGGCCATGTGCGGTTTCCTCCGGCTGGTTGGACAGGATGTTAGAGCATCTTCGCAGGTCTGAAAACGCGGGGATGACCCGCGCTAAAACAGGCCGCTGCGGTAAGCGTCGTTCAGCCGCTGGGCATCCTCGTCCGACGGCTCCTCCCAAGCCTCGCCACGCCGCCGCAACCCGCCGGTGAAATTCGGCGGGCGTTTGGCGTTGAAGGCAGCGCGACCTTCCTCGCCGTCCGTCGTCACCTGGATCAGCAGATTGTTGATCAATGTCTGCACATGCCACGCCTGATCCGTCGGCAAATCGCCGAAGCGGACGACGAATTCCTTCATCATCCGCACCGCAACCGGCGGCAAAGTGACGATATGGCGGGCAATTTTCTCCGCGCGCGCCAGCAATTCCGTGTGCGGCACGACTTCGTTGACCAGTCCGATGCGCAACGCCTCCGCCGCGTCGAACGGATCGTCGGTGAGCAGCATCTTCATCGCGTCGATATAGCGCAACTGCTTGATCAGCAGGCTGGCCCCCGGCCCGTGCCCCAACCAACCCTGGGAAAGCAGGGAGAACTTGAATCGCGCATGCTCAGCACTGGCAATCCGGATATCGGTGGAGGACAGCAGGATATACAGCCCCGCCCCGGCCGCCCAGCCGTTCACCGCGGCGATCACCGGCTTCCAAACCCGCGGATAGTGATCGCCAAAGCGCCCGTCCACGCCGGTCTTCTGCCCATGCACGGTGCCCGCCAGCGGCCAGAAAATCCGCTGCGTGCGCAGATACTCGCGCTCCTCGGCGGTGATGTCCGGCAGCGGGGCCAGGTTGTGGCCGCCGCAGAAGTGCTTGTCGCCGGCCCCGGTCAGGATGGCGCAGCGGATGTGACGATCCTCCCACAGGTCGATCCACGCCTCCGAGATTTCATCGGATGTCGCCTTATCCAGAATATTCGCCTTGGCCGGATTGTTCAGCGTGATGTAGGCGACACCGTCGCGCTTTTCGTAGTCGATCGCCACGTGGATATCCCTCCGTCCGGGTATGGGCTTTCCGGTGGTGATGCGCCGCCGCGGCAGGGGCGTCAACCGCCGCCCCTTCCGCTTTGCGGCCCGCCGCGCCATATTGGCGGGCATGTACAGTCAGGCCCTCAACCATCAGGACACTACCGGTTCGGGTGCGGAAGACCCGCGGTTTCAGGCGCGGATCGACGCCGAAGACCGGATCGAGCCGAACGATGCGATGCCGGACGGCTACCGCCGCACCCTGATCCGCCAGATCAGCCAGCACGCGCACTCGGAAGTCGTCGGCATGTTGCCGGAAGGCAACTGGATCACCCGCGCCCCGTCGTTGCGCCGGAAAGCCGCATTGCTGGCAAAGGTGCAGGATGAAGGCGGCCACGGGCTGTATCTTTATGCTGCTGCCGAAACGCTTGGCGTGTCGCGCGAGGAACTGGTGGACCAGCTTTTGTCCGGACGCGCCAAATACAGTTCTATATTCAACTATCCGACCTTGTCGTGGGCCGATATCGGCGCGATCGGCTGG
>Ga0302202_10005813_pt1 | contig 12476 bp, 7 predicted proteins | sample II_Bog_N3_3_FD_194579 | JGI IMG/M metagenome (GOLD analysis project Ga0302202, IMG submission 194579) | Peat permafrost microbial communities from Stordalen Mire near Abisko, Sweden - II_Bog_N3_3 | ecosystem: Environmental > Terrestrial > Soil > Wetlands > Peat | place: Sweden: Abisko, Stordalen...
TGCTCGTCTCGGTCTATCTTCTCTACAACAGCGGCGTACAGGGTGTATTGAACGCCAACGCAACATCGCTCGTCATGATAACCCTGCTCGCTCTCGGTACGTTCGTAGCCGGCGTGCAGGCGCGGGTTTGGCAAATTTGCACGGTCGGCGGACTCCTGTTCCTCTCGGTGCCGGGCGTGGGTTGGCTCGATCAGTCACCCCTTCTGTTGGTGGGCTTCGCATTTCTGGCTGTCGTGATTGGCGGCGTTGCATGGTGGGCCACGCGGTGGCAATCGGCTCCCCCAATGACGGCCGATGTGACGCAGGTCCAAAAGGCGGCGTGAGCGCCGGTTCCGGTTGGCTGACAGCGTCCGGCGCATGGCCACTCGCGCGCTATCCATACGCCATGGCCCGCCAATAGACGGGCCATGGCTGGAGTCTCGCTCGCCAGGGCGGGCGCGGGATCAGGCTCGCCATGCGACGAAATATCTTTCTCGAAACAAAAGATCAGGTGGTCCCCATGGCGTCCGCGATCTCCCCTTTCTCACGCGAGTCCGCTTTCGACCCGTTTCTGTTCTCGCAGATCGGCGAGGAGCGAAACGGAATGTCGCTAAGCGTGTTGTCAGCGCTCGCGCGCCTCGAACTCGACCCCTGGGACGAGGCCGCGAGCCTGAGCGGGATGCCGGCGCGGGCGGCGACGGAGCGACTGACCTCGCTGCTGTGTTCATTGCCCTCTTCGCATATGGAGGCTCCGACGTCCGCCACGGTCGCGCGATTGGTCGGGCTCTTGCCGCAAGTAGCGCGACAAGAGGTTTGGTCGATGGGCGCGGCGGTCAAGCACAAGTCGAAGACGTCCTGGCCCGTGGTGATCTATTTCATCTTCGCCTTCGCCACGATGTGCGCGGAACAGATCGCGGAGCGTCGCGAGGCCAAGGGACCACCCGACGGCGGCGCTTCGCCCCTGGTCAGCCTGATCCACCCCGACGCGGGAAAGGCGCGGGGCGAATAGCTAGGCGGCTCGTTGGCCGCGAGCGTCGATGCGCATGAGAGGGTCGCCGGTCATCATGATGTAATTGTCTGATACGGCGTCCGCACCGCGAAGGGGCGCGCAGTCGCACGCTGGCGCCTCGTGCGTAGATTCCGAGGCTGTTTGATCGCGCGCCGCACGACGCATGTCGGACAACAAGGCGAAAACCCGTGTTGTGGAAAGTCGCTTCCCGTTCCAGCGGTCCTCCGCCGGCGCGGGCGAAAAGGAACGTTGACGATGGCGACGCAATCCGACAAGCCGAAACCCGTCGCCAAGGACGATATGCAGACGCTGCCGATAGGCGAGGTCGAGAAACGTCTCGGCTCTTCTCCGGACGGACTCACGGGCGACGAGGCCAAGAAGCGGCTCGCCCAATACGGGCCGAACGAGATCGCGGAGAAGAAGACCAACGCGCTGCTCAAATTCCTGCACTACTTTTGGGGACCTATCCCTTGGATGATCGAAGTCGCGGTGGTTCTGTCGGCGATCGTCCGCCATTGGCCCGACTTCTTCATCATTCTGGTCTTGCTTCTCGCCAACGCGATCATCGGTTTCTGGGAAGAGCGCGAGGCCGGCAACGCGATCGACGCCTTGAAGGCCCGGCTCGCAATCAAGGCGCGGGTGAAGCGCGACGGCAAGTGGGCGACCCCGCCGGCGAAAGAACTGGTTCCCGGCGACGTGATACGTCTGCGCCTGGGCGACATCGTACCCGCCGACGCGCGCTTGCTGGAAGGCGACGAGATCTCCGTAGATCAATCCGCGCTGACGGGCGAGTCGTTGCCCACTACGCGCAAGTCCGGCGACGCGATCTTTTCCGGATCGATCATTCGCCGCGGCGAGATCGACGCCTTCGTCTATGCGACCGGGGTGAAAACCTATTTCGGCAAGACGGCTGAGTTGGTCGAGACCGCCGTCACGGTCAGCCATTTTCAGAAGGCCGTGCTGAAAATCGGCGACTATCTCATCCTATTGGCGATGTTCATGGTCGCCATCATCATCGGCCTGTCGATTTATCGCGGCCAAGCCATTCTCACGACGCTGCAATTCGCTCTCGTGCTCACCGTCGCCGCGATCCCCGTGGCGATGCCGACGGTGCTTTCGGTGACGATGGCGGTGGGCGCGCGCAAGCTCGCGAGGAAACAGGCGATCGTGAGCAAACTGGTCGCCATCGAGGAACTGGCCGGCGTGGACGTTCTTTGCGCTGACAAGACGGGCACGTTGACGCAAAACAAGCTGACGCTCGGAGCGCCGTTCTGTGTCGGCGACATCAAGCCCGACGATCTCATACTGGTCGGCGCGCTCGCCTCGCGTCAGGAGAACGACGACACGATCGATCTGGCGGTTCTCGGCGGCTTGAAGAACAAGGATGCGTTGAAGCCCTATCAGATCACGCATTTCACGCCCTTCGATCCCGTGCACAAGCGCACCGAGGCGACAGTGAAAGGCGCGGACGGCAAGACCTTCAAAGTGACGAAGGGCGCGCCGCAGGTGATCCAGGGATTGTCGGAAAACGCGGCGGCCGTGAAGGACGCCGTCGACAAGGCCGTCAACGATTTCGCCGCGCGCGGTTTTCGCGCGCTCGGCGTCGCGCGGGCCGATGGCGACGGGAAGTTTCAATTTCTCGGGATCTTACCGCTGTTCGATCCGCCTCGCGAGGATGCGGCGGCCACGATCGCGACCGCCGCCAAAATGGGCGTGAAGATCAAGATGGTGACCGGCGACGCGTTGGCGATCGCCCGGGAGATGGCCAAGACCCTGGGGATGGGCGCCGATATCCTCGACGGCGGCGCGCTGGGCGATTCCAAGACGGACGAAACGCCCGCGATCGCCAAGTCGATCGAGGACGCCGACGGCTTCGCCCAGGTCTTCCCCGAGCATAAATTTCATATCGTCGACGTGCTGCAGAAGCACGACCATATCGTGGGTATGACGGGCGACGGCGTCAACGACGCGCCCGCGCTGAAGAAGGCCGATTGCGGCTTCGCCGTCTCCGGCGCCACGGACGCGGCGCGGGCGGCGGCGTCCATCGTTCTGGTGACCCCCGGCTTGTCGGTGATCATCGACGCGATCAAGGAGAGCCGCCGGATATTCCAACGCATGAACAGCTACGCGATCTACCGCATCGCGGAGACCTTGCGGGTGCTGTTCTTCATGACCCTGGCGATCCTGGTCTTCAACTTCTATCCCCTCACGGCGGTCATGATCGTGATGCTGGCGCTGCTGAACGACGGCGCGATTCTGTCGATCGCCTATGACAACGTGCTTTATCGAGATGCGCCCGAATCCTGGGACATGCGCACGGTTCTGAGCATATCCACCGTGCTGGGCGTCATCGGGGTCGTCGCGGCTTTCGGCCTCTTCTATCTCGGCGAGCGTGTGTTTCATCTCGACCGCGCGCATGTGCAAACCCTGATGTACCTGAAGCTTTCGGTGGCCGGCCATCTCACCATATTCTTGACGCGCACGCGCGGACCCTTCTGGTCGATACGGCCCGCGCGCATTTTGTGGATCGCGGTGCTCGGCACGCAGACGCTGGCCACGTTGATCGCCGTTTATGGCGTCTCCATCATGACGCCGTTGGGTTGGGGTTGGGCGCTGTTCGTCTGGGGTTACGCGCTGACGTGGTTCCTCGTGAATGATCGGCTGAAACTGCTCACTTATTGGGTACTCAACGCCACGAAAAAGGCCGCGCCCTTGCGTCAGGACAGCCGCAAGGCCGACGACGCCAAACCGGAAGACGACAAGCCAGCGCCGGCGAAGGCGGAAGGGGACAAACCCAAACTAGCGAAGGCGGAGGGCGCGAAGCCTGCTCCGGCGAAGGCGGACGACGCCAAGGCCGCCCCAGCGAAGGCGGAGGGCGCGAAGCCAGCTCCGACGAAGCCGGAAGACGACAAACCGGCGCCAGCGGAGGCGGACGACGCCAAGCCCGCCCCGGCGAAGGCGGAGACCGCGAAGCCAGCTCCAACGAAGCCGGAAGACGCCAAGGCCGCCGCGGTTCCCGCTCCCGCCGGCGATGGACCTCGAGCGACGTTCGATCCACTGCTCGACATGAAGCTCGGCGACCTCCTCGCGGTGGGAATGGCCAAGGACCTCGAGGGCGCCAGCCGGTTCATCGCCCAGGCGATCTCCGAAATGGAGAAGAAACCCGCGCCGGCGCCCGCCGCCGCGCCACGCGCCGCGGAATAGACCAGCCGACAAGAGCCGCGGCCCGGGCCGCCGAAGGGATCGTCATGAAAATCGAAACCAAGGACTTCCGCGTGCGCGAAGGCGACGAAGTCCATCTGCGCAAATGGCCGACCAAGGTCGATCCCGTCTACAAATCCAAGGACCAGTACAAGAGCCTGCTGGAAGAGCATGTCGCCAAACTCAGCAAGATGCAGCAACTCCACTACGCCTCCAACCGTCACGCCGTGTTGCTGATCCTGCAAGCCACCGACGCGGCGGGAAAGGACGGCGCGATCCGACACGTGATGTCGGGCGTCAACCCGCAGGGCTGCCGGGTCTACAGCTTCAAACAACCCACCGATGTCGAGTTGGAGCATGACTTTCTCTGGCGCACGAGCAAGGATCTGCCCGAGCGCGGCCGCATCGCGATCTTCAATCGCTCCTATTACGAGGAAGTGATCGTGGTTCGCGTGCATCCGGAAATCCTCGAGCACGAGGCGATTCCGGACGCGCCGCGGCACGAGAAGAAGGTGTGGAAGGAGCGTTATCGCTCCATCAACGACTTCGAACAGCACCTTCACGCCAATGGAACCCGGATCGTCAAGCTCTTCCTGCACCTCTCGAAAGAGGAGCAACTCGAGCGCCTCCTCGCGCGCATCGACGATCCCGAGAAGAACTGGAAGTTCAGCGACGCCGACGTGAAGGAGCGCCAATTCTGGGACGATTACGCCAAAGCGTTCGAGGAATGCCTGAGCGCCACGAGCACGAGCGACGCGCCCTGGTATGTCGTTCCCGCCGACGACAAGGAAAACGCCCGCCTGATCGTCTCCCAGATCCTGCTCGATACGTTCGAGGGACTCGATATGAGCTATCCCAAGACGAGCGCGGAGCGAGAGAGCGAATTGCTAGCCATTCGCCTGCAATTGACCAAGGGATGAGTCGAACGGCCTCGCCTTCATCGATGACCGCCCTCGGAGCGTCAGACACGCGCTCCCCAGCATGGAGTTTGCTTTGAAAGCCCTCATCGTTTTCGATCTCGACGGCACGCTCGCCCAGAGCAAATCCTCCCTCGACGCCGAGATGGCGACGCTACTGGGTCGTTTGCTCGGGATCGTCAAGGTCGCCATCATTTCCGGCGGCGCCTGGGCTCAGTTCGAAAAGCAGGTGCTGGCGAACCTGCCTCACGACGACCGCCTGAAGAACCTATCGCTGCTGCCGACCTGCGGCACCAAGTTCTTCCGGTTCGACGGCGCTTGGCGCAAGCTCTATTCCGAGGACTTCAGCGCCGACGAAAAGAAGTCGATCATCGAGGCGCTCCATCAGGCGGTTCAGAAAGCTGGTTTCAAGGCGGAGCGACACTGGGGCGAGTTGATCGAGGATCGCGACAGTCAGATCACCTTCTCCGCGCTGGGCCAGCAGGCGCCGCTGGCGGAGAAACAGAAATGGGACCCGGACTTCGCCAAGCGCAAGACGATCGAGGCGATCCTGGCGCCGTTGATCCCGAAATTCTCGATCGAGTTGGGCGGCGCCACGTCGATCGACGTCACCCGTCCGGGAATCGACAAGGCCTATGGCGTCCGGAAGCTGAACGAAACGCTCGGGATCGCGATCCGCGACATGATCTTCGTCGGCGACGCGATATTTCCCGGCGGCAACGACTATCCCGCCAAACAGGCGGGTTGCGAATCGATCCGGGTCAAGGACCCACACGAAACCAAGCGGGTCGTCGAGGCGATTTGCGCCTGTCTGGAGACGACCGCCAGCCCTCCCCCGCATTGAAGCCTAAGGGACGCCGGCGTCGAGCCATCCGCCGGAGAAGCTGGCCCGGCGAAGTCCGCCCTCGATATGCGGGCAGCCACGCATCAGTCGCCAGATGAGACCCGAGCGATAATTCTCGATCATCAGAACGAGCGGGCCCTGGTTGATCGCGAAATGGTGCGGCGAGATCCACAGTACCGGCGGCCGCGATCTGGTCGCGATCGTGGCGTTGAACGTCGCCTTGAAGCCATAGGCGTTGTTTTCCCTCAGCTTCAACGTCTCGAAATACCGCAACGCCGGCGCGACGATCTCGGGCGCGAACGGCAACGAGGCGGCCACCGCCCAGGGCGCGATGCTGCCGTCGTCGGGGCCATCGGGAACGCCGCGCGCCTTGTAGCCGAAAAAGCGTCGTCGGTTTCCCCCTATACTGTAAGCGGCCGGCCCTGGGCCGTCGCTCGCGGTGATCCCCCAGCAGCTCTCGCCGTAACCGGCGAAGCGAAGGGGATTGGTGATGGCGTATCGTTGTTGGACGAGCGTGGCGCGGCGGCTGTTTTCGAAATAGTCGCTGCCCTTGCCGCGCATATAGGCGTCCTGAATGGCGCGAAAGTCGACCCAGATATGAGAGAACTGGTGAATGAACAGCGGCCCCGCGTACAGAAACTCCTGATCGTCGATTCTTCGCCACTGATACGAAGCCGTCCACTGGACATAGCTTTCCGGCGGAAGTGGATGCGTCGGCGAGCCGAGCCCGAGCATGTAAAGAACCAGCGCCTCGTCGTAGCCTTGCCAACGGTAACGGAGAAACCCGCGCTTGGGTTTCCAACCATGCGTCACTGTCGCCCCGCCGTTTCGCGCCCAGTTCCAATCCGCGCGTCGGTAAAGCGCGTCGGCGAGTTCGCGGATCTCGCGTTCATCCGAATCGTCGCCCGAGAAATATCGCGCCGCGGTCAGCATGCCCGCCAGGAGAATCGCGGTGTCGATCGTCGAGAGTTCGCAATTCCAGACGCGCTTGCCGCCGATCATGTCGAGAAAATGGTAGTAGAAGCCCTTATATCCCGTCGCGTCGGCGTCGGCGCTCTGCGCGCTGGAATGGAAAAACCGCAGCGTCGCGAGCGTTCGCTCCACGGCGTCCGCGTGGCTGAAGAAGCCTCGCTCCACGCCGACGGGATAGCAGGTGAGCGCGAAGCCCACCGCCGCGATGCTCGCGGGCGAACCCTCCTGCGTCTTGTCGGCGATCAGCCCGTTCAGCGGGTTCGCCTCATGCACGAAATAAGCGAAGGCCTCGCGTTGCAGCGCGTCGAGGTTTTGCGCGCTGAGGGCGGCGTCGATCATCGGGGAGTCCGTTCAAGGCCGAGCCCGCGACGAAATGTTTCCGGCGCGCTTGACCATCGACTTTAGGCTCGGCGGCGGGTCGGCGGTAGTGAGGGAAATTACGCGAAGGGCGGAACGCGCGAGCGCCGGCCTTGCTCGCGCCGGCCTGTTTCGAACCGGCGTGAGTATATTCCGAGCCTTGCAACCTACGCGACCCCCATTACCTTCTCCGCCCTGTGTAAAGCGGCCCGGTCGCGAACAAGGAATGGACATGAAGCCAGCGCGCGTCGTCTTCTCGGGCGTTCTCGTCGTGGGATTGCTCACCGCTTCCGGCTTGGCCGGGCCGGCGGTCGCTCAGACCGCCCCACCTTCGCCCTTCGGCGGCCTGCTCGCCAGCTATGGCGTCGCGCCGAACGCGAGCTACACCGGCGAGTTCGCGGCCAACCCCAGCGGCGGGGCGCGACAGGGCGGAGATTACGCCGGACAACTGGCGCTCGGCGCCGACGTCGATCTCCAGAAGCTGATGGGCTTGACCGGCGGCGCGTTTCACGTCGAACTCACGGATCGGCAGGGGCGCGATCTCGCCAACGACACGATCAACAACAGCGTCGCCGCCCAGGAAATCTACGGCGGCGGTCAAACCTATTATCTAACGACGCTGACCTACGATCAAAAACTGTTTGGCGGCCTCGTAAATATCGAAGTCGGGCGGACCGAGATCGACCAGGTCGCGTTGCAGGATCCGATCTATTGCGAGTTCCAATCCAACGGGTTTTGCGGTCAGCCCGACATCATGGGCAAGGTCATCAACGCCTCGTTCTATCCCGTGGCGATCTGGGGCGGCCACGTCACGCTCGCCCCCACCGCGAAGACTTACCTCACCGTCGGCCTCTTCGACAGCGACCCCGCGGACTCGCTGCCCAGAGACCACGGTTTTGATTTCTCCTTCATGGGTTCGCAAGGAGTCCTGATCCCGGTGGAATTTGGCTATCAGACCACATTCGCCGACGACGCCTATCCCCGGCGGTTCGACGTCGGCGCGGTGTTCGATCGCACGCCCTATGGTTACACCACCTACGACGCGGCGACCCAGCAACTGGGCTCGAACTCGGGATTTGGCCGCTCGATGCTCTACGCCCAGGCCAAACAGATGGTGTATCGCCCCGACATGACGTCCCAGCGCGGATTGACCGTCTTCGGCGCCGTCGTGCTCGGCCCCGACGCCCATCAACCCGCCGATTACAATGTCACCGCCGGGGCGGTGTATTTGGGACCGTTCGATACGCGTCCACTCGACAGCCTGGGAGTCGCGATCGGCGACACGCATTACCGCGACAGCTTCATCGATCAGCTTTACGCCTACAGGACCGGCGCGCTCGGGGGTGGGCAGCGCCCCCACAACGACATGATCATGACCGAGATCCACTACAATGTCGCCGCGACGTCCTGGCTGAACGTGATGCCCAACATTCAGTATATCGTGAACCCCGATGGTTTGGGGACTCTTCCCTATCCCAAGGCCAATCTGCCCAACGCGTTGGTTTTCGGTCTCAAGTTCAATATCGCCCTCCAATAGGTCGGCGCGAGGCGGCCTAATGTCGGCCGCCGACCTCATCCAGATGCGTCAGCAGATCCGCCGGATCGTCATAGACGCGAAGCGCTCCCGCCTGTTGCAGTTCGGTGGCGCCATAGCCGCCGCTCAGGAGGCCGACGCCGAGAGCTCGGCACCGCGCGGCCGCCAGCATGTCCCAGATGCTGTCTCCCACGACCACGGCCGTCGAGATGGGCGCCTGAAGCCGCTCCGCCGCGGCGAGGAATAAATCTGGATCGGGTTTGGCGTATTTGACTTGATCTCTCGTGACGACGGGCGTTCGCGCGGGATCGACGCCGAGCGCGGCCAGATTGATCGCCGCGGTCTCCATGAGGCCGCTGGTGGCGATCGCCCAGGGGATGTGATCCGCCGTGAGCTTGGCCAGCAACTCGCGCGCGCCCGGAAGCGGCCTTATGCCGGCGGACAGCCGCGAATAGGCCGCCGCATGAAGCTGGCTCAGACGCGCGACGCGCTCCGGGCTGATCTCGCGTCCCGTTTCCCGCAAAAGCTGATTTGTGAACAGGCCGCCACTCATGCCGATCCGGCGATGAATGCGCCAGACCGACAATGCGATGCCTTCCGCGTCCAACGCCTCCTTCCATGCCAGAACATGTTGATAGACGCTGTCGACCAGCGTCCCGTCGAGGTCGAACAGGAATACAGGCTCGATACGCAATGGGGAATCTCCTTGGCTGGCGCATCCGCGCTGTCGCTCGTCTCGCGGTCTCGTCGGAAATTGGCGGCCTCGCGACAATCACAGGATGTGTCGTCGCGAGACACGCGAGATTAGTTCTTGGCGCCTGACGGCGGCGTCTCCAGCAACACTTTCAGCTTGTCCATGGCGTCGCCGAACTTGGCCCAATCCCCTTGTCCAGAGGCCTGCTGCGCGTCGTCGAGCTGCCCTCGCGCCTGAACCCAACCCGAGCCGGTGTTGAGAACGGCGGCCGTCGCGATGGCGGGGGCAGGTTGCGCGTTGGAGCCCACCGTCTTCGGCTGATGCTGGCCGAAAAGGGATGCGATGGCTTCATCCAAGGTCGGCTCCATCACGACGCGGTCTCCCGCGATAGCGATCACGCGCTTCAACTGCGGGAAATCGATCGCCGCGGCCGTGAGATAAAGAGGCACGACATAGAGGAACGAGTTCTCGATCGGCGTCACGATCTGCTTCCCGCGAATGACCCGCGAGCCGTTCTGGTTCCAGAGGGTGAGCTGCTGCGAGATCGTGGTGTTCTGGTTGATCATCGCCTCGATCTGGTTGGGACCATAGATCAACTTGTCCTTGGGCAGTTCGTAGAAGAGCATCTTGCCATAGTCGGGAAAGTCCGATCTCGCCGCCATCCAGGAGATCATATTGTCCCGGTTGTGCGGCGTGAACGGCGTCATCAGCATGTATTCCAATTGCACGCTGCCCGGCAGTTTGGCGAGGATGTAATAGGGCTGCATGCGCTGCATCTCGCCCGCGTAGGTCTCCGTGGGCGAGGCCCAAAGATCTTCCCTGTTGTAGAAGACCTGCGGGTCCTTCATGTGGAACGTTTTGTACTGATTGGCCTGAACCGCGAAGATATCCTCGGGATAGCGAAGATGGGCTTTCAGATCGCTCGGCAATTCGTTGAGGTTCTTGAATACGCCGGGGAAGGCCTTCCGATAGACGCCGAGCACGGGATCGGCGGCGTCCATGACGTAGAATTTCACCTCGCCGCTGAACATGTCCACGACGACCTTGACCGAGTTTCTCACATAGTTCAGGCCTTCCAGCACGGGTTGCGGCGCGATGGCCGCCCCGTTGGGATCGGCGAACCGCGCGCCCAGACCGTTGGGTCCGAAGGGCGAATTGGCTTGATCGGCGCCGACGAACGGATCGGTCGCCTGCGGATTCGAATAGGGGAAATAGCTGGACCCCGTATAGGCGTCCTGGATCCAGTATAGCTTGCCTTCGCTCAGCACGGGATAGGGATCGCTGTCGAGGCGCAGGAAAGGCGCCACCTCGGACACGCGCTCCCGCACATCGCGGTGGATCTGAATGCGGCTCTCGGGCGTGAGATAGCGCGTCATCAGGATATTGATGTCGCCCTTGTTCCAGGCGAACAGCAGCCGCTTCCAGACGCTGTTCAAGGGTATGCCGCCCGATCCCGCGTAGCTCGCATAGACGTTGTCGTTGCCCTTGGGGTAATCGAACTCCTTGATGGCGGTGTCGACGATGCGGTAGCCCGACATCGACTGTCCATAATAGACCGACGGCTGCGTGATCTTCAGTCCGAAATTGGACTCCGCCGGGACGTTCTCGAGCAGATATTGCGGGAAGCCTCCGCCGACGGTCTTCGAGACAAAGTTCATGACGACGCCGTAGCCGTGCGTGAACTGCAGGTATTGGTTGACCCAGGTTTGCGCCGCGGCGGGCAGGTCACGTGAAAGTTCACGGGTGGAGAGCATGACCTGATGATAGCCGTCGGCCAGATGATAGCGATCCGTGGCCACGTTGTAGAACTGGTAGTACAGACGGATCGCCTGGGTTTGGGCGAAGGTCTGCAAGAGCGGCCGCGCGTCCCACAGGCGAATGTTCTGAATCGTATCGTCGTTTCTCGCGAGGACCTCGGGCGTCAAGTCGGACAGGGCGGGGTAGGAAGTCTCGGCGATCGCATCCAGTTGAAAGGCGGTCCTCGTCGAACTGATGTAGTTCTCGAGATAACGCGTCTCCATCGCGAGCTCGCTCGGTTGTACGATGAAAGCCTGAAACAAGCCGGGAACCAGATAAACGCCCAAGGCCCAAGCCGCGGCATAGACGCCAGCGACTATCCCCAGACCCGAGAAGCGTTGACGAAAGGCGTTGATCGCGAAGAACACGCAGGCGACGGCGGAAAGACCGACCATCCCCCACAACGCCCATCGCGTCACGTTCGCGGCGGTGTAGCCCGCGCCGTAGACGACCCCGACCGTCGAATACAGAAGTTCGAAGTGTCCGAGGTAGAAGCCCCAGCCGAGCAGGGCGACGAGAAGCGCGAGCAACGCGGAAACATGCGCGATCGCGCGGGGCGCGAGCGTCGGAATGGCGCGCCGCGTCAACGAAACGGCCCCGGTCAACACATAATTCGCGAGAACGATGGCGAGCGTCATCAGGGTCAGCGTCAACAGCCCGCGCTGCAGCATGAGGTAGAAGGGCAGATGAAAGACATAGAAGCCGACATCGACGCCGTAAAGAGGATCGGCAATTCCGAAAGACTCGCCATAGCGGAAACGCAGATAGGTATCCCATTGCCCGAACAGGGCGATCGCGAACAGCAATGCGATGCTGGCGCTAACCAGCGCGAAGGCGGCTTTCAGCACAATCGGAAAAAATTTGGCGAAAGCTTCCGCGGCGGGCTCGGTCGTCGCGAGGGCGCCCCATGGCGACGCCGACGTAGGCGCGCCGCCTCTGACGGCCTCGTGCAGATTGGCCCATAGAAAGCCGAAGACGATGACAAAGGCCAAGACGCCCATCGCGCACTGCACCGACAGAACGGTCCAGAAGATGCCGACGTAGTCGAGTTGGCGCATCCAGAGCCATTTCTCGACATAGCCCGTCAAGCCCAGCACGATCATCACGAGAACGATGACGACCGCCGCGAGCCACGCCAGTCGGCTCGGTCGAGCGAAGGCTCCAAGAACGCC
>Ga0302202_10005815_pt1 | contig 12474 bp, 10 predicted proteins | sample II_Bog_N3_3_FD_194579 | JGI IMG/M metagenome (GOLD analysis project Ga0302202, IMG submission 194579) | Peat permafrost microbial communities from Stordalen Mire near Abisko, Sweden - II_Bog_N3_3 | ecosystem: Environmental > Terrestrial > Soil > Wetlands > Peat | place: Sweden: Abisko...
ATGCGGATGGCCCTTTCGCAAGCGGGATTGATGGCGCAGACAGAGGTTCCAGTTCCGGTCTATTTCCGGGGTGAGTTAGTCGGCATTTTCAGGGCTGATCTCATTGTGAACGATGTTGTATTGGTCGAGTTGAAGGCATGTGACGCTCTGGCTCACGAACACGAATCGCAGACATTGCATTACCTACGAGCCACGAATATTGAGGTAGCGCTACTTATGAACTTTGGACCCACTCCCAAGTTCAAACGATTGATCATGGATAACGCATTTAAAAAATCAAAAGAAAAATCGGTTCCATCGGTGTCGATCAGTGTTAAGCCTTTAGCGGATGCCGAGGCGCATGTAGCGGACGCCGAGGTGCTTGTATGAGTATGCGTATCGGTTACGGCTTTGACTCCCACGCCTTCAAGCCCGGCGTGCCCCTCATCATCGGCGGCCTCTCCATCGAGCACTCCGAGGGCCTCGCCGGCCACTCCGACGGCGACGTCCTCCTCCACGCCATCACCGACGCCCTGCTCGGCGCAGTCTCCGCGGGCGATATCGGCACCTTCTTCCCGCCCAGCGATCCGCGCTGGAAGGGCGCGGCCTCCAGCGTCTTCCTGCAGACGGCACTGGAAGAGATCGCCACAGCTGGCTACCGTATCGTCAATATCGACACCGTGCTGGTGATGGCCAGGCCCAAGATCGTCCCCATTGCCGGCGAACTGCGCGAGAGCGTCGCCCGTCTCCTCGGGGTCAAGCCCGGCGAAGTCGGCATCAAGGCCAAGACGCCCGAGGGCCTCAACCTCGACCACGTTGCCCAGGCGCACTGCACCGTACTGCTGGAGAGCCTGCCCGGCCCCGACACGCTCCAACACATGGAAGCCAGCGCCGACGCAGGCTCTGAAGAAGAACTCAACGCCGTGGTGGAAGGCCTGGTCAGCGGCCGGCGCGACATCTCCGCGCTGGGCCGCAAAGTCACTCCGTTCGACACCGACGACCTGACCTGAAAGTCTTGAGTCCAAGCCCCGTTGAACCGAATAGGGCCGAAGCCCGCTGAACGGAATAGGGGCGCTGAACGGAATAGGGGCGAAGCCCGTTGAATGGAACAGGGCCGAAGGCCCGACATATACCAGCCTAGGCCGAAGGCCTAGGTACAGAAGCAAAAAGGAGCAGAGGGCTGAAGGCCCGACATAGAGTGCAGCGAACTTCTGACTCAGGACACTCGGAGAAGTGCCGCATCAAAATGTTGGGATTCAACCCCGGAGGAAAAATATCGCAATGATTACGACAGTACAGCAGCACATCCTGCAACAACAGCAGGAGATCAGCGAGGCCACCGGCCGCTTCAGTTGGCTGCTCAGCGGCATCACGCTCGCCACCAAGATGGTCGAAGCCAAGATCCGCACCGCCGGACTCAGCGACGTGCTCGGAGCCATGGGACAGACCAACGTGCAGGGCGAGCAGCAGCAGAAGCTCGATGTCTACGCCAACCAGGCGCTGCTCCACTGCCTGGGCCTGCGCGACTCCGTCGCCGCGCTGGTCAGCGAGGAGGACGAGGAGCCCGTCACCTTCAACCGCTCCGTCGACACCGGCAAGTACATCATCGTCTTCGATCCCCTCGACGGATCGTCCAACATCGATGTCAACGTCAATGTCGGCACCATCTTCAGCGTGCTGCGCCGCCTGCCCGACGACCATAGCGCCGACCTCGCGGCCTCCGTGCTGCAGCCCGGCTACACCCAGGTTGCCGCCGGATATGTGGTGTACGGTCCCTCCACCGTGCTGGTATACACCACCGGCCATGGCGTACACGGCTTCACGCTCGACCCCACCATCGGCGCCTTCGTACTGACCAACGAACACATGAAGATGCCCGAGCAGGGCAGCTACTACAGCGTGAACGAGGCCAACGCAGCCACCTGGCCCGATTCGTACCGCGAGTACGTCGGCAAGCTGCGTTCCGGCGCTCTCGGCAAGCAGTACAGCTCGCGCTACATCGGCTCGCTGGTCGCGGACTTCCACCGCACCCTGCTCAAGGGCGGCGTCTTCCTCTACCCGCCGACGAAAGACCAGCCCGGCGGCAAGCTCCGCCTGCTCTACGAGGCCAATCCCCTCGCCTTCATCGCCGAACAGGCCGGCGGCATGGCCTCCAATGGCGACATCCGCATCCTGGACATCAAACCGGACGGCATCCACCAGCGCACTCCGTTCATGGTGGGCAGCAAGCGCGAGATGGAAGCGCTGCTCGACGGCCGCGTCCACGCACCCGTCCTCCACGACCGCCGCATCGCCGAAAGGCGGACAAAATGAGCGAAGCCGAATTCTCCGCCGTCGTCACCGACATTCGCCTCGAATCCCGCGAAGGCTCCGCCGTCCGCTGGCGCATGACCCTCGACCGCACCACCTTTACCCCCGGCTCGACCGGCGTCCTCATTGCCACATCCCGCAGCGGCACGCGCATTGAAGTCCCCGTGCTCGCCGTCCTCGACGACGCCGGCGACATCTGGCACATCGTCGAAAAACCCCTCGCCGGCGGGACCGACGTCACCGGCCGCGTCACAGAATAGCGCCCGTCAAGCTGACGCCGGCCGGAGCAAACAACGCTTGTCATTCTGAGAGCAGCGAAGAATCCCCGCATTTGCCTTTGCCCTCGGCCTCGCATTTGTCATTGCAGTCGCCCTTGGCCTTCGCCCGTCATTCTGAGCGCAGCTCAGAATCCATAACTAGCGCCAGAAGGCGATTAACTTTCAGCAAAGAGACCGTATCCTGATACCCATAGCCCGTCACCCATCTCTTTTAGCCGCGTCTGGCTCCCCTACGTTCGCCGATTGCTTCTAGAAGAGCGATCACCACTCCCACCACCAGAACGAAGACTGACGCAAGAATTGTGATTCCCCCAAGCTCGTTAAACGTGCCCGGAAGCCCATCGTGAACTCTCGGTCCTCGATCCGCCCCGCGCCACACATCCCCGCCGCCAGTAGCAGCCCGACACCCGCGCTCGAAATTACCCTGGCTCCAACGCCCCAACGCCTCATACCAGCATCCCCTTCGACTGATCACACTTGTCCAGTCTCTCAGTGCACTCATGTCTTGAGAGGAGAATTATGACACTTTCCAAAGTGTCCACATCGCTGAATCTGAGGCGCGATTGTCGAACAGGCGAATGTGGGGTTAAATTGCAGCCAGCGAGACTACAGAGTCAGCCCCTCCGAGCCTGTCCCCACCTCGCGGGACGCTGCTATATCCCTTCCCCCATACTCACCACGTCCACCCTGCTCGCCTGCTCCGTCCGGTACAGCGCGCTCTCTTCCTGCTCCACCGAAAACGCATTCGCAGGCTCCAGCCGCGCCGTCTGGAACTCGCCATCCAGCTTCTCCAGCCGCCCCTTCAGCCGCCTCACCTCATCCGACAGCGCGATAATCACATCGCTCAGCGGATCGCTCACCTCATGCGGATCGGTGATCAGCACGCGCTTGCCGCCCTGATAGACGATATGCGCCGGCACGCCCACCACCGTCGAGTCCGGCGGCACATCCCGCACCACCACCGACCCCGCGCCCACCCGCGAGTTCTCCCCAATCGTAATGTTTCCCAGGATATTCGCATTGTTGCCCACGAACACCCCATTGCGCAGCGTAGGATGCCGCTTGCCGACATCTTTGCCCGTGCCACCCAGCGTTACGCCCTGATACAGCGTCACATCGTCGCCCACAATGGCCGTCTCGCCAATCACCACGCCCATGCCATGGTCGATAAACACCCGCCGCCCAATCCGCGCCCCCGGATGAATCTCCACGCCCGTCCAGAAGCGCGTCACCTGCGACAGAAACCGCGCCGCCAACTTCATCCCCCTGCACCACAGCCAATGCTGCACATGATGCGCCCACAGCGCCTGCAATCCCGGATAGCACAGCAGCACCATCGCCCGCGACGTCGCTGCCGGATCGCGCTCGAACACGCACTGAACATCTTCGCGAATCGATGCAAACAGATTCATGGAACGATAGCGGACGTCGGTGTATTCAGAGCCTGTTGCCGCAGATCATCGAACAGCAGCGTGGACAGATACCGCTCGCCAAAGCTGGGGATGATGACCACGATCAGCTTGCCCGCGTGCCTCGGCTCGCGCGCCACCTTCAGCGCCGCATGCACCGCCGCGCCGGACGAGATGCCCACCAGCAGACCCTCTTCCCTGGCCAACCGCCGCGCCATCACAAACGCCTCGTCGTTGGTCACCGGGATGATCTCGTCGATCAGATCCGTCCGCAGCACCTTCGGCACAAAGCCCGCGCCGATCCCCTGGATCTTGTGCGGCCCCGGAGCGCCACCCTCCAGCACCGGCGAGTCCGCCGGCTCCACCGCCACCGTCCAGAAGCCCGGCTTCTTCGCCTTGATGTACTCGCTCACACCGGTCAGCGTGCCGCCTGTCCCGACGCCCGACACCAAAATGTCCGCCGTCCCGTCGGTATCGTTCCAAATCTCCGGCCCGGTCGTCGCCATGTGGATCGCCGGGTTCGCCGGATTGTTGAACTGCTGCAGCATGTAGCTGTTCGGCGTGGCCGCGACCAACTCTTCGGCCTTCGCAATCGCGCCCTTCATCCCATTCGGTCCAGGCGTCAGCACAATCTTCGCGCCAAACGCCAGCAGCAGAATCCGCCGCTCCGCGCTCATCGTCTCCGGCATGGTCAGGATGATCTGGTAGCCCTTCACCGCCGCCACAAAGGCCAGCGCGATGCCTGTATTCCCGCTGGTCGGCTCAATCAGTACCGTCTCGCCCGGCTTGATCTTGCCCTCGCGCTCGGCCGCGTCAATCATCGCGAATCCGATGCGGTCCTTCACGCTGGCCGCAGGATTCGCGCTCTCCAGCTTCGCCACCACTCGTGCGCCGCAGCCTTCGGTCACCTTATTCAACTGCACCAGTGGAGTTCCGCCAATCAGTTCCAGCACACTTCCCGCGATCTTCATCGTTCCCTCTCCATGGGGATGGGGCTTGTTGCCTTCATCTCCAACCATTCTCTCTAGAGTTTATGGAATGCAAGGCGCAGCGCACACAACAAAACCTGCGCGTCACGTCCTCGCAGGCTATGTGCTCACTCCCAATTGTCTGAAATCGCTACGGCGTAAAAGACACTGGATCGCAGGCACAAGCGTGCTCAGAGCAACAACAACACGCGATCGAAGTGAAATGGCTCACACCTCGAAATTAGACCCGCCTTGCATCAGTGTCAACAAAATCAGGAAGCCAATCACAGAGACCACAGAGAAACGGAGAGAGCACAGAGTAAATACGCCACTAGGAAGACCTCTGTGATCTCTCTTTCACTCTGTGATCCGCACTTTGCCAATGATCTGCGAATCATGATCGCCGATCACGAACCCACCCTACCCCACCTCAAACCGATCCCCGCGCTTCGGACACACCACCTCCAGCTTGTACCGCTCTTCGATCTTCCCCTTCAGCACCTGCATCGCCTCCAGCTCTCCATGCACCAGGAACACCTTCTTCAGCGTCGGCGCCACCGGGGCCATCCAGTCCAGCAGCTCCTGCTGGTCCGCATGCCCGCTCAACGAGTCGATCGACTCCACCTGCGCGCGCACCCACATCGGCTCGCCCAGGATGTTCACCTCCTGCTCCTTCGCCACCAGCTTGCTGCCCAGCGTGTTCGGCGCCTGATAGCCCGTGATCAGCACCAGGTTCCGCGGGTCCTGGATCCCGTTCTTCAGGTGATGCAGAATCCGCCCGGCCTCGCACATGCCCGACGCCGACATCACCATAAATGGCACCTTCAGCTCGTTCAGCGCCTTGCTCTCCTGCACCGTCTGCGTATACTTCAGCCGGTTCCACCCGAACGGGTCTTCTCCCTTGGTGAAGAATGCGCACGCATCCGCGTCCCAATCTTCCTGGTGCTTCTTGAAAACCTCGGTCACGGCGGTCGCCAGCGGGCTGTCCACAAAGATCGGGAACTCCGGAATCTCCTTCGCTTCGATCATCTCGTGCAGCAGCAGCACCAACTGCTGCGTCCGCTCCACTGCAAACGCCGGAGCGATAATATGCCCGCCGCGCGCCAGCACAGCCTTCACCAGCCCCGCCAGCTTGGCCTTCACATCGCCCATCGGAGCGTGCAGCCGGTCGCCGTACGTGCTCTCCATAATCAGGTAGTCCGCCGCCGGTGCCGCATCCGGGTCCTTGATGATCGGCAGGTTCTTCCGCCCCACATCGCCCGAGAACAGCATCCGCACCGTCTGCCCCTTCTCCGTCGCCTCCAGCAGCACGTTGGTCGACCCCAGCATGTGCCCCGCATTCGTCGACGTCATCGTGAACCCGGCATCCTTCGTCGAGCCCGCCAGCACCTGCGGCTCATGCAGCTTCACCGGCTTGAACAGCGTGCTCGCCGTCGCCGCGTCGTCCTGCGTATACAGCGGCGGCAGCGCAGCCGGCCCCGGAGGCATCTTGATCTGCTTCCTCCGTCCATACCGCTTGCCAATAAACTCCGCATCGCTCTCCTGGATATGTGCCGCATCTTTCAGCATCGGCCCGCACAGGTCAATCGTCGACGGCGTCGTATAGATCGGCCCGCGATACCCCTGCTTCGCCAGCAGCGGCAGGTCGCCGCTATGGTCGATGTGCGCATGCGACAGCACCACCGCATTCAGCCCCGGCGCCGCTTTGCCCGCAAGCTGCTCCGGCGTCAACGCCAGGTGCGAGTTGATGTTCGCCGCATCGTCCCGCCGGCCCTGAAACAGCCCGCAGTCCAGCAGAATATTCTGCCCCGCACACTCCAAATGATGCGACGACCCGGTGACGGTCTGGTCCGCCCCCCAGAAATGCAAACGAATTGCCATGCGCTCTCCCTCTAACTCTGTGGTCCGCTGGCAAATCGCTTCACCGAGCCCCACTGCATTCAAATCACACGGCAACCAAGATAACCACGCCGAGCAAATAAAGCTAGCCGCATCGCGAACGATCATGCTCTCACTTTGAACCATTGACGTTTCGATGGTACTGGTCTTCAGTTCCGACGTAGAAGCTCTCAGTAAACCGTGTGCGCTTCGAGCCCTCAGGAGGCTGATCCGCTCCGACGGTGTCACCCCAGATCATTCCGCCGCTGTCCCAACCAGTCTGCGGAAGAACTTTCAAATTAAATATCTGATCGGATGGCGGACCATGGGTGGCGCACCCATCGAAATGGCCGCACTCATATACAGAGTAAGCCACCAAAGCCCCGTTGCAATACACGTTGCAACTCCCAGAAATCGCACACTGCCAGATCCGCCGATGCAGAGTGCGAGACCAACTAGGGTTGGCCAAAATAGCAACATTGCGAGGACTCTGATTGCACCGACACCGAGATGCTGAGAGACGTTAGCCGAAACCCATGACAGATTGAGAGCCAACAAACTCGCGACGGCAATGATTGAACACATCATCCCTGCAACAGTTAATCGACCACGAATGCTCCGTACGATTAAATTGGTCTTAAGTAGCGTCTGCAGCGCCGCGCCAAGCAGGAGCAACCACACGACTAGCAGCGCCATACTCGCCAAGAGCCAGTCACCTGTGACCATGGCGGAATTGTATCCTCACTGTGCGGCAATCGACGGCGCCTTCCGCTCTAGCATCATCACTTATTTGAACTCGCCACCCCGGTCAAGTTCGCAAAAACACATCGGCGAGCGTATCGCCCGATCCTTCAAGACCGTTCCGCTATGACGACCGCCTCAATCCGCGCCGCCCCGGCCTACCCCGCCACAGCCCCCGCCGCGCCCCTTAACTTCAGGCTGTCCTGCAACCCCAGGCTCTGGTAGATCTGGCTGGTCGCATCCGACTTGTTCAGCGTGTAGAAGTGGATGCCCCGCACCTGGTTGTCCAGCAGGTCGCGGCACTGCTCCGTGGCCCAATGCACGCCCACGCGCTTCACCGCCTCGGCATCGCTGCCCGCACGTCCCAGCGCCCGCAGCAGCTTCGCCGGATACCGCGCGCCCAGCGCCAACTGCGCCATGCGCTTCATCCCGCCCACCGTCGTCACCGGCATGATGCCCGCGATAATCGGCACGTTGATCCCCGCCAGCTCGCAGCGCTCGCGGAAGTCGTAGAAGTCGCGGTTGTCAAAGAAGAGCTGCGTGCAGATGTAGTCCGCCCCCGCGTCCACCTTCGCCTTCAGGTAGTCCATCTCGTCCAGCCGGTTCGGCGTCGCCGGATGCCCCTCCGGAAATCCCGCCACGCCAATCCCAAACCCCTTGCCGTCCGGATGCACGCCCCGCTCATTGAACCGGCGAATAAACCGCACCAGGTCCGCCGCATGCTGGAACGCATCCGCCTTCTTGTCATAGTTCTGGATGTCCCGCGGCGGATCGCCCCCCAGCGCCAGCGTATTGCTGATCCCCGCCTGGGCATACTTCGTCAGGATATCGTCCACTTCCTGCTCGCTCTGACACACGCACGTCATGTGCGGAATCGGGTCCAGCGTGGTCGTCCGCTTCAGCCGCACCACCAGGTCGTGCGTCAGTTGCCGCGTGGACCCGCCCGCCCCGTAGGTGACGGAGACGAACGACGGCCGCAGCTTCTCCAACCGCGCAATATTCTCGTACAGCACCTCGGCGTCTGCCGCGTTCTTCGGAGGGAAGAACTCAAAGGAAACGGTCGTCTGGTCGGAGGCGAATATCTCGTTGATATGCACTCTTCCATAGTACCGGCACCGCATCCATTCGGCACCCGCCGGGAGCACGCGAAGAAGGGCCCACTCCACCGGGAGCGGGCCCTTCTTTGTCGCATTCTGTCCACCTGCTACCGACGGTGACCGCCGCCACCACCCGGGTGTGGCGCTCCACCATGGAAGCCCTGGTATCCGCCATAGCGCTCACCGCCGGCGTCATGTCCGGCCTGGCCAACATGGCCCTGTCCATCCCGCGCCTCATTCCCCTGGAAGTGAGTGAAGGGATGCGCGCCACGCTCGGGCAGCGGCCCGTGGTAGCCGTTCCGCGGATCATAGCGGTTGTCCACATGGCCATAGAATCCCCGCGGCCCATGGAACCATGGCCCAGCGCCGATAAACAACCCGCCGGCAAACCAGTCCGGCCCATAGTAGCCGTACGGAGCGCAGTCATACGGCGCATAGTCGAAGTACCCATATGGGCAGTACGGCGCAGGCCCAATGCCAATCCCCACAGACACCTGGGCAGGCGCGACAGCCAGGCTGCTTGCCAGCAAGGCCACGCCGGCAACAAACGCGAACAACGTAGATCGGGACATAAAATTCCCTCCTGGTTCGGTTAGAGTCCTCCTCGCGCTAGTAAGTTGCGTCCCCTACCAAAGCTCATTTTCATCCTGCTTGAACCCAGACCAGTCCACGCCTACCTGCGATCCCGACCGCCAAAGTCCCATCCCACGTAGCACATCGCGATATTGATAGCATCATCCTGTGCTCGAACTCTCCACGCCGGTCAAGTACATCAAGCGCGTTGGAGAACGTGTCGCCGCCGCCCTCGCCACCCGCGGCGTCCAGACCGTGGAAGACCTGCTGTATCATCTGCCCTTCCGCTATGAAGACCGCCTGAACCTCCAGCCCATCGCATCCCTCACTCCCGGCACCATGGCCTCCATCATCGGAGAGGTCCGCGGCACCGTACTGCTGCGCACCCGCTCCGGCCCCATCTTCGAGATGACCCTCGGCCAGGGCCTGGGCACCGTCAAGTGCATGTGGTTCCACGGCACCTACCTCAAGGACAAGTTCAAGCTCGGCCAGATGGTCGCGCTCTACGGCAAGCTCGAACCCTCGCGCTCCGCTATGGCCGCCGCGGCCGCCGGCACGCTGGGCGCTGCAGCCGGCCGCTTCAAGATGATCCAGCCCCAGTTCGAGATCCTCCCCGCACCCGGCGCCACCGGCCCCGACGCCGAGTTCGCCATGCTGGAGATGGGCCGCATCGTGCCCGTCTACGAGTCGCTCGGCGGCACCACTCCCTGGGGCGCGAAGCTCACCTCCAAGTGGACGCGCCGTGTCCTGTGGTCCATCTTCGAAGAGCTCACGGAAGCAGAACAATCGGGTGCCCCATTCGTGACAGCTTCACCGTCACCGGTGGGGTCCGCGAGTCCCCAGCCAGTCACCGAAACCCTCCCCACCGCTCTGCTCGCGCGCCACCGCTTCCCTTCCCGCCTGGAAGCCCTCCAGGCCGTCCACTTCCCGGAAGCCGGCACGCCCATGCTCGAGCTGATGTCCTCCACCACGCCCGCGCACCGGCGCCTCATCTTCGAGGAGTTCTTCTATCTCGAGCTCGGCCTGGAACTCAAGCGCCGCCGCATGCGCCAGCGCGCCGGCACCGTCTTCGCGACCGGCCTCGCTGTCCGCGAGGCCATCAAGCAGGTGCTACCCTTCCACCCCACCGCCGCGCAAAAGCGTGTCCTCGGCGAGATCGTGGCCGACATGCGCCGCCCCCACCCCATGCGCCGGCTCCTCCAGGGCGACGTCGGCTCCGGCAAAACCATCGTCGCCATGCAGGCCGCAATCGTCGCCATGGAGAACGGCTTCCAGGTCGCGCTCATGGCACCCACAGAGATCCTCGCCACCCAGCACTACCTCTCCGCGCGCAAGCTCCTCGGCAGCGCCATCTCTCCCGCCACCGGGCGGCCCTACAGGATCGCCCTGCTCACCGGCTCGCTCGACGACCGCACCAAGCGAGAGACCCAGGGCCGCATCCTGCGCGGCGAGGCGCAGTTCGTCATCGGCACCCACGCCCTGCAGGAGGACAAGGCGGGCTTCAGCAACCTCGGCCTCGTTATCGTGGACGAGCAGCACCGCTTCGGCGTGCAGCAGCGATTCAAGCTGATGAAGAAGCCCGCCGGCGAGCGCGGCGAGGGAACGCCCTCAGCGCCCATCCCAGAGCCCGACGTCCTCTCCATGACAGCGACCCCCATCCCCCGCACCCTGGCCCTCACCCTCTACGGCGACCTCGACGTCTCCGTCATCGACAAGATGCCGCCCGGTCGCACCCCCATCGTCACCCGCCGCACTACCAGCGAGCGCGCCGCCGAGGTCTGGGACTTCGTCCGCAAACAGGTTGAGCAGGGCCGCCAGGCCTACCTCGTCTACCCCATCATCGAAGGCTCTCGCGACGACCAGCCCGAACTCGACTTCCCCCACGACGAAGAGCCGCCAGTCAGCGAATCAGCAAGCCAGCACGTCAGCAAATCCCGCACCGCCTCAAATCCCGATGACGCCACTCAATCCGAGCCGCCGCGGATCCAAGCGCCAACGGCGCGACAACATATCCGTTCCGAGGGAGCGCCGAAGTCCGAGCCGCCGCTAATCCAAGCGCCAACGGCGCGACAACATACCAGCCTAGGCCGAAGGCCTAGGTTGGCCACGATGAAGAACCCGAGGGCTGAAGGCCCGACACATACAATCGCCACGGACGCTGGCGGCCCTATCCCACCCCCAAAATCCAAACGTAAATCCGCCAATAATGAAAAACTCTTCGCCGAAAAACCCCGCCTCCGCTCCGCCACCGAAATGTACGACGAACTCCGCGCCGGCCCGCTCGCCGGCCTCCGCCTCGGTCTGCTCCACGGCCGCCTCAGTCCCGACGACAAAGAGGTCACCATGGCCCGCTTCCAGCGCGGCGACATCGACGTCCTCATCGCCACCACCGTCATCGAGGTCGGCGTCGACGTCGCCAACGCCTCGGTCATGGTCATCGACCACGCTGAGCGCTTCGGCCTCGCCCAGATGCACCAACTCCGCGGACGCGTCGGCCGCGGCGCCGCCAAAAGCTACTGCATCCTCATGACCGGCGACCGGGTGACGGAACAGGCCGACGCCCGCCTGAACGCCATGGTCGCCACCCAGAACGGCTTCGAACTCGCCGAACTCGACCTGCAGCAGCGCGGTCCCGGCGAATTCTTCGGCACCCGCCAGACCGGCCTGCCCGAGTTCCGCGTCGCCAACCTTCTGCGCGACCGCGCCCTCCTCGAACTCGCCAAAGCCGAAGCCGAACGCTTTGCCGCCGCCCCCGACCCCTCCCTCACCGAGACCGAAATCGCCGCCGTCTGGGACCGCCTGAAACACCAATGGCAACGCCGCTACGGCCTCATGGAGGCCTGAACCCAAGTCGTCATCCTGAGCGAAGGTCGCAACGCGACCGCAGTCGAGGACCCCGACGAACGCCCACCGACCCCAACGTCTAAACACTTCCTACCTGAGGTCATCCCGTTTCGGCATGAAGATGGACTTGCAGACTGGGCAGCGCACCTTTTCCTTGCTGGCAGACTCCAGCATATTCGGATGGATCGCGGCACCACAGACCATGCACCCAATGGCGGTGTCATAGTCGTTCTCCCAGTGATACGGCTTGGGCTTCGGCATGCTAGTGTCCTGTCTCTTAAATAATTAGCATAAATAATTTCCTTTCGGTCATCGGATAAAGTGGGAGAACTCCGATGCCGAAGGGTCGTCCATTATTGCCGCTATCGCTGGCCGAGGCGGACCGCAAGCAGTTGCT
>Ga0302202_10005824_pt1 | contig 12465 bp, 8 predicted proteins | sample II_Bog_N3_3_FD_194579 | JGI IMG/M metagenome (GOLD analysis project Ga0302202, IMG submission 194579) | Peat permafrost microbial communities from Stordalen Mire near Abisko, Sweden - II_Bog_N3_3 | ecosystem: Environmental > Terrestrial > Soil > Wetlands > Peat | place: Sweden: Abisko, Stordalen...
GGGCGGCGTCGGGGTACCTCACCGTCAAGGTCTTCCACCAGTACTCCACCCTCAAGTGGGGGATCCTGCTCGGCGTGCCCCTGTTGGCGGTGCTCTTGTTGGTCCGGCGCCCCGCGCTGTGGGCGGCCGGCCTGGTCATCGTGACCCTGCCCATCGAGCCCTACGTGGCCACCATCAAGGGCCAGCCGGTATCGGTGCTGCTGGTCACCGCCACGCTGGCCACCTTCGTGATCACCCTGGAAGGCGGCCTGCGACGGTCGCGGTCCGGGCCGGTGCCGGCCGTGGTCCGGCTCATGCCGTGGATCCTCGTCCTGCTGGTGGTGCCGGTGGCCCTCGGGACCAACTGGCAGCACCAGGTGCTGTGGGCAGCCGTGTTCATCGACGTGGTCTGGATCTGCCTGCGGATCACCACCCTCTACCCCGACGGCCGGCTGATGCTGGTGCTGATCTTCGTGGGCTCGGCCGCGCTGCAGGCCCTGATCGCTATGGCCCAGTACGCCACCCACAGCTCCTTCAACCTGTACGGCGGGGCCGGCACATCCACCTACTCGAACCAGACCTACTTCTTCGACTACGGCACCACCACCCGGACCACCGGCACGTTCTTTGATCCCATCTCGCTGGGCAACGTGCTGGCCATGGCCATCCCCCTGGCCCTGCTCATCGTGTTGCGTCGGGACCTGCGCCCGGCCTACCGCTGGTTCGCCGGGCTGGCCGGGCTGGTCCTGCTCGGCGGGCTCACCGTCTCCCTGTCCCGGGCCAGCTGGCTGGGGGCTCTGGCCGGCATCGCCTGTGTGGCCCTGTTCAGCCGGGGCGAGCAGCGACGGCGGGCCTCGGTGGTGTCGGTCGTGGTGCTGGCCCTGGTGGCGGTGGTGGCATTGTCCGTCTACGGCTCGACCATCACCGAGCGGTTCTCGTCCATCCTCGACCCCACGGCGTCGAGCGTCCGCACCTCGGCCGGTGACAAGGCCCGCCAGCAGGAGTGGAAGGTGGGCCTCGACACCTTCGAGGCCGACCCGCTGACCGGGGTGGGGTTCGGCAACCTGACCGCCCGGATCGAGCTCAAGGTGCCGGGGACCGACAACAGCGCGCAGGCCCAGAACACCTACCTGCAGTTCCTGGCCGAGGGTGGCGTCTTCGGGGGGGGCGTCCTGGTCCTGCTGGGTGCCGGCGTCGCCACCGACCTGTACCGGTCGCGCCGGCAGGACTGGCTCTACCCGGCCCTGGTCGGGACCTTCGTGTCGGTGGCCGTGACCTGGGTCACCGACTACACCATCCGCTACATGGCCGTGGAGGGGTGCCTGGCCCTGATGGTGGGCCTGGCCGCCACCGGCGGGTCGGGCCGGGCCGGTGCCACCGGGCAGCCGCCCGACGGGCAGGCCGCCGACGGGCGGACCGCCGTCGGGACTCCACCGGACGGGGCGGACCATCACGCCGCCGCCCCACCGGGCCGACCGGACCGGGTGGGCGTGTGATGCAGGTGGTCCTGGCCACCACGGCCACCGGCACCGGAGGCGTATGGCGCCACCTGATGGACCTGGCCGAGGGGCTCGGGGCCCGCGGCTGGGAGGTGGAGATCGGCCTCCCCGACTCCGCCGGGGACCTCCGCCGCCGGTCCACCGCCGCCGGGTTCGGCGTGTGCGGCGTGCTCCCCCGCTCACGCCCGGACGTGTGGCACCTCCACCTCGGCAACACCTACGACCCCTCGGCCCTCGGCGCTGTGGCGGTGGCCCGGGCCCGGGCCTCCTCGGTGCTGCTCACCGAGCACCTGCCCCGCTCGGACGCCTCCGACCCCGGGGCCAGGCGGGGGACCGACCGTGCCACCCCGGGGGCCCGGGCGGCCAAGACGGCCTTCAAGCGCACCCAGTACGCGCTGTGCGACCGGGTGGTCTGCGTGAGCGAGGCCTCCCACCGGTTCGTCCTCGACCGCTACGGGGTCGCCCCGGGCAAGGTGGTCACCGTGCCCAACGGCGTCGGGCCGGCCCCGGCGCCGGCCGGCTGGCCCGAGGGGCCGCCCCGCTTCGTCGCCATCGGCTCGGTGATCGTCCAGAAGGGCTTCGACGTCCTGGTCGAGGCGGCGGCCGAGGCGCAGGCGCCCTGGTCGGTCGACGTCGTGGGGGACGGTCCCCACCTCCCGGACCTGCGTGCCCGGGCCGACTGGCTCGGGGTACCGGTGCGCTTCCTCGGCCACCGTGACGACGTCGGCACCGTGCTGGCCGGCGCCACCGCCCTGGTGGTGCCCTCCCGCTGGGAGGCCTCCTCCTACGTGGCCATGGAGGCCATGCAGGCCGGCCGGGCCGTCGTGGCCAGCCGGGTCGACGCCCTGCCCGAGATCGTGGAGGACGGGGTGACCGGCCTGCTGGTCGAGCCCGAGGATGCGCGGGCGCTGGCCCGTGCCCTCGACCGGTTGGCCGGCGACCGGGCGCGGGCCGAGACCATGGGCAAGGAGGGCTACCGGCGGGTGGCCGGGTTCCGCCTCGACGCCATGGTGGACGGCCTGGTCGACCTGTACCGGGACATCCGGCGACCCCGCCGGCTGGGCAGCCGTCTCGACGTGGCGCACGCGGCATGAAGGTCGTCCTGATCCACAACCAGCGCCCGGGGGGCTGCCACCGGCGGATCGTGGAGCAGTGGCGCCACCTCGACGTGCCGGTCACCGAGATCACCTTCGAGTGGGCCTCGACGGTCACCGACGACCCGGTCATCGTGCCCCTCACCTTCCGGGACAACCAGCCCCATCCGCTGGTCCGGCCGGCCACCCGGTACCTCGACCTGTTCTCCCTGATGGCCTCGTACACGCAGATGGCCCAGGTCATCCGGGACCACGACCCCGACGTGATCTGGATGAACCCGTGTCACTATCTGCAGGCCATGTGGCTGCCGGCCGACCTGGCCAGCCGGTCGGTGTTCTACTGCGACGAGCCCCGGCGCATCGACTACGAGGAGAACCTCCGCCAGGCCACCCGCCTCCGCACCCGCCTGCCCTACTGGCCGCTACGGCGCCTGGCCCGGCACCTCGACCGCTCGACCATCGTCCACATCCCGCGGATCGCCACCAACTCCCACTACACGGTGGGCCAGATCCGCCGGGCCTACGGGTGCCGGTCCGAGGTGGTGCGCCTGGGCGTCTCCCCCCAGTTCCGACCGCCCGACACCCCCGTCGAGCGCACCCACCTCCTGTCGGTGGGAAACCTGATCCCGACCAAGGGGCACGACCTGGTCATCGCCGCCGCCGGGCGGTCGGGGCTGGGGCTGCCGGTGGTGGTGGTGTCGCACAAATCCAACCCCGGGGAGGAGGCCCGCCTCCGGGACATCGCCCGGGAGGCCGGGGTCGAGCTCCGGGTGGTCATCGACGTCAGCGACGACGAGCTGGTGGCGCTGTACCAGTCGGCCACAGTCACCCTGTACGTCTCCCACGCCGAGCCGTTCGGCCTGGTCAGCATCGAGGCCCAGGCGTGCGGCAGCCCGGTCATCGTCAGCGACGAGGGCGGCCTGCCCGAGTCCATCGTCCCCGGGGTGACCGGCTGGGCCGTGCCCCGGACCGTGGCCGGGGTGGGGGACGTGCTGGCCGAGTTCGCCGATACCGACCTGGCCGACAAGTTCGGGGCGGCGGCGGCCGAGCACGCCGCCACCTGGTCGTGGGCGGACTCGGCCCGGCGCCTGGAGACCATGCTGGCCGAGGTGGCCGAGGTGGCCGAGGAGTCGGGGCGGTCCCGGGCGTGAGCTCGTTCACCCTGTGCTCCAAGAGCCCCTGGCGGCCGGCCATGCGACGCGAGCACGCCCTGGTGTCTGTGGCGCTGGGCCGGGGGGTCGGGGTGTCCTTCGTCGAGCCGCCGACCGACGTCCGCCAGCTGGGCACCACCGGGCCGGTCCCGTTCGTGCGGGCCCTGGGCGGCACCGTCGACGGCGGGGTGGCCCCCGGCCTCCAGGTGGTGGCCCGCTCCGCTCCGGTGCCGGGCCACCGGGGGCGGGCGGCCGAACAGGTCGACAACGCCCTGCTCACGCGGGTGCTGGCCCGCCACACCGACCCCCGGGAGCCGACGGTGTGCACCCTCCCGTGGCAGTGGCCGGCCACCTCGGGACGGGGCCGGCGGGTCTTCGACTGCACCGACGACTGGACCCGCCTCTACCCCGGATCCCGCACCCCCCGGTTCCGCCAGCTGTTCGCCCGGATCGCCGCCGAGGCGGACCAGGTCATCGTGGTCTCCCCCGACCTGGCCCGGCTGTTCGCCGGACGCGAGGTCCAGGTCGTCCCGAACGGCGCCGACGCCGACGCCATCGCCGCCTCAGCCACACCCCGGCCCGGCGGCCACGTGCTGGCCTACGTGGGCACCCTGTCAGAGCGCTTCGATGCCGGCCTGGTGGCCGGGGTGCTCGACGCCCGACCCGAGTGGCGACTCGAGCTCTACGGCCCGTGCGCCTACGCCGGCACCGGCGACCGCCCCGCCCCCGAGCTGGTGGGCCTGCTCGAGGGGTTCGGTGACCGGGTGCGCTGGCACGGGACCGTCCGGCGGGACGCGGTGGCCGGGGCCCTCGACGGCGCCGACGTGGCCATCGTCCCCAACCGCACCGAGCTGTCCGAGGGCCAGTCGTCCATGAAGCTCTACGACACGGCGGCCCGGGGCCGGCCGGTGGTGGTCACCCCCGGGGTGGGCTGCGCCGGCCCCACCGACCCGCCGGGCACCTATGTGGCCGACGGGGTGGAGGCATGGGTGGCGGCCCTCGACGCCGCCGCCGCCGAGGGGGACGGGCCGGCGGCGGCCCGGCTGGACTGGGCGCGGGCCAATACGTGGGACCAGCGGTGGCCCGACTGGGCCGACGGGGTGTTCGGCGACCGCCCGGTCGTGGCGGCGGGGGCCTGATGGGCGCGGGCACGACGACCGGGGCACGACGGGGCGACCGGGCCGGCCGGGGCAACGGGTCCGGCGAGATCGACGAGGTCCTGATGCTGACCAACGCCGTGGCCCCCGACAAGCTCGGAGGCCTGGAGCGCTACGTGCGCGAGCTGTCGGCGTCGCTGGTGGCCAAAGGGATGCCCGTCACCGTGCTGACCAAGCAGGTCAACCCGGGCGACCCCCTCGACGAGGTGGCCGACGACGGCGTGCACATCGTCCGCCACCGCGTCCCGAGCAAGGAGAAGCGCACCTTCGCCGTCCAGTACCCGGTCTACGTGTCGGCGGGGATCCTCCGGCACCTGCGCACCGCCGGCCCCCGCACCCTGGTCCACGGGCACTACGCCATCACGTCGCTCCCCGTGTCCTTCGGCCGGCGGCCCTACGTGTACACCTTCCACGCCCCGGTCAACAAGGAGATGCTGAGCGAGCGGGGCGGCTCCTACGCCCTGCCCGGCGCCACCCAGCGGACCGCCGTCCGCGGCCTGCGCACCGCCGAGCGGCACGTGGTGTCCCGGGCCAGCCGGGCCGTGGTGCTGTCCCGGTTCATGCGGGACGAGCTGGGCGAGCTGTCCGAGGCCAGTGCCACCACCAGCTGCCTGATCGCCGGCGGCATCGACACCCACTGGTTCAGCCCGGGGCCACGGGTCAGGACGGCCTGGGCCGCCGACGCCGACCCCCTCCTGTTCGCCGCCCGGCGCCTCACCGCCCGCACCGGGGTCACCGAGCTGGTGGAGGCCATGCCCGAGGTCGTCGCCCGCCACCCCGGCGCCCGGCTGGCCGTGGCCGGGGACGGCCACCTCCGGGCCGACATCGAGCGTCGCATCGTGGCGCTGGGGGTGGGTGACCACGTCCGGCTGCTGGGCCGGGTCAGCGACGAGGACCTGAGGGAGTGGTACCGGGCCGCCGACCTCACCGTGACCCCCACCCAGGAGCTGGAGGGGTTCGGGCTGTCGACGGCCGAGGCGCTGGCCGTGGGCACGCCGGCCCTGGTCACCCCGGTCGGGGCCAATCCCGAGCTGGTCCAGGACCTCGAGGCGCGGCTGGTGGCCGGGGGGGCCACCCCGGCCCATCTGGCCCGGGCCATCTGCCGGCTGGTGGACGAGGCGGGCCTGCTGGCCCGGCTGCGGGGACCGGCCCGCGACCATGCCCATCCGCGGTGGTCGTGGGGGCAGGTGGCCGACCGCTACCTCGAGCTCTACCGGACGGGCGTGGACCGGTGACGCCGGCACCCCCGACACCGGACACGCCCCGGCGCGTGGTGCTGGTGCGCCCCGGCGAGGGGGGTGTGGCCTACGTGGCGGCCAGCGTGGCCACCGAGCTGCGGGGCCGCGGGGCCGCGGTGACCGAGCTGGTGGGGTCGGAGCGGGACTGGCCGGCCCTGGACGGGGCCCGGACGGTGTGGCGCCACCGCAAGGCCATCCGCGCCGCCGACGTGGTCCACGTGGAGCTGGGACTGACCGCTTTGTCGGCCGTGTGGATCGCGGCGTGGACGGCGCTCCTGCGGGGGGATCTGGTGACCGTCCTCCACGATGGCCCCGACATGGTGAAGTCGCCGGGCAGCGGGGTCATCCGCACCGCCCCGGGCTGGCGGGACGCCGCCGCCCACAAGCTGGCCGCCCCGGTGCTGGACGGGCCCCTGCGCGCCCTGCTGCGGCGCCGCACCCGGCAGTGGGTGGTCCTGAGCGACCGGGCCCGCCGCGACCTCGAGGCCGCCGGCTTCGCCCCGGTGGCAGTGGTGCCCCTCGGAGCCGACGCACCGACGGCGACGGTGGCCCCCTCGCTCGGCACGACGGTGGTGTTCGCCGGCTTCATCGCCCAGTCCAAGGGGCTCGACGGGCTCCTCGACGCCTGGGAGTCGGTGGGCCCGACCACCCCGCTGCACCTCCACATCGTCGGCGGCCACCGCCGGCAGTACGACGAGTACGTGGACGGGCTGGCCCGGCGCATCGACGGCATGGACGGGGTCACCCTGGACGGCTGGGCGTCGGACGAGGCCTTCAACACGGCCATCGCCGGTGCCGCGCTGGTGGTGCTCCCCTACCTCAAGTCCAACCCGGTGAGCGGGGTCCTGATCCGGGCGGCGGTGGAGGGCCGGGCGGTCATCGCCACCACGGTGCCGGCCTTCGCCGACAGGGTGGAGGACGGGGTGACCGCCGTCCTGATCCCTCCGGGCGACACCGGGGCCCTGACCGACGCGCTGGCGTCGCTGGTCGGCGACGGGGCCCGGCGGGACGCCCTGGGGAAAGCGGCGGCCGAGTGGGCCCGCACCCACTGCACCTGGGCGGCCCAGGTCGACGCGCTGACGGCGGCCTACGGGCCCGGTCCGGCCCCGGCGGCCGATCCGGCGACGCAGTGAGCCGCCGCCTGGCCGCCTGCGCTACTTGTTGAGCAGTCGCTTGGCCGCCTGCACTACTTGTTGAGCAGTCGCTTGGCCGCCTGCTTGGCCGACGGGGGGACGACCCCGAGCACCTTGGCCCGGACGTCCTCGGTGCGGGTGGTGATCTTCTCGCCGGGGCGCTCGCGCCACACCGGGGTCCGGCCGGTGCGGTCGCTGTCGGCCGGGAGGGCCGTGTAGTAGTACCAGGCCATCGACCGCCGGCTGCGCCCCTCGGGGCACGACAGCGGGTCGGGGTGGCCGTGGAAGCTATCGTCGGTGGTCTCGAAGATCATCAGGCGGTTGGCCAGCGGGGCGATGGACGTCACGCAGCGGGTGGCCTCCTTGTCCCACAGCTCGAGGGCGCCGCCGTAGGAGTCGTCCCAGTCCTCGTTGAGGTAGAGGATGGCGTTCAGCCGGCGGTGCACCTTCATCCGGGTGTGCATGTCGAAGTCGGCGTGGAGCTTGAGCATCCCGCCGGGCAGGATCTGGTGCAGGCCGCCCCCGCGGTAGTGGGGGTCCGGGATGAGCCCGGGGATGCCGGTCAGCTGCTCGAGGAACTCCACGAAGACCTGCCCGTTCAGCTCCCGGAGGACGGCCACGAGGGGGTCGGGGATCAAGAGCTCGTCCTCGAGGGCCAGCTTGACCTCCTTCTTCGTGTCGTAGGTGTACCACTCCACGGCGTCGGGACCCGGGAAGGCGGCGATCAGCTCGGCCAGGGTCGCCGGCGACAGGAAGTCATCGATGACCACGTGGGGGAAGGGCTCCCCGTGCTTGAACTCCTCGGCCCGGTCGGCGGCCAGGGCCAGCATCTGCGTGCGGTCGAGGGTCAGTCCCACCGGTGGTCATCCCCACCCGGGACAAGGGTCGAGAGGACCTCGTGCTCCAGCAAACGATGCATCGCCCGGCCTCCACCTCTGCCCGTACTCCCTGGCCAAAATGGTAGGGGCGGTCCCCCGGTGCCGCAACTCCGGGAGCCGTCCCGAACCGGGCCGACCCGGTCGGTGGCGGCACCGTCGCCGGTGGTGGCGGCTAGGAGCCCAGACGGCTCATCAGGACCCAGGAGGCCAGCTCGATGCCGAAGCCCTCGACGCCCCCCGGGTTCCAGATGGTGATGTAGGCCTTGTAGTCCGCCTCGCTGGTGGCCAGCTGGCTGGACACGTACCCCAGCAGGTCGGTCCGGCCCCCGTAGAGGGCCAGCACGGCCAGGGCCGGGGTGCTGAAGGGCACGTAGCGGTCGGGCTGGGGATGGCGGGTCCCCCCGCTGGTGTCGAGCTCCCAGGTAGAGGTGTCGACCAGGGGCATCAGCTGGTTGATCTCCAGGTTCATGAGGCGGAGGATGTCCGGCGAGCCGGTGACCAGGTACAGCCGGGTGAGCTGGTCGAGCTGGAGGAGGGTGTAGTTGGCGTCGAACCCGGGGGCCCCGCCGCCCGACTCGGCGAAGTAGCCGGCCCCGTCGGAGCCGTTGGGCTGGGTGGGGGCCCGGGTGATCTGGAGGCCGAAGCCGGCCCAGCGGGGCAGGGTCGGGTGCTCGGCGAAGCTCAGGGCCTGCTGGTAGTAGGTCTCGTACATCGGGTTGCCGGTGGCCCAGAAGGCCTCGGCCATGACCAGGGCGTTGCCGATGCAGATGTTGCCGTTCGTGTAGTACGTCAGGTTGCCGTTGGCCACCAGGTAGTTGGCGCCACCGGCGATGGCCGACGCCCACCGCGCCGCCTCGGCGGCCGGCATCTGGCCCCTCAGGGCCCACAGGGCCATGCCCAGGTTGGACACGAAGAACATGGTGTCGACCGGGGCCGACTGGGGGTCGGCCGTCCCGGCCACGGCGGTGAACGACCCGTTGGGCTGCTGGTGCTCGGCGATGAGGGTGTCGAAGGTCTGCTCGGCGTCGGACCGCAGGGTGGCGTCGCCGTCGTAGGCGGCCACGGCGGCGGCGGCCAGGCCGGGCCCGGAGTTGGAGCGCCACTGGACGGCGTCGCCGCCGATCCACAGGCCGATCTCGTTGCCGGGGGCCTGGTTGGCCACCTGCTGGCCGACCGCCGCGGTCAGCCACGCCGCGGCGTTCTGGGTGGTCTGGTCGGCCAGGGCCGTGTCGACCAGCGCGCCCTCGGCGTGGCCGTAGGGGTAGACGGTGCCGTCCTGGCCGATCAGCGAGTAGCCGAAGCCGCCGTCGGAGGCCTCCATGCCGATGATCCGGTCCTCGACGGTGGCGCTGGCCGCCGAGCCCAGGTAGGAGGCGTCGCCGAAGGTGAACACCCCGCCGTCGGCGGCCACCAGCCAGTAGCCCCGGCCGTCGGCGGTGCCGGCCATGCCCACGATGGGCTGGTTGAGGTGGGCGCCGCCCGCCGACCCGTGGAAGCGGGCGTCGCCGAAGGTGAAGATGCCGCCATCGGAGGCCACCAGCCAGTAGCCGCCCCCGTCGGGGGTGGCGGCCATGGCCACGATGGGCTTGTTGAGGTGGAGCGAGCCGGTCGAGCCGTGGAAGCGGGCGTCGCCGAAGGTGAAGATGCCGCCGTCGGAGGCCACCAGCCAGTAGCCGCCGCCGTCGGCGGTGGGGGCCATGTCCACGATGGGCTTGTTGAGCCGGATGGCGCCGGTGGAGCCGTGGAAGCGGGCGTCGCCGTAGGAGAACACGCCGCCGTCCGAGGCCACCAGCCAGTAGCCGCCGCCGTCGGGGGTGGCGGCCAGGCCGACGATGGGCTTGTTCAGGGGCGCGGCCCCGTGGGACCCGAAGAAGGGGGCGTCGCCGTAGGTGTAGACCCCGCCGGTGGCGGTGGCCAGCCAGAACCCCCGACCGTCCGGGGTGGCGGCGCTGCCGACCAGGGGCCCGTCGAGGTGGGCGGTGACGGCGTGGTAGGCCGAGGCGTCGGGCGTGGCGGAGTGGGGCACGGCGACCGGGCCGGCCGAGGAGGCCGACCACGAGGTCGGCATCTCGACGGCGGCCACCACCACCAGGACGGCCAGCGTCCAGACGCTGAGGCGCGACCGCAGGGTGGAGGTCCGGGCGGGGGGAGGACGCCTCACCATGGAGTCATCGGCCCTGGGCCGGGCCATCTTGAGATCGGCCCGCCGTCGGGCCGTCGTGAGCCCGGCCGGCCCCCGGTGCCGGCACCGGGCGCTCCGTGGGTGGGACCGGTCCTCCTGCCAGCAGACCGGCCAGGACGTCGGCCTGGGCGTCGAGGTCGGCGTACCCCTCGACGAAGGCCCGACCGGCCGCACCCATCTGCCGGCGGAGGGAGGGGTCGGCCAGCAGCGTGCGGAGCGCCTCCTCCCACTCCCCCGGTGACCGGGCCAGCAGGCCGGCCTCCGACTCGTCGATCAGGGATCGGTTCACCCCCACCGGACTGGCCACGACGGGGATGCCCGACGCCATGTACTGGAGGAGCTTGAACCCGGCCTTGGCCTGGGCGTAGGTGGTGTCGGGCAGAGGCATGATGCCCACGGCCCACGGCGAGAACAGGGTGGGCTCGTCCTCGAGGCGCCAGGGCACGAACTCCGAGGGGCCGGACCAGGGGGCCGAGGAGACCACCCGCAGGCGCCCGACGCCCTCGTCGGCCAGCCGCCTGAACACGGGGGCCAGGGGATCGAGGTACCGCAGCCCCCCGTTGGTGCCGGCCCACCCGACCAGGCCCGGGGTCCCCCCGTCCTCCGCACCGACATAGGCGCTGACGTCGGGCACAGTGGGCAGCACGGTCACGGTCCGGCCCGGGGCACCCACCCGCCGGGCCAGCACGTCGGTGCTCACCACCACGGCGTCGGCCCGCTCCAGGATGCGGAGGGCCTGGCCCGGTCCGTACAGCCAGCGGGCCGCCGGGCCCTTGCCCTCCATGGCCGGGGTCTCGGCGGTCACGTCGTCGTCGAGGTCGAAGACCACCCGGCCACCGAACCGCTCGAGGGGCCGGGCGATGGTGCCCGGACCGAGGGCGTACACGCCCCGTTGGACCAGCAGCGCGTCATAGTCGTCCAGGACACGGTCGAGCTGGCGGTAGCGCCGGGCGTAGCGCACGGCGTGGTCGGCGAAGTAGCGGACCTGGCCCAGGCGACCGGGCCGGCGGAGGGGACGGTCGTCGGCTACCAGCACATCGACCTGTCCCAACCGTTCGGACAGCCGTTCGGCGTGCTGCAGCGCCCGGAACCGCGTGGAGGCGCTCCACTCCCCGTGCTGCGTGAGCACTGCCACTCGTCGACCCATCAGCCACCCGGGGTTGGGGGGCGGCGCTCCCTCCGCCGGGCGGCGCCACCGGTTCCTGTCCGGTCTCAGTATGACACCGGAGGTGCGGGGACCCAGGCCGGCACCGGAGGTGCGGGGACCGGTCGGCCCGGGCTCAGCCCGGTGTGGCCAGCGAGGCCAACTCGGCCAGGGTGCCGGCGTAGGCCGGGTTCTCGATGTCGTTCCGGTAGATCAGGAGGTAGGCGGCGTGCTCGGCCAGCCCGTTGTAGGCGTCAGCGGCCAGGGTGTCGCCGGACACCGAGGTCTTCTGGGCCTGCTCCAGCGCCAGTCCGCCGGCACCGGCCCAAGCCGTCGGGTCGGGCAGGGTCGAGTGGGCGCTCAGGGCGTCGTTCTGCAGGCCCCAGGCCGGCACGGCCCCGGCGTACCACGAGGCCAGTGCCTGGTAGTCGGGCCAGTTGCCGCCCGGGCCGAGGAAGCTGCTGGTCAAAAGGGCGTAGACCGGGGTGCGGGTGAAGTCCCGCCGGTAGGCCGTCGAGATGGCCTCCACCGTGGCCAACCAGGTCGACGCCGAGTAGCCGACGCTGTCCCAGGTGGCCAGGCCGTTGGCCGAGAGGTTGGTCTGCGGCATGGTCTCGCCCCCCATGCCCACGCCGGCCTCGACCATGGCCACGCTGGGGTTCCCGTCGAACTCGGCGGCGTAGGCGGCGATGAACGTGGACAGGTCGGCCAGGTAGGCACCGTCCCAGTAGACCGGGACCGTCTCCCCGTTGTCGTTGACCGCCCGCGCCCCGTCGGCGTAGACCCACGACGGGGTGCCCGACCCGGAGTAGGGGGGGTCCCACCCGGGCTGGCCGGCGGTGGCCACGCGGAGGATGACCTTCTTCCCGTGGGCCACCCAGGGGGCCATGGCGTCGGTGAGCACGCTCCAGTCGTAGTCGCCCTTGGTCGGTTCGATCTGGGACCAGTAGTAGTCGAGGACCACCCCGGCGATGTCGGGGTCGGCGGCGTCGGCGGCGGAGTTGGCCCCG
>Ga0302202_10005829_pt1 | contig 12461 bp, 10 predicted proteins | sample II_Bog_N3_3_FD_194579 | JGI IMG/M metagenome (GOLD analysis project Ga0302202, IMG submission 194579) | Peat permafrost microbial communities from Stordalen Mire near Abisko, Sweden - II_Bog_N3_3 | ecosystem: Environmental > Terrestrial > Soil > Wetlands > Peat | place: Sweden: Abisko...
TCCCAACCAACCATCACGATGAGGACCACGATCATCGCGGCGGCGAACATCGCCACCCACTTGAACGCGATGTCCGGTCCCCGCGAGCCGGGCGCGGGCATGACGTAGGAGGGGGTCGGTGCGGTGCTCATCTAGACAGCAAGCGGGCGTGAACTAAAATCCACGCCCGCTCCGTTTCTTGGCGACGTCAGTACTTGATGCTCTGCACCTTTTCAAGGGCGCGCTTGATGAGCGCGTCAGGAAGCGGTGCGTAGTCGAGGGCGGGAGCCAGCTTCTCGCCGTCGGAGTAGGCCCACTTGAGGAACTGCACGAGCTTCTCGCCCTTGGCGTGGTCCTTCTGCTCCGCGTAGACGAGCAGCCAGGTGGTCCCCGCTATCGGATAAGCCGTTGCCCCGGGCGGATTCACCATCGAGAAGCGGAAATCGGCCGGAATGTCCGCCGCGGCGAGCGCCTCGGTGACGGACTCGATGGACGGCGTCACGTAGTTGCCCGAGGAATTCTTCACGTCGGCGTAGGGGAGCTTGTTCTGCTTGGCGTACACGAGCTCGACATAGCCGATTGAGCCGGGAACTTGCTTCACCTGCCCGGACACGCCCTCGTTGCCCTTCCCGCCTATGCCGGTGGGCCAGCTGACACTGGTTCCCTTGCCGACCTTGGCCTTCCAGTCCGCGCTCACGTTGCTCAGGTAGTCCGTAAAGATGTAGGTCGTGCCGCTCCCGTCCGAGCGGTGGACGACGACGATGTCCGCATCCGGGAGCTTGAGGTCCGGATTCTGGCCCGCGATGGCCGGATCGTTCCACTTGACGATCTTGCCGAGGAATATCCCGGCGATGGTCGCGCCGTCGATCTTTAGCTTCGCGTCGCCAGGGATGTTGTACGTTATGACGTCCGCGCCCGCGACCGTCGGGAAGTGCCACAGGGTCCGCGGCGCCTTGGCCAGGTTGTCGTCCGACATTGGGCCGTCAGAGGCCCCGAAATCCACCGTCTCCGACAGGATCTGCTTCTGCCCGCCTCCCGAGCCTATCGACTGGTAGTTGAAGCGCACCGACGGGTCCACCTTCGCGTATTCGTTGAACCATTTCGAATAGATCGGGAAGGGGAACGTGGCACCGGCTCCGTTGATGAGCATCTGGGCTGGGGCGCAGGTCGCGCTAAGAGCCGAGAGGGCCCCCAGGAGCGCGATCCATTTGGATTTGATGGGTAGCATGGTTGTTGAATCTGTGACGTTTGAATTATTGCAGGTTGAACCGCCTTCTAGATTACATCCGTTTTGTTACGAACGCGTGACGCTCGCGTGACACTCCCGTTAAAGGGCCGAAAAGACCCGGTTTTCATGGAAAGATCGCGCTTGCGCGTTTCGCGCTCCAATAAGAAACCTTGCCAATGGACAGCGTGACGGAGCTAACCGAGGAAGTCGCGGAGATGGGCTCCCACATGTTCAAGGTGCGCCTCCCGTTCGTCGGCGAGCTTCGCAGGTACTCGTGGGCCAAGTTCCGGGCCGACCTGGTCGCCGGGGCGACGGTAACGCTCGTTTCCATCCCGCAGGCGATCGGGTTCTCGCTGATCATGAACCTGCCGCCGACACCGGTCATCGTTTCCGTAATCATCGGCGGGTTTGTGGGTTCCCTCTTCTTCTCGTCCCGCCAGCCTGATCGTGGCGGCGACCATCGCCGCAAATTCGTCGATCGGCCTCAAGCCGCTCCAGCTCGCCGTCTACCTCGCCTTCCTGATCGGCGTCATCCAGCTCCTTGCAGGGCTCCTCAACTTCGGCGAGATCACGAAGTTCATCTCGCGGTCCGTCGTCGTCGGCTACAGCACGGGAATCGGCATCCTGCTGATGGCGAGCCAGCTCCACAACCTGCTCGGGTACGAGGTGGAGCAGGGCCAGAACTTCTCGACCAACGTCCTTCAGGCCCTCTTCGACCTGGGGACCGCACGGGTGTATCCCTGGGCGATCGGCATAGGCCTCCTCACCTTTGCGATCTTTTGGACGGTTCGGCGCCTGCGGCCCCGCTGGCCCGAGGCGCTCATCGGCCTGGCGGTCCTCGGGATCGCCGCGAAGATCTTCACCCTCTACCACCCCACGCACATTCCGTTCCGGATGGTCCGCGATGAGGGCGCGCTGACCGCGATTGTCCCGGCCTTCGCGGGCTATCCGTTCGGCCCCAAACGTATCCACCTGCTGCCCGAGCTGGCGGTGACCGCCATCGCCATCTCGATTCTCGGGATGCTCGAGGCCGCCTCGATCACGAAGGGCCTCGCCGCGAAGAGCGGCCAGAAGATAGAGCCGAACCAGGAGCTCATCGGCATGGGCGCGGCCAACATCGCCTGCGCGTTCTTCGGCGCGGTGCCCGGCTCGTCGTCCTTCGCCCGCTCGGCCGTCAACTACCAGAGCGGGGCCGCCACCCAGGTCTCGTCGATGCTGAGCAGCGCCGTCGTCCTTGTGGTCCTCACCTTTGTGACGCCGGTCTTCAATTTCATCCCGGTCGCGGCCTTGGCCGCCCACTTGATCCGCGTGGGAATAAAGATGATCAACTGGCACCAGATCCGCATCTCGTGCCGCTCCACGCCCTCGGACCTGGTCGTGTTTGTCGTGACCCTCGGCTCCTGCCTTTTTCTCAAGCTGGACACGGCCATCTACGTCGGCATTGGGGTCTCGCTCGCCCTGTTCCTGCGGAAGACGAGCACGCCCACCCTGGTCGAGTACGCGATCAACGAGTCCGGCAACCTCGCCGAGCTGCGCGACCCGAACCAGCGGCCCCATCCGCAGATCTCGATCATCCATGTCGAGGGGGAGCTCTTCTTCGGCGCAGCGGACCTGTTCCAGGAACAGGTCCGCAGCCTCGCGGAGAACCAGAATATCCGGGTATTCATCCTGCGGATGAAGAACGCGCGCCATCTCGACGCCTCGACGGTGATGGCGATGGAGAACCTGCACGACTACCTGACCCAGACCGGCCGCCACCTGCTCATCAGCGGGAGCAGCCCCGAGGTCACCCGCGTGCTCGAGAACAGCGGGCTCCTCAGGCAGATCGGCAGGGAGAACATCTTCCCCGCTGAGGCCAACGCCACGATGGCCACCCGAAACGCCCTGAAGCGGGCAAAGGAGCTGCTCCCGGGGGAGGCCGCCGACCTGCGCGTCTTCTACGACAAGAAGCCGGTCTAGAAGGTCCGCAGGCGGACCCGCAGCACGACCGGGGCCGCGCGCAGGTTCAGGCCCCAGTCCGTCTGGTCGCCGTTCCAGATGCGGATGAGCTTGTAGCCGCCGTCCTCGAAGGCGACCTCCTCGACATGGAGAAACTCCCGCTTGGCCTTCGACGCCGGGTCGGCCGGCTTGAAGTCGACCCTGCAGGAGTGACCGGCGACCAGGAATTCGTCGGGGCCGAGGCTCGCGACAAGCGCCACCCCGGTGGGCTCCGGGTTCCCCTTGGGTTCATTCGCGGCTCCGAAACGGGGGGCCCCGTAGGTCACCACCGCCGTCCAGCTCCTGAAGTCCATGGACTGGGTATGGGCGTCCGCCTCCTCCGCCACGGCGTGGAGCCGCCCCTCGAATTCAAGCCGCGCGACCTCCCTCATGATCGGCCCCACGATGCCGTAGTTGAGGGCGAGCGGCGCTAGCCGGTCCTCCTCCCGGCTGCCGGCGGCGGGAACCGGATAGGCTCCGCCCACCAGGTCGATTCCAAAGGGCGCCCATCCGACCGCCCCCTTGTCGAGGGCGGCGAAAAGCATGTGCGCGTACCAGGGCGAGAACCCGGTTTCGGGCACGAAGAGCGGATTGTCCGGCCTCGCGTAAAGCTCAAGGACCCTGCGGTAGCGCGCGCTGTCGTCCTGGTAGATGTCCGGGGAGAGCACGTCGAGCGCGGGCGCGGCGGCCTTCCAGATCGCCAGGACGTTGTCCGTCGGCCCTCCGCTCTCGTACGTGCCGGCCGGGCCGGGCGATATCGGGTCCCTCAGGGCCGCGTTGGCGTACATCGGCAGCGGGTAGGCCTCCTTGCCCGCTGCGGCGACCTGGCCCACGTAGCGCGCGACGAACCACGCGTGGAAGAACTCATCGGCGTCTTTTCCAAAGACGGCGGTCCAGTTGCCCCCGGACTTCGCCGAGAGGCCGAGGGCTCCTAGGAGCTCGGCGGGGACGGGCTCTTCGAAGATCGCCTGGGCGGTCGGGGAATAGTCGCGGATCGTGTCCCAGGCCCCCGACTCGTTCTCGACCTGGACCATGATGACCGTGTGGACCGGGTCCGCGGCCTTGAGGTGCGCCATCAGCGCCCGGAAGGCGCTCTTGTCGAGCTCGAGCGACGCGGGGAAATGGGGTGACGGCGAATCGACGCTCTGGCCGCTCTTGCCGATGATCTTCGGGTAGAGCTCCTGCTTGGCCTTCATCCAGAGCGGGATGTAGTGGGAGCTGCCGTTCTTCCACGTCCCGAACCACAGGAGCACGAGGCGCACGTGGTGCTCCCGGGCCTGCCCAATCATCAGGTCGACGATGGAGGGGTCGTACCTGCCGGGCGCGGGCTCGAACTGCTCCCAGTAGACCGGGACCTCGAGCGTGTTGGCGTGCATCCGCTCGACCGCCGACCACACGCCCGGCAGCTCGGAGGGCCACGCGCTCGAATTGCCACTCTGGCCCCCGAGCATGAGGAAGGGAGCGCCGTCCACGATGAAGGCGTGGCGGCCGTCCTTATGCACGAAGTGCGGCAGGTCGCCCTCCGATGCACGGGTGGCGGCTGGCGGGGCCAGCAGCGCGGATGCGAGTACGAGCGCGAGGCAGGGGCGGAGGCGTGTCCTCATGGCGGGGGTTTCGTGGTCCTGAACCAAGCTCATCCAACCACAGAAGACGCTACTTGTCACGGAAGCACAGGCGCACGGCGCGGGAGGCGTTCAGGCCGCACCCACCCTTCCCTGTCTGTGCGCCTCGCGTCAGCTCCCGACTTGCGCCGGCACCTGGGCGCGGGACCCTTCGTCAAGGCGGCCGAGAACCCGCAACAGCCCGTCAAGGATGGTCAGCGGATGCGGGGGCCATCCCGGTATGTAGAGGTCGACGGGCAGGACCGACTCGACGCCATTCATCACCTCGGGATTTCCGATGAACGGCCCACCCGAAATCGCGCACGTGCCGACCGCGATGACAATCTTCGGCTCCGGCATGGCGTTCCATGTCTTGCGGAGCGCCAGCTCCATGCTCCTCGGCACGGGGCCGGTGACGACCAGGCCGTCGGCGTGCCGCGGCGATGCCACAAACTGGATGCCGAAGCGCCCGAGGTCCCAACCGATGGTCCCGAGCACGTTGAGATCCGCCTCCGCCGCGCCGTCGCCCCCGGCGCTCACCTGCCGGAGCCGAAGCGAGCGGCCGAAGAGCTTGCGGAGCTTCTCGTCAAGCGCCGCGGCGAGCCGCACCTCCTCGTGGCCCGGCTGGCCGAGCACGAGGTCCTCCCGCCGCCGCACGGCCATCCGGTGGTCGCCGGTTTGGGTGATCGCCCCGTGCGGGCAGGCCTCGACGCACGCCGTGCAAAAGAGGCACCGGCCGAGGTCGAGCGAGACGCCGCCCCCCGGGGGCCGCGTCACGGCCTCGGTCGGGCACACCGGCAGGCATTCGGCGCACCCGTCGGGGCATTTCGCGGCGTCGACGCGCAGCGCCCCGCCGTGCCGGTCGGGCAGCGCCGGCGCCGGCCCCTTCGGATAGGCCATCGTCTCGCAGCCTCGCTTCAGGCGGTGGGTGAAGGTGTCGACGGCGAACATGGTGGCCGGGATCTGCGGCCTAGAGATCGAAGCCGCAATAGGAGAGGTTGAAGCTCTTGTTGCAGATGGGAAAGTTTGAGATGGCCTCCCCGCGAAGCGCCATCGCGAGGCCGATCCAGTTGTGAAACGAGGGGTCGACGATCTTGTAGCTTCGAAAGCGTCCACCGGCATCCGTCAGGGCCACGTGGCACACCTCGCCGCGCCATCCCTCGACCAGGGCGACCGCGAGCGTGTCGCCCGCCGCGGGCGCCAGCTCGGCCCGCATCTCCCCGTCGACCGCCGCTGCGAGCTGCTCGCGCAGGAACCGGCCCGAGCGCTGCACCTCGAGCCAGCGCACCCGCGCGCGCGCAAGCACGTCGCCGCCCGGCCAGACCGCCACCGGCGCCTGCGCGAGGCGGTGCCAGCCGGCCGGATGGTCGAAGCGCGCATCGCGCACGATCCCGCACGCCCGCGCCGCGGGCCCCACCATCCCGAGGTCCGTCGCCTGCTTCGCGTGAAGCGTGCCCGCGTCCTCAAAGCGCGACCGGACGGAGGCGGCGTCCCAGAGCCACCCGATCGCCAGCTCCGCCTCGGACAGCGCGCCGGCGAGCTGGCCGGTCAGTTGTTCGAGGCGCCCGGGCTCCAGGTCGAAGCGGCAGCCGCCCGGCCTCACCAGGCCCCGCCCGAAGCGGTTGCCGCAGATCAGGGCCGTCAAGTTAAGGAAATCGCCGCGGATCCTCCCGCACGCCGACGCCGTCGGCAGGAACGCGACGTCGTTCGCCAGCGCCCCGAGATCCCCCGTGTGGTTGGCAAGGCGCTCGAGCTCGAGCGCGACGGCCCTCAGCCACTGGGAGCGCAGCGGCGCCTCGGCCCCGGCGAGGGCCTCCGCCACCCAGGCGTACGCAGTCGCGTGGCCGATCGTGGTGTCGCCGGCGACGGCCTCGATCTGGCTCATCGTCGCGCGGCGCGGGCCCCCCACGAGGGCGTTCTCAACGCCGCGGTGCTGGTAGCCGAGCGCGATCTCAAGGTGAATGACCTCCTCGCCCGCGCACTGAAACCGGAAATGCCCGGGCTCGATGATGCCGGCGTGGACCGGCCCGACGGCGACCTCGTGGATCTCGCCGCCGCCCACCCGGAAGAACTCCCCCATGGCGGGAGCGCCGCCGGCGCCCCTGCGGACGGGCTTGAGCCACGGGTGCCCCTCGGGCCTCAGGCCGTGGCTCTCCCAGACCTCGCGCTCGAACATGTGCGCCTGCGGGTGGGAGGGCGTGAGGGACGGATAGGCGCCGGCGAACGGCGCGCTTCGCCCGACGGCCAGCGTGTTGTCTGCGTCGAACGCGATAAGGGCCACCAGGCGGGTCGCGCCCACCTCGGGCACCCCGAACCACGCGCAAAGCCGGGCCCCGCGTTCGAGCTCAGCCCCGGTCCTCTGGACAAGCTCCGGCGCGGGCCACTCGGGCACACCCGCCCAGGGGATGCTTGTGCCGTTGGCGAGGAGGGCGAACGAGGGCGTGCTCATGGCGCGGGGAAGAGCTGATGGACGGCGTCCGTCCAGGCGGCCTGCAGAGCGTGCGGCGTCGCGAGGCCGAGCCAGAGTGAGATCCCCATGAGGACCAGCGGCGGGATAATGACGCCCGCCTTCTCCCGGATCCGCTTGCCCTCGGCCCCCTCGCCCGGGCGCGGCTTGCCGTCGACCACGGCGAAGACGAGCCGCGTCAGGCCGAAGAACGCGAACAAGAGGCAGCCAAGGAACATGGCCGCCGCGCCGACGTGGCCCGTCGCGACCGCGGCGCGCACAACGAGCAGCTCGCTGAAGAACGGGCCGAACGGCGGGCACGCGGTCACCGCGAACATCCCCGCGACAAAGATGGCGGCCGACTGGGGCGTGACGGAGGACATGCCCCGCACCTCGTCGACGGTGCGCGCGCCGGCGGCCCGCCGGATATTGCCCGCGCTCAGGAAGAGCGCGCCCTTCGTGAGGCTGTTGCTCCACACGTGGAAGAAGGCCGCCCACATGCCCGCGGGGCCGAGGGCGGCGCCAATGACCAGGATCCCCATGTGCTCGACGCTCGAGTACGCCAGCATCCGCTTGAAGTCGCGCGTGCCCAGGAGGAAGAGGACGGCGACCAGCATCGAGAACAGCCCGATCGCCAGCAGCGTCAGGTCGGCAGCCGCGCCCGCCCCCGCCGCGTTGATGACCGAGCGCACCCTCAGCACCGCCGTGAACGCCACCGTGGTGACGCCGCCCGCGAGCATGGCGCCCACGATGCTCGGCGCCTCGCCGTAGGCGTCGGGCTTCCACGTGTGCATGGGCGCCAGGCCCATCTTCGTGCCGTAGCCCACGAGAAGGAAGACCCACGCGATCAGCACCCACGGGCGCGACAGGAGGTGGCCCTGCGCCATGAGCGCGACGAAGGTCAGGTCGCCACTGCCCCCGCCGCGCACCGAGGCGTACCCGAGGCAGAAGGACCCCAGGAGCGAGAGCGCGATGCCCGTGCCCCCGACGAGCAGGTATTTCCAGGTCGCCTCGAACGCCCGCGAGGTGCCGTTGAAGTGGAGCAGTGGCACCGCCGTGAGCGTCACCGCCTCGGTGGTGATCCAGAGCATGCCCAGGTGCCTCGCCTGGTGCCCGGCGCTCAGGAGCCCCAGGATCGCGAGCAGCGAAGCCACAAACACGCGGTTGGGCCGCTCCGTCCGGATCCTGAGGTAGGAGACGCCGTAGGCGGCGCAGGCGAGAAAGAGAATCGAGACCGCGGGGAGCACCGCGCGAGCGATGGGGTCGAACCCGAACCACGCGCCGGGGTCGACCTGGGGCGGGCTGAACAGCAGCCAGAGGGCGAGCGCGGTGTGCACGACGCCGACGGCGGGCATGAGCCAGGGGCGCGTACGCTCGCTCGGCCAAAGGACCGCGAGGGCCGCGCCGGCAAGCGGGACGATGATGAGCAGGAGTTCCCTCATTCGCGGAGCACGGTGAGCTTGCGGGTGTCGAGCGAGTCGAACGCCCTCTGGATCCGGTCGACGATGATGCCGATGACAAAGACGCCCACGGTGAGGTCCAGCAGTATCCCCGACTCCACCAGGAGGGGCGTCGAGCGGATCAGCAGCAGGCCGAACAGGTAGATCCCGTTCTCTAGGATCAGGTAGCCGCAGACCTGAGAGATCGCCTTCGCGCGGCCGATCAGAAGGATGAAGCCCGTGAAGATGGACGCCAGCGCGCCGGGCACCAGGAGCGTCCCGGCGTGCTCGGGGAGCAGCGGCAGCATCCGAGCCCCGGCGACCGCCGCGATCGTCCCGCCCGCCCCGAGCAGCAGCGACGGCACGAATCCGATGAACGGATCGATCTCACGCTCGATCTTTGCGGCGCGCATCGCGCGGTTCAGGAGCCCGGGGATGAGGAATCCCTTGACCATCACCGTGATCACCGCGACCAGAGCGACCAGCCAGCCAAAGTCGTGCTCCAGAAGCAGCGGCAAGACACCGAGCACGATCCCCTGCACGGCAACCGCGCGTATCACCTGCGGCACTCGGCTGCCGCCGAGCGCCAGCAGGTTCAGGCCCATCGCCATGCCGATCAGGAGGTTGAGCGTCGAGTTCAACCCACGCCCCCCTTCCTCGCGAGCAGCAGTGCGAAAAGGCACAGCAGGAACGCGGCCGTGAGGAGCAGCGGCACGCGCCGGAAGGCGAAGCGCGCCGTCAGCGACTCAACGAGCCCGATGGCAACCGTCACGCCGAGCACGGTGCCCACGAGCGCTCCGGCCGCGGCGAGCGGCGACAGCCGCCCCAGGGGCAGCACCACTTGGCTCAGCAGCACGGCAAAGAGTAGGAGCTTGAGCGACGCCCCGTGCAGGATCACCGCCAGGGGCGGGCCGCTGTGGTCGAGGATCATGGCCTCGTGGATCATCGTGAGCTCCAGGTGCGTGTTCGGGTCGTCGAACGGCACCCGGCAGTTTTCCGCGAGGAGCACGGCGAACAGGCCCGCCGCCAGGAGCACAGCCCCCGAGCCGACCGACAGCGCCAGCATGTCGGTCAGCGTCACGTTGCCGGTCTGGACGCTGAGCGACAGCACCGCCGTGATCAGGGCCACCTCGGACAGCACCGCGTAGCTCACCTCGCGGGCTGCGCCCATGCCTTCGAAGGCCGAGCCGGTCTCAAGCGCGGCCCACGCGGTGCAGAACCTCGCCAGGGCGAGCAAGTAGACGAGCAGCAGCACGTCGCCCCGGAAGCTGAGCGCCCCCCCCGCTCCCCCTAGGGGCATGATGAGCGCGGCACCCACCAGGGCCACCCACGCCACGGCTGGGCCCACAATGAACCCGGGCGACGCGAGCGTACTCATGACGACGCCCTTGCCCCAGAGCCGCGCCAGGTCGTAGTAGAGCTGCAGCACCGGCGGCCCGCGGCGCCCCGCGATCCATGCCTTCACCTTGTTGATGATGCCCGGAAGCAGCGGGGCCGCGAGGAGCCACGCTGCCAAACGAAGAAGGGTCTCGAGGATGAACGTCATTGCCCGGCTCCTATCCACGTCAAGAGCGCCACAACTGTGAGGCCGCACAGCAAATACACGATGTAGAATTGGAGTCTGCCGTGCTGCAGCCTGCGGGTCGCGCTCGACACACGCATCACCGCGCCGCCCGCGGGCGCCATCACCCGCTCAAGCACCGTGTCCGGCACCCGCTCCAGCCAGCTCGCGCGGACGGGGAACGGCCCGTGCGGACGGTGCCGGGTGCGCTCTGGCGCCAGGATCCCGGCGAACCATCCCATCGCGATCCCGCTGAAGGAGCCGCCCGAGTACTGCATGCGGGCCGTGGGCGTCGCATAGCCGCAGTCCCAGGTCGGCGCCCGCCGGACGCCGTTTACGCGGACCTTCCTCCAGAGGAACGCCGCCGCGGCGAAGCCGGCGACGGCCATCGCAACGTGGGCCGCGCCGAGCGCGGCGAGCGGCGCCGGCGCCCCCGAGTCGACCCACTGCGGGTGCCACGAGCCCGCGGCCCGCTCGAGCGGCCTCCAGAAGAGGACCGGGGCCAGCCCGATCGCCGCGCATGCGCCCGCAAGGGCCAGCATCGGCGCAGCCATCAGCGGCCCGCACTCGCGGGCGTCCTGCGCCGCCCTCGTGCGCGGCGCCCCGAGAAAGACCGTCGCGCCCGCCTTCACGAACGTCGCCAGCGCCAAGGCGCCCGCCATGCCGAGGACGATCACCGCCGGTATCACGGCCCACACCGCGGAGCCGCGGCTCGCCGCCGCGTTCAGTAGGCCGAGGTACACGAGCCACTCGCCGACGAACCCGTTGAGCGGGGGAAGCCCCGAGATCGCCAGGGCGCCGAAGGCAAACAACCCCGCCGTCCACGGCATCGCGCGCCAAAGCCCCCCCATCTGTGTCATCTCCCGCTTGCCGGTGGCGTGAAGCACCGAGCCCGCGCCAAAGAAAAGCAGCGCCTTCGAGAGACCGTGGTTCCAGACGTGAAGCAGGGCCCCGGCCAGCGCCAGCTCGGCCCAGGGCTCGTCGCCGTGCGTCACGCCGAGGAGCGCCCCGCCGAGGCCTATCAGGATGACGCCCACGTTCTCGACCGAGCAGTAGGCGAGGAGCCGCTTGAGGTCGGTCTGCACGAACGCCAGGGCTATCCCTAGCAGCGCCCCGGCCGCCCCGATGCCGATGACGGCCCAACCGGCACCCGCGGGAACCGGCAGCCAGCCGCTGAACCGCAGGATACCGTAGAGCCCCATGTTGATCGCGACGCCCGACATCAGCGCGGAGACATGGCTCGGCGCGTTCGCATGGGCCGAGGGAAGCCATGCGTGGAGCGGGAACATGCCGCCCTTCACGCCGAACCCGAAGAGCGCAAGCCAGAACAGCGGCGCCAGGTCGGCGCGCTCGCGCAGGGGACCGAGGTCCCAGCTACCCGTCCGCACCGAGAGCGCCGCAAAGAACGCGAACAGGCAAAGGGTCCCGGCGTGCGACGCCGCCAGATACAGCCAGCCCGCAGCCCGCACCGCCCGGTGCTCCCGCTCGAGCGTGATCAGGAAGTACGCGCTCACCGTGAACAGCTCCCAGCCGATGAGGAAGTGCAGGCCGTTCGACGCCAGCAGCACGAACCCCATCGCGGCAAGGAGCAGGCTCATCCACATCCGGTTGGCCGGTGCAGAGCCGGGATGGCCCGCGTCGGCCCAGTACCCGCGCGAGAAGACCGCGGCCGCCCCTCCGACGACGCACAGGAGCGCAAGAAAGAGCGCGCTGAGCCCGTCCAGGCGGACGTGGACCGGCTCGCCCCCGGGGGCAAGCGAGCTGCGCCACTCCCAGTCCGCGGCGCCGACGCCCACGAGAAGCGCGGCCGCAAACGCCGCCGCCATGGCGCCCAGGGTCAGCGCGAGCCATAGCCGCGGGTTTCGGCGGCCGAACGCAGCGCCCGAGACGAGGCAAAGCGCGGCCAGCAGCAGAGGCGGCCCCGCCGTCACGATGCGGCTTCCCCGCCGGCCGCGCCCGGCGCGGCCCTGTCAGCCGCGGCGGCGGCCGCGAATACCTCCTCGTCGGCACCGCCGCGGATCACCACCTCGCGCAGGGGCCCGCGCACGAGGCTGCGGCTGAGCCTCCCCAGGATGTCGAGATGGGCGCGGGGGGTCGGCGCAATGAAGAAGAAAAGGCGCGTGACGGGCACCGCGTCGGCCTGCGGCTCGGTCAGTTCAAGCGCATCCCGCAGGAGGATGAGCGCCACCGTGCCCGAGTCCCGGCCGAGAGCGATGCGGGCGCTCGGGTG
>Ga0302202_10005836_pt1 | contig 12450 bp, 12 predicted proteins | sample II_Bog_N3_3_FD_194579 | JGI IMG/M metagenome (GOLD analysis project Ga0302202, IMG submission 194579) | Peat permafrost microbial communities from Stordalen Mire near Abisko, Sweden - II_Bog_N3_3 | ecosystem: Environmental > Terrestrial > Soil > Wetlands > Peat | place: Sweden: Abisko...
AAAACTCCCTCGTAACCGGTAGGTCCACGAGGGAGTTAAATTGGGTGCAGGGGCTGGATTTGAACCAGCGACCTTCAGGTTATGAGCCCGATGTAAAAGCGCTCAAATACAACAGGTTAAAGCGTGTTTTAGCGAACTACGTGGGAAACTACGGGATCGGGCTATTTTCTGGGCCGCGATAGGTCCGAATCACGTTTTTCAAGGCTGGGTCTCCCATACTTGAAATGTGCCACTTGAGCTCCAACTAAAACGGTCACGGTATTGGTACGGTCGTCTCGAGGTAAACGGAAAGCCCCGTTTCTTCCCTCTAAGGGTTCCCGTTGAGGGCCGTCCCCCGAGGAGTCTCCGCGAGGAGACCGAGTACACAGCCGCTTATCTAGGTACCCCATCAAGCAGCGGTGCACAGGAAGATCTGGCCCTTCGGGCGGTCAAAGCGGCGGTCGCTAAGACCGTGGCCGAAATCAACACCCCAACCCAACCCACCGCCTCGGCAGATCACGGACTTTGGAGGGATCGTCTTGCAAGCGAGGTCGCAAATGCGTTCCCCCTTCCAAGTCATCCGTCTGCTCTTTCCAAGGAACTACTGGATGCATTGGAATGGCGGCGTTTCGAGGAATTGGTGACCTGGTACTTTCAAAGGACTGGGTTTGAAGCTGAGCGTTCGCGGGTTGGTGCAGATGGAGGAGTCGACATACTGCTTTCCAAGGCAGGCGACGTTCAACCACACGCCTATGTTCAGTGCAAGGCGTGGCACCGATACAAGGTGGGCATAAAACCGATCCGCGAGCTGTTCGGTGTGATGGCCAGCGACGAGATTCCACGAGGCTTCTTTGTCACCACTGGGGAGTTTACCGAAGAGGCTGCCCGGTTTGCGCAGGGCAAGAAAATGACCCTTGTCGACGGGAGCAGTCTTCTGGCCGACATCAATGCTCTTCCCGAATCGGACCGCTCCGCGATCCTGCAACAGGTCACTGCTGGCGACTACACCACTCCTACATGCCCTCAGTGCGATGTGAAAATGGTGCGACGAACCGGAAAGGGCGGGGAATTTTGGGGCTGCCCCAACTACTCCAGGCGGCCCAGTTGCCGGCAGACATTCAAGATGCGGGAGGGATGAACGCCTACATGGGATTCAGCGGGACATAACCCTCCCCCCTTAGTGGGGGAGGGTTATGTCCGCTCATGACCACGGCGCTTGCCACGCTCCCGTCATCCGGATTGCTGGATGGAATGAAGTCCAGTCGGAGCAGCGAGTCCCATCATTTTGTGCCCCAATTCTACCTGAGGCACTGGTGCGAAGAGGATGGGCGACTGTGGGTGTGGCCTACGGATGGACGGAAGCCCTTTAAGGCCCGACCCAAATCCTTTGCGGCCGAGAACGGCCTCTATGACACCGCGGGCACGCCGCAGGAGGGCTTTGACATTGAAGGGAAGCTGGCGGAGGTCGAGGGCCTCTATGCCGGCCGCTGGCCGGAGATGTTCGATAGAATCGACAAGCCCGATACGAAGATGAACATCGCTCGGTTTCTTGCCCTGCACCACCTGCGCAATCCCAAGGCCAAGGACGGCATTCGCAAGGTCAATACCATGTTTGGAAACATCGCCAAGGCGGCGCGGGGCAAACCTGTGGAAATCCTCCTCCCAAGCGGGACCGTTGGCGTCGTGCGGTCCGAGGAATTGGAGCGAGCAGGCAAGAACGACCACAAGGATGTCCGCACCCAGTTCCTCACGAACATGCGGACTGCGGTGGGGGATAGTCATTGAATTTTCGGTTCAGATACAGCTTTAGCACGCCGCTGATTCTACAGAGCACCCTAGGACATTGGCGGTCCCAGGGCAAAAGGGGCCTTTGGGGCGGCCTATCTATTTCACCGACACAACAAAAGTCGCGCAACGGCGAAGACAAAACGACGGCACCGTGACCTATTTTAGAGGGTGTTCGGGCTCGGTTCCGGTTGCCCCGGTGCGTTTGTGACAGGGCGATACTTTCTTGCCCTGAAATGGCCAAGGTCTTCCTTAAAGGTTAGCTTTCGAATCCGAAAGTGTCCGTTAGCCTAGATTTTGGAAGGCCGGCCCGTGAGCCAGAGGATCGGAGCGTGGTTCTTGGAAATCGGAATTGACGAAAAAAGACCAATACCAATAGGTTAGTTAACCATGTACCTTGCCTCAAAAGAGGCCTTCCGGAAGGCCCTATCTGCGCTCGATGACATCAAGACGCATCGTGACGAGTTCTGGCCGCTCGAGGTAGGGAGTGCCCTTGGTGTTGGCCTAGGTGGAGCAGTAGAAATGTTCGGAGGCGATCCTGAGACGTATTGGGAGATCGCTCCCATCCTAACGAAGCTCCGCGAGGAGTATAGGGCAATGTTCCCGGAGGATTTCGAGAAACCGTTGATTCCACCGGTAAAGCTACTCACCGGTTCGCCGACATTTTCCAGGGATTGCGAAACATTGGCTGGCTGGGTCGAAGGTCTTGTGCTTATTGATCGGTTCAGTCTGAAAGAATATTCGGAAATCTGCGACGCAACTTCGGGAGAAGCTCTTGCTCATTATTTGTGCAGTCGAAGTGATGACTCCGAGCCATATATTACAAGATTGGAACTATTTCTGGTACTGAATGAAGGAATTAATTCGGGCGGTCTTTGACGTATTGAATTCGAAAACGTTGATTATTGACACGATTTTTGTGGCCGCATCTCGACAACACATGTCGGGCATATAAATACCTCGCTGATGGTCGGGTAGAGATCCGAAACCTGAGGGACCCCGATGTGAAGAACGCAGCCCGCCGTACGAGAGATATGGTTGGGCTTCTTCTTAGTCCTGCAAACGCGGCGCCGTACAAGGCTTTAGCGATCGCTTGCGACGGCATCGAAATACGCAAAGAGATTTGGGGCATTGTCGTGCTGCAGAAGAACGCCTACCTCAGGGCGCCAAGCCTAGCCAAGGCTCAGTCGATGTCGTTAATGGCGGTACGAATTGGGCATTTCAGTATCTGGATGGAGGTTTTTAGAGAACGAAAGGAAGTCCGAAAGGAGCTAATTCGAACCTTTAAAGCAGATCCCCAATGTTTTAGTCGAAACTCAATGTGATTGCCTCGATTTAGTGGACACAGGACATCCGCATAGAGAGTGAGCTTGTTTGGTCGCTTTCCGAGGACAGGAGCCATAAGGCTTGCCGCAGGAAGCGACCAAACAGCGCTGGACGCGGAGTCCGCCGGTTTGGGCAGCGGAAAAGGACCCAATGAACCCGATAGACCGGAATGGAAACGGGGCATCGCCCCGGCGCAAATACGACGAGACCTACAAACGCCACGCCGTGGAACTGACGTTGCACGGGGACCGCACGGTGAAAGCCGTGGCCAAGGATCTGGGGATCCCGGCATGGCAGCTGTACGATTGGCGCAAGCTGTACGCGCCTCGGCCCGGTGGAGGCGGGCCGGAGCCGCAGACCCTGGATGATGCGGTGAAGGAAATCGAGCGACTGCGCTCTGAGCTTATCCGAATGCGAGATCGGGAGGAGGCACTAAAAAAATCAATGGGCATCCTCTCAGAACCGCCCGAGAGAGGTATGCCCAGGTTAAGGCGATGAAGGGCGAGTACCCGATCCGCATGTTATGTGAGCTGCTCAAGGTATCGCACAGCGGGTACTACCGCTGGTGCCAGCAGCGGCCGAGTACCCGGCAGAGCGAGGACGCGGCCATCGCGGCGAAGGTCGCGGCGGCACACCGAGCGAGCCGGGGCACCTACGGTGCGCCGCGCATCCTCGTGGACCTGCAGGAGAGCGGGACGCGGACGAGCAAACGCCGCTGCGCCCGTCTGATGCGGGAGCAGGGGCTGCAGGGCAAAAAGAAGCACCGCCGCAAGCCCCGTACGACAGACAGCCGTCACGCGAAGCCCGTCGCCGAGAACATCATCGCCCTGCGTCCGGATCCGACCGGCCCCAATCAATGCTGGTTGACCGACATCACCTTCATCCAGACCGCCGAAGGATGGCTGTACCTGGCGGCCATCCTCGATCTATGGAGCCGCAGGATCGTCGGCTGGAGCTGCGGGGCGACTCTGCATGCCAGCCTGGTCCTGGCGGCCCTCCACGACGCCTTAAAGCGCCGTAGACCGCCAAAGGGGCTTCTGCATCACTCCGACCGCGGCAGCCAGTACGTCGACGAGGATTACATCAAGGCCCTGGAGGCCGCCGGCATCGAACGCAGCATGAGCCGCGCGGGCAATTGCTACGACAACGCGGCGATGGAGTCGTTTTGGAGCACCCTCAAGTCCGACACCGGCCTTGATGAGTCGATTCCTGCCAGCCGCAATCACGGAGAGCTTGCCGTCTTCGATTACATCGAGACGTTCTACAACACGACGAGGCGCCACAGCTCGCTCGGTCAGATCTCCCCTGTGGCCTTCGAGAACAAACAAAAACTAAACGACATCAAAGCCGCCTGAATTGGTGTCCACTTTATCGAGGCAAGCCCAGGGATCGGGTCTTTGTGCATAGCCCAAGATATGCCAAAATACCGGATTTGCGAGTGCAGGGCTAATCTTGGGGGGCGCCCGCACAGACTCCCCGTGGGCGCTCGTAACACTTGGCGGGAAGACGGGTCTGCCGCCGGTGCAACTTAGCAGCGCAACGGCACGCCCCCCAAAAAACCTCCGGAAATGAATTGAGGGCCCTAGAGCGGAATCATGGCCCAAGTTTAACTGAATGGCTGCCACCGAGCAGCCTAGATTGGGTCACTATGGCACGTCCCACTTTGTTTCTTTTGGCTAACGGTGTCATTAAAACCATCACCCTACGGAGAGGGTTGAACGTTTGAGAACTGCGGAAGACCGACCCGAGAACCTCTCAAGTACACGACAAGGGGTACAAGTTATCCTCTGCCCGCCGTAAGGACGCTCGACACTTCGTGGGCTTTAAAGTTAATGGAGCCGAAGACGATGCCGATCCCAATGCGGGAGCAGCATGTTCGATCCATGAAAAAGCCGGTCCCCCACAAGCCTCATAAGCGTCGATCGGACCGTGGCTCGGCAAACTCCGCTCCCTCCTCTCTTGCGAAGGGCAGCCCGAGGGAGGAGCGCTCCTTTCCCATCGTGGGCATTGGCGCTTCTGCCGGAGGATTGGAGGCGTTGGGACAGTTTCTCGAACACGTGCCGGAAAACTGCGGCATGGCCTTCGCCGTCGTCCAGCATTTGGATCCGACGCAGAAGGGCATGTTAACCGAACTGCTCCAGCGCACCACCACGATGAGGGTGGTTCAGGTGAAGGATCGCATAAAAGTCCTGCCCAATTGTGTGTATGTGATCCCGCCCAACAAGGACATGTCGCTCCTGCACGGCACACTCCACCTGCTTCCCCCGAGCGCGCCTCGCGGACTGCGTCTGCCCATAGATTTCTTTTTTCGGTCGCTCGCCGAGGATCAGCATGAAAGAAGCGTTGGGATTATCCTTTCGGGCATGGGAAGCGACGGAACGCTGGGCCTAAGGGCCATCAAGGAAAGAGGCGGTGTGACGCTGGTACAGGATCCAGCTACGGCAAAATACGACTCCATGCCCCGCAGCGCCGTTACGGCGGGGCTGGGGGATTTCGTGGCACCGGTTGAGGAATTGCCGGGCAAACTCGTTGCTTACTACCAATATCTGCCGCAGATCAGTATGTCCGATCTGCCCTTGGCGGAAAAAGACCAGAGCGCCTTGGAAAAGATAGTGATCCTGCTGCGCGCGCACACCCGCCATGATTTCACCATGTATCGGCGGAGCACACTGTATCGGCGGGTCGAACGCCGGATGGGCATCCATCGGTTGAGCAAGATCACCGTCTACGTCCGGTATTTGCAGGAAAATCCGCAGGAGCTGGACATCCTCTTTAAGGAACTGCTGATCGGCGTGACACGGTTTTTCCGTGATCCCGCAGCTTGGCGGTTCCTGGAGAAAGAAGCGCTCCCAAAGCTGCTCGCTGACCGGCCCTCGGGCAGCGTGCTACGTGCGTGGGTCGCGGGGTGCTCGACGGGCGAGGAGGCTTACTCGCTGGCAATAGTGTTCAGCGAGGCGCTTAAGCGGCCAGGGCCCATCAACAGTATTTCCCTGCAGATCTATGCCACCGACCTGGACAAGGACGCCGTCGACAAGGCTCGCCTCGGTTTCTTTCCGGAGAACATTGCCGCCGATGTTTCACCCGAGCGACTCGCCCGGTTTTTCGTAAAGGAAGAAAATGGCTACCGCGTAAACAAGCAGATCCGAGCCATGGTGGTCTTTGCGCCCCAGAATCTGATCATGGATCCACCGTTCACCAAGCTGGACATTCTGTGCTGTCGGAACCTGTTGATCTATCTGACCCCGGAATTGCAAAAGAAACTTTTCCCGCTCTTTCACTACAGCCTGAATCCTGGCGGCGTGCTGTTTCTAGGCAGTGCGGAAAGCATTGGGAACTTCTCCCATTTGTTCGTGCCGGTCGCTCTCAAAGAACGAATTTTTAAACGGAACGAATCCATTATCTTGGGCCACCGTCTCGATTTTCCAGCAGTATTTGGTCCGAGCCCGGTGAACCGGCTGGAGGCGTCTCTGCCCGTGCGTCGTTCCAGCCCCAGCCTCCAGGCGCTGGCGGAACAGTTGGTCTATGCGCGCTTTGCTCCGCCGGCGGTGCTCGTCGATGAACAGGGCGACATTGTCTTCTTCAGCGGCCGGACCGGACAATATCTGGAACCGGCCGCAGGCAAGGCCAACCTGAACGTCATGGCCATGGCCCGCGAAGGGCTCCGCTATGATCTGGCCAACGCGCTTCAAAAAGCTCAGCGGAAAAAGGAGAAGGTCACGGTCCGGGACATCAAGGTCGGGGTCGGCGTCGCCGCACGGTCCGTGGATCTCGTGGTCCAGGCACTCGATGAACCCAAAGAGCTTCGCGGGATGGTCCTGATCGTATTTTCCGAAGCCGTGATCCCGGCCGAAACCGGCGCTAGAGGCCGGTCAAAAAAAGCTCGTGTGGCCCGCGCTCCACAGAGGGAACTAGAGCGGCAACTGCTGCGCGCCCGCGAGGATGTGCAGGCGGGACGCGAGGAGATGCAGAGTTCGCAGGAGGAACTGAAGTCGATCAACGAGGAGCTGCAATCCACCAACGAGGAATTACAGTCGACCAACGAGGAACTCACGACCTCGAAGGAAGAGATGCAGTCGTTGAACGAGGAGCTCCAGACGGTCAACACCGAGTTGCAAACAAAGCTGGACGAGCTTTCCGGGGCGAACAGTGACATGAAGAATCTGCTCAACAGCACGGATATTGCCACGGTGTTTTTGGATAACGATCTTCGTTTGCGGCGGTTCACCCTTCAGGCGAAGACCATCGTGAAATTCATTCCGAGCGATGTCGGCAGGCCGTTCACAGACCTGGCTTCCGACCTAATCTATCCGGCGCTGGTCGCGGATGCGCACGAGGTGCTGCGGACTCTGGTCTTTTCCGAAAGATCAATCACGACCCTGGACGGGCGCTGGTTTACGGTGCGCATCATGCCCTACCGCACCATGGATAATCGGATTGACGGCGTGGTCATCACCTTCGCGGACATCACCGCGGCCAAAAAAGTGGAGGCAAGTTTACGCGAGAAGAACATTGATCTCAACATGCATTCGGCGGAGCAAGGGCGCGCATTGGATCGAGCCGAGGAGCGGTTGCAGACCCGTGACGCCCGGCAGCAACTCCGTGTGGCCAAGGATAGAAAGATCCCAAGAGCGGTCCGCGCTCCGGAGAAGGCCAAAACATAAAAAAACACCCCAACACCTCGCGAGGCACCGGCGAGTTGCGCCGGTGCGCTGAACATCGGCTGCGCAAGCAACCGACAGGCGGGGCGCGAATCGAAACCAAGGCCGACGCTCAACGTATCCTCCATGAATTGCAGGTTCATCAAGTCGAACTGGAGTTGCAAAATGAGGAACTCAAACAATCCAAAGCCGAGGTCGACGCGGTTTTGGAGAAATATACCGATCTCTATGATTTCGCTCCGGTCGGCTATTACACCCTCGCTGCCGATGGCACTGTTCAACTGGTAAATCTCACCGGGGCGAGCTTGGTCGGTATCGAGCGCTACCAGTTGGTGGGTCGGCGTTTTGGACTGCTGGTTGCCCCCGAACATCGACCGGGCTTCAATTCCTTCCTAAATCAGGTATTTGCAGGCCAGACCAAGCAATCGGGCGATTTCGAGCTCTTGAGCAAAGGCCAGCCGCCCCGAACCGTGAACATAGAAGCCCGACGCCTGCCCAACGGGCTAGAATGTCGCGCGGTGATGGTAGACGTCTCCCAGCGGCTGCGGGATGCAAGCGTGATACGGACAAGTGAAGAACGCTATCGCACCTTGTTCGAGCTGAGCCCGGTGGCCGTCTATTCCATTGATACTTCGGGGGTGATTCAGAATTTCAACCGCCATGCTGTGGAATTGTGGGGCCGTGAGCCAGCCTTAGGGGACACCGACGAGCGGTTTTGTGGGTCGTTCAAGCTATTCCGTCCGGACGGCAGTTTTATCCCCCACGAACAATGTCCCATGGCTGAGGTGGTGAGCGGCAAAATAGCGGAGACGCGCGATACGGAAGTGCTCATCGAGCGGCCTGACGGTTCGCGGATTACCGTCCTATTGAATATCCGTCCGATGAAGAACGACCGCGGGGAAGTCACGGGAGCAATCAATTGCTTCTACGACATCACCGAGCGCAAAAGGGCCGCGAATGCGCTGCGTCGTGCCGAAGTGCTGACCGCCTCGAACGCGAAATTGGTCAAAAGCGAGCGCTACGCCCATCAATTGCTGAGACGATCGCATCTACTGCAGAAAAAACTGCGTCATGTCTCCCATCAGATCCTGCAGGCGCAAGAGAACCTTAAAAAGGAGATCAGCCGAGAGTTGCATGATAAGATCGTCCAACTCCTGATCGGCATAAATATCAATTTGGAGGCTTTCGCCAAGACAGCGCAGAGCAACCCGCGGAGCATCCGGCGGAAGATCATTCCGGTGCGCCACTTGGTGGAAAGATCAGTCCGGACGGTCTATCAGTATGCCCGCGACCTTCGGCCTGCTATGCTGGACGACCTCGGGTTGGTCTCGGCGCTCAATTCCTACCTTAGAGACCTTTCTAAGAGGACGTCACTTAAGGTGCAAATCACTGCCTCTGACGGGGTTGAGGCTATGGACAATGACAAACTGACGATGCTCTACCGGGTCGCACAGGAAGCGCTCACCAATATCGAAAAACACGCGGAAGCAAGCGTGGTCAATCTGGTCATTCATCGATCCCGGGGTCGTGTGAGCATGGAAATCATCGATAATGGCAAGGCTTTCGATGTGGTGCGGTTTTCGGACGCCAATTTGACCCACCGACTCGGATTGACCAGCATGCGCGAACGAGTGGAAATGTTCGGCGGTCGATTTAGCATCGTGTCCATCCCTGGCACGGGCACAACCGTTCGGGCAGAAGTTTCCGTGAGCAAAAAAAAGACACGGAAATAGCCCATCGCACCGCGGGCGGTTGCTGCCACAGTCATTCCCTGAAAAGGCACTATTGCCGATTTCGGATTCGTTGCTGGGCAGCCTTCGGCGGCCGAACAATCCGGGCAAGTTCTTGGGCGATATCCTCGGGCGAAAGAATGAAATCAACGCACCCGCTTGCGATTGCGCTCTCAGGCATATCCGGCTGCCCAGCCGTGTCTAACTTCTGCGCTATGGTAATGCCCCCGACATCCTTGATACCACGCAGCGCGGCGGCCCCGTCACCATCATACCCAGAGACGATGACGGCGACCAGCTTGCCTTCCCAGTGCTGCGTCAGGGATTTCAGGAAAACCGTTATAACATCGGGCCAACCCCGGGGCTTTGAGATCGGTTTCAGACGGAATTCGCCATTGAGCACGTGTAAATCCCGCTGTTCCGGGATGATGAATACATGGTTGGGCTTAATGAGCAGTCTTTCCGTAATCAACTCGACCGGCATCGTGGTATAGCTCGGGAGAATTTCGTGGAGCCTAGTAGCGACAGTTCTAAGGTGGTTAACGATTACGATGGCAACTCCCAGGTCGGCCGGCAGATGCCGCAACAGGCGGATATAAGCGTCAAGGCCGCCGGCTGAACCGCCCACGCAAACCACAGGAAAATCGTTGGATGCTCCCCTAGCTTTCATCGTCACTTACGGATCGTCGGTTCGGGCGCCGTTCGTCTGCGATTCACCGCCCAATCACTTCTTCACCCGAAATCCGCCCATCAGAAAGACGATGAGGCATACCAGCAGAATTAGACCGACACCGCCTCCACCAATGGCGGGACCTCCAAAGTAAAAACCGCCGCCACCGAACAAAAGGAGAAGGACGATTACGAGGACCAGTAGGTTCATGGTTCCCAAAATAGCTCGATCAGCTGGTCATTCCTATGGGGTCTTCCCCCCCCGAGATCAATCTTCGGGAGGCGAGGGCGAATACGGTAGGTCGATGGCCCTCCGTTCATGTGGATCAATTGAATACGAACAATTTACCCCACGGGACAATCAGGCGGGCGATGGCCTATATTGTCTTACATCTTAATCCTCTCGACCCGAGTGATATCAAATGCACAGGGAAGGAACACCGGGGACCGGAGCTCAATGGCCCCGTGTGCGCATCCACGAATCCAAGCGCTCAAGACCTAGCTGAATGCTCTCGTGGCCGAAAAGCCGACGGCGCCTTGCCACAAATGCGCTTGAAGGCAGTGCTAAACGCGAATGCGTCGGCATAGCCCGTACGCGCTGCGATCGCCCCAATCTTCTCCGTGGAACAACGAAGCAGGTCGGCAGCAAAGCGCATTCTTAAGCGAGTCAAATGGGCCATTGGCGAACGGTGGATATGCCTATTGCAAAGGCGCCGCAGGGTTTCCTCGCTGGTGCCGGCGCATTGGGCCATGCGCCGCAAGGTCCATGGACTACCGAGTTCCTGTCGGACCGTCAGCCACAGCCTTTCGAGCCGCCGGTCCCCTTTGGCCGGATTCAACATCCGAAGTACACGCTGGTGCACGAGCGTCCCCCAAAACTCTTCTTGCTCTGCAGGCAGCTTTTCTGCCGTTTCGTGGCAAAGGCCCTCGATCGCAAGACGCAGTCCTTTCGCATCGACCGGCAGAAGTCGAGGTTCCTCGCCGGGATAGAGCGTCGGAAGATTCGATGCCTCCCCATACAGGACCCAGCTTACGCGCCAAATGCAACCGGGTCGGATACGGTATGCATGAAAGTACCTTGGAGAAGTTACGTAAGCATGCCCTTCCGTACATCGCCGCCAACCGCCATCGATGAGCACATCGCCTTCGCCCTGTTCACAGGCCAGGATCATGGAAAAAGAAGGGCTCCTCCGCAGAAACTCGTAGCCGCGGCGCGCCTCGGAGAATCCGGCGTAGGTAATTCCGTTGGACGCTAGCCCGGATACCTGAGCCGAACTTACCAACCATTCCCGTGTCGCGGGACCGAGTGAGTGGATATCCCGAAGCTTTCGCGACGTCCTGTCCAAAGTAGACAAATTGATGCTCATTTTAACGCGTAACCGAGAACTTGCGGTCTCCCACAACCGGCGCATGTGGGATTTTACGCATGGGATTAGGGATATGTACCATGGCCATTTGCCCTGTCGATGGGATATGAACCGGGATTAACCAGGTAGGGCGGCCGGGGCCCAGTCCTCGCCTAGGTAACCCTTAGCGCGTGGCACAAATCAACGATGCAGCGCCAATCTGGTTGGAAGGCTACCCTAATCTCGGCTGCCTCGAGCATGCCTCAAGATGCGCGACTGTGGTCATCGACAAAGGCAGCCCACTAAGTTTGGAGGTTGATGCCGCCGTCTTGGATTGTTCTAACCGACAACTAAATCCAGCGTTATCGCGAAGCCTTGGCTTTGGAGCCAGGTTTTCACTGCGTTGTAGTCCGCTTGTTTGGGCAAGTATTTTTCGAGCTCCTTTGGTGTGAGCACTTCGCCGTGGTCGATCCGCGTCTGGAGTTCGTCGGCGGACTGGAGCGTAAGTTCTAGCCCAATCGGGAGGACTGTCTGAGTCTCGTCCGGGGTTAGGACGGTTCGGACCACCCGGCCGTAGGCTGCGCCATGGGAGCCCTCGTAGGGGTTAACAGCTGTTGCTCGTTTTATCTCTTTTCATCCTGAGATTACTTGTTTTACAAGCGATTGGCACCGACAATTTGGGTATGAAGCTATCGGTTTGGGCAAAGCGAGAGGGAATTGGCTACCAGACGGCCTGGCAGATGTTCAAGGGTGGAAAGCTGCCGCTACCTTCCCACCAGTTGGCAACCGGCACGATCATTGTCGAAGACGCCCCGGCCGGGCCGAACGGTGCGGCACTCTACGCGCGGGTATCCTCGCACGACCAGAAGAAAGATTTGGAGGCCCAACTTGGCCGATTGGCGGCCTACGCGATGAGCCGGAAGCTGAACGTGGTCGGGAACGGTATCTGAAGTAGGC
>Ga0302202_10005850_pt1 | contig 12435 bp, 12 predicted proteins | sample II_Bog_N3_3_FD_194579 | JGI IMG/M metagenome (GOLD analysis project Ga0302202, IMG submission 194579) | Peat permafrost microbial communities from Stordalen Mire near Abisko, Sweden - II_Bog_N3_3 | ecosystem: Environmental > Terrestrial > Soil > Wetlands > Peat | place: Sweden: Abisko...
TCTAAGTACGAAGTCTTAAGGGCTTTAAGTATAGCTGATGTTAAGTATATGAGCCCGCCTAGCTGTAAGAACTGCGCTCATCGTGCTGGACCGACTGGCCCTCTGGCGATACATGATCCAGTTCTGGATGATGCCGCCCGGCGCCGCAGGCCCGGCGGCGATACTGGGTAAGCAGGACTCCCGTTGGCCTCCCTTGTGGGATCCCCGTGATGAGGGATCTAGTGGGGCTCAAGCGCGCTAAGCGGCCATAGGCGACTAACGGTCCACGAAGACGGTTCCAACAATACTCCTAGGCGGCCGATGTTCCGGTGCCAGGCATGCTCGAATGAGCGAGATCGGCGATGATTGAACCTTTTCGCCGTTCCATGTCTTTATGGCTCGCGATCGCAGTTACACACCCTTGCCGATCTCGGAGTGTATTCGGTTGCATCGCCCACGAACTGACCTCCAATGCTGCGATTACGCTCTTCTGCGGACTTACTCGACTAGGCCTCGATTGGAACCTGGAACTCGTCAATCTCCTCGTCAGCTGCATCAACGCTGTCCAGTGCGGCCGCGTGGAAGCCCAGCTTCCCGGTGGCTTTTTCAATTAGAGTAAGCAGCCGGTTTTGGCGATCAGCCATGAATGCACCAAAGTCGTTTGAACGGAGGAGGGCGGGGTTGATCAGATGGGTGGTGAGATAGTCATCCAGTTTCACGGCGCTGATCGGAGGAATGGCTGGCGGCTTGCCCTTTTCGAGCTTCCCAAGGTATTCAGATGGTCCCTCGCCTCCGATGATCCGGTTTGTCTGGTATGAGAGCGGGGTTTTATTAATGATTGAATCGTACACAGCCGACGAATGCCTCTGACTCTGACACCACGCTTTTGGGAAAATATGATGGATGTCGACATCCTCGTGGAAATAGACCATGAAATCGAATTCCTGCCCTGAGCGGAAATCTTGGGCTCCTGCGGTCATCAGAAGGGCGTTCACACCCTTGTATGCTGCAGAAAGTCGCGTCCTCATCGTCTTCAGACGATCTGAGTGGAATGTCGCCTCTGATACGGTGCTTGGCTCAGAGCCCCCTTTGATCCAGGCGGGAACCTCGATGAAGTCCTTCGCATATCGCGATTCCACCGCAGAGCTGTAGAGCTCACCGAAAACTCCGTTCCAATACCAACGCATCAGTTTTGCACGGTTGCCTTCGTGATTGGAAAGCTCACCGAGGTCCGCGAGTATCACGGCCAAAGGGACAAGTTGCGATTGATATGGAAGATCGAATGTGCGATATAGATGCATCAGGTTTAGAAACTTGGCGGCCTTAATGAATCCGTCTTCAACGACCATTTCGTATTTCTTGTATGCCGTGAGCGGGACATTCAGCAGAGTCTGCCGAGTGCAGTTCACGGCTGGAAGCTCTTTACCCAGCTTTCCGATTGCCGCCGCCGCTTGTCTTAATTCACGGGTATGGTACAGAGCGATTGCCTGGAGGAAGTCGGTGTTTGAGACCTCCCCAATGATGCCGGCTCGTTGCCCTGGGAAGCGCAATGTCTCTCTGAACAGTCCTTGCCGGCCAGACTTTCCATCTTTCCCGTACCAATCCTTGCGTAATTCATGGCCATTCGCCGCATACGCGGCGGTCACAAGTTCGAATGCATCGAGGGGCTTCCCGCCCGTATTCACCTTTTCAAAGACGACACAAACAGCTTCCTTTGTTGTGGCCTGCCCAAGCGTAATGACGGGGATTTGGTAGAGCGCGAAGTTCTCTTGGAGGATCTTGTTCTTGAAATCTTTCCATATCTCCTTCTCAGGCTTGCCAGCCCAGCGCTCGTAGAATCCATCCTGCCAGTTGTCCCAGTTAAAGACGCATGACAAAGGGAACATAAGGCTGTCGTATTCCTTTTCTGGGCTTGACACGTCGAGAACGACAGTTTTGTTGATGTCTTTGCGAATGACACGATCCTCGGGAATTCCGATAATCGCGTCTTCTCGATCGATCGCGGGATCAAGAGCTTTAATGATGTCGATGTAGAACCAGCGCTTCACTCTCTTGTTCTTTGCTGTAACAGTATCGACAACCTTGTTCCGAAGGGTCACCTGATAAAGGGAAGTCAGGCGCTGTTGGCCATCAAGTAGAAGAGAGTGTGCTTTAGTTTGCTGCGACCAATCTGGTGCGCCCTCCACAGTTCGTGGCTTGAACTCAACAGGTCCACCCGTCTCAAGCGACATGAGCGCTCCTACTGGAAACGCTCTTGATATAGAAGCAATCAAACTCTTTATTCGTTCTTCGTCCCAAACCCAACTTCTCTGGAAGTCGGGTAGTTGTAGCTTGCCGGAATGGCAGTCCTCCAATAGTTCTTTGAGACTCACAGGATTGGTCTTGAAATACGCAGGCATCAGTCCTCGGCTCCAATGGGATGAAGAGTCAGTATACGGCCCCAACCAGAAGCGATTGCATGAAGAAGAATATGAACGGAAAATGCCGTGGACTGAGCCGGACACTGGAATTCCAAAAAGTAGTGTGGGAGAGCGATTCCGGATCGCCCAAACCTCCAGAGCGGCGAATTCAAGCGCCAATCCCCGATGCTCTTTTCGTGTTTTGTCGGTGATTTTCTATACTAGGGCGAGTGACAAGGGCGCTAAATCAGCCGTTTCCACTCCATAAGTATCAAGACTAGGTAGGGATTTCGCTTTCCCCACCCAGTCCGATACAGAAAGTCAAACCGCGATGCAAGACCCAGAAACGAGTCGCGAACCGGATTTGAGATGCGTAAATGCGGCGAGCGCCCAGACATTATGGCCTAGGCGAGAACGGGGCCGGACAGCGCCGGCCCCGTTCTGTTCAGAAACGTGCGTGGAAGTTTCGAGCAAGTCGATCGAGGATGAGCAGTGCTTCGCTCAACGTCAGGGCGCTGTGCTTGAGCAGGCCCGACACTGTTCGCGTCGAAACCAAACCAGCACAAAGCGCAAATCCTTCCATAGCGTCCTGGTGGATTCTCCGCAGCTCATTGGTCAACTGAAACCCCTTGTTGATTTCTTCCCAGGTAGGACTGGGCTGAAATGCCAGTTCATTCAGCTGACGTATGCATTGATTCTCGGCTCGCGCCAGCTCCTTACAGATACTTGCAAATGCCTTCACGTTCATTACCTTCTCCTGTCTTGCAGCGCAATCGGATGGCCTTCGCCCCGTTGCGGAATGGATTGATGCAGGCTCAGTTCCTCCTGCATAGCGCAAAGGCCCAGGACAAAACCTGGGCCATGGAGTATTCGCGATGCGAATGATTCTCCGTTGGGATCACTGAAGGGCTCGACGATTGCCTGTCGACCACCTGTGGCGTCCGAAGAGAGTCACAATCTGTTCAGTTGGGAATGGGAGGCTCAATGCTGTCGTTACGAGGATCGCGCCGCCGTTTACGGCGCTCTGCTGCTTGCATTGCGGCCTGTATTCCTTCAATCAACTGGGCACCCAGGCGCTCTGCCAGGTTCCAGACCTGATCAAGGGCGACCCCGGCAACAATCTCACCTTGATGGTGGATCGCTTCCGTGGCATTTCGTAATGCACGACTTGTGATTTCGGCTGTCTCGTCGGACGCTTCAACGATGCGGTGAATCACTCTCCGGTGGACACGCCTATTGAGGGGCTGTTCACTCATATGCTCATTTGGTTTGAGATTGGCATCGATCACCTCTGTAGACTGAAAAGCCCGCACCATGGCGGTTACTTCCTCGACGGTTTCTGCACTAAATCTGATGCCATTGATTGAGATGTGGAACATTTTCTACTCCTATAGAGCAATCAGGGAATTTGGACCGGGTGGGCTCGAACGGAAATGATTCGGACACTGGTCCACTGATTACCAGGTGTCTCCATTGCCAAAGCATTTCCCCCTCGCGCGAGGGCCCGCACTCGAAGTGGGTTTCCCTGGGATTTCAGGGAAAGTCTACGGAGCATGCGGCAAGCCGCGTTGCCCTCGTCAGACCAGGTGTCTCTCTACTTGGGAACCAAAGCGTCTCGCGCGCGTGATGAGCAGTCGCTAGCCTGTACTGCCGTCAGGCTGAGGGTCCCACGACGCTGCCGGGCGCTCATCATGTGCCGCCGAATCTTCCGCTCTACCCAGCGCTTGACCATCGAAAAGCAGCGGCTCGCATTGCCGATCCGAAAGTAGTTCACCCAGCCGCGGAGGATGGGATTGATCTCTGCGATCACGCCCTGAACCGGCTGACTTACATTCTGCCGGAACACCTCCTTTAACTTGGCAAACAGCGCCACGCGTTTCTTCTGCTTCGGAGCAACTTGCAACCGCGGCTTCCCATTACGTCCGGGAAGATAGCGGTACTCGAAGCCAAGAAATGCGAAGCTCTCGTCCTTCCTCAAATCGACAACCCGGCTCTTCTCCTCGTTGATCTCCACGCCGAGTTTCGCCAACTCCTGCCGCAGCCGTTTTTCTACTGCCGCCAACAGCCACTCTTTGCTCGGATGGGAGTCGATCAGTATCACCATATCGTCCGCTTAGCGTGCGTACTGCACGTGCGTATATGGCCCGGTCCGCGTGGTTTCAATCGCCTTCTCCAGCATCCTGTCCACCTCATTGAGATAGAGATTGCTGAGAACAGGTGAATCACCCCGCCTTGTGGAAACCCTGTTTACCTGTGGACTTCAGGATCAGCTTGAGAAGCCGCAGCACATCCGCGTCCTGCACTCTCCGCGCCACTTTCGATAGAAGCATATCGTGCCGAACACTATCGAAGTAGGCCTTGAGGTCAAGATCGATGATCCGCTTCTTCCCCTTCATGATCGCTTCATCCACACGCAACACCGCCTGATGAGCAGTTCGTTGCGGCCGGTAGCCAAACGACCCCGGTTGAAAGTCGGCCTCGAAGATCGGTTCCAGTATGAGCTTCAACGCTCCCTGGACCACGCGGTCACGAATCGCCGGAATCGAAAGCACGCGGACCTTTCCCCCGTCCTTCGGTATCTCCTTCTTTCGCACCGCCAGCGGCAGATAACGGAACGCAACTAACTCATCCCGTATCTGCAATAGAAACTCTTCCACTCCGCTCTGCTCAATGGCCGCGAACGTCACACCGTCGATACCCGGCGCTCCGTTGTTCTTTCTAGCCATCGCATAAGCTTCATGCAAGGTTTCCATCTTGCACACATGAACATACAGCCCCCAGAATCGCCATTGGGATTCTGCCTTCGCCTTGATGTATATCCTCTTTCGCAGGTCCTGCAAACCGATCGGCGCTTTTGTCATTCGCCTATTGCCTTCCTTTTTGTCAGAGTCGTTAACAACAGTGAGGCCGCTTCGCTCCACGGAAATTACTCCGCTTCAACCCTACTGCCAGCCCCTCCGCCACCCTCTCGCCTTCAGCCGACTTCCCGGTGTCGCCGGCTATACGGCCTTGATGCTCCGCGCATTTCTGCGTGGGGCTAGGAGGGCTTCTCCAGTTGCATAGTGCATCCTTGTCGCCGTGCTGTGGCTACCACCCCGCCAGTGTGTCCCGCCGCATCAGTCAGATTGCAACGAGCCATGCCGCCTTCGCCCGTCACCCGAGGGCTCGGTCACTGGAGCTCGACATTTCGAGGCCACCTCTGCCTTTACTTCCGTTACGGCCCGACGACTCGCTCCCCATCCTTCAAGATGGCTTTGTCGATGGACTCCCAGAGTTCGGTTTCCCTCCCCCTGGCCATCCAAGCTACGGGGCTTCTGACTTTTGTCCCGGTGGGCTTAACCCCACTGAATACACCTGCCTTTCGTGAACTTTCGGCGTAGCCGAAAGTTCACTTTTTCCTGGACATACGGGTGAACCTATGAAAGCGCTCTCGGACTCGGCGCAGGGTACGCTGAACGCACATAGGAGGCACCATGCAGCCAGTCATCGGATGCGACGCTCACAAACACTTCTCCGTCTTTGTTTCGGTCGATCAACACGGGAAGCCTTCACGGCCTGTGCGCGTCGATCATGACCGCGACATCTATTGCGAATATCTTCGAACCTTGCCACCTGCCAGTGAGATTGCTCTGGAGGCGACCGGTCACTGGTACTGGATTGTCGATGCCATGGAGCAGGCCGGTCATCATCCGCACCTCGCCAACCCGTTCGAGGCCAAGCGGCGCATGGCCAAGAGCAATAAGACCGATGCTCTCGATGCCAAGGGACTGGCGATTCTGCTTCGCTGCGGCACTCTGCCTGAGAGTTGGATTCCTCCCGGCGCACTGCGCGATCAGCGCGAGCTGCCGCGCACCCGCATGGCGCTGCGCGATCTGCGTACCTCGCTCAAACACCGCATCCACGCAGGCATCGACCGCTATGGATTGCAGGCCGACGCCATCAGCGACCTGTTCGGAACAAAAGGCCGCGCTTATCTGGCGAGCATCCTGAAGGCTCTGCCGCCGGAGACTGCTCAAATGATCGCAATGCAGCTTGATTCCATCGATCAACTGGAGGAGAAGATTCAGGCCATCGAACGCCGCATCGCGGAGACCTTGAAGGCCAGCCCGGAGATCCGGCTGTTGCGCACTGTACCGGGTTTGGGGCCTATCCTTGCGCCACTGGTCTGGTTGGAGGTCGGCGATGTCGAGCGATTCCCTCGCGCCGAGCACCTGGCCAGCTATGCGGGCCTGGTGCCCCGCATCATCGCCAGCGGCGGGCACATTCGCCACGGAGGCACCTGCCGCAACGTCAACCACTATCTCAAGTGGGCGTTTGTCGAAGCGGCCAACTGCGCCATTCGCATCAAGGCACACCGCGAGGACCACATCGGCCTGCTCTATCAGCGGCTCTATCCAAACAAGGGACACGGACGTGCCGTCGTTGCTGTCGCCCGCCATCTGGCGGAGGCTTCTTACTGGGTGCTGCGTAAGAAACAACACTATCGCGCCCCGCAGCCGCGCATTGCCGGCTGACACCAAGTTCGTCCAAGTTCGGGTAAACGCGAGACACGTCTGGTCAGTGCGAAGACCTCGGGGTGAATGCGGCACCCGATCCAAAATGCTCATGCCGGAACGCACGGCGAATATATGGCTCCTCGACGAAGCCGCTTGCAACGAGCGATCTGGACGGTAGGAACCACCTGAAAAGGAGAAACGAAAAACGCAACCAGGAAAGCGCCACATGCGACTGAAGTCGCGTACCCTCCGCTGCGGCGGCCATCAAGGGGCTTCGCTCGCTTCGCGACGCGCAAAAAACGCGCGCCCTTGACCGCCGTCCTCGCTACGGGGAAATCGCGGCTATGAAAAGCATTCGCTTTTCATGTTCTTAACAGAACCTGACTCGACGGACCCCGCCTCCGTCATGCCTATAGGATCGCTTGCCCCGGAAACAGCACGAAAAGAACAAAAGCAAAAGAAACGCGGCGCTTGACAGAAAGCGCTTTCATACAAGACGTGTCCTGCCACTCCCGACGCCGAAGGCGGCGTGCTCTTGCGATGCTGAATACGTCGAAGCAGGTGCCGAGCGGCTTCACGACGGCCCTACACCATCTCAACGATCTCGAAGCTGAAGCCCCTCATCTCTTCTTGTCTCATTGCATCGAACAGACGCTTAGAAACTACCAAATGCCGCCATGGACGAAACAGACCCGCTCGACCTCCCACATAAACATCGCTTCGGCAAATATCTGATCCATCCCAACTGGAGCCGATCACAGATAGCTGAGACAAGAGCATCCCACCTCTCACCTCTCCGAATGCACAACGGCAACTATCTCCAGATCCCGGCCTGAACTGCTTCTCGCCAAACAGGGTTTTGTCGGAGACGGTAAGGGGAGAAGATTGAATCGTCAGTTGAGCAAAACTTCCAACAGTGGATGCTTTAGAGCGACGGGATTGCTGCAACTCCATTTGCTCCCACAGCGCCTTACCGAGCAACGGCAACTGTGCATCCTCTTCCAGCCACGACCAAAAGGCCTTATCGGTTGGACCAAATCCCTTTTCTTTCGCACGCCTCAGCAACTCCGCCCCACTTGGCACATCCGAAATATCCAGCATCGTTTTTGGAGCAACTCCCATATTCCATATCGGTCGTACCCTTCCTCCCGTGAAGCCCCCTTGTTCAATTAGCTGCGCCAGCCGCTCCGAGATCACAAGTTCGCCGCCCCACAACGAGAAAATATCGCAGCCTTTCCGCATTTTTTGAAATGGAAATCGCAGAGGACCGACCTGATGAGAGCTCAGAGCGCATCTCTTCGTTTTCTTGGGGTTGTATATCCTCTTATTGCGCTCGAAGACGCCGCAGTTATCGTTCTGCACCCCATCCGTATACCATGTTCCATACTCTTCCCCTGATCCTCCCGCATCAAAAAGATGCAAGAGGAACAGCTGCGCCTGTTCGATTTCCGCACTTGTGTATGTGCGCTGAATATTCGATACAGCAATCAGGGATCTCTTAGCGGACTCCTCCAGAAGACGATCTGCTTCCTGAAGCTTCCGATACAGAGCGTCTCCCACAACACCCTGGGCGATAAGTAAATCGAACTTACCGACGGGTTTCAGCCCCTTCAGGTACTCCGGATCGAGAGCAGTGTGCGCATCCTCGGAATAAATCCTAAAACGATAGGTTTCCCTCATTCTAGGCACTCCTTTATGGCATCACTCAGAGGATTTTCGCGGTAGACGTTTCTGAGAATTTGCTTCAGTTCATCGGGCGTAAGCACACGGCCTCGTCCGTAGTTGTAACCGTACTCAAACGCCCCCGCGGCTGCCCGGAATGCTGGAGTAATCACATTTTGATGGAAATCCCTTGGAATAAGGGCCGTCGGACCATCTGGATCGCCGCCTAGAAACTTCGGAATGATATGGTGTTTGTCGCAGTTGCAGTTCGCATTGTGAACGAGAAAGCCGGTTTCACCGACGAAGTAATCATGGTCATTGGCGACGGTGAAGTTGTAGACGGTTTCCTGGCCTCGAATCGGCGTCGCGGCAACAACCCTGCGCCATTTGCCCTCAATGGTTTGAAGCAGGTCACCCGCCTGAATCTTACCAGCTTCGATCCACGTGCCGTCGGTGGCTTCGCCTCGTTTAACCCAGAATGGATGCCCGACGCTTGGCCGCAAAGGTGATCGCTCGCCCTCTACCCGGATCTCGAGCAGGTCGCCTTTGTGCAGCGGTGTCAGTGCGGTGACTGGCCTGGTCTCAACCTGACCGGTGGCTACATTGCGGGCGACCACATCGTCGCCGACTTCGATCTTCTCCACCGGAACATCGCCGCGGCTGGTATGAATGGGCGTGCCGGCGGCAAAACACTTCGGGCAGGTAGCGCCTTCACCTGACTCCGGCTTGGGCTGCTCACCCGGCTCGCCTTGCGCTTCTCCGGCGCACTCTTCCCACAGCGCCACGATGTTGACCGCCGACTGGCCCGAGCCCAGGAGGTCGCCCGATTCGATAGCGCTAAACGCATCAAATGCGCCGGCGGCTGCGTTCAGAATGCAATTGAGGCGTTTGCCCAGCTTGGGTAGTTCGGACTGGGCGTTGGCCTCGGAATCGAGATCGGCGCCGGCTTCTTCCTCTTCGTCCTCCTGCCCGAAAGGGTCGATCCGGTTCACCGGATCGGCGCTGGCGTAGAGATACTTGTGCAGCGTTCCAGGGATCGTGATATGGCCCGGCAACGGGTCGCGGGACAGGAACTTGCCGGTCAGTGGGTTGTAGTAGCGGGCTCGGAGATAGTACAGGCTCAGGTCCGGGTCCCACTGCTCGCCGCGATAGAGATAATTGTTGGGCGTTGTGCCGGTGTGGTTGAGTTCGTTGCCAAAGGCATCGTACTCGTAGGTATCGGTCACCGAGCCGGTTGAACTGGTGAGTTGCCGAACGCTGCCGGAACCGTCGTAGCCATAGAAGCTTGGCGTCCAGACTCCATTGATGATTTGGTCCTGGCTGATGCGTTGCAGGCCGTAGGTGTAGGTTCGCGTCACGGTTGAGCCGGTCAGCTCGTCGAGCACCTGCGGATAGCCGGTCGGGTTTACGTCGTCTTCAACCAGGTATTTGGTCGTGACGCCGTTCACTGTTTTGGCTACGCGGTTGCCGAAGGCGTCGTAGACGACGCTGACGGTGGTCCCACTCACGCTCATGCCGGTCAAGTGATTCTCGGCATCGTAGGTGAAACTCTTGCCGCCGGCCGAGAGCGTGTTGCCGTTGCTGTCGTAGGTCTCCGTTGAAACCTCATCGTCTGCGTTGTAGCCGTATGAGCCAGAGTTCACGCCAGCAATCGATGAGCTTTCCGTCAGCCTGTTTCCAACAGGATCGAGTCCGTAAGCAACGCTGCCATCCACGCTGTGAGGATCGCTGGTGATGGATTCATTGGTCAACCGATAGATGCCGTCGTAAGTCCAATTGATGGTACGGCCATTGGACTCGCTGGCCTGCGTGCGATTGCCCGTTGGTCCAAGTTGGTAGGAGTAGCTGGCCGTGCCGGCGTTCATCGCCGTCAGCCGGTTGAGTGTGTCATAGGTGAAGCTCGACTGCAATCCATTGGGATATGCGGCCGTCGCCACATTGCTGGCCGAGTCGTAGCTGTACGTTGTGGTGTTGTTGCCGGACAGGCGGTTGTCCACCACGGTGTCGAGGCGGTCGAGATCGTCGTAGGTGTAGCTGACGTTGGCGCCGTTTGCGTTGGAGGACTGGATGCTTTCCACCTTGCCCGTTGAGTAGTAAGTGTAGCCGAGGGTGGCTGGTCGAAATTGTTCCCGCCCACCCTTCGCAAAAAGCCGCGAAGGATGGGGCACCCGCCGTTGTGGGGGTGGTCAGGGTTTTAAAAGCTTAGGGTGCGCCACCCGGCCACCCGTTGCACCTTGGGGATCTGCGGTGCTTGCGCTTTGACTTTTCGCTTTCCTATATCTCGCTATCGTTACTCCGACACCGACCACCGAGAGAATTGCTGTTAGCAGGATAGGAAGGGAAAAGACGGTCCTTCTTTCCATCAATAGCGCGGCACATACAGTCCCACTTCCTATTGCAAAAACGGCGGACTTGGCAGCGGCATAAAGACGGTCATTCGAACAGAAAAATGCCCCTATCAATCCAACCAGCACGACGTCAATCACTCTTGTTGTGCCCGCCATTGATCCCAAACGAATTAGCGCCGCCGCTCCCCAAACGCTGGTAAACAGAGCAAGAAGTAACAGCGTCAAATTGAGGCTCGAGTTCTTTATTCTCACGATCCCCTCCGATCCTTTCTGCCTATGGATTTGTCGCGCCAGTTGCCAGAACTTCCTCCCGGGGAGGCCGACCAGATCCAGTTTCGGCTCATTACCCTTGGCTTGCATCTGAGGTTAAAGGCACGCCCCACGCCTTCCTTACAACTTACCGCTCTTCTTGAAAATGTCCTTAGTGCGCCCTGTGGGCCCCGTCTTGAGAGTCCATTCGACAAACCAGAAAAGTGCGGGAAGCAGAACAATCAGCAATGGGTAAAGGAGCCACTCGGGATCCTCGAGTCGGGCCATTCTTCGATGCATACTCCACCCCCATAGCCAGCCCACTTCTAGGAAGCCAACCTTCTCAATCCGCTTTCCCCATCTGCCGAATCGCCTGCCAACGAAATTGAGTGCGCCAAAGAGGGCGGCGGACAAAACAGCACAGGCTAGATAGTAAAGAGGATCACTTTGAATGGTTAGACGGCCCATTTGATTTCGTCCCCCTATGCGCCGCCAACCTTGGACGGCCGGTGCACTTTCGTCAATCGACGCCAGCTGCGAGCAATAGCTGTTGCAGCGCGGCATCTCAGCGAACTTGCATTACGGGAATGCCATGGCGCAGACCACTCCAAGGCCAGCTGCTGCTGGCGGTACTTCGGCAAAGAAACCTGCGATTTCCAAGCAAATCATTTTGTATCCCTGCTCTTCGCTTGTAACGAAAAGCTTCACCGCGGCTCTCGCCGCAATTGAAACCGTTACGATCAGAACTGCGGTCTCATACGCATCCGCGCGCCCCGTCCGATCAACGCCATTCACTGGGTCCCCATTGGCATAGAGATACTTGTGCAGCGATGCCGGGTCACTGGCTTTGCCGTCTTCCGGATCGCGTGACAGGAACCTTCCGGTAGCGGGGTTGTAGTATCTGGCGCGGAGGTAGTAGAGACCTAAGTCGGGATCGTACTGTTCGCCGCGATAGTACGATGGCCACCACGAAACTTCTCGTGTTGCGCAAATCGCGACGGTCGTCATAGGCATAGACCTCGGGTCGTAGCGGTATCCCCGCTCCCTAAATGCGGGGGCCGGGCCGCCCGCCTATTTTGGGTCTGCCCCATAGTCGGCGCGCTTCTCTCGTCTCGAACGCTCAATCTGCCTGTAAGTCAGGTAGCATGCTTCCAGGAGGGCTGCAATAAAAATAACTAGCTGGAATGCTAATCCAGTAGTCCACGGAGCCTGCCCCCTGCACAACGCATTCGGTATAGCTCCCGTTGCCAGCATGGTCACCAGCGACCATCCGAGGATAAGCGAAAGTAGCCTGCTCGGCAC
>Ga0302202_10005862_pt1 | contig 12418 bp, 10 predicted proteins | sample II_Bog_N3_3_FD_194579 | JGI IMG/M metagenome (GOLD analysis project Ga0302202, IMG submission 194579) | Peat permafrost microbial communities from Stordalen Mire near Abisko, Sweden - II_Bog_N3_3 | ecosystem: Environmental > Terrestrial > Soil > Wetlands > Peat | place: Sweden: Abisko...
GTCAATGATGCCGATTTCGGCGACTGGGTGGGCGGCGACGGCTGCGAGCAATAGGACGAGGGCGCAGAAGAGTGCGGGCCAGCGGGAGGTGAGGGCGGTTGGCATGGGGCGATCTTGGTTTGATGATATGCGACTTGGGCGAATGCAGGGGAATCGGTCGAATGAGGGCGCAGAACCTCTCAGGCGTTCCCGTACAACTTGGGGTCGTCGTTCAAGTAGAGCTCAAGGAAGGCTGAAAAGTCTGGAGCAATTTCGGGATGACTGGGAAAGTCAGGGAGGATGACCCTGTGCCGGAGAGATGGGTTATCGCCGAGGTAAATGGCGTAATACCAGGATTCGACCATGAAATCAGCAAAGATGAAGTAGGATTCTGCTTCGCCTATCCCGCGATAGTTCGATTGGAGGGAACAGAGCTTGTGGATAGGCCAGAAGCAAAACAGCTTTGCATCCGTATCATCACCCGTGCCGTTAAAACGTAAGAAGTATTCACGAAGATCAAGTGGAAGAGTTACAGCGTTAGTCTTCTCGAAGTCAGCGATTTCTGACTCGGTTGCGTTTGATGGCCGCGGACCGACAGAACCCGCACCGGCCTCATACCAGTGCCTCTCAAGGCGGCTAAAGACGTCCACTTTCCTGGCTTGTCCTGGAAGCCACCTGAACATCGTCTATTCGGCGCCGAGTTCGCGGAGGATGGATACGGAGGCGGATGCACCGATGCGGTTGGCGCCGGCTTCGAGGAGGGTGCGGACGTCAGCTAGGGTGCGGATGCCGCCGGAGGCTTTGACGCCGGAGCGTGCGCCGGCTACACCGCGAAGAAGGGCTACGTCGGCTGGGGTTGCGCCGCCGGTGGAAAAGCCGGTGGAGGTTTTGAGGAAATCAGCGCCGGCATGGATAGCGATTTCGGAGGCGCGGAGCTTTTCTTCGACGGTGAGCAGGCAGGTTTCGAGGATGACCTTAAGAATTGCGCCGTTGTGATGGGCGACAGTGGCCGCGGCGTGGATGGCGTGGTGGACGGCCTGATGGTTGCCGCTTTTAAGCTGGCCGATGGGGAGTACCATGTCGACTTCGCGCGCGCCCAGGCGGGTGACTGACGCGGCTTCGTGGCGGAGGGAAGAGACCAGCGATGCGCCGAGGGGAAATCCGATGACAACGCCGACGGGAACGCCGGTTCCAGCAAGGGCATGAACCGCAGTGGGCACCCAGACGGGGTTGATCATGGCGCACGCGAAGCGATACTTGGCGGCCTGTTCGCAGAGGGTTTCGACTTGGACGCGGGTGGCGTCAGGCTTGAGGAGGGTGTGGTCAATAACGGCTGCAAGCGCCTGCCACGTGGATAGCGCGGTGGCGGCAAAACCGGCAGAGTCGAATGTGCCGTTGTCGAATTCGAGGTCGGATTCGCGGATGGGAATGATCGCGGACATGAGCCGTGCTCCTTGCCTTCTAAAAAAGCGCTGTAAGTCCGGTGGCGGCTCGCCGGGCCATTTACGAAATTTGAGTATAAACCACCTGCGGTGGGGCAGGCGCCGCCTTTGCGGCCTTCGACTCCTGGGGGCCCTACCCCGTCGCTGTTTTCGCTTTCCGTCAGATGAAAGGCAGGGCTTTGTTTGCTTGCGCAAGCCTCATGCTTCCCACCCTCCCCGCGACGAAGCTGCGGGAAAGGATGGGACATGCTCGCCTTCCGTGGAGATGTAAAAAGGCAGTGATTATTCGGCGCGGAGGGCTTCTACGGCGTTGATTCTGGCGGCTCGGGCGGCCGGGACGGCGGAGGCTACGACGGCCGCGGTCAGGATGACGATGGCCGAGGCGACAAAAACGAGTGCGCCGGGCTGTTGGACTTCGGCTACGTATTTGCCGAGAATGCGGGCGAAAGCGAAGCCGGTAACGACGCCGGCGGTGACACCGATTCCGGCAATGGCGAGGCCTTCGGTGAGGACTCCTGCGAGGATGTTGCGGGGGAGCGCTCCGAGGGCCATGCGGATGCCGAACTCGCGTGTGCGGCCGCTGACGGAGAAGGCGAGGACGCCACCGACACCGACGACGGAGATGAGGAGGGCGACGGCTGCGAATCCACCAAAGACTACGGCGTTGAGGCGATCGGGAGTGAGGACTTCTGCGCGGATGTCCTGGAGAGTGCTGGCGCGCTCGACGGGCTGGTCTGCCGACATCTCATGAACGGTGCGGGCGATGGCGGGCACGAGAGAGTAGGGGTCCTGATGGGCGCGGACGAAGAGCCGGCCGCTCGCCCATTCCTGGTCGACTGGTTGGTAAATGGTCATGGCCGGGGCGGGGATAATGTTTTCGTCGTCGATATCGGGGACGACGGCGATGATGCGGCGCGGCTCGGGACTCATGCCGATGAACTTGATCACGGGGTCGGTCCACTGAATTTTGCGGTTGAGCGCGTTTTGGCCGGGATAAAGGAGATTGGCGAGACCCTGGCTAATGATGACGACGCGCTCCGATCCTTCTTTGTCGCCGTCGTTGAAGTCGCGTCCGTCAATGAGGGGCATGCCGAGGGTGGAGAAGAATCCCGGCCCAACGGAGCGGAAGCGCGCGCGGTAGTCCTGGCCGTCTGACCTGCGGGAGCCCTGCGCGGCGAACGCCAAGTTGATGCCCTGCTCGCGATTGTCGCGCCAGGGAACGCTGAAGCCAAGAGCGACTTTTTCGACGCCGGGGATGGCGGCAACATGGCGCTCGACTTCGCGATAAAACTCGTGCACCTGCTCAGGCGTTTTTTCGTAGTTCATGATGGGGAGATTGACTGCGAGAACGTTGGCGGTATCGAAGGGCGGGCGTGTCTGTTCGAGAACAAAAAGTGTCTTCATCAGGACGCATGCGCCGGCGAGCAGCAGGAAGGAAGCAGCGATTTGCGTGATGGCGAAGATGCGCAGACGGCCGCTGCTGCTTCCGGCGACGCGCGCGCCGCGGCCTGTGAGGCCACCCTGCGGAGACTTGGACGAGGGCAGTCGGGGAATGAATGCGAGGAATATGGCGGCGATGAGAGCGAGGGCGATGCCGAACCAGACCAGGCTGAAGTCGAGCGTGAGGTCGTGGGCACGCGCGGAGAAGCGCGAGGCGTAGCTGCCGAGGATTTTGACCATGGGGATGGCGAGGGCGATTGCGGCAAGTGCGCCGCTACCGCAGAGGACGAGGCTTTCGGCGAGGAGGGAACGGCGCAGGATGGCGGTGCTTGCGCCCAGTGCTGCGCGGACGGCGAGCTCCGGTTCGCGGCGAACGGTGCGGGCCAGGACGAGGTTGGCGACGTTGGAACTGGCAATGACGAATAGGAGGGCGGAGGCACCGAAGAGTATCCATAGGATGTTGTTGGCACGGGCGTTTATCTGCTGGTGCATGCGAGTGACGCCGATGGCCCAGCGATCTCCAGGTTTGTAGTCCTCACTGTGCGAGCCGATCATGGAGGCGTAGCTGGTGTTGAGTTCGGCGCGGGCGGCCTCGAGGGTGGCACCGGGAGCGAGGCGGGCGAAGATCTCGGTCATGCGGTGCGAGCGGCCCGTGACCATGGTAGCGGAGAGATGGTGGGGACTGGTGACGACATTGGCAATGATCTCGGTTTCAACGGGATAGGGCACGGAGGGTTCGAGGACGCCGACGATGGTGGCACCGCGCGCGCCGCAGCAGCTCTCAAGGCGAACGGTTTTGCCGAGGACGCTGGGATCGGAATGGAGCGAATCGCGCCAGAAATGATAGGTGAGTACGACGGCTCCGGGGGCGTTCTGTCCGTCGTCGGAGGGACCGAGCAGGCGGCCGAGGACGGGACGGAGGCCCATGACATGGAAATAATTGCCGTCTACTACGCCGGCGGGGATTTCGCGGGGAGTGCCGAGACCGACGATGGTGAAGTCAATCTCGGAAAAGGTGCCGATCTCAGAAATGGTCTTTAGGCCGGTGCCGAGGTCCTTGATTTCAGGGATGGAGAAGTTGGCGTTTTCCTGACCCAAACCCTGGGCGCTTTGGCGGATGTAGAGCAGGCGGTCTTCATCCTGATTGGCGAGGGGGCGCAGGAGGACGGCGCGTACCACGCTGAAAATAGCAGCGTTAGCGCCGATGCCGAGAGCGAGGGTGAGGGCAACGGTGAGCCACAATGTGGGGACGCGGGAAAGAGAACGGATGGCGAGCTTAAGATCGCGGAAGAAAGACATTGGGGACCTCGATTCGGGCGGATTCTGCGGTTTTGGGGCGGTTTCGGGGAAGAAACCTTGACGATTATGTTGATATCAACTAACCTTGCTCCGTGTCAAGCAAGAACTTGGTTCCTTATGAAACTACGCTGCTTGTAAAGGATTGCTGCCTGTGTCTGCATGTGCAGCGGGCGGCGCGGGCGCTGGGGCGGCGATTCGATGAAGTGCTGCGGCCATTCGAGCTGACGAACGGGCAGTTTTCTTTGCTGATGTCGTTGAATCGGCCGGTGCCGCCGCCGATGGGGCCGGTTGCTGACTTACTGGGGATGGATCGGACTACGCTGACGGCGGCTCTTAAACCATTGGAACGGCGTGGGTTAGTGGAAGTGTCGCAGGATCCGTGGGATAAGCGGAGCCGGATTTTGACGCTGACGCGGAAGGGGCAGGAGCTGCTGGCGCGGGCTGTTCCGGTTTGGGAGGCGACGCACCATGCGATTGAGGAAATGATCCCTGGGGGCGATCCGGAGGGGCTGCGGAAGGGGCTGCGGGCGCTGTCGTGAGGGCCCTGGTGATTTGGGTTTCGGATAACAGTTCACAGTTCGCAGTTCACAGTTCTTAGTTCTTAGTTCACGGTTCTTAGTTGCGGATTATGAACGCGAATGGTTGCATCGGAGGGTTGCGCACCCTAGCTGAAATGGCTGCAGAAATGGCTACAAAACATGCGAAAGGGTTGAACCTGTGGTTGCGACTCGTTGAGACACGTACCTTGCGGGCAGCCTTTTTGAGATGTTTCGGTTGCTGAGAGTTTCATTAATCGAGCAAGTGGGTTGCAGAGAAATTAGCATTTTATTTGAAAGCGCTCTGATTTTGCACGGGATAGTGGCGCAACCTGTTGATACTGTGTTGTTTATTTGGATTTTGTTGTCTGTGCGGCTGCGCGGGGGAATGGGTTCGCCAGCGGAGCGGGAGCAGGTCACTGTTGTGTGTCGATTGACGATCCGCAACGGCGAGGGACGGGGTACCCACGACGATGGTCAAGGGTCATGCCCGCCCACCCTTCGCAAAATGCCGCGAAGAATGGGGCACCCGCCGTTGTGGGGATGGTCAGGGTTTTAAAAGCTTAGGGTGCGCCATCCGCCGAGACATCTCCACCCCCGATCGAAATCAATCCTTATGTGGGGGCCAGTCCGTTGGATGTGTGCGCGATTCGTCGAAACCCAGGTGCCCAAATGCGAGGCACCTGGGGCACCCGCTTTTTTGGGGGGAATGACTCTTCAACCCCGGCACCCGGGCCACCCGCCAACAACCAGAATCAGCAATCGGAGGTTACGTATCGTAGTTTTCATAAACCCTGACCCTCAGCCTCACTTGGTGGCGTTGGCTTGCGTGGCATACCCCAGCGAATCCGCTGTGGCCTGGACTTCTTTTAGAAATTCGGAGATCGGCGTCTTGTCATACTTCTTGATTAGTGGGTCGACGCGGTTTTCGATTGAGATGGGATCCTGGCTCGCTTCCAGGAATGCATTGCACTTTTCCACGCTACCGCGGAGTATGCCGGTACAGTTTTTATAGTCTTGGGATTTGAGTGGTACGGGCAGTACATACATCCCTTGTAGGCCTTCGCCCCCAGTCAGCTGAAGTCCGGAAATCCATTGTGCCTCGTAGCCATGAGCCTGACGCAAGAACAAAACGAACGGTCCCTGAGAGTTACCGTTCCAGGGGGTGCTGGGGACAGTAACGAAACTTACCTTGCCGCACGTGAGAATTGACCAAGGCAACGCAAAAGTAAGAGTATCGCCGGCCTTATACGATCCCTTCAAGGTGCGCAACACCTTCACGTCGAAGTATTGAGCTACGTCGTCCCCCGAGGGAGAGATCGCTGTCGTGAAGGCAGTGGCTGCCCCACCGAGAACGACCTCGTCGCTTTTTTCCATAAGACGGGTAAGATCAGGTTCCAGCGTTGCCGGGTCCACTTTGCGGATATGGGAGGCTGAGTCGGGGTTCTCCCTTGCTCGCTGGCACAAGGGACTTGCGAGAATCACCTCCTGCGTTTGTTCGGCTCTGATGTCTTTCACATGCTTCTCCGGGATGGTTTCCTGCGCCATTCCACACCCGGCCGCGACGGCTGCGGCCAAAATCGATCCCGCCAAGCTACGCATCAGAATTCCCATAAACCCCGACCTTCAGCCTTACTTTGTGGCGTTGGCTTGCGTGGCATATCCTAGCGAATCGGCTGTGGCTTGCACTTCTTGCAGGAAGCTCGAAATCGGCATCCCGTCGTACTCCTTAGACAGTGGATCGCGAACGTATAGGTCCACCACTGGAATGTCGCTCGCTTCCAGAAACGCACTACACTCCCCAGTTTTGCGGGGGTGGGCTACGTTACAAATGTGGCTATGCAGGTCTAGAGATACCTGGAACATTCCCTGCAGTCCGTCGCCCCCCGTCAGCCGGAGGCCAGGAGTCAGCTGTGCCTCGTCGCCCTGAGAGTGACGCAGAAACAGAACAAAGGCTCCCCACACTGGCCCCTTCAAACCGCTGACACCCGACAGAGTGGTGAATGTCGGCTCCCCGTTTGCGAGCGACGTTGTGCAGCGGACGGTCGCATTCGGTAGGGCAAAAGTGAGGAGATCGCCAACCTTGTGCGAGCCCTTCCAACTTCGCAGCACCTGCACATCGTAATACTTGACCACATCCTGCTGCGAGGGAGAGATGGCCTCGGTGCTGGTGATGGTATCTCCGACCAGTATCACCTCGTCGCTCTTCTCCATCAGGCTCGATAGATCTGGTTCCAGCGTGGCCGGAGCCACACTACGTATGTGGCTGGCCGTATGGGGATTTTCCCTTGTCCGCTGGCACAAGGGACTTGCGAGAATCACCTCCTGCGTTTGTTCGGTTCTGATGTCCTTCACGTGCTTTTCCGGGGGGGCTTCCTGCGCCACCCCTAAGCCGCAGAAGGCAGCGACGACCAGAATCAGCAATCGCAGGTTACGTATCGAAGTTTTCATTAATCCTGGCCTTCAGCCTCACTTCGTTGCGTTGGCTTGCGTGGCATACCCTAGCGAATCCGCTGTGGCTTGGACTTCTTTCAGAAAACTAGAGACCGAGATTACGCCGTACCTCTTCAGAATCGGATCGCCGGTTAATCCGCCTGAGGCGGGCCGGTATCCAGTGAAAACAGGTTTTTGATTCGCTTCCAGAGATGCGATGCACGCGGGCCCGTTACCGCTGTCGGTAGAAAAGAACGCGGGGGTTTGGAAATCACAATTGTGGATTCCTTCAGTTTCGGAGTTAGAGAGGGCATACATGCCCTGCAGGCCGTCCCCTCCCGCGAGCCGGAATCCTGGAGCGATTTGTACCTCGTCCTCCTGGGTCGACTTCCGCAAGAACAGTACGTAAGGGTCGTGGCCTCCGCCCTGCCAATCACGGACTCCTCGCATATCGATGTGCAGGGGTTTGCCATTGATCGTCTGCCACGGACATCTAAGAGTTGATTGGGGCCTAAACCGAAACCCAATTTCAGGTTCATTGACATACGCCGGGGCGCCAGGATGCCAAATGCGTAACCCGACAGGCAGAACGACAGTCACGATATTCCCAGCCTTGAGGGAGCCCTTCCAAGTGTGCAATACCTGCATGTCAAAATACTCAAAGACGTCGTCCCCTGCGGGAGAAAGCGCAACAGAGCTATCTGGCGTTTGTCTGGCCAGAAGGACCTCATCACTCATTTCCATGAGGCCGGCCATATCTTGCGCCAAAGTCTTCTGGTCCACAGGGTGAATCTTATAGACATAGGGTTTGTCTTCGCCCGACTGTTCACACACCTGGCTTGCAGCCATCACATCTTGCGTGTGTTCAGCCTCGATGTCTTTCGCGTGCTTCTCTCGAGTTGTTTGCTGCGCCAATCCAAACCCGGTCACGATGGCTGCGGCCATTATCGATCCCATCAGACAACGCATCATGATTCCCATAAACTCTGATCCTCGGTTTCACTTGCTGGCGCTGGCTTGCGTGGCATACCCTAGCGAATCCGCCACAGACTGGACCTCTCTCAGGAATTCCGAAGCTGGCACGCCGTCATACTTTTTGATCAGCGGGTCGTGCGCGTAGTATTGGGCGTTGAGCGGAATCTGGCTTGTTTCCAGAAACGCGCTACACTTCTTAATATCTTCTCGGAGGATAGCTTCACAGGTATCATCGTGGACACTGAACGGGACTGTGTACATTCCTTGCATTCCGTTGCCTCCTGTCAACCGTAGTCCGGGAAGAAATGGTGTTTCATCGCCGTGTGTCTGACGCAGAAACAGTATATGGGCGCCCCATGGCAGTCTCCCGTTTCCAGATGGACCCCCTTCAACGATGGTAACGAAGTCCACCCAGCTTTGATGCGGAATCCCCGGCGTTGGGCAATTGAGGTCTCCTCCCGGCATCGCAAATGTGAGAGTGTCGCCAACTTTGTGCGATCCCTTCCAGGAGTGCAACACCTTCACGTCATAGTATTGGGCGACATCTTTCCCCGACGGTGAGATTGCAAGGGCGCTGGAAGAGTCTTGGCCGACCAGGACGACCTCATCGCTCTTCTCCATCAGGTTGTCCAGGTCTGCTTCCAGGGTGGAAGGATCTACCTTGAGCCAATGAAGATTGAAGGAGTCTTTGGGCCTTTTTCTCATTTCAATTGTTTCCTGGCACAAAGGGCTGGCAGATTGCGTCTCTCTCGTTTGCTCGGCCCAAATGTCCTTGACATGTTTTTCTTTGGCTGTCGACGGCTCTGTTGCCTGCGCCATCCCCAGGCCGCCGAAGGCAGCAACAACCAGAATCAGCAATCCCAGGTTACGAATCGTAGCTTTCATAGATTCTCCTCTTCAACATTCGCCTGTGCTTTGTCAACGCTAACTGCATCGGCACATCCAACTCGACTACGTGCGATCCACCTCAATCTGCCTCCACTTGAATCGTACAAGTACCATTGCTTTTGTCATAATTGGTGTCTCCCGGATACGCCGCGGTAATGGTGTCATCCGCAGATCCATAAGCTTGGAGGATGCTCGCCGCGATCGGTGAAAAGGTTGCCGTGGGCACCGCAAATGACTGCGGCGGGCCACCGACCAGAAAGGCATAGTCAAGGGTTACTGCATCTCCTCCGGAGGGTGGTAAAAGGGTCAAGTTGACCTGGCCCGTTGGCCCGGCGATGTTTTGTGCCAGGGGCGGGGGCGTGTAGTAAGGAGGCCAATTGACTGTAACGACGAAATTGAGTGGTGGGTTGGATCCGAAACCTATCGGAGCACAAGGTGTGTTCTGATTTGTAATCATTGTTACCGAGGGTGCCAGAACCATGCTCAACGATTGGGTGCCGCTAGCCGGTTCGTTATTTGTGTCACCCTCATATTCTGCTTTGACGGTGTAACTTCCTATCGGGAGGGTCGGGAGCTGGCAAGTTGATGGGTCTGTACACGGGTTCCAGGTTGCTGTGCCACTGCTGCTGAGGGGCACGGGGTCGCTTGTGGTGTCTATGCTGTTATTGGAATCGATAATTGAAAATATGACATTCCTCGTCGGAATCACTGTGTTAGGCTGCGCGTTTGAAGCATTTGAAACAGTTGCCACAATATTGGTGGAGTTCCCATAAGGAACTGGGAGGATTGAAGAGATCGAAAGTTTGGGTTTATCCCGTACGATCTGCAATGTGCCATTCTGCAAAATCGGGGTGCTAACGTAGTTCGTATTGTTAGAGTTGACCGCAAAGTTTCCAATTGCAACAACGATGTCATAGGGGCCTAGCGGAGAAGTGGTTGTAACTGGCGGATCTGTGGTTAGATTGGGCATTCCGGTATACACGGACTGGTTCGTGTTATCGATAGAGTTGCCGTTGCTGTTCTGAGCCGTGACTAGAAAAGTGAGATAGGGGATCGGCCCACCATAAGGCATGGTCTGAGGGTCAGCGGCGATGGTCAGTGTCAAAGGGGCTATTGGAACCGGGGGCTGGAGCGGCCCGGACCAAGCGAGATCATTGCTATCTCCGCCGTATGCGGCTGTGATGGTGTCAGAGCCGATGGGAAGAGATGTTGTGGTTATGCTTGCCGTTCCGCTTGATATGGTGGCTGCGCCAAGGTTGGTTGAACCGAAAGTAAACGTCACACTCCCGGTGGCGAGACTTGGTGTTACTGCGGCGGTTAATGTTACGGCCGATCCGTAAGTCGTGGTGCCTGTTGCCGATGAGCTTAGGGCAATGGTCGGCGTTGCCTTGTTGATGGTCTGGGTGGTGGCGCCGGATGTGGCTGCGTGGTAACTCGCATTTCCGGGGTAAGAAGCCGTGAGGCTGTGCGTGCCAGCGGTCAGGGAGTTTGTTGTAAACGACGCAGTGGTTCCGCTGATCGTCCCGCTGCCGAGAGCTGTGCTGCCGTTGTAGAACGTTACCGAACCTGTCGGGCCGCCGCCAGGAAACGTTGCGGTGAGCGTCAAGGCAGTGCCATATATTGAGGTCGAAGCCGATGTTGTGGCCACGATAATCGGTGTGGTCGGAAACAGATGGGAGTTATTGTCAGGGAAGGAACTTTGGGAAAAGAGGGTGGGGTTGTTGGTGGCGCTGGATAAAGTTGCCGAATTGATTACGTCTGTTCCCTTGGGGTAGAAGTTGATGGTTGCTCCGGTTGCCTTTGCGTAGACGGGCATGTTGCAGTTTTGCGAGATCATTGCAGCCAATGCAGAGGCTACGCCGGCGGGGCTGGAGTATTGCCCATAGGGAATCGAGGTGGAAACGCCGTTGAAGGTTGCGGTGACGGTTCCGTTATCCCACACCCCTCCCGACGAAACCTGCTCGGTTCCGGTGATGGTGACCGATCCGATTGGGGTTTGTGCGGTAAGAGCGCAGCCACCCGAGCCGAGCAACACAGCCAGCATGAGAATAAGATTTCGAGACGTGCGCGACATGTCGTTCTTCCTCAGAGCTGCGGTGGTTGCCTACTGCAAGGTGACCAGGACTTCGATAACGCCGGTGCCTGAGTCGAGCGGTCCCAAGGCTTTGCCGATGACCGCGCCGAGCATCTGATTGCGGTCTGTGCCTTTCATGGCGTAGCCCAGAGTGGAGGAGGCGACGAGCAAATCGCCGATCTTGATGGGGCCATTTTCCGCGCTGACTTTGGTGGGAACTCGGCCAACCATGGCCATGGGCACTTCCGTTTTATCGGATTCCGCGTCTTCCGGATGCAGTCTGCCAACGAAGCCTGGCTTGGTGGAATAAATGCCCGCGACCAGCGTGGAATATGCCTGATTCGATTTGAGGAATTTGCCGGGTGATTCGGGGTCGATGACCAGGATGTCTCCTGGCTCATATTTCGTTCGGTCTCCAGTTACGTTGACGGATTCGGCATAGTCGGCACCGGTGCAGCCGGTGTAAGGCACTGTCTGGGGAGTCGCGTAACCGGGAAAGTAAATGCCGTTGCCCGTTCCGCTAACGGTGACGTTGCCTTGCACTTGCAACGCGGTGCTGGGAGCAGTCGTGCCGATGCCAACGTATCCGGGGGGGATAATGGTCATCGCGGTGGTACCCGCTCCGATAGCACCTGCAGTCCCGGTGTTGAAGCGGATAACGGAGGCGGGCTCGGCTGAGCCTGTTCCGCCGCCGATGTATAGAAGGTTTGTCCCGCTCACGTTGTAGGCATAAAACGCGGTCGCGGGGTTACCCGAAAATGCGCCGGTGAGAAATCTAGCAGACTGTGTCGGGCTTCCCGTCGGGTTCACTCTTAGGAGGAGATTGGCGTTAGAATTATTGATTTCGAGAGCCTGACTCGGGCTCGTCGTGCCGATGCCGACGTTGCCGGTGGCAGGAAACGTGTTCGTCTGTGCAGTGGCATTTAGTGCGAAAAGTGCGATGCAAAATAACGATCCCGCTACTCGCTTTAGATTCAATTTTCGATCCTTTCCAGTCCGACGGGGTTTTGATGTGGCACCGTGAGTTACACCCCGTTGTTGCGGATAGCTTTGTGCAACAAGGGGATGAGGTGGCACAGGTAGCGGTGTTAGACCCGTGGTCGGATTGTGTGGCATTTGACGCATCGCGTCAATGAAAATGGTCTAATTCTCGAAATATTTTTTCGAGGTAACCAGTGCTATTGGATAGTTAGTTATTAGTTATTTTGTAAGAATTATAGTTACCTCGGAGCGGATGGGATGGAGTTATCGCGTCCAAAGCTTGACGCGATCCTGCAGCGGGAAGCAGGTGCTTCGGCTCCCTGCGCTTCGCTCTGGTTGCTGAGGATGACCACGTACTACTTTTTCTCAGA
>Ga0302202_10005866_pt1 | contig 12414 bp, 11 predicted proteins | sample II_Bog_N3_3_FD_194579 | JGI IMG/M metagenome (GOLD analysis project Ga0302202, IMG submission 194579) | Peat permafrost microbial communities from Stordalen Mire near Abisko, Sweden - II_Bog_N3_3 | ecosystem: Environmental > Terrestrial > Soil > Wetlands > Peat | place: Sweden: Abisko...
CCTTTACGACGCGCTGCGCGCGCTGATGCCCGAGCCTGTCCCCGAGCGGGAAGAGTTCGAAGACGACGATGTCATCGATCCCGACGAAGACATCTCCAAGCGCCCGATCCGGGTGGCGATCGTCGGCCGTCCCAATGCCGGCAAGTCGACACTGATCAATCATCTGCTCGGCGAGGAGCGACTGCTGACCAGCGCCGAGGCCGGCACCACCCGCGATTCCATTTCAGTCGAGATCCACTGGCAGGGCCGCGATTTCCGCGTGTTCGACACCGCGGGATTGCGGCGGCGCTCGCGGATCGAGGAGAAGCTGGAAAAGCTCTCGGTGGCCGATGCGCTGCGCGCGGTCCGCTTCGCCGAAGTCGTGGTGCTGATGATGGATGCGCAGAACAAGTTCGAGGAACAGGATCTGCGCATCGCCGACCTGATCGAGCGCGAGGGCCGCGCGCTGGTGATCGCGGTCAACAAATGGGATCTGATGGGACGCCAGTCCAGCCTGATCGCGGCGCTGCGCACCGACGCCGACCACCTGTTGCCGCAGGTCAAGGGCATGCCGATCGTGGCGGTGTCGGGCCTGATGGGCGAGGGCATCGACCGGTTGATGAGCGCGATCGAGGAGGCTTACGCGGTATGGAACCGGCGGGTGCCGACCGCTTCGCTCAATCGCTGGTTCGAGCAGGCGGTGGACGCCAACCCGCCGCCGGCGGTGTCGGGCCGCCGGCTTAAATTGAATTACATCACCCAGGCCAAGGCGCGGCCGCCGAGCTTCGTGCTGTTCTGTTCGCGCGCCGACGCCGTGCCGCAATCCTATTTGCGCTATCTCGTCAACAGCCTGCGGCAGTTCTTCGAGCTGCCGGGCACCCCGGTCAGAATCGCGCTGCGCGAAAAGGCCAACCCGTTCGCCCACAAGCGTAAGCGGCCGTCGTGAGCGAACAGGCCGCTTCCGAAAACATCGGGGCAGCCCCCGTGGTGCGTGGCGGCGCGGTGGCCTTCATCTTCGTCACCATCCTGCTGGACATGTTCGCGCTCGGCATGATCATGCCGATCCTGCCCAGACTGGTGGAAAGCTTCGTCGCCGACGACACCGCGAGCGCGGCCCGGATCTTCGGCCTGTTCGGCACCGCATGGGCGCTGATGCAGTTCTTCTTCTCGCCGATCCTCGGTGGGCTTTCCGACCGGTTCGGCCGGCGGCCGGTGGTGCTGTTGTCGAATCTGGGGCTGGCGCTCGATTATGTGCTGATGGCGCTGGCGCCGTCGCTGACCTGGCTGTTCGTCGGCCGGGTGATTTCGGGCATCACCTCGGCCAGCGTCTCCACCGCCTTCGCCTACATCGCGGATATCACGCCGCCGGACCGGCGGGCGGCGGTGTTCGGCAAGATCGGCGTCGCCTTCGGTGCCGGCTTCATTCTCGGGCCGGTGATCGGCGGCCTGCTCGGCGGCACGGATCCGCGGTTGCCGTTCTGGGTCGCGGCCGGGCTTAGCTTCGCCAATACGCTTTATGGGCTTTTGATCCTGCCGGAATCGTTGCCGGCGGAACGCCGCTCGCGGTTCCGCTGGAAAAACGCCAATCCGATCGGCGCGCTGCATCTGCTGCGCTCCGCGCCCGTTCTCACCGGACTGTCGGTGGTGACGTTCTTCGCCCAGCTGGCGCATGTGGTGCTGCCCTCGACCTTCGTGCTCTATGCCGGCTACCGCTATGGCTGGGATGCGGCCACCGTCGGGCTGACGCTGGCGATGGTTGGGATCTGCGCGATGGCGGTGCAGGGTGCGGCGATCGGTCCGATCGTGCGGCGTTTCGGCGAGCGCCGGGCGTTGCTGCTCGGGCTTGGCTCGGGCGCCGCCGGTTTTTTGATTTTTGGACTGGCGCCAACCGGCGCGCTGTTCTGGCTCGGCATTCCGGTGATGGCCCTGTGGGGCGTCGCCGGTGCGGCCACCCAGGCGCTGATGACGCAGTCGGTCACGCCGGAACAGCAGGGCCGCCTGCAGGGCGCCACATCGAGCGTGCAAAGCGTGTCCCAGCTGCTGGGACCGTTTCTGTTCACGCTGACCTTCGCCTGGTTCATCGGCGATTCTGCGCCGCTGAAATTGCCCGGCGCGCCGTTCCTGCTGGCGGCGGCGCTGCTGTTGCTGGCGCTGGTGATCGCGGCGCGCACGCTGCCCAAGGCGCACCGCGTAGCGTGAACTCCCCTGCCCGCAAGGGCGAGGGGAGCCGACAGGCCGCGCTACTTCTTGACCAGCGGGCACTCGCTCTGGCTGAGCGGCCGCGCGGCATCTTCCGGCGCGATGGTGGCGACGGTCTTGAAGTAATCCCAGGGGTATTTCGATTCCTCGGGCTTCTTCACCTCGAACAGATAGGCCGGAATCAGGCGGCGGCCATCGGCCCGCAGCGGCCCCTTGCCGAACAGCGGATCGTCGGTCGGCAGTTCCTTCATCTTGGCGACCACCTTGGCGCCGTCATGCGGATTGCCGCCGAGCGCTTCCATCGCCTTGAGGTAGTGCAGCACGGCGGCGTAGTTGCCGGCCTGGGTCATCGACGGCATCGCGTTCTTGTTCGCCAACGCGGAGAACCGCTTCGACCAGGCGCGGGTCTGGTCGTTCATGTCCCAATAGAAGGAAGCGGTGAAGGTGAGGCCCTGCGCGGTTTTCAGGCCGAGCGAGTGCACGTCGTTGATGAAGAGCAGCAGCGCCGCGAGCTTCTGGCCGCCGGCGACGATGCCGAATTCGGACGCCTGCTTGATCGCGTTGTCGGTGTCGCCTCCGGCATTGGCAAGGCCGACGACCTTGGCCTTGGATGCCTGCGCCTGCAGCAGGAACGACGAGAAGTCGGAGGTGTTGATCGGATGCTTGACGTCGCCGAGCACCTTGCCGCCATTGGCGATGATCACCGCGGTGGTGTCGCGCTCGAGCGCGGCGCCGAAGGCATAATCGGCGGCCAGGAAGAACCAGGTGTTGCCGCCGGCCTTGGTCAGCGCCTTGCCGGTGCCGTTGGCCAGCATGTAGGTGTCGTAGGTGAACGACACGGTGTTCGGGGTGCAGGCCTTGCCGGTGAGGTCGGCGGTCGCGGCGCCGGAGTTGAGCAGCACCGCGTTCTTTTCCTTGACGATGTTGCTGACGGCCAGCGCCACCCCGGAATTGGGCGTATCGGCGATCGCGTCGACCTTGTCGGTGTCGATCCACTGCCGTGTGATGTTGACACCGACATCCGGCTTGTTCTGGTGGTCGCCGCTCACGACGTCGATCTTCCAGCCCTTCTTGGTGAGCCCGGAATCCTCGACCGCCATCTTGACCGCGACGATCGAATTGGGGCCGCCGATGTCGGCATAGAGGCTCGACATGTCGTTCAAAACGCCGATCTTGACCGTTTTGTCCTGGGCCGCCGCGGCGGTGGCAAAGCCCAGTCCGGCGCAGGCGAGAAGTGCGGCATAACGCAGCGCGAGCGGTGTTCTCATTATTGTCCCTCCAGATGTTGACGGCTGGCTCTCTTCCCGGAGCCCGACCTGAATTCGATCGACCAGCCGATCGACGCTCCTGCGATAATCGTTCTCGCCGTGCCTGGCAACGCTATCGCAGCGCGTCCGAGGTCAATTTGAATTTCTGCACGCGCTTGCCGGTATCGACCTCGGCGGTATAGACGTTGCCCTTGGCGTCGACCGCGATGGCATGGACCCAGTGAAACTGCCCGGCGTTGCGGCCGCCTCGGCCGAAAGCTCCGACCACGGTGCCGTCCTGGCGGTTCAGCAGCCGGATTTCGTTGTTTTCGCCGTCGGCGCTCAACAGATAGCTCTGCCTGGGATCGGGCCAGATCGCCAGGTCCCACACCGCGCCGTTGCCCAGCGTGTTTTTCTCGTAGAACCATTCCCTGACGAAGCTGCCGTCCTTGCGGAACACCTGGATGCGGTCGTTGATGCGGTCGCAGACATAGACCAAGCCGTCATTGGCGATCTTGACGCAATGCACGGGATTGCCGAACTGCTGCGACACCGGCGCCTTGGGGTCGTAGGGCGGCTGCTTGTCGTCGTCGGGCGGATGGCCATAGGCGCCCCAATGCCGCTTGTAGGCGCCGGTGGTGGCGTCGAACACGATGACACGGTGGTTGCCGTAGCCGTCGGCGACGTAGATCTCGTCGGCCGCCTTGTCGATCGCAGTCTCGGCGGGCTTGCCGAGCTGGGTGGTGTCGCTGCTGCCCTTGCTCGGCGCGATCTGGCCGATCTGCATCACGAATTTGCCGTCGAGGGTGAACTTCAGGATGGCGTTGTCGTTGTCGGCATTGCCGCCGATCCAGACGAAACCCCGGTCGTCGACTTCGATGCCGTGTTCGCGCCCGACCCATTGATAGCCTTCGCCGGGGCCGCCCCAGGCGCGCAGCAGGTTGCCGTCGCTGTCGAATTCCAGCACTGGCGGCGCGGCGATGCAGCATTTCGAGCGCGGCGGCGTCAATGCGGCGCCTTTCTCGTCGTCGGTCAGCGAGCGCGGCCGGTGAATCAGCCAGATATGGCCCTGCCCATCGACGGTGATGCCGCCGACCTGGCCGAGAATCCAGTTGTTCGGCAGCGGCTTTGGCCAGGACGCGTCGACCGCGAAAGTCGGGATCTCGCCGCCCTGCGCGGCACGCGAAAACGCCGGCGCACCGATCAGCCCGGCGGCCGCAATCAGGACCGCAACGGTTCGGCAAAGCCTTGCCGCGGCGCCGACCGGATCGGCGCGATGGGGCGTCGGCGTCATGGCATCCTCCCGCTTTCTTGCCGCGGGTTGCTCCCGCCTGGCGCGCAGTCAATCGCGGCGGGGGTGAGGAGTCAATTGCGTGAGGCACGTGCCCCGGATGCTGCGCAGTGCGCCGCTCTTGCGGCGTCGTGCGCTGCAGATCCAGAGCCCACGCTCCAAGCGATGCAGTTGTGACCGGTCGCGGCTGCGGAGCATCGCCAACAGGGCGCTGGACCGAGTCCGCGACACGCAGCGCTGGCCATCACGCCGGCGCGCGGAAACCCTGCAGGGTGCGGGCCTTGTAGTCGTACAGCTTGCCGGTCTCGGTCCACTCCGGCCCGCACATCGGCACGATGAATTCGGCCGCCTGTTCCGGGGTATCCAGCGTCATCGGATCCTCGCCGGGAAACACCTGCGCGCGCATCCGGGTCCGGATCGGGCCGGGGCTGAACAGGTTGATGCGCAGCGGCGTCGAGGCGGTTTCGTTGGCCCAGACCCGCACCAGCGTCTCGAGCGCGGCCTTGGAGGCCGCGTAGGGGCCCATATAGGCGAGCGCCTTGCTGGCCGCGCCGGACGTGATGAACACGGCGCGGCCGGCGTCGGATCGCTTCAACAGCGGCTCCATGCAGCGGATCAGCTGAAAGTTCGCAGTGACGTTGATGGCCATCACATCGGTCCACGGCTTCAGCTCGATATGGCCGAGCGGCGAGGACGGCCCGGCCACGCCGGCATTGCCGACGAGAATGTCGAGCTTGCCGTGGCGTTCGTGCAATGCCGCGCCGAGCCGGGCGATGCCGTCGAAATCGGTGAGGTTCAGCGGCACCAGGGTGGCGCTGCCGCCGTCCTGGCGGATCTCGTCATCGAGCTCCTCCAGCCCGCCCTGGGTGCGGGCGACGGCGACGATATGGGCGCCGGCCCTGGCCAGCGCGCGGGCGGCGGCATAGCCGATGCCGCGCGAGGCGCCGGTGACCAGGGCGATACGGGAGGCGAGGGGGAGCGTCATGGGAAGTCGTTCTCTTGGTCATGCCACCCGGCTGTCGGGCGAGGCCGTCGCTGCTTGCCGGGATTCCGGTGCGCGCTTTCAGCGTGCCACCGAATGATGCCTGGCGTCAGCTGGCTTCCGCCAGCAGCGACAGCTGCCGCGGCTGCGGCTCGGCCTGGGTCAGGTCGGTGAGCGGGGTGGGATAGTCGCCGGTAAAACAGTGGTCGGTGAATTTCGGGTGCGCGGGGTCGCGGCGGGGCTCGCCCATGGCGCGATAGATGCCGTCGACCGAAAGGAAGGCCAGAGTGTCGGCGCCGATCAGCTGGCGCATCTCTTCGAGGCTGTGCGTCGCCGCCAGCAGCCCGGCGCGATCCGGGGTATCGATGCCGTAATAATCCGGGTGGGTGATCGGCGGCGAGGCGATCCGGAAATGCACCTCGAGGGCGCCGGCGTCGCGCATCATCTTGACGATCTTCTTCGAGGTGGTGCCGCGCACCAGCGAATCGTCGATCAGCACGATCCGCTTGCCCTCGACCGCCGCGCGATTGGCGGAATGCTTCATGCGCACTCCGAGCTCGCGCACGCTCTGGGTCGGCTGGATGAAGGTGCGGCCGACATAGTGGTTGCGGATGATGCCGAGCTCGAACGGCACGCCGGATTCCCTGCTATAGCCGAGTGCGGCGGGCACTCCGGAATCCGGCACCGGCACCACCACGTCGGCCTCGACATGGCTCTCGCGGGCGAGTTCGGCGCCCATCGCCTTGCGCACGTCGTAGACCGAGCGGCCGCCGACGATCGAATCCGGACGCGAGAAATAGATGTACTCGAAAATGCAGGGCCGCGGCGGCATCGGCGGAAACGGCTTGTGGCTCTGGCTGCCCTGCTCGTCGAACACCACGACTTCGCCGGGATTGATGTCGCGGACATATTTGGCGCCGATGATGTCGAGCGCGCAGGTCTCCGAGGCGAGAATCGGACAGCCGTCGAGTTCGCCCAGCACCAGGGGGCGGATGCCGAGCGGATCGCGGGCGCCGATCAGCTTCTTGTTGGTCAGCGAGACCAGCGAATAGGCGCCCTCGATGGCGCGCAAGGCTTCGATGAAGCGGTCGATGAAGCGGCCGCGCCTCGACTGCGCCACCAGGTGCAGGATCACTTCGGTGTCGGTAGTGGACTGCATCATGGCACCGTTGCGCACCAGTTCGCGGCGCAAGGTCAGCCCGTTGGTGAGATTGCCATTGTGGCCGACCGCGAATCCGCCGGCATTGAGCTCGGCGAACAGCGGTTGCACGTTGCGCAGGATGGTCGCGCCGGTGGTCGAATAGCGCACATGGCCGACCGCGGCGTTGCCGGGCAGCCGCTCGATCACCTCGCGGCGGGAGAAGGTGTCGCCGACCAGGCCGAGCCGGCGTTCGCTGTGAAACCGCGCGCCGTCGAACGAGACGATGCCCGCGGCCTCCTGGCCGCGGTGCTGCAAGGCATGCAGTCCGAGCGCGGTGATGGCGGCGGCCTCGGGATGGCCGAAGATGCCGAATACGCCGCATTCCTCACGCAGCGTATCGCCTTCCAGATCGTCATCCTGCAGGTCGAAAACGGCCGATCCGGGATCCATCTGGTCCGGATCGGATCGCGTGGCGTCATCGGAAGAACTCTCTAGACCGTCCATCGCGCCTCTCTTGGCCTGGTATCAATGCGCTGCGGGTTTCTCGATCAGCTTTTTGAGGCTGTCGCGCGCAGGCTTGCTGTAGCCCTCACCGGCGGCCGGCGCCGCCGGGTCGGTGTCAGTCTGCTCATCGTCTGGTTTATTCTTCTTGAATCTCTTCAAGATGGTGTTCTCGGGGTCGTCCGGCAAGAGCGACATCAGCCAATCGCCGGTTCCCTGCAGCACCACCCGGGACTTGGCCCCGGTCACCCAATCCGGGCGCTGCTTGTCCGGAACCAGCCAGCTGAAGAACAGGAAGGCGACCACCACGATCAGGAGGCCCCGCGCCAGCCCGAACAGGAACCCGAGGGTGCGATCGAGCGCGCCGATCCGGGAATCCAGGATCATGTCGGAGATCCGCACCGTGATGATGGAAACCACGATCAGGGTGCCGACGAACACGCCCGCGACCACGACAACGCTGGCGACGGTATCGTTGTTGAAATAGGTCTTTGCGGTCGGCAGCAGCTTGCCGAACGCATAGAGCGTCACCAGCGCCGCGGCGCCCCAGGCCGCAATCGACAGGATCTCGCGCATGAAGCCGCGTACCATCGCGAGCAGGCCGGAGATCAGCATCACCGCGAGCAGGACGAGATCGAGAATTGTTATCGGCATCGGCTGGTCAGGTCCGCTCGTAAGTTCGAAATCGCGAATCGGCGTGTCGGTGCCGCCCTAAGTGACTGGCATATGGCGCGTCCCGCAAGGCCGGAAATGCGGTCATCCCGGCCGCGCCGCGGGTGGTATAGCGGCGGGGGTGGGTCAGGTCACGCCCGGCTAGCCGTCCTGGCGCCGGAATCTCGCGGGTGTGGCATTTTTCTCGGGCGGATCCTCGCGACGGCCCTCGCTGCGCCTGGGCGTTCCCGTGGCGGCGATATCCGCCACCAGGCTGGTCAGCCCGGCCACGGTGTTGAGGGTCAGGCCGGCGTCGCCGCCGACCTCGCCGCGCGCCGGCTCCGGCAGTACGGCACGGCCAAATCCGAGTTTCGCGGCCTCCTTCAGCCGCGCCGAGGTCTGCGCCACCGGCCGGATCGCGCCCGACAGCGAGATTTCGCCGAAATACACCGCGTCGGTCGGCAGCGGCGCATTGACCAGCGACGACACCAGGGCGGCGGCGGCGGCGAGGTCGGCGGCCGGTTCCTGGATTCGCAGGCCGCCGGCCACGTTCAAATAAACGTCATGTCCGGACAGCTTGACGCCGCAATGGGCTTCCAGCACCGCCAGCACCATCGACAGCCGGCTCGGGTCCCAGCCCACCACCGCGCGGCGGGGCGTCCCCAGCGTCGTCGGCACCACCAGCGCCTGCAATTCCACCAGCACCGGGCGGGTGCCCTCGATCCCGGCGAATACCGCGGTGCCCGGACTGCCGAGGTCGCGCTCGGACAAAAACAGCTCGGAGGGGTTGGAGACCTCGCGCAGGCCGAGGCCCGTCATCTCGAACACGCCGATCTCGTCGGTCGGGCCGAAGCGGTTCTTGACCGCGCGCAAAATGCGGAACTGCTGCGAGCCTTCGCCCTCGAACGACAGCACGGCGTCCACCATGTGCTCGACCACGCGCGGACCGGCGATCTGGCCGTCCTTGGTCACATGGCCGACCAGGATGATCGCGGCGCCGGATTTCTTGGCGAAGCGGATCAGCGCCTGCGCCGAGGCGCGCACCTGGGTCACCGTGCCGGGCGCCGATTCCACGGTGTCGGTCCACATGGTCTGGATCGAATCGATCACGATCAGGCGCGGCACCGCGCCCTCCGACAGGGTGGAAACGATGTCCTCGACCGAGGTTTCGGCGGCGAGCTGCACCGGCGCGTCGGCAAGGCCAAGGCGCTCGGCGCGCAGCCGCACCTGCGCCACCGCTTCCTCGCCGGAGATGTAGACCGCGCGATGGCCGGCCCGCGCCAACAGCGAGGTGGCCTGGGTCAACAGCGTCGATTTGCCAATGCCGGGATCGCCGCCGACCAGCAGCACCGAGCCCCGGACAAAGCCGCCGCCGGTGACGCGGTCGAGCTCGGCCATGCCGGAGGGCAGGCGAGGCGCCTCCTGGCTCTTGCCGGTCAGGGTTTCCAGCGTGAACAGCCGGCCCTTGCGCCGCGAGCGGATCGAGACCGGCATGGTGGTGGCGCCTGAGGTGTCTTCCTCGACCAGCGTATTCCACTCGCCGCAGGATTCGCACTTGCCCTGCCAGCGGTTATAGGCCGCGCCGCAGTTCTGGCAGACAAAGGAGAGGACGGATTTGGCCATGGAAAGCGTTGAGTCGCCGTCAAGGGGAATGCGTCGCATTCCATAGCATGGAAAGCCCCGCCGCGAGCATGATCCCGTCCATCACGAGCCGGAACATGTCGGCATCGAGCCGCAGCACGAAGCGCTTGGCGATGAAGGCGCCCGACATCAGCGAGGAGCCGGCGATCACGCCTTTCAGCGCGACATCCGGCGTCAGCGCGCCGAAGCGCTGGAAGGTGACGGACTTGCTGACATAGAGGCCGAGCGAACTGGCTGCCTCGGTGGCGAGAAACGCGCCCTTGGAGAGGCCGAAGAACAGGAACAGCGGCACGCTCAACGGCCCGGTCGACACCACGATGCCGGTGAGGTAGCCGATCGCGGCACCGCCGACCGCGAGGTGCCACAGCGACAGTTTCAGCTGGTGGCGGGCGAGCCAGTGCCGCGCCGGCACCATCGCGATCAGGAACAGGCCGATCGAGAAATCGACCGCATGCGAGGGCAGCGCCAGCAGCGTGCGGGCGCCGAGCGCCGCGGCCGGAATCCCCGGAATCGAGTAGGCGGCGCAGGCGCGCCAGTCAACCTCGCGCCACCAGGCAAGAATCCGCGACAGGTTGGCCATCACGGCGGCGATCGCCATGATCGGCACCGCCTGTTTCGGACCGTATTGATAGACCAGCACCGGCATCAGCATGATCGACGAGCCGGTGCCGACGATGCCGCTGATGGTACCGGCGATCAGCCCGACAACGAGGACGAAGACGAATCCCAAGCCTGGCGTCTCCTGCGAATCGGGGTCCCGCGGACCCGGGGGCGATCAGTATGACCCAAAGTGCGTCGGCCCGATTGCGCAATTGCACTGGTTCAGCGGCGCGGGAAGGCGGCACTCCCACCGGGGCGCGAACGCGTCGATCGCCAGGGGCGTTGGGAAAGGCAAACGGAACCGGACCGGGCCGTCTCGCTCACGTCAACGCGATCGGCGGGCGGCCTGCTTGCGGGGCGGTTTGGCTTTCACATTCTCGTCCTGCGCGCGGTGGAGCCGTTCGAGCCGTTCACACAGCCTGCCGTGGGGACAACCGGCGCAGCCTCCCGCCATCAATTCCGGATGGGCGCTCCTGATCTCTGCGCATGCCTCGCGAAGCGTTCGCAGCGGCTTGAGCAGGTACCGGCTACCAACGGCCATTGGCGCCTCCTCCGGACGCACGAAACGATTCGGCGATCACCCATTTCATCCCGGGGGTCACCTTCCTGGGATTGATCCAGAACAAATCGGGGTCCGCAAAGCCATGCTTTCCTGATTTGGGTCGGGGAAGGTCGCGGCTGACGGGATCGGAGCTTCTTTCCTCGGACTCCAGTTCGCGGGTGCCCATGGGTTCAAACGCCCGGCACCCGCCTATCGTCCCGATGCCGGCTTGGTGATTGATGCGAACATATTATTTCGACATGAAAGACGGAGTTCCGATCAGGGACCGGACCGGATTGCAGTTTCGTACGGGCGCAGATGCCATTGAGCACAGCAGGATGCTGGCGCGGCGGTTCAGCCATGATCCCCGGCGCAAGGATCCGATTGGCTCAATAGCCGTCATCGACGAATCGGGCTGCGAGATTCATCGGGAGAAGGTTGATCCTCCTGACGATCCGAGGGCTGATTTCAGCCTTGGCAGGATCGGATGATAGCCGCGATCAGCATGTCATCGTGCGCACATCAAACATGATCGCGCGAGGCGCGCGGACCTCCACTTCGATCGGAATTCACCCGATCAGTATTTTGCGACGACCGGACCGGTCCAGTTGAATTTATAGTTCAGGCCGACGCGGACGATATCATCCGACAACGACACATTGCGCGCCAAAAAAGTAAATCCGGGGCTCGGAACCAATCGTCCAAAATAGGTCGTCCCGAAATCGAGGTGGAGGTATTCGAGCTTGACGGAAAGATTTTGCCAGAACGCGTATTCGATCCCGGCGCCGGCGGCCCAGCCGGTCACGGTCTGGGAACTATTGACGCATCCAAAGGTCGGGTCGCAAAGGTTTACGCCGATATTGGTGGTGGCTCCGCCTCCGGTTGCATAGACCAGCACGCGATCCCAGGCATAGCCGATCCGCCCGCGGTAGGTGGCGATCCAGCCCTGATTGGTCGCCACCACATCGGTCGTTCTGAACGGAGCGACGAGATTGGCACTGCCACCAATATTGGTCCAGGAATCGTCGCCCTCGATTCCGATGACGATGTTGCCGAACTGATAGTTGCAGCCGACCGTGCCGCCGGCGAGGCCGCCTGTCGGGCTGATGCCGCCGGTCTGGGGGGAGCCAAATACGCCAATTGCCGCATCCGCTGGATCAGCGGCGTAGTGCTGGCTATGACCCCAAACCCCGCCGCCTTCGGCCCCGATATAGCAGCCGGTCCAGTTGTAGACGGGCGCCGCAACGGCCACCGGTGCCTTGGTGTAGGTGCGCGCCGGCAAATCCGCCGCCGACGCACTCCCGGCCACGATCAACAAGCTCGTGGTGATCGCCGCAGACGCAACGGCTAACTTTGAAATTTTCATGGCTGGCCTCGTAAATGCGCTGAAATTGAACGCGGAGGAAAGCGGAACATGAATCGCTAAATTAAAGCGGGATGTCATTAGCCTGAATCGATTTGGGATTCCCAAATCAGTGCATTTCTGATTCACCATGCTGGCTGGGCTGGAGGCCAGCATGGATGGGCAAGCCTTATTCTCTGGATCTGCGTAACCGTGTCGTGGCCGCGATTGAGGGCGGAATGTCACGCAATCGGGCCGCCAAGCAGTTTGGGGTCGCGATCAGCACGGCGATCGGATGG
>Ga0302202_10005867_pt1 | contig 12414 bp, 13 predicted proteins | sample II_Bog_N3_3_FD_194579 | JGI IMG/M metagenome (GOLD analysis project Ga0302202, IMG submission 194579) | Peat permafrost microbial communities from Stordalen Mire near Abisko, Sweden - II_Bog_N3_3 | ecosystem: Environmental > Terrestrial > Soil > Wetlands > Peat | place: Sweden: Abisko...
CCTGGATGTTCGGGCGCGTCTCGCTCGGCCTGATCGCCGGCGTGATCGGCGGCATCGTCATCATGTTCGGCGCCTCCTATCTCGGCTCGACCCTGACCGGCGGGACCGCCGGCTGATGGCCGAGCGGCTGGAAGAGGACACGCTCTATCTGGCGGCGACGCGGCCGGCGTTGTTCGCCGGCGTGCCGCTTCCGGTCGCCGGCGCGCTGCTGATGCTGGCCGGGTTCGTCATCGTGATCCTGCAGAACCCGCTCTACGAGATGGTCATGGCGCCGCTGTGGTTCGGCGCCCGCCTGGTCGTTTCGCGCGACTATAACGCCGTCAACGTCGTCTACCTCTATCTGCTGACCGCGGCGCGCGGGGTCGATGGCTCGCAATGGGGCGGCGCCTCCGTCAGTCCCAACCCGATCCGGGTCCCCGCTCGCGGCCGGGGCATGGTCTGATGCGCGGCGACAGCGGCAGCAGCGAGCGGTCGGGCGAAATCTATCTGCCCTATGTCGGGCACATCACCGAACAGGCGCTCCTGCGGCGCGACGGCTCGCTGATGGCGATGGGCCATGCCGCCGGCGCGGCCTTCGAACTGGCAGAGCCGGAGACGCTCAATGCGCGGCTGCGCGGCCTGAACACGCTGTTCCGCAACATCGCCGACGACAACGTCATCATCGGCACTCACCTGATCCGTCATCCCGACGTTCCGGAACTGCCCCGTGCCGCGTTCCGCTCCGGCTTCGCCGCCAGTCTCGACAGGGCCTACCGGGACCGCGTGCTGAACGGCAGACTGTTCCGCAACGACTACTTCGTTTCGTTGGTTGTCGCGCCACGCAATGTCCTCGGCAAGGCCGGCAGCCGGATCACGCGGTTTCGCAGGGGGCCAGCGTCAGACGGCGATCCGGGACTGCTGCGGACGCTGGAAGATCTGTGGCAGGTGCTGGCAAATGGCCTGGAAGCCTACGGCATGCGCCGGCTTGGCCTGCGCGAGAAAAACGATGTACAGTTCACCGAGATCGGGGAGGCGCTGCGGCTCATCATCTCCTGCCGTTGGATGCCGGTCCCGGTTGTCAGCGGGTCCCTGGGCGCCTCGATCTACACCGACCGGGTGATCTGCGGGAAACGCGGCTTCGAAATCCGGGCGCCGGGTGAAAGCTACGTGGGAACGATCTTCTCGTTCCGCGAATACCCGGCCAAGACCCGGCCCGGGATGCTCAACACCCTGCTGAGCGCAGACTTCCCGCTCGTCCTGAGCCAGTCCTATACGTTCCTCACCCGCGCGCAGGCGCACGGGCGGCTGGCAATGAAGTCGAGCCAGATGTCGAGCGCCGGCGACAAGGCTGTGAGCCAAATCGAGGGGCTGGCAGAGGCGGAGGACGCGCTGGCGTCCAACGAATTCGTCATGGGTTCGCACCACCTCAGCCTGGCCGTCTATGCTGACGATCTGCGCCAGCTCGGAGACCGCGGCGCGCGGGCGCGCGCACGGCTGACGGACGCCGGGGCCGTCGTGGTGCAGGAAGGCATCGGCATGGAGGCGGCGTTCTGGTCGCAGCTTCCCGGCAACATCGAGTGGCGCACCCGCCCGGGTGCCATAAACTCGCGCAACTTCGCCGGCTTCTCCAGCCTGGATAATTTTCCGCATGGCCAGCCGCAAGGTCACTGGGGACCGGCCCTTACCCGGTTCCGCAGCAATGGTGGCACGCCATACGACTACGTGCCCCACGTCGATGACGTGGGCATGACGGCGATCTTTGGGCCGATCGGCTCGGGCAAGACCACCTTCCTCATGTTCCTCCTGGCGATGCTTGAACAAGCCATGGTCGAGCGCGGCGGCGCGGTGATCTTCTTCGACAAGGATCGCGGTGGAGAACTGCTGGTCCGGGCGACCGGCGGCACCTACCTGGTGCTGCGCCGTGGCGAGCCGAGCGGTCTCGCACCGCTGCGCGGCCTGCAAAACACCCCGGCAGATCGCGACTTTCTGCGCGAATGGGTCACCGGGCTGATCGAAGGCGACGGCAAGGGCGGCATTGCCTCCGAGGAGGCGCGGCGGCTGGAACGCGGCATTGCCCGCCAGCTCTCCTACGCACCTGAGATGCGGTCTCTCGCCGGATTACGCGAATTCCTCCTGCATGGCCCGGCCGAAGGTGCGGGTGCAAGGCTGGAACGCTGGTGCCGCGGCAGCGCGCTCGGCTGGGCATTCGATGGCGATGCCGACGAGGTGCGCCTCGATGCGTCGATCACCGGCTTCGATATGACCCACCTGCTCGATTACGAGGAGGTCTGCGCGCCCGCCGCCGCATACCTTCTGCATCGGGTCGCGTCCGTGGTGGACGGTCGCCGATTCGTCATGTCGTGCGACGAGTTCCGTGCCTACCTGCTCAACCCGATGTTCGCCGCCGTCGTGGACAAGTTCCTGCTCACGGTGCGCAAGAACAACGGCATGCTGATCCTGGCGACGCAGCAGCCGGAGCACGTCCTGGAGTCGAAGCTTGGATCGTCCCTGGTGGCGCAGTGCATGACCAAAATCCTCTACCCGTCACCCACGGCGGACCGCGATGCCTACATCGACGGCCTGAAATGCACTGAAGGCGAGTTCAAGGCCATCCGCGAGGACATGGCGCTCGGCACGCGCCGCTTTTTGCTCAAGCGGGAATCCGGAAGCGTCATCTGCGAGTTCGACCTCAGCGATCTGCGCGACTACGTCGCGGTCCTGTCGGGTCGCGCCAACACGGTGCGGTTTGCCGAGAGGCTGCGCCGTGAGCTTGGGGAGGAGCCCTCCGCCTGGCTGGGTCCGTTCATGGCCCGCTACCACGAAGCTCGGGATTGAACGGGGAAGGATGATGGCCATGAGAATGACATTCGTTGCGACGGCGGTCGTGGCTGGCTGGGTTGGTTTCGGCGGTGCCGCCAACGCGCAGTATCCGGTCTACGACAGCTCCAATTTCGGGCAGGCCGTTCAAGCCGTGGCCACCGCGGCAAAGGAACTGGCGCAGCTGCAATCGCAGCTTCAGCAGATGCGCCAGCAGTATCAGATGTTCACCAACCCGACGAACGTCACCGGGATGTTTCCGGCGCTGAACGCGCCGTTTCTGCAGAACCCGATGCCGTCAGCCAGTGCGATACCCGGTCAGATCACCGGTTCGGCCAATACGCTGTCGGGCGCGGGTCAGACATTTTACAATCAGAACCACGTCTTCATCGCGACCGGCACAGACCCGCAGGCCGGCCTGCTCAACCGCTCCGCGATCGCCACGGCTAACATCCAGGGGATGGCGGCGGCCAATCTGGCATCCATCGAGCAGCGCCTGGCCAATCTGAACGCGATGCAGACCGAGCTGCAGAACGCCACCGACATCAAGCAGGTGGAGGCGATCAACGGCCGCATCGCGATCGAGAGCAACGCGATCCAGGGCCAGCAGGCCCAGGCGCAGAACCTCGCCGCGCTGGCCTCCGCTCAGGCGCAGGCGGAGCAGCAGGCGGCGCAGCAAAGCATCCGCCAGGGCCATGAACAGGCGGCGGCGCTGTTCACCGGGACCCTCAACTGATGCTCGTTCGCATCATCGGATTGGGGGTGCTGCTGGCAATGGCCGCGCCACCGGCGTTCGCGGTCGAGCCGGCGCGGCATACCGTGGACTGGTACCGGACCCATCAGCAGGAGCGTGAGAGCGTCCTGCGGACTTGCCAGAACGACCACAGCTACGACGACTCGGCCGACTGCCGGAATGCCAACAGCGCGGCGCACGCCGCCCTAGCCGACAGCCTTGCCACAACAGGTGCCAAGGACCCTGAAGCCGACCCGGCTTACTACGGGCATGACGCCGGGGTGATCGCCATGACCCTGTCCATGTGTTCCCGCAACGCCGCGCCCCCGTCATGGTGCGCGGCCGCGCGCACGGCATCAGCCAATTTGAAGCGGTAGCACATGAACCAGACGCCCTTCACCAATATGGCAACGGATTTCGGCACCGCGTTCGGTGCCGGAACCCAGAATGCCATCACATCCCTGCTCGCCGCCGTGGCGACGCCGCTGATGGCGAGCGTCACACTCTGGGTCATCGTGCAAGGCATCCTGGTGATGCGTGGCGACATGGACGCACGCGGAGGGATCACTCGGATCATCAAGGTTGCCCTTGTCGTCGGTATCCTCACGTCCTCCGGCCTCTACACGAACTATGTGCAAACGCTGTTCATCACGACGATCCCCAACTGGCTCGCGTCGGCGGCCGGTGGCACTCAGCTAGCCATCACCAGCACACCGGCCACGTTCGACAATATGTGGCAGGTGACCGAGCACACGGTCGAAACCGTCGGTGCGCAGATCCCGATTTACGATGTTGTTGATTCCGTGAGCTTGGTGCTGATCGAACTGTCCATCATGGTTTTGCTGATCGTGACGTTCGCGATCTATGAATTCGCCATCATCGCCATCGGCATCATGGTCGCGATCGGACCCGTTCTGATCGTCGGTTATCTGTTCGAGGCGACAAAGGGCGTGACGGATCGGTGGATCGGCAAGCTGATCACCTACAGCCTGCTTACCCTGCTGACTAATGTCACGCTCAACATCGTGCTGCAGGGCGAGAAGACATACATGCGGTTCATGCTGACGCAACAGGCGTCGGGGACCGCGGCCGTGGCGACCGAACTCAAGGTTCTGATCGAACTGGCGATGTTCTTTGCCATGGGCGCCTTCATCGTCGTGTCCCTGTGAGCACGGGCAAACTATCTGAGGATATTTCGGCCCATTTCTGACCACGCTACGCGATGGGCGGTGCGTCCGCCGCCTCGCTTATCGTGGTGGCCTTTCGGTCGCGTCTGAGGTTTTCCTGGCCGGGTTTGCACGGCGCGAGCGGACGACCCGGTATCATTTGAATACCGGGCCGCAGCACTGGGCGCGGTCATCGGCGTCCCCGCCTGTCCCGCGCAGGTAACCTACCCCCCGCATCATTGGGCCTTAAATATCCCGGGGGTCTGGGGGCGGAGCCCCCATGCTTTCGGCCGGTTCGAGCCGGTCGATGAGCCTTTGGAAGACGCCCTCGAACGCAGCATCGTAGTTGTCTGGATGGTTGCGGATGACGTTGATCGCTTTGCGGTAGTAGTCGGCGGCCTGGCGACGATCGCCGCGGGCTTCGCAGACCATGCCGAGGCGGTCGTAGCCGTCATGGACATCGGGGAAGCGCTTGAGCAGGTCGTGGGCGGCCTGTTCGGCGGCATCGAGATTGCCTTCCTGGACCATGTCGACCACCGCGTTGGACGCCTCGGTCAGTTCGTCGAGTTCGTCGTGTTCCTGGACATAGCTAGCCAAAGACGCCCCGCGCGCTGGCACCGCGGCCGGCGGAGCGGGACGTGCGGCACGGGCGGCAGCCTCGTCACCGGCCAGGCAGCACTTCTTGTATTTCTTGCCGCTGCCGCAGGGACAGGGATCATTCCGTCCGATTTTGGCCATCTCGCCAACCTCAGTTCAAATCAGCACTTCGTCAACGCGAGTTGTCACCGCCGAAGTGCTGTCAAAGGACCGATCCAGTGTACCAAGCCGTGCTGGCCGACGCCAAGTTCCATGAGCAGTTGCTCGTCTTCGACCGCGACCTTGCGGCCTCCGCCCGGGCCGCACGGTGTTGGCTCTGCGGTGGCGCGCTGCATTCGGCATCGTATGACCGCAAGCCGCGTGGCTGCCCGGCTGGGTTAGGCCAAGAGTATGCCGAGCGCTTCAGCTTCTGCTGCGCGGTGGATGGCTGCCGCAAGCGCACCACCCCGGAATCGCTGCGCTTTCTCGGGCGGAAGGTCTATCTGGCCACGGTGGTGACGTTGATCTCGGCGATGCTGCTCGGGACCACGCCGGCACGCCTGGCCCGTCTGTCGATGGTCCCGGGGATCGATCGGCGGACCCTGGCACGCTGGCGTGCCTGGTGGCGGTCCACCTTCTCCGATGGCCCTTTCGCGGCGGTTGCCAAGGCCGCCCTGGTGCCGCCGCTCGATATCGCCGGTGTGCCAATGTCGCTGCTCGACCGCTTTGCCGGCGGCGTCGTTCAGAAGCTCATCGCCTTGCTGCGGTTCCTGGGTCCGCTGACCGGCGGCGCATCGGCGATGCACGCTTTCTGACGGGCGCTGCCCGCCCGCACAGGATGCGCGTCGCCGGCCCTCGGTGAGGGCGCTTAGCGTCGGCTCGTTGATGTTTCGGAGGGCGGACGTGGCGGATCGCGGTGGATCGCGGGTGCATGAGCGTTGGGCTCAGTTGCGCTTTTCGGTGATTGGCCAGTTGCTCGCCTCGCCGCCGGCGAAGGGCGCGCTACGTGCGGCGCTTGAGGAACTGGCTGCGCGCGAATGGCGCCACCCGAGCACCGGCGAGCCGGTCCGCTTCGGCGTTTCCACGTTGGAACGATGGTATTACCAAAGCCGCAACGAACCCCATGACCCGGTCAGCGTGCTGCGTCGCAAGCGGCGTCAGGACGCCGGCGAGCAGGTCTCGATGACCACGCCGATGCGCCAGGCGCTGCTGGCCCAGTATAACGCCCACAAAAGCTGGAGCGCCCAGCTGCATCACGACAATCTGGCCGCCCTAGCCGAGACCCTGTCCGAGTTGCGCCCGGTGCCGTCCTACGCAACGGTCCGGCGGTTCCTGGCCGCACACGGCCTGACCAAGTATCGCCCGATGACGACGCGTCAGACCGAAGGCGCGCTGGCCGCCGCGGCCCGGCTCGAGGCGCGCGAGGTGCGCAGCTACGAGGCCGAGTACGTGAATGGCACCTGGCACTGGGATTGTCATCACGGTTCCAGAAAGGTGCTGACGCCGCGCGGCGAATGGCGGACGCCGATCCTGTTCGGCGTGCTCGACGACCGCTCGCGCCTGGCCTGCCATCTGCAGTGGTATCTTTCCGAATCGGCAGAGAACATCGCGCACGGCTTGTCGCAGGCGATGCAGAAGCGCGGGCTGCCGCGCGCCGCGATGAGCGACAACGGCGCGGCCATGACCGCCACCGAGATCACCGAAGGCCTCGCCAGGCTCGGCATCCTGCATCAGACCACACTACCTTATTCGCCCTATCAGAACGGCAAGCAGGAAACATTCTGGGGTCAGATCGAAGGCCGGCTGATGGCGATGCTCGAGAGCGTCGACGACCTCACCCTGGCACGGCTCAACGAGGCGACGCAGGCCTGGGTGGAGCAGGACTACAATCGCAAGCGTCACAGCGAGATCGACGACACACCACTCGCCCGCTTCCTTGCCGGCCCCGACGTCACCCGGCCTTGCCCGGATGCCGCGGCATTGCGGCTGGCGTTCACCCGCACCGAGCGGCGCACCCTGCGCAAGAGCGATGGCACCGCCGTCATAGAAGGCCGCCGCTTCGAAGTTCCCAACCGCTACCGGCATCTTTCCTTGCTGGAGGTCCGCTTCGCCGCCTGGGATCTGACGCAGGTCCACCTCGTCGATCCGCACGCCGGCACGGTGCTTTGCCGGCTGCTCCCGCAGGACAAGGCCGCCAACGCCTCCGGCCAGCGCCGAAGCCTGCAACCGATCACCGCCGAGCCTGTCACGCCACCGCCACCACCACCGTCACCGCCGGCGCGCGGTATCGGACCGCTGCTGGCGCGAATGATCGACCGCCAGGCGGCGATCGGTTTGCCGCCCGCTTACCTCCCCAAAGACGAAGGAGACGACGCGTGAACAACAAGATGCTGGCGCTCTACGGCCTCAAATGGAACCCGTTCGCACCCAGCGTGCCGACCGAGGCGCTGTACCTGACCACGCGCCTGGAGTCATTCTGTTGGCGAGTCCAGCAATTGGCTGGCGAAGGCGGCTTCGCCCTGGTGACCGGTGCCCCTCGCTCGCGTGCTCGCTCGCCCGGCTGCGGCAAATCCGCCGCCTTGCGTATCCTGTCCGCATCGCTGGCGACACAGCGCGACGTGGCGGTCGGCGTGATCAGCCGCCCGCAGGCCAACATCGCCGACTTTTATCGCGAGATGGGCGAACTCTTCGGCGTCGAGTTGCGCCCGCATAACCGCTATGGCGGTGCCAAGATCCTGCGCCAACGCTGGCAGGCGCATATCCAAGGCACCCTGTCCAGGCCGGTGCTTCTGGTTGATGAGGCTCAGGAGATGCAGTCCGCCGTGCTCGCCGAACTGCGCCTGCTGGCCTCCGCCGACCTCGACTCCCATATCCTGCTGACCACCGTGCTGGCCGGCGACGGCCGGCTCGCGGAACGTCTGAGCGCCGATGAGTTCCTTCCTCTTGCCAGCCGCGTGCGGGTGCGCATGGCGATCGAACGCGCGACGCCGCAGGACCTTCAGGACTGCCTCCGGCACGCCATGCAGCAGGCCGGCGCGCCGACCCTGATGACCCCCGAGGTGATCGCGGCGATCTGCGATCATGCGCAGGGCAATCCGCGTGCGCTGATGATCATGGCGGGGGAATTGCTCGAGGCCGCCGCACAGCGTGACGCGCGCCAGATCGACGAGACACTGTTCTTCGAGACTTGCGCCGTGCCCGTGGCGAGGGAGATCAAGGCGGCGACCCGGCGCCGGCGATGAGCCAGCTTCCGGTCCAGCCAGCCTGGCGCCTCGCCGATTGCCCAGAACAACAGCGTTGGTTGGTCGAGGGGCTATGGTCGGAAGAAGCCGTCGGCATCATCGGCGGCGAACCGAAATGCTGCAAATCCTTCCTCGCCCTCGATCTGGCCGTCGCCGTTGCCGCTGGCATTCCCTGCCTGCGTCGCTTCACGGTCAGCCGCCCCGGCCGTGTCCTGCTCTATCCCGCCGAAGACGCCCTGCACATCGTCCGCCGTCGCCTCGAGGGCATCTGTGCCGCGGCCGGCGTCAGTCTCGCCGCACTCGACGTGCAGGTGATCACGGCGCCCAGTCTGCGCCTCGATCTCGAGGCTGACCGCATACGTCTGGAAGAGACCGTCGCCCGGCTGAAACCACGCCTGCTCGTCCTCGATCCGTTCGTGCGCCTGCATCGCATCGATGAGAATGTCAGTGGCGACGTCGCGCCGCTGCTTGCCTTCCTGCGCGAACTGCAACGGCGCCACGCCATCGCCGTTGTGCTCGTCCACCATGCCAAAAAGGGCGCGGGCGCCATACGCGCCGGTCAGGCTCTGCGCGGATCGTCGGAGTTCCACGCCTGGGGCGATTCCAACCTCTATCTCCGACGGGACAGTAACGATCAAATCGTCTTGAGCGTCGAGCATCGTGCCGCCGCCGCCACGCCAGGCGTCACGCTTGAACTGATCCAGCGCGACAACGCTCTTGCCCTCGAGCCGGTCCAGCCCGATCACCAAACCGAGCATCGTATCGAACCGAATTCCGTCGATCAGCGCATCACCGCGGCCCTCGCCGATGGCGACCAGCCCCGGCCATTCGCCACATTGCGCGCATCCTGCCGCGTTCGCACCACCACTCTCTACGAACGCCTCGCCGCCATGACCGCTGCTGGCCTCGTCATCAAATCCGCCGACGGTTACAGCCTCGCCGGCCGCTGACCGCGGTTCCCAACCGCCGCGTCCAACATCGCCCGCAATCGGCGACAAACAAAATTCATCCAGCACGGCAGCAGCGCTGCGCGGCTTCCCACTTCCGCTTCCCATACCCTCTAAAGCAGGCGGGAAGCGGAAGTGGGAAGCCCATCGATCTGCATGATCGCGGGGCCATCAAACAGCGTGATCCTGCTCACCTGCCGGCGATCGCCGCAGCGCTGGGCGGCGGCCTGGGCGTCAGTCCCGGCGCGGCGATCATGAACATGATGACCAACATCGCCGCGGGCGGGGCTTCGCGGGGCGCCAGGCTGGGCGCGGCGAAGCCGAAGACCGCCTAGCCCCGCGCCCCGTTCCGCACCCGGCTCAAATCCAGGAAGGAGATTGAGGTGAAGACTCTCGTGGTCCTCGTTGCGCTGATCGGGCTGGCCGCATGCAGCAATGCCGGAGAACTCGCAACCCCGTCCGGGCCGGTCTTCGCGCTCAACCCCGGTCACTGGCAACCCACACCAGCCGACCTTCAGATCCCCAAGCCCGGCAGGCCCGAATGAACAAGGAAAACTTCGCGCTTCCTGTCGATCGAGCCGGCCTCGGCGACTATTACAGGCAGGTCGAATCGTTCCAGCATGAGCGAGCCAAGGCGGCACGGCAGACCTCGAAAATCCTCACCGCCGTCGCCGCCGTCGCGATCGTCGCCAATCTGGGTCAGGCCTGGACCATCGCCTCGCTGCTGCCGCTGACCAGAATCGTTCCGGTCTATCTATGGGTGCGCCCGGACGGCACGGTCGACAGCTCGGTTGCCCTCTCCCGCCTGCCAGCGACGCAGAGCCAGGCGGTCGTCACCGCGGCGCTGTGGGAGTATGTGCGCCTGCGCGAGGGCTACAGCTACGACACCGCGCAATACGGCTATGACGCGGTGTCCGGGATGAGTGCGGACGGGCCGCGCATCCAGTACCAGAGCTGGTTCAACTATCCCAACGGACAATCGCCGCAAGTGACGGTCGGCAGGAAGGGCACGATCGAAATCCAGCACATCTCATCCGCAAACATTTCGGAAAATGTGCAGCAGATCCGCTACCGCCGCATCCTGACCTTCACCGGCCAGCCTCCGGTGATCACGACGTGGACAGCGACCCTGCAATACGAAACCGTCGCCGCACTGCCGGTCGCACTGCGTCTGAGGAACCCCGGCGGTGTCATCGTCACCTCCTATCAGGCGGCGGAGGACACCGTGCCATGAAGCGGCTCGCGTGGACGCTGCTCTGCGCCTCGGTCCTCGCATCGCCGGCCCAGGCGGCAGAGGACCCGGTCCCGGGCCGGGAGGACGCGCGCATGCGCATCCTCGCCTACGACCCGAACCAGGTGGTCCATCTTTCCACCGCGGTCGGCGCGACGCTCGTCGTCGGCTTCGGGCCAAAGGAAACGGTCACCGCCGTCGCCGTGACCGACAGCAAAGACCTCAAGGCGATGCCGAAAGGCAACTTCCTGTTCTTCAAGTCGCAGGAAGCCTTGCCATTGCAGCCGGTCATCGTGCTGACCGCGACCGAGGGTGGCGAGATGCGCCGTTATGTCTTCGAGATCACGACGGTCGCGGCCGCGAGCCTCGCCGCCGATGCGCCGGGGGTCTACTACAGCGTCCAGTTCACCTATCCGGCCGACGAAGCCGCAAGGCGGCGCGCCCTGGCGGCGGCGCAAGCGGCGAAGAATCTGGCCGCGGCGCAGGCCCGCGCGGCGCAGCGCCAGCTGCAACTCGCGCATGACCAGATGGAACAGCGGGCGCGGGACCCGTTCTCGGGCGATCGCAACTGGCACTACGTCGCCCAGGGCGATCGAACCCTACTGCCGCTGGAGGTCTTCGACAACGGCTACAGCACGGTGTTCCGCTTTCCCGGCAATGTCCGCATCCCCTCGATCTTCGTCATCAACCCCGACGGCAAGGAGGCCACACCGAACTACGCGGTGAAGGGCGACCTCGTGCAGGCCGACTCGGTGGCGCGCAGCTGGCAGCTGCGCGACGGTCATACCGTGCTCGCGATATGGAACCGGGCGTTCGACCCCGTGGGCCGCAACCCCGAAACCCAGACCACCAGCCCGAACGTGCAGCGCATCGTCAAGGACCCGCCGCCATGAGCGACAGCCGCAACGCCGGATTTCCGCGAGGGATCGACGACGAGGGATCCGTCGTCTCGGGCGCGCCGTCTCGGCAACTGACCGCCGTACAGAAGGTCGGCATCGCCGGCCTCGTGCTGATCGTCTTCCTGGCCTTGATCTGGATCAACCAGCTCAGCAAGGCCACCCAGCAGGCCAGGCCGCCCGAGGTGGCGTTTTCGGGTGGCGGAGCGTTCACACCGCCGCCGGCGCAGCCCGCCTCCCCTGCCCCGACGCCGGCATCACTGCCCATACCCCCGGCATCGCCGGCTCCTTCGCTCTTCGCGCCGCCAGGCCATGAGATGACAGCGGCGGAAAGCCCGATCTTCGCCTTCTCGGGCGGCGGCGTGGCGGAGGCCGCCGCCCCGTTGCCGGCGCCGGCCACGCTCACCGATGGGGGGCCGGCAAACCGGCCGGCCGGCCGGCCATCGGCACTGGCAACCATGCTCAGTCCGACTGTGTTGAGCGGCTCCAGGGCCCGGCTGCTGCCGCATCCCGACATGATGCTGACCATGGGCACGATGATCCCCTGCACCTTGCAGACGGCGATCGACAGTCAGCTCGTCGGCTACGTCAAATGCGTGCTGCCGCAGGACGTGCGCAGCACCACCGGCAATGTCGTGCTGCTCGACCGCGGCACCACAGTGGTCGGCGAGATCGGCCGCGGCCTGGTGCAGGGGCAGGATCGTGTCTTCGTGCTGTGGGACCGCGCCGAGACGCCGGACCACGCAGTCATCGAGCTGTCCTCGCCGGGCACCGACGAACTCGGCCGCTCCGGTCTGCCCGGCCGCGTCAACAATCACTGGTGGGAG
>Ga0302202_10005870_pt1 | contig 12410 bp, 10 predicted proteins | sample II_Bog_N3_3_FD_194579 | JGI IMG/M metagenome (GOLD analysis project Ga0302202, IMG submission 194579) | Peat permafrost microbial communities from Stordalen Mire near Abisko, Sweden - II_Bog_N3_3 | ecosystem: Environmental > Terrestrial > Soil > Wetlands > Peat | place: Sweden: Abisko...
TCGGCCGCCTGCCGGTCACGGCCCGGATCGTCCGGCCATCGGGCCGCGGTCCCGGCATGAGGAAGCGAGACCACCCGATCCCCTTCGCGGCGCAGCAGGGTCTCCGGGGTGGCTCCGACGAAGGCGCCGTCGTCATCCACCGGGGCGGCGAAGAGGTCGCACTCCGGGTCGCGCCGGCGCAACTCGGCGAGCAGCGCGGCGAGGTCGATGCCCGGGTTGCCCGCCACCAGCGCCCGGGCGAGCACCACCTTCTCCAGCTCGCCGGCCCGGATGCGTGACAGAGCCTCGGCCACCGCCTCCGCATAGGCGGCGGCGGGTGGCTCGGCCGTCCATCGCATCGCCGAGACCGGCCGCTGGGTGCTGCCGCTGGGGGGACCCGTCTCCACCGCCGCCCCGCCACGCTGTGCGCCGCCGAGGTCCAGCTCTCGCGGCGAGATCGAGGTGACCGTGATCCGCTCCGGGATCACCAGGTGGGCGGTCGCGTCCCCCCGGAAGGGGAGCGCGGCGGTGACGACCGCACCCTCGATGCCGACGCCCGCCAGCGCGTCATCCGCCACGATCGCCGCCCGGGTAGCCTGCCCGGGCCCCTCCGCCACCTCGATCCGGCGGAGCTCGCCGGCGGTGACGATCCCGGTGCCCCGCCGCTCCATCAGGAAGCCGCCCGGCCGCCAGGCCGCGAGCAGGTCGACGGCGGCGCCGGGCCGGGCGGCCGCCTCCGGCAGGGCGCCGGAACGGAAGGCGGTGCTCATCTCCCGCGAGCTTCGAGGCCCGCCCGCGATCCTGGGGCCTGGCCTGCGGCGGGCACCCTCGTTCCCACCAGGAGCTGCACGGCGCCGAACCCGAGCAGGATCCGCCGGGTGTCGGAGAAGCCCGCCTCGCGGAAGATGCCGACCAGCGCCGGCCCGTCGGGCAGGTACGCGGTGGAGGCCGGCAGGTACCGGTAGGCCTCGGCGTCGGAGAGGAGGGCGCCGAGCCGCGGCACGACCCGCTCGACCCAGGTGGACTGCAGCCAGCGGGTGGCCGGTCGCGGCTCGGCCAGGTCCATCACCGCGAGCCGCCCACCCGGCCGGACCACTCGCGCCATCTCAGCGGCGCAGCGTGGGATGTCCACGACGTTGCGCAGGGCGAAGCCGGAGGTGACCCCGTCGACGCTCGCGGCGGCGAAGGGGAGGTCGAGGATGTCGGCGCGGACCAGCTCGTCGGCGCCGCGCGCCCGGGCCAGCATCCCGGCCGAGCTGTCGACACCGATGGTGCGGTACCCCTGCCGGTGCAGCTCACGGCAGAATTCGCCGGGGCCGCAGGCGAGGTCGGCCACCGTCGCCCCCCGGGGAAGGCGCAGCTCGCGCACCGCCCGCCGCCGCCAGAGGAGGTCCAGTCCGCCGGTCATGAGGTGGTTCATGAGGTCATAGCGGGGGGCGATCTTGTCGAACATCGCCTCGACGACCCGTGCCTTCTCCTCGCTGGCCGGAAGGGGGGAGGGGGTGGTCACGACCCTTCCATCATGGACGAGCCAGGCCGGGGATCGCGGTCGCCGCCGCCGAGCCCCGCACGCCGCACCTTGCCGAGCGCCGTGCGCGGCAGCGAGTCCACCAGCAGCAGCTCGCGGGGAGCCTGGTGGCGGCCGAGCAGCGCCCCGACGTGGGCGCGCAGGGCCTCCAGCGTCGGCGGCGCTCCTCGATCGCGTGGGATCACGGCGGCGACCACGCGCTGCCCCCAGGAGGGGTCGGGGCGGCCGAAGACCGCGCAGTCGGCGACGCTCGGGTGGCTGCGCAGCGCGGCCTCGACATCCCCCGGCCAGACGTTCTCGCCGCCGGTCACGATGAGGTCGTCGAGCCGTCCCTGGACGTGCAGCCGGCCGTCGCCGTCGAGCCGTCCGGCGTCACCGGTCGGCAGCCAGCCGTCTGCGGTCAGGCCGGCGCCGGACCCGTCCCGGTAGCCGCGCAGCAGGGTCGGGCCCCCCAACTGGATCTCGCCGCCCTCGCCGATCCGCACCGAGACGCCCGGGAGGGGCAGCCCGTCGTAGACGACCCCGCCGCAGCTCTGGGTCAGCCCATAGGTGACGACAGAGGGAGCCCCGGCCGCGGCCAGCCGGGACCGCAGCGCCGCGTCCATCCCCCCGCCCCCGACCAGCAGCGTCCGATAGCCGCCAAGATCGATCCCGGCGTCGAGCGAGCGGCTCAATTGAGTCGGCACCACCGAGACGAAGGGAAACCCGGCCGCCGGATCCAGCTCTGCCGGCCCCCGGAAGAGCAGCGGGGCTCCCCCCAACACCCCCCGCAGCACCACGAGCAGCCCGCCGATGTGGGCCAGGGGGAGGCAGCTCACCCAGCCGTCCCCGGTCCCCGCCGCCAGGGCGCGGAGCGAGGCGGACACCGCGGCCTGGACGGCACCGCGGCCCAGCTCCACGAGCCGGGGCCGACCCGAGGAACCCGAGGTCGGGACGATCAGGGCCACCTCGGGGTCCTCGAGCCGTCCCGACCGCACCCGCTTCCAGCCCTCGGGAGAGACCAGCACGGTCGGGCGGCCATCCGCCAGCAGGGATTGGGCAGCCGGCGCCGGCAGCCGGTGGTCAACGGGCAGCAGCGAGGCCTCGGCGGCCCAGGTGGCGGAGGCGATGCCCAGCCATGCTTCGCCCGGGGGCAGGGCGACCGCTACCACGTCCCCGCGCCGGAGCCGCAGTCCCGCAGTCCCCGTGGCCGCGCTCATGCCGGCGCCGTCCGCCGGCGTCGGCCACCACCGCTGCTCGCTGCTTCCCTCACGTTGAGTACGCTAACCCACACCACGATGAGCCCAGATGACGCCGTTCCCCAGCTTCCCGAGTGGACCTCGCACGGCGAGTTCACGGACATCCGCTACCAGACCGCCGAGGGCATCGCCAAGCTGACCATCAACCGGCCGGAGGTGCGCAACGCCTTCCGTCCCGCCACCGTCTCCGAGCTCGCCCGCGCTTTCGAGATGGCCCGCGACGATCCCGAGGTGGGCGTGATCATCCTCACCGGGGAGGGCACCAAGGCCTTCTGCTCGGGGGGCGACCAGCGGATCAGAGGCGACGACGGCTACCGGGATGCCCACGGGGTCGGCCGGCTCAACGTGCTCGACCTCCAGGTGCAGATCCGCAGGCTGCCCAAGCCGGTCATCGCCATGGTCGCCGGGTACGCGATCGGCGGCGGCCACGTCCTCCACCTGGTGTGCGATCTCACCGTCGCCGCCGACAATGCCGTCTTTGGCCAGACCGGGCCGCAGGTCGGCTCCTTCGACGCCGGCTATGGCGCGGGGCTGCTGGCCCAGACCGTGGGCCTCAAGCGGGCCAAGCAGGTGTGGCTCCTCTGTGAGCGGTACGACGCCCTCACCGCCGAGCGCTGGGGGCTGGTCAACTGGGTGGTGCCGGTGGACGAGCTGGAGGCCCGGACCGTGGCCGTCTGCCGCCGCATCCTGGAGATGAGCCCGCTGGCCCTCCGCCTCCTCAAGGCCGGGTTCAACGCCGACGCCGACGGCCTGGCCGGGATCCAGCAGCTGGCCGGCGACGCCACCCTCCTCTACTACATGAGCGAGGAGGCGCAGGAGGGTCGCGACGCCTTCCTGGAGAAGCGCCGCCCCGACTTCTCCCGCTTTCCCCGCCGGCCGTGACGGGGTGACCGCCACCACCCTCGCCGGGCGGCGTGGCCCGGGCGAGGCCGCCCGCCTCTGGCTGGCCGGGGCACGGCCGCGCACCCTCGGCGTGGGCGCGGTGCCGGTCCTGCTCGGCGCCGCGGCCAGCGGTCACCCCAAGGCGCTGCCGACGGCGGGCGCGCTGGTGGTCGCCGTCGGCGTCCAGGTGGGCGCCAACCTGGCCAACGACTACTTCGACGGCCGCCGCGGGGTGGACACCGCCGCCCGGGTCGGGCCGCGGCGGCTCACCGTGAGCGGCCTGGTCCGTCCGGGTGCGGTCCTTGCCGCCGCTCTCGGCTGCATGGCGGTCGCCGCGGTGGCCGGCGTCTGGCTGGTCCTGGCGAGCGGCCAGCTCTGGCTGCTCGTCGCCGGGGGGATCGCGCTCGTCGCCGCGCTTCTCTACACGGGCGGGCCGCGCCCCTACGCCGCCACCGGCGTGGTGGCGGACCTGGCTGTCTTCGCCTTCTTTGGCCTGATGGCGACGCTCGGGACGGCTGCGGTACAGGGTCACGGGGTCCCCGCCGCCGCCTGGTGGGCGGCCGTCGCCATCGGCTTCCTGGCGGTGGCCGTGCTGGTCGCCAACAACCTCCGCGACCTCGCCACCGATCGCGACGCCGGTCGCCACACCCTGGTGGTCCGGCTGGGCGACGGACGGGCCCGCAGCTTCTACGCGGCGCTCATCGTCGCCGGGGTGCTCACGCCCGCTCTCGGGGTGCTCGTCGGGCAGCTGCCCCTGCTGGCGCTCGTCTCCCTGCTGGCCACACCCCTCCTGCTCCGCCCGCTGCGCATCAGCGCCCGGCGCGAGCTGGAGGGGCGCGCCCTGGTGCCGCTCCTGCCGCTGACCGCCCGCCTCCACCTGGCGCTCGGTGCGCTCCTCGCCGCCGCCCTCCTCGTCGTCGGCCTCGCCTCGGGGTCGCCGCTCGCCCACTCGCTCTGGTAGGCGCCGGACCATGTCGCCACGGACGAGCGCTGAGGTCACCACCATCCAGGCCAGGGGGGCGTGCCGCGCATGCGAGCAGTCCTCATGAGCGAGCCACGTCCCGCCCTGCACCGCATCCACTTCTCCGTGGCCCTTCGCCACCCGGTGCTGGGCGTCACCTCCCGGTCCGGCTTCCTCATCGAGGGCGAATCCGGCTGGGCGGAGTGGTCGCCCCTCCCCAGCTGGAGCCGTGAGGAGGGCGAGACCGCCCACCGGGGGGCGCTGGAGACGGCCGGCAACGCCTTCCCCCCGGTCATCCAGGCTTCCGTCGAGATCAACACCATGATTCCGCGGGTCGCCCCCGACATCGCCGCCCGGATGGCGGTCGCCGCCGGCTGCCACACCGTCAAGGTCAAGGTCGGTGACCCCGAGGGAGAGGACCGGGTCCGGGCCGTGAGAGAGGCGGTCGGTCCCGCGGCCCATCTCCGGCTCGACGCCAACGGCTCCTGGGACCTCGAGCAGGCGATCCGCTCCCTCGAGGTCCTGGCCCGCTACGACATCGAGCTGGTCGAGGATCCGGTCCCCACTCTCGCCGATCTGGCCCGCCTCCGGCGCCGGACATCGATCCCCCTTGCCGCCGAGGCGTCCATCAGGACAATGGAGGACGTCATCGAGATGCGGCGGTTGGACGCGGCGGACGTGCTGGTCATCAAACCCCAGCGCATCGGGGGCATCGTCGCCGCCCTGCGCGCCGCCGAGCTCGCGGCCATCCCGGTCGTGGTCTCCAGCGCCCTCGAGACGTCGGTCGGGCTGGCGGCCTGCCTGGCGGTCGCCGCGGCCCTTCCCGCCTCCCCCTACGCTCACGGGATCGGCACCGCCACGCTGCTCGCGGAGGATGTCGCGTCCGATCCGCTGCTCCCCATCCAAGGAAGGCTCGTGCCGCGCAGGGTCCTGCCCGATCTCCTGCTCGGCGCCCGGCCATGACCGATCCCACCCCGCCGCCGGACGGCGACATCGCTCTCGCCTGCATGGCTCAATTGGCCGGCGAGCTCCACCGCGCCGGCCTCCGGGACGCCTGCATCTCCCCGGGGTCGCGCTCCACCCCGATCACCCTCGCCCTCGCCCGGCATGGCGGCATCCGGGTCCACGTCCACCTCGACGAACGCTCCAGTGCCTTCTTCGCCCTCGGAATGGCCCGCGCCTCCGGCCGGCCGGTCGCCCTGGTCTGCACCTCCGGGACCGCGGTGGCGAACTGGCTGCCGGCCGTGGTTGAGGCATCGATGTCCGGGATCCCCCTGCTCCTGCTCTCGGCCGACCGGCCCGCGGCGCTGCGCGGCACCGGGGCCAACCAGACCATCGACCAGGTGGGCATCTTCGGCGGCTACGTGCGGTGGTCGCTCGACGCGCCCCTGCCGGATACGGGACCTGACGCCGCCCACACCTGGCGCGCCCTGGCGGCGGAGGCGGTGGAGCGGGCGCTGGGACCGCGGCCCGGGCCGGTCCACCTCAACCTGCCCTTCACCGAGCCCCTGGTGCCGTCGGGGGCGACCGTGGATCTCGGGCCGCTGCCACCGCAGCGCGCCGAGGAAGACCCGCCGCGCGCCGCCCCCTCGCCCGCTGCACCCGATCCGGCCCTGGTCGACGAGCTTGCCGAGCTGATCCGGGCCACCGAGCGGGGCCTGGTGATGGCCGGCGGCCTCTCCTCCGCGGGAGCGCCCGACGGCACGTCCGCCATCGTCCGGCTGGCGGAGGCCGCAGGCTGGCCGCTCATCGCCGAGCCGGCGTCCGGTGCACGCACCGGCCCGGCGGCCCTCGCCACCGGGGCTCTCCTGCTCGGTGCCCCGGGCTTCGTCGCGAGCCACGTACCCGATCTGTTGATCCAGTTCGGTGCCACCCCCACCAGCCGGGCGGCGCTCGCCGCGGCCGCCGGCTCAGGGCGGCTGGTGGTGGTCACCGCGCCGGGGACCGAGGCGGACCCCGCACGTGCCGCGTGGATGACGGTGCACTGCGACCCGGCGGTCCTGGCCGCGGCGCTCGTGGAGCGGTTGGCCCCGCGCCCCGAGTCGGCGTGGCGGCGCGCCTGGTCAGAGGCGGACCGGCTCGCGGCGGACGCCGTCGTCCTCTGGATGGAGGAGCTGGGCGACGAGCTCTTCGAGGGCCGGGTGGCGCGCGATCTCGCCGCCTGCCTCCCCGAGGGCGCCACCCTCTTCGCCGGGTCGAGCATGCCGATCCGCGACCTGGACAGCTTCATGCTGCCGCGGAACGGGCTCCGCGTGGTCGGCAACCGCGGTGCGAGCGGCATCGACGGGTCGGTGTCGACGGCGCTGGGCCTGGCGGCGGGCGCGGCCTCCGCCCCCGCCGGCCCGGCCGCGGACTCTCATCCCCCGGATGCCGCGGTGGGAACCGATCCTCCTCCCGCTCCCGCTCCCGCTCTGGGCACTCGCACCTTCGCCCTGATCGGCGATCTCGCCTTCCTCCACGACGCCGGGGCGCTCTTCTGGGCTGCCGGTCGCGGACATGATCTGGTCATGATTGTCATCAACAATCAGGGTGGCGGGATCTTCGACATCCTCGACCAGTGGCGGCTCCCGGAGCAGGAGACGTTCTTCTCCACCCCGCACGGCATCGACCTGGCGGCTCTCACGGTGGCCGCGGGCGCCGGTCATCGACTGGTCACGCGGAATCGGGACCTGACCCCCGCCATCACCGCCGCCCGCGCCGCCGGGGGCGTGCAGGTGGTCGAGGTCCGCACCGAGCGCCGCCGCAATGCGGAGCGCCATCGGGCGGTGGCCGCGGTCGTCGCCGCGGCGGTCGAGGGCCTCGCTGGCCCGCCTGTCGACAGCACCCACCAGCCGGGCCAACCGGCGCCGCCCGATCTCTGAGAGTTGATGCCGGATACGGGGTGCGGGAAGATGAACAGGTGAGCCCCCCACCGCCCTCTTCGGCAACCGCGCTGATCCCGGTCAGCGATCCCTGGCGTGCCGGCCTGCGGCTCCCGGTGTTCGGGACCCTCGCCCTGGCGCTGGTCTTCTTCCTGTACGCCGCCCCGGCGAAGGAGACGCCGTTCCTCTTCCACCACGCGCCGTGGACCAATGACCCCTACGACACCGCCATCTCTTTCATGATGTTCTTCGTCCCCCTCATCGCCGTGCTCTGCGCGCCGCGCGTGCTGCTCTGCCGGCGTGCGGAGCCCCTGCCCAGCGCGCGCATCCGAGACGTGCTGCGTGGCTCCCGGGTCATCCTCGCCGGCATCACTCTCACGCTGGCAGCGGAGTGGATCAGCGTCTTCGTACGCGACATCAGCGTCCAGTGGAATGGCGCCACCCGGCTGCAGATCGGCATGCTCGTGGTGATGAGCGGCCTCGATCTCGGGGGGATACTCGCTGTGCGGCGAGCCGGATTGCCCCGCCCGGGCGGCGAACCGTCACTCCGCATCGACCCGGACTGGCTCGGCGACCTCCTCGGACTCGTGGACACCTGGGGTCGGCGGCTCGGTACGGCCGGCCGCGTGGCCCTCTGGGTGGAGGGTCTCGCCGACCGCCACCTCCTGGCCAGGATCCGGCGTCACCCGCTCTGGACCGCCCTCGCCGTCTGCGCTGTCTTCGGGGCCGGGGTCGGCGTCAACCAGGGGCAGAGGGAGGGATACGGCGGGCCGGTGACGGTGCTCGCCGTCCTCCTCCTCACCGTCGGCATGTTCGGGCTCCTCGTCGCCGCGGGTGACTACCTCGGCATCGTCCGGAGCAGTTCCCCGTGGCATGGGCCGGCGCGCCGCGTGGTCGATGCTGCGGTCATCACCAGCGTCGGCATGTTCGTCCCCTTTGCCCTGCGCAACGGGCTCTGGTGGTTGGTGGGGAGCGACAGCAGCGCGGCGGGGCTCTCCCAGTTGGTGGCGCTGCTGGCGATCTCGGTCCTCGTGATCTTCGCCACGGCGTACGCTGCCGAGACGGCTCTGCACCTGCACTCCGAGCCGCGGCCCGCCTGAGCGCGACCAGGGCTCCCCCGCGAATCCCCACTCGTCAAGTCGAGATTAGCCCGCCACCGGGTAGACTCCGCCCATGTCCCAGACCTCCCGCGATCTCCTCGCCGCCGCCCGTCGCAATGTCCGTGAGCTGACCCCGCACCAGGTGCAGGAGAGCGTTGGTCGGGTGCTGATCGACGTCCGTGAACAGGACGAATGGGACCAGGGCTACATCCCCGGGGCCGTCCACCTCAGCAAGGGCTACATCGAGCTGCGCATCGAGGACACGGTGCCCGACCGCTCCACGCCGATCACGCTCTACTGCGCCGCCGGGATCCGCTCCCTGCTGGCCGCTCGGGCCCTGGGGGAGATGGGCTACCAGGACGTCGCCTCCATGTCCGGAGGCTTCGGCGGCTGGAAGGACGCCGGCCTCCACTTCACCGTTCCGCGGGCTCTGACGGCCGAGCAGAAGCTCCGCTACAGCCGCCATCTGCTCATGCCCGAGATCGGCGAGGAGGGCCAGGGCAAGCTCCTGGACGCCAAGGTGCTGATGATTGGCACCGGCGGTCTGGGCTCGCCCGCCGCTCTCTACCTCACCGCGGCGGGGGTGGGCACCATCGGGCTGGTCGACTTCGACACCGTCGACGTGAGCAATCTCCAGCGTCAGGTCCTCCACACCCAGGACCGGATCGGGATGTCCAAGACCCAATCCGCCAAGATCGCCCTCACCGCGCTCAATCCCGACGTTCATGTGGTCGAGCACAACGAGGTGCTGAACAGCGAGAGCGCGCCTCGGCTCTTCCGCCAGTACGACGTCATCGTCAACGGCTGCGACAATTTCCCGACCCGCTACCTGGCCAACGACGTGGCCATCTTCGAGCGCAAGCCGCTCGTCGACGGCGGGATATTCCGCTTCGAGGGCCAGGTTTCGACCATCGTGCCCTTTGCCTCGCCCTGCTACCGCTGCCGCTACCCCGCGCCGCCGCCACCCGAGGAGGCGCCCTCCTGCGCCGAGGCGGGGGTGCTCGGGGTGATGCCCGGCATCGTGGGCGTGCTCCAGGCGACGGAGGTGGTCAAGCTGATCCTTGGCATCGGCCAACCCCTCACCGGCCGCCTGCTCGCCATCGACGCCCTGGACATGCGCTTCCGCGAGTTTCGCGTGCCGCGCGATCCGGAGTGCCCGGTCTGCGGTGAGAACCCGACCATCACCGAGCCCATCGACTACGAGGGCTTCTGCGCGGTTCCGCTCACCCGCCCGGCGTCGGTTGTCGCCCGCTGAGCACCGCTGGCGGGGTTCGGTCTCAGCCGATCCGGTCGAGGAACCCCCGCAGCGTCGCGGTGAAGGCGGGCGGGTCCTCGAGGTTGGCCAGGTGGCCCACCCCGGGAATCACGGCGAGCTCGCCCCGCGGCAGGACGGCGGCTTCGTCCCGCGCCTCGTCCAGGCTCAGGATCGCGTCCTGTTCGCCCTGGATCACCAGGGCCGGCACATCCACCAAGCCGAGCAGGGGCGTGCTGTCGGGCCGGCACGCCATCGCCGCCTGGCAGGCGGCGATCCCGGCCGCACGGCAGCGGCGGATCCGTCCCACCACGGGATCGACGATCTGCGGCTCGTCGCGCGCTGAGGGACTGAGCAGCCGCTTGACCATGGGCACGACCGTCTCCACCCCGTCGCGCAGGGCTATCTTGGCCATCTTGCGCCGGTTGTTCGCCTGCTCCGGGGTGTCAGTCGCTGCCCGCGCGGAGGCCAGCACCAGCGCGCTGACCCGCTCCGGGGCGAGACGCAGCAGCGCCAGCGCGGCGTACCCGCCCATGGAGGCCCCCACCGCCACGAACTCGCCCACCCCGGCCGCGTCCAGGCGGCGGAGCACCGCTGCGGCGTACCCGTCGAGGGTCGCGTTCAACGGCTCGGGAAGCTCCGGCGACTCGCCACAGCCCCACATGTCGGGCCGCAGGCAGCGGAAGTCCCCGGAGAGAGCCGCCACCTGGTGATCCCACTGGGAGGCGTCGAGGGGGAACGCGTGGAGGAGGAGGAGAGACGGCCCGGAGCCGGTGTCGTGGAGAGCGAGCTCCGGCGGCTGAGGAAGATCTCCGCTCGTGCCGGGCCCGGGCCCAGGGGACGAGCGACTGCCGCCCTCCCTCATTGATTCAGGCGCTGTTGGAGATGGCTAGAAGCGGAAAGTCGACGTCCAGCGTCGCCTCCTCGATGTGCGTGCGGGCGTGCCGCTCGACGTCGCGGAGTTTGAGGATCTCGGCGGGGGTGATCAGGGTGATGGCGACCCCGCTGCGTCCCGCCCGGCCGGTGCGGCCCACGCGGTGGAGGTAGTCGTCCGGCGTGCCCGGCACGTCGTAGTTGATGACGTGGCTGATGTCGTCGATGTCGAGGCCCCGCGCCGCCACGTTGGTGGCGATCAGCGAGCGCACGTGGGTGGCGACGAATTGCCGCATCGCATCGTCGCGTTCCTTCTGGCTCAGGTCGCCGTGCAGGACCCCGATCGTGTAGCCGCGCCGCTCAATCTGCACTTGAAGGAGGTCGGCGGTGCGCTTGGTCTCCACGAAGATGAGCGCCATGGTCACATCGGGTTGGTCGAGGATGCGGCAGAGGGTGTCCACCTTGTCGGCCCAGCTGGTCCGGACAAAGAGCTGCCGGACCTCCGCGGGGATCTCGGGCCGGGTGCTCACCTCGATGGTCACCGGCTCGTGCATGTGGCGGCCGGCGATGCGGCGCACCCAATCCGGCATGGTGGCGCTGAAGAGCAGTGTCTGCCGCTGCTTGGGGCATTCGCGGAGGATCGCCTCGACGTCGGGCGCGAAGCCCATGTCCAGCATCCGGTCGGCCTCGTCGAGCACCGCGATCCGGATGCCGCTCAGCGAGATCGACCGGCGCTGCAGGTGATCGCGCAGCCGGCCCGGGGTCGCCACCACGATGTGTGGGTGCTGGCGCATGCCGTCGAGCTGGCGTGACATCGAGTCGCCGCCGTAGATGGCCAGCGCGCGCAGCCGCCCCGCCGACAGCCGGGCCAGGTCGTCGTGAACCTGCACCGCCAGCTCACGGGTGGGGCAGAGGACGAGTGCCTGCAGGGTGTCGGAGTCCGGGTCGAGGCGCTCCACCATGGGGATCCCGAAGGCCGCTGTCTTACCGCTTCCGGTGTGGGCCTGCCCGATCACGTCGCTGCCGAGCAGCGCCGGCGGGATGGCGCCGGTCTGGATCGGCGTCGTCTGCTCGAAGCCCAGCTCGGCCACCGTGCGCAGCATCGCTGCACTCAGGCCAAGGCTTTCGAAGCTCTGGGGAGAGTAGAGATCTCGGTCCTCTTCCGCTGCGACAGGAGTGGGTCGGGGTCTGAGGACCGGCGGCCTTCGCGACCGCATCGTACTGGAGGAACGCAAACTTGAGCCTCAGTCTACGCGAGCGACGCCCTCCTGGGACTCTCACGGGACGGATCGGTGCATTTCGGTCACGATGCGAACCGTCCAGGAGGGCGGCCCACGGCAGCTCACGGTCCCGCTCGCGACCTCTCCCGGCCCCTGATTCTCGGGTCCTGCGGCCGCTGCGGCGATGACCGGGCGGGCCGTAGGATGACGGGGATGCCGGCGGTCCTCTGCACGCTCCCGCTCCCCGATCCCTTCGCCGAGCAGATCTCCCGGACCGCCTCGCTCCGGGTCCTGGGCCGGGTTCCCGCCCACGCCGAGCTGTGCGCCGCGCTCCGCGCCGATCCCGTCGACGTCCTCTGCCCGCAGCTCGTCGACGTGGTCGATGCGGGCGTCCTCGACGCCGGGATGCCCACCCTGCGCGGGGTCTGCGTCTACGCGGTCGGGTACAACAACGTGGACGTCGCCGCCGCCACCCGGCGGGGGATCGCCGTCGGCCACACCCCGGGCGTGCTGACC
>Ga0302202_10005885_pt1 | contig 12389 bp, 13 predicted proteins | sample II_Bog_N3_3_FD_194579 | JGI IMG/M metagenome (GOLD analysis project Ga0302202, IMG submission 194579) | Peat permafrost microbial communities from Stordalen Mire near Abisko, Sweden - II_Bog_N3_3 | ecosystem: Environmental > Terrestrial > Soil > Wetlands > Peat | place: Sweden: Abisko...
GAGGCGTGCAGGCGCTTGATGGTGGCGCCGCCAATGACGTCGTCGATCAGATCGACGGCATGCATACGCACCAGCACCGGGCCTGGGGCGGACAGATCGCCCTTGGTCATCACCACATGCTCGGCATATTCGACGGTGTTGGCATAAACCGCCATTTTCCACTCGCCGCCAATGGCGTGATCGGTGGTGGTTTCGGCCACGCGCTGCACCAGCTTTTCCGTGCGGCGACGATGGGCGATTAGGTCGGCAATGGTGCCGAGCTTGAGGTTATGATGCTGCGCAAACGCCACCAGATCGGGCAGACGCGCCATCTCGCCATCGTCACGGATGATCTCGCAGATCACGCCGGCGGGGATCAATCCTGCCAGACGGGCGATGTCCACCGAGGCTTCGGTGTGACCCGCGCGCACCAGCGTGCCACCCTCACGGGCGAGCAGCGGGAAGACGTGGCCGGGGGTGGTGATGTCGTCACGCGTCGAATTCGGGTTGATCGCGCGCGCAATCGTCAGCGCACGGTCGGCGGCCGAAATGCCGGTTGTAACCCCTTCGCGGGCTTCGATGGAGACGGTGAAGGCGGTCTGGTGCCGGGTGCCGTTGGACTGGCTCATCAGCGGCAGCGCCAGCTTCTCCACCTGACCGCGTTCCATCGCCAGACAGACGAGGCCGCGTGCGTGGCGGATCATGAAGTTGATCTGCTCGGGGGTGGCGAATTGCGCCGGAATGACAAGGTCGCCCTCGTTTTCGCGGTCTTCGTCATCGACCAGAATGAACATCCGCCCCGCGCGCGCTTCCGCAATCAGATCTTCGGCAGAAGCGAGGTATTCGCTGAGGGATTTGGTGAGCAAAGTGCTGGTCATGCGAACTCCTGAAGGCGCGCCACATAGCGGGCCAGCGTGTCGATTTCGATATTCACCGGCGCACCCACGGCGAGCGTGCCGAAATTGGTGTGTGCTTCGGTGTGCGGAATGATGTTGACGCCGAAGTTGGTGCCTTCGACTTCATTGACGGTCAACGAAACCCCGTTGATCGCCACGCTGCCCTTCTGCGCGATGTAGCGGGCAAGTTCGCTGGGCGCATCGAAGCGCCAGCGGGTGGAGCCGTGATCTTCGGTGGCGGCAATCACCCGGCCCACGCCATCGACATGGCCGGAGACGAGATGGCCGCCCAATTCGTCGCCGATCTTCAGCGCGCGTTCCAGATTGATCTTGCTGCCGACCTGCCAGGAACCCAGCGTGGTCTTAGCCAGTGTCTCGGCAGAGGCCTGCACGGTGAAGCTGTCGGCATCGCGCGCGATCACTGTCAGGCAGCAGCCGGAGCAGGCGATGGAGGCTCCGAGCGGGATTTCAGCGGTGTCGGGCCAGGGTGTGGCGATCACCAGACGCATCGTCTCGCCTGCCGCCAGCGGGGTCAGGCTGCGCACCGTGCCGATGGCGGTGATGATTCCGGTAAACATTCAGCCAATTCCCGTTGTCGCCAGAGCGTCTGCTCGGCGAAATTCACTGCGTATATCGTGGCCGATGCCGCGCTGCGCAACACGCTCAAACCGCTGCATATCTGCCAGACGCGTTATGGCCATGTCCCGCACCGCCGCCAGCGCGTCGCCGCCGAGCACGGCAGGGGCGTGATACCACACCAAATGATCCACCAAATCCGCCGCCAGCAACGCCGCCGCAAGCTGTCCGCCGCCTTCCACCAAAACGCGGGTTAATCCGCGTGCGCCGAGAGCAGCGAGTAGGGATGCCGGGTCGCGGCGGTCGGTCTCGATGATCTCAACGCCTGCGGGAAACGCAGGGTGTACCGCATCCGACGCACAGACCAGCCACACTGGGGCGATATGTGCGGTTTGGGCGAGGCGGGAGGTGAGGGGCGTGCGCAAATCGCTATCCGCCACCACACGCACCATCGGGCGCGTGCGAGCGCCGTCGAGGCGGCAGGTGAGGTCGGGGTCATCGGCCAAGGCAGTGCCGATGCCGACCATCACCGCATCATGCCGTGCGCGCAGCATCTGCACATCGCGCCTTGCATCGGGGCCGGTGATCCATTTGCTCTCACCACGGGCCGTGGCGATGCGGCCATCAAGGGTGGAGGCGAGTTTCAGCGTCACCAGCGGGCGGCCTTGGGTGACGCGGCGGACGAAGCCTTCCACCATGGCGTCGCCCTCTGCACGCAGCACATTTTCGGTGATGGAAACACCGGCTTGCCGCAGCATCGCCACGCCGCGACCGGAAACGCGGGGATCAGGATCGGGGGATGCGATCACCACGCGGACCACGCCCGCCCGGATCAACGCCTCAGCGCAAGGCGGGGTGTGGCCATGATGGGAGCAGGGTTCGAGGGTGACATAGGCAGTGGCCCCGCGTGCCGCTTCGCCTGCAATGGCCAGCGCCTGAGTTTCGGCATGCGGCCGTCCGCCGATGGCGGTGGTGGCGCGGCCGAGCACGCGGCCATTTTTCACGATCACACAGCCAACCGAGGGGTTCGGCCAAGCCTGCCCCAATCCCCGTCGAGCGAGGGCGAGAGCGGCCAGCATGTGCGCGTGATCGTCGCTCATTCTTTGAGTGGCGCGTCACCCAGCCCGCCGAGGAACGCCTCGAAATCCTTTGCCTCGCGGAAATTGCGATAGACCGAGGCAAACCGCACATAGGCGACCGCATCGATCTCCTTGAGGGTTTCCATCACGATCTCACCAATCATCGCCGAGGGCACATCCGCCTCGCCCGAGGCTTCGAGCTTGCGGACGATGCCGTTGACGATCTGCTCGATCCGGTCGGCATCCACAGGACGCTTGCGCAGCGCGATGCGCACCGAGCGGGCGAGCTTGTCGCGGTCGAATAATTGGCGGGTTGAGTCAGACTTCACCACCATGATTTCGCGCAACTGCACGCGCTCGACGGTGGAAAAACGCTGCCCGCACCCGGCACATGAGCGCCTGCGACGGATCGCCGAGCCGTCTTCCGTCGGCCGGCTATCCTTCACCTGGGTGTCTTCATGTCCGCAGAACGGGCAGCGCATCTCTTATGACCGATAGATCGGGAAGCGGCGGCAAAGTTCGAGAACCTCGGCCCCCACTTCAGCTTCAACGGCAGTGTTGCTGCCATCGTTGGAGGCCGACAGACCATCCAGCACACGCACGATCATCCGGCCGATCTGGCGGAACTCATCCTCGCCAAAGCCACGCGAGGTGGCGGCGGGGGAGCCGAGGCGAATGCCGGAGGTGATGGCGGGCTTGGCCGGGTCGAACGGGATGGCGTTCTTGTTGGCCGTCATATGCGCGCGTTCCAGCGAGCCTTCCGAGGCCTTGCCGGTGACGTTCTTGCGGCGCAGATCGACCAGCATCAAATGGCTGTCCGTGCCGCCGGTGATGATGTTCACGCCACCTTCAACCAGCGTCTCCGCCAGCGCCTTCGCGTTGTCGACGACCTGCTTGGCGTAGACGCGGAAGTCCGGCCGCAGCGCCTCACCGAATGCCACCGCCTTGGCGGCGATGACATGCATCAGCGGGCCACCCTGAATGCCGGGGAACACCGCCGAGTTGATCTTCTTGCCCAGCGCTTCATCGTTGGACAGGATCATGCCGCCACGCGGGCCGCGCAGGGTCTTGTGCGTCGTCGTCGTCACCACGTGGGCGTGCGGCAGCGGGCTGGGGTAGACGCCACCGGCGACGAGGCCTGCGAAATGCGCCATGTCCACCATGAAGATCGCGCCCACTTCGTCGGCAACGCGACGGATGCGGGCGAAGTCGATGATGCGGGCATAGGCGGAGCCACCGGCGATGATCAGCTTCGGCTTGTGCTCACGGGCGAGGGCTTCGAGCTGGTCGTAATCGAGCAGACCATCCTCAGCGCGCACACCATATTGCACGGCGTTGAACCACTTGCCGGACTGGTTGACGGCAGCCCCGTGCGTCAGATGTCCACCGGCATCCAGGCTCATGCCGAGGATGGTGTCGCGCGGTTGCAGCAGCGCCATGAACACCGCCTGATTGGCGTTGGCACCCGAATGCGGCTGCACATTGGCGAATTGGCAGTCGAACAGCTTCTTGGCGCGGTCGATGGCCAGCTGCTCGGCGATGTCGACATAGACGCAACCGCCGTAATATCTGCGGCCCGGATAGCCCTCGGCGTATTTGTTGGTCAGCACCGAACCCTGCGCTTCAAGCACCGCGACGGAGACGATGTTTTCCGAGGCGATCAGCTCGATACCGTCCTGCTGGCGGCGCAGTTCCTGGCCGATGGCGGCGAACAGGTCGGGGTCGGCCTCGGCGAGCGGGGCGGAGAAGAAGCGTTCCAGCGAGGCGGCAGAGGAGAGGTCGTTCATCGGTTCAGACTCCGGTCTCGATCTTGGCGATCCGACGCTCATGGCGTCCGCCTTCGAATTCGGTGGCAAGGAAGGTGGCGAGGATATCGAAAGCGGCTTCTTCGCCGATCATGCGACCGCCGAGCGAGAGCATGTTGGCATCATTGTGTTGACGGGCAAGCCGGGTGGAGGTGGTCTCGTTGACCATCGCGCAGCGAATCCCGGCATGGCGATTGGCGGCATAGGACATGCCAAGCCCGGTGCCGCAGACCAGCACGCCAAAGCGCGCCTCGCCGCTGAGCACGGAATGGCACACCACATGGGCGAGATCGGGATAATCCACGGAATCCGGCCCGTTGGTGCCGAAATCGCGCACGTCATGGCCCTGCTTGCGCAGCCACTCGGCGAGTGCGTCCTTCAGCTTGAAGCCGCCGTGATCGGCACCGAGAGCCACGGTGAATTTGATCTGGTTCGTCATGCGCGGCGTGTAGCATGGGATTCGCACCGACACGAAACCTTCATGCCGCAGAGGAGGGCCGCAGAGGAGGAATGTGGCCGGGATGGCTGAAGGTTCAGCTTGTCGCGCATTGCACATTCGCAATACTCTGTTTCTGCAAGAAATAATCTCCCTTCCTGCTTCGGGAGATGCGCTCACACCGAATTGGCCCGCAAAGAGGCCGTAATGGAGGAAACATATGAGCATTATTCGTCGCGACCTGCTCACCATGGGTGCTGCCAGTGCCGCTTTGATCGGCACCGGCATGAAGGCACGTGCGCAAGGCAAGCCGGTGATCAAGCTTGGCGTGCTCACCGATCTCTCCGGCCCTTATAAAGATGCCACCGGCCCCGGTTCGGTCGCACTCACCCGTCAGGCGGTGCAGGATTTCGGCGACAAGGGCTTTGCCGTCGAAGTCATCGCCGCCGATCATCAGAACAAGCCCGATGTGGGTGCTGCCATCGCGCGGCAATGGTGTGATGAGGGCGTGGATGCCATCGTTGACGTGCCGACCTCCTCGGTGGCACTGGCCGTCAATCAGATCGTGCGTGAAAAGGGCAAGGTGTTCCTCAACTCTGGTGCGGCCACCACCGAACTGCATGGCACGCAGTGCAGCCCGAACACCGTGCACTGGACCTATGACACCTACATGCTCGCCAAGGGCACCGGCTCGGCAGTGACGAAGGCGGGCGGCTCGACGTGGTATTTCCTCACCGCCGATTACGTCTTTGGTCAGGCCTTGCAGCACGACACCACCAGTTTCGTCGAGCAGGCGGGCGGCAAAGTGCTGGGGGCATCGCCCTATCCGTTTGCCAGCACGAGCGATTATTCGTCCTTTCTGCTCAAGGCGCAGGGCAGCGGGGCGAAGGTGCTGGGTTTGGCCAATGCCTCAGGCGAGACGGTGAACTGCATCAAGCAGGCGCGCGAATTCGGTCTCGATAAGACGATGAAATTCGCCGCCCTGCTGATTTCCATTCTCGACATCAAGGCGTTGGGGCTGGAAGCCGGGCAGGGGCTGCTGCTGAGCGATGTGTTCTATTGGGATCTCAACGACCGCACCCGCGCATTGACAGCGCGCTGCAAGGACAAAACCGGCGGCAATCCGCCCGCTTTGGTGCAGGCTGGCTGCTACGGTGCAGCGCTGCATTACCTCAAGGCAGTCGCCGATCTGGGTGTTGTGCGGGCGAAGGCCAGTGGGGCGGAGACGGTGGCGCGGATGAAGGCCACACCGTCGGACGATGACGCTTTCGGCAAAGGCTATATCCGCCCGGATGGCCGCCACATCCACGACGTCTATCTGTTCGAGGTGAAAAAGCCCTCCGAGTCCAAAGGCCCGTGGGATCTCTACAACCTCGTCGCCACCACACCCGGCGATCAGGCGTTCAAGCCGATGAGTGAGGGCCATTGTCCGTTGGTGAAGCTGTGACGTCGTAGGGCGAAAAAGCGCAGCGTCATCCGCAATTGCCCGGTTTGCGGGATTAATGGCGGATGACGGCTTCGCCTTTTCCGCTCTCCGAATTCCGGCAGAGTGGCCAACAGCGCCAGGGCAGCCACGACCAAGCGCATCTTTATCGCCTCCCGTTCTTGGTGCAACGATGCCGCAGCGCCCGATGCCGGGCAAGTTTCAGGGAGTTTCGGCCACTATGACTGCCAGCCTCGGCCTCGGCGCCTTCCCCAACACCCGCCTGCGTCGCAACCGCCTCAACCCGTGGACACGGCGGCTGATGGCGGAGAATTCGCTGTCGGTGGACAATTTGATCTGGCCGATCTTCATCATGGAAGGCCAAGGCCAGGAGAGCGACATCTCCGCCATGCCCGGCGTCAAGCGCGTCTCGGTGGACCGTCTGGCAGCCCATGTGGAGCAGGCCGCGAAACTCGGCATTCCAGCCCTCGCTTTGTTTCCCGCAACCCCCGCCGATCTGAAAGACGCCGAGGGCACGGAATCGGCCAATCCCGACAATCTGATCTGCCGGGCTTCACGCCTGCTCAAGCAGGAATTCCCCGATATGGGTCTGCTGGGGGATGTGGCACTCGACCCCTACACCGACCACGGCCATGACGGCGTGATCCGTGACGGCTATGTCGCCAATGACGAGACGCTGGGCAAGCTGGTCGCCCAGGCGCTGAATCAGGCGCGGGCGGGCATCGACATCATCTCACCGTCCGACATGATGGACGGCCGCATCGCCGCCCTTCGGCAGGCGCTGGATGCCGAGGGCTTCATCAATGTCGGCCTGATGAGCTACGCCGCCAAATACGCCTCGGCCTTCTACGGCCCGTTCCGCGACGCGGTGGGCAGCACCGGCGCGCTGCGCGGTGGCGACAAGAAGACCTATCAGATGGACCCGGCCAACACCGATGAAGCCCTGCGCGAAGTGGCGCATGATCTGGCGGAGGGTGCTGATTCGGTGATGGTCAAACCCGGCATGCCCTATTTGGACATCTGCCGCCGCGTGCACGAAACCTTCCACGTGCCGACCTTCGCCTATCAGGTCTCGGGCGAGTATTCGATGATCATGGCCAGCGTCGAACGCGGCTGGATCGACCATGATCGCGCGATGATGGAGAGCCTGATGGGCTTCAAGCGCGCCGGGTGTTCGGGAATCTTGACGTATTTCGCGGTGAAGGCGGCGCAGTTGTTGCGGGGGTGAGGGCGGAGGCTCTCATTCATCGTCATTGCGCTTCTCGCAATGACGATTGTGGGTGGGGAATGCGGTATTTTCACCGCGCACGCCTCACCCTCCGCCGTCCGACCGAAAGCCCTGCGATGACCACTCCTCCGATCACCCCGAACCAAATCCTCGACTTCTGGTTCTGCGAAACCGCACCCGCGCAATGGTGGCAGAAATCGGCTGAATTCGACGATCTCATCCGCGCTCGCTTTGGTGCGCTGCTTGATCAAGCAGCACGCTGCGAACTCTATGGGTGGCGGGCATCGCCCGAGGGGCGGGTGGCGGAGGTGATTGTGCTCGATCAGTTCTCCCGCAACATCCACCGGGACACGCCGCGCGCCTTCAGCGCTGATCCATTGGCGCTCGCATTGGCGCAGGGTGCCATTGCCGCAGGCGATGATCAGGCATTGCCGGTGGAGCAGCGGGCGTTTCTGTATATGCCATTCATGCACAGCGAATCGCCCATCATCCACGCCATTGCGATGGCATTATTTGCCACAGCCGGGATGGAGCAAAATCTGAAATTTGAAATTGCCCATAAGGCCATCATCGACCGGTTCGGACGCTTCCCGCACCGCAATGTCATTCTGGGGCGAGCATCAACCGAAGACGAAATCGCCTTTCTGCAACAGCCGGGATCGTCATTTTAGGTGGCATTGGCAGCCCGCTATCCCTGTCTTACCCTCCCCAAAAAGAGGGAACCAATCCAATGGCTCAGACAGTGACCATGATGTGCGCACTCGCCGTGCGCGGTGCATTCGAGGCGCAGATTCTGCCGACATTCGAGACGCAGAGCGGCATCAAGGTCGAGACATTCTGGGCACCCACCACCGTCATCATAGACAGGCTCGCCGCCGGGGAGCGGGCTGATGTGGTGGTGGTGATGGTGGGTGCGATGGATCGCCTCGCCGAACAGGGCGTCATCGATCCGGCCAGCCGGGCGGAGGTCGCGCATTCCAGGCTCGGTGTGGCGGTGGCGGCGGGGGCGGTGCATCCGGAGATCGGCACAGAGGCGGCGTTCATCGCCTCGTTGCTTGCCGCACGCTCGGTGGCGTATTCCAGAGGCGGGGCCTCGGGCATCTATTTCACGAAGATGATCGAAAAACTCGGCATCGCGGATGCCATCAATGCGCGCGCCACCATCATTCCCCAGGGCTTCACCGCAGAATGTCTGGTCTCGGGTGCCGCCGATCTGGCGGTGCAGCAGATCAGCGAGTTGATGGTGGTGCCTGGGGTGGACATCATCGGCCCATTCCCCGATGCGGTGCAGAATATCTCGTCATTCTCCGCAGCCGTCACGCTTGGTGCTGACGCCCCGGCAGCGGCCGCGGCCCTGATTGCCAGCTTCATCACCCCCCAAGCAGCCGCCACCTATCGCGCCCATGGCGTGGACGCAGCTTTCGATTGAAAGGGTGGCAGGGGAGGGATGGTAGCGTGTAAAATATCACCTCCCCGTCACGCTGCATCGCACAACATTTCCCCCCAATGCCGATGCCGTCTATGAGCCCCGCAGCCAATGCAAGGCCTGACGGACTAGTCATGTTAGCGTTAACGTGTCATCGTGCTGCAACGGATTTTAGAGATCCGATCGAGATCGAGGAAACACGACGCATGACCAGCCAAACTCCCCGTCGTTCGCCCCAGGATTTGCGCTCGGCGCGGTGGTTCGGCCCCGCGGATTTGCGCAGCTTTGGTCACCGCTCCCGCGCCATGCAGATGGGCTACTCGCCTGAGGAATGGACCGGCAAGCCGGTGATCGCGATCATCAACACTTGGTCGGACCTGCAGCCCTGCCACATGCACTTCAAGCAGCGTGTGGAAGACGTCAAACGCGGCATCCTGATGGCCGGTGGTTTCCCGGTGGAACTGCCCGCGCTCTCGCTGTCGGAGAGCTATCTCAAGCCGACCTCGATGCTCTATCGCAACATGCTCGCCATGGAGTGCGAAGAACTGCTGCGCGCGCATCCGGTCGATGGTGCGGTGCTGATGGGGGGCTGCGACAAGACCACGCCGGGCCTGCTGCTCGGGGCGACGTCGATGGACATTCCTTCGATCTTCTTGCCCGCTGGCCCGATGCTGCGCGGCAATTGGGGTGGCAAGACGCTGGGTTCCGGCTCGGATAGCTGGAAATACTGGGATGAGTTGCGCGCTGGCACCATCACGGAGAAGGATTGGCTGGGCGTGGAAGCCGGTATCGCCCGCTCCTACGGCACCTGCATGACGATGGGCACGGCGTCGACCATGACCGCCATCGCCGAAGCGGTCGGCATGGTGCTGCCGGGTGGCTCCTCGATGCCTGCCGCCGATTCCGGCCATATCCGCCTCGCCTCCGAGAGCGGTCGCCGGATCGTGGACATGGTGTGGGAAGACCTCAAGCCGTCCAAAATCCAAACGCATAAGGCGTTTGAGAATGCGATTGCCGTCGCGATGGCGATGGGGTGTTCGACGAACGCCATCATCCATCTGATCGCCATGGCCCGCCGCGCTGGCCAGGATATTGGGCTTGCCGATTTCGAGCGTTATTCCCGCAAGGTTCCGGTGATCGGCAATGTCCGCCCGACCGGCAAGACCTATCTGATGGAAGATTTCTACTACGCGGGCGGCATTCTCGGCCTGATGAACAAGATGCGCGAGCATCTGCATCTCGATTGCCTCACCGCATCCGGCAAAACGGTGGGTGAGAACATCGAAGGGGCGAAGGTCTACAACGATGACGTGATCCGCTCGCTGTCCGATCCGATCTATGCCGAGGGTTCGCTTGCCGTGCTGACCGGCAATATTTCGCCCAGCGGTTGCGTGATCAAACCGGCGGCGATGGATCAGAAATTCCTCAAACATTCCGGGCCGGCCGTGGTGTTCGACGATTATCCGAGCATGAAGAAAGCCGTCGAGGACGAGAATTGGGATATCACCGCCGATCACGTGCTGGTGCTGCGCAATGCGGGGCCGCAGGGTGGGCCGGGTATGCCGGAATGGGGCATGCTGCCGATGCCGAAGAAGCTGCTCAAGGAAGGCCATCGCGACATGTTGCGGATGTCCGACGCGCGGATGTCCGGCACATCCTATGGCGCGTGCGTGCTGCATGTGGCGCCAGAAAGCTATGTCGGCGGTCCGCTGGCGTTGCTGCGCAATGGCGACATCATCACGTTGGATGTGGAAGCCCGCACGATCCGCATGGAAGTCTCCGACGAGGAACTCGCCGCCCGTCAGGCCGCCTGGGTGCCGCCCGCACCGCGTTATGAGCGCGGCTATGGCCAGATGTTCAGCAAGCACATCCAGCAGGCCGATCAGGGCTGTGATTTCGACTTCCTGCGCACCGACTTTGGCGCGCCCGTGGGTGAACCCGCGATCTATTGAGGGGACGGATAATGACTTCGATGAATGAAACCACCCGCGCCAAGCTGCGCGGTGTGAGCACGGCGACGATTGCCTCGGCCCTCTTCAAGCGCGGTCTGCGCAGCCAGATGGTGCAGGGCGTGGTGCCGTTGGCGCTGCCCAAGGACGGTCGCTCGATGGTTGGCCCTGCCTATACGCTGCGCTACATCCCGGCGCGGGAAGATCGCAACCCGATGACGATCTTCCGCAACCACTCGCATCCGCAGCGCAAGGGCGTGGAAGAAGCGCCGGCTGGCTGCGTGATGGTCATCGACAGCCGCAAGGACGCCCGTGCGGCCTCGGCTGGTGGCATTCTCGTCACCCGCCTGATGGTGCGTGGCGTGGTGGGTGTGGTGACGGATGGCGGCTTTCGTGATAGCGCGGATATCGCGGGCATGAACATCGCCACCTATCATCAACGCCCGTCGGCCCCCACCAATCTGACGCTGCACGAAGCCATCGACATCAACGTGCCGATCGGTTGCGGTGACGCGCCGGTGTTCCCTGGTGACATCGTGGTGGGCGATTGCGACGGCGTGATCATCATCCCCGCCGACATCGCCGAGGAGATCGCCGATGAGGCGGTGGAGATGACGGTGTTCGAGGATTACGTGCAGGAGCGCGTGCGTGACGGGGCTATGACGCTGGGCCTGTATCCGCCGACCGATGAGAGCAATCTGGTGGCCTTCGCCGCATGGCGGAAGCAGAACGGTCGCTGATGAATCGTATGGCGAGCGTTTAGATCTGTAGGGTGGGATGCCGCTCTGGCGTCCCACCCTACGGGGCGTGGGGTGCGTTTTTTCTTGTGTAGACCATCTAACTGCGTTAGTTATGATGACTATGAACCCATCCGCACTCACCTCCTCATCGCTGGACATGTCGTCCATCCTCCGCGCTCTGCGCGGAGAGATCGGTGGCTGGGCGCTGCGCGGGCTGTTGAACCACGCGCTGATGATATTGCTGTATCGGCGGATCGGCGAAGTCTGCGGGAAAATGGAGCGCTTGGTGGCGCGGTTTCAGGCCGGTCGGCTGTGGCGGCGTGCGCCACGGGCCAGTGCTGAGAGGAAGCCCACTGAAGTTGCACCCACCAAGACTGCGCGGATTTGGCCGGTTCAATCCGACTGGCTGGTGCGGCGAGCGGCGTATCAGGCGGTGGGGTATGGCTTGCAGTTGCAGACGGTTCTGCAGCGACCGGAGATGGTCGAGCTGCTGAAGGCCGCCCCGCAAGCGGCGCGGATATTGGCACCGATTTGCCGGATGTTGGCCATCGACACGGCGGTGCTGCGGCCCGGCGAGCCGCCGGTCGTGCCCAAGGTACGAGAGGTGAAAGCCCCTCGAGTAAAAGCCCCCAGGAAGCGGCGGGTGTTTGATTGTGGTCGGATTCCGCTGCCCAGGGGCGTGCTGTCGGCGGCGCGACGGCAGGGATTTGGCAAGTTCTGACGGAGACTGCGGGAGAATTGCGTCCGTATTGTTCCGGGTTGTTATCAAGCGTAGGGCGGAAGAGGCGAAGCCGTCATCCGCCATCCCCCGTCGGCATTGGGACGGCTGAT
>Ga0302202_10005893_pt1 | contig 12373 bp, 7 predicted proteins | sample II_Bog_N3_3_FD_194579 | JGI IMG/M metagenome (GOLD analysis project Ga0302202, IMG submission 194579) | Peat permafrost microbial communities from Stordalen Mire near Abisko, Sweden - II_Bog_N3_3 | ecosystem: Environmental > Terrestrial > Soil > Wetlands > Peat | place: Sweden: Abisko, Stordalen...
GGGCCACACCGCGTGGCGGTCCTACGACGGACGGGGCGATGCCACGGGAGCTGCGGTGCGCCTGGTCTTCGGCGACATCGACGTGGAGGAGCTCGAAGAGCTGCCCGCCCGACCGGACGATCCCGGGGCCGACCACGACGGGGCCGGCCGGGCGGTCCGGTTGGCGCACCATCTGTGGGGCACGGTCGACGCCTCGGTGGAGCGGGTCCCGTGACGGCCACCGACCCCACCTTCGATGTCCTCGGATGGCTGCCCGAGGGGAGGGTGGCCATCGAAGCCAGTGCCGGCACGGGCAAGACCTACACGTTGGCCGCCCTCGCCACCCGTTACCTGGCGGAGGGCGTGGTCACCGCGTCGGAGCTGCTCATCGTCACCTTCACCCGTGCCGCCACCGCCGAACTGCGTTCCCGCATCCGCGAGCAGATGGTCACCACGGTCGCAGCTCTCGGTCGTGGCGACGACGAGTTCGGCGACGACCAGCTGTCCGCGATGCTGGCCCGCCAGGACCGCACCGCGCGTCGCGACCGGCTCGAGCAGGCGCTGGCCGACTTCGACGCGGCGGTCATCTCCACGATGCACAGCTTCGCCGCACAGGTCAGGAGCACGCTCGGTCTCGCCTCGGCCATCGATCCGGACGCCCGGCTGACCACCGACACCTCGGTCCTGATCCGCCACGCCTGTGCGGACGCCCTGGCCGCCGCATCGGTGGAAGGCATCCCGGAAGGTGAGCTCCCGAAGTTGTCCGAGCTGGTCAAGTCCACCGAGTTGGCCGTGTCGATCCCCGATGTCGTGCTGCAACCGGGGCCGGGGACGCCCGGGGCCACCGCCGCTCAGATCCGACTCGGATCGTTGGTCCACCGATCGATCGAGAATCTGGCCGCCCGCCGGAACGACTCGGGGACGCTCGGGTTCGCCGATGTGCTCACCCAATTGCGTGATGCCCTCGTCGGTGAGTCGGCTGCCCCGGTGGTCGAGGCGTTGCGAGCCCGATTCCGGGTCGTCCTGATCGACGAGTTCCAGGACACCGACCGCGTCCAGTGGGAGATCTTCTCCAGCCTGTTCGCCTCGGGCTCCGCGGGTGGGGCGCTGGTCCTGGTGGGCGATCCCAAACAGGCCATCTACCGCTTCCGCGGCGCCGACATCGGTGTCTACCTGGATGCGGTGGACCACTCGGCCGGGGTGCGACGTTTCACACTCGGCACCAACTGGCGGAGCGACGATGCGGTCCTCGCATCCCTCAGGCACTTCTTCCTCGGCGCCACCTTCGGCAGTCCGTCCATCGGCTACGTCGACGTCGAGGTGGCCGAATCCAACAGGGGGCGGAGGCTCGCCCGTCGCGACGGGACGCCGCTGCCGGGTCTCGACGTCCGCGTCGCGGTCGGCGACGGGCTCCCCCGGAAGGGCAGGCTGCCCGACACCGTGAAGACGGCACGGATCATCGATCGCGACATGGTCGCCCACATCCGGTCGTTGCTCGATGACGGCTGGATCCCGACCGACAAGACCACAGCGACGGTGAGGCGCCTCCAGCCCTCGGACGTCGCGGTACTCGTGACGTCGGGTGCCCAGGCACGTGCTGCGCACTCGGCCCTGCGGCGCCAAGGGGTCCCCGCCGTGATCGCGGGGGCGGGGAATGTCCTGTCCTCGTGGGCGGCCGACCAGGTTCGGCTGCTCCTGTACGCCATGGAGAACCCGTCGGACCTGCGCCGGGTCCGTGCCTACGCGCTGTCCTGGTTCAGCTCGTGGGAACCCGCTGCGGTGGCGGCGTCCCCCGACGAGGAGCTCCGCCCACTCCAGGAGGACCTGGCCGGTTGGTCGACGCGTCTGGCCGACCATCCGGTGGCCGAGGTCCTCGCCCAGATCTGGGGCCGGACCGGGGTGGTGGCGCGCCTGCTCGGGGAGTTCGACGGCGACCGGAATGTGACCGATCTCGACCACCTGGCCGAGCTCCTCCACGCCGGATCGCCCGACGGACTGTCCGGTGTGGCAGGTCTGCGCGCACTGCTGGACACGCCGCCGGAGTCGGAGGGCGACGTCGAGGTAGACGGCGACCTCGTGGCCCGTCGGATCGAGTCGGATGCCCAGGCCGTCCAGATCATGACCGTCTGGAAGGCCAAGGGACTCGAGTTCCCCGTCGTCTGCCTCCCGATGATGTGGCGTCCGACCAAGGCGCCCGAGTCGGTGGTCTACCCCGACCCTGACTCCGGCCTCCGCGCGATGGACCTGGCCAAGGGGAAGGACTGGCCGGACAAGCCCGCGGCCGACGCCCGCAAGGAACTCGCGCGCACCGAGGAGGCCGGGGAGCGCCTGCGACTGCTCTACGTGGCACTGACCAGGGCACGCCACCACACGGCGGTGTGGTGGGCCAACAGCACGGGGAGCAACAAACGGGCCCTCAGCTGTTTCCTGTTCGCCCGGGATCCCGGGTCGGGGCTGCTCGACCCTGACAGTTTCGCTTCCGGGGTCTGCGTCCTCCCGCGGGAGGAGGATGTGCCACGGGCGCTGGCGGGCCTCGAGGTGACCTCGGGTGGAACGGTCCGGGTGACCCAGGTCGGGCACGAGCCGGTCCCGCGTTCACTGTGGGACGCCGATGCCGACACCGCCACCCGCACCCGTGTCGGGGCCGGGTCGGACCATGGGCTGGAGAATGCCCGCTTCACCGCCCGGCTGTCGCGTGACGTCCATCGCTGGTCGTTCTCGTCGATCACCCAGCGGGCGGTGGAGGACTGGGTCGACCCGTTCGACGACAGCGGAGGTGACCGGGGTGCCGCGGACGAGTTCGGCCCGACGGAGGAAGACCAGGCCGGCATGACGGGCGAGGTGGTCCCGCCTCGGGTGGTCGCCGATCCGAGGGTGATACCTGCGGGCCCGGTGGGCGCGGGCCCGCTGGCGGCGCTGCGTGCCGGTACCTCGTTCGGTACCTTCGTCCACGGGGTGCTCGAGCAGGTCGACTTCGCCGCGCCGGACCTGGTGGCGGAGGTCTCCGGGGCGGTGCACCTGGAGTCCGCCCGCACCGGCGTGGCACTCGACGGCCTCGCTCCGGAGGCCGACGACGGCGGAGCGCGATTGATCGACGGCCTGGTGGCCGCCATCACGACGCCGCTCGGACCGCTGTTCGACGACCGGTCGCTGTCCCGCATCGACCGGCGGGACCGACTCGACGAGATGGCGTTCGACCTGCGACTGGCCGAGAGGGGTCACCGCCCGACCGCCCGTGACATCGGCAGGCTCATCGTGGGGTACCTGCCGGTCGGACATCTCCTCGAGGAGTGGGCGTCCGACCTGGCCGCTGGCGCGATCGACGTGCAGCTGGCCGGCTACCTGACCGGCTCCATCGACCTGGTGGCGCGGGTGCGTGGTGCGTCGGGTCCCGACCGCTACGTGGTCGCCGACTACAAGACCAACCAGCTGCTACGCCGCGGTGAGGAATCCCGGGCCGGTACCTACGGACCCGGTCGGATGGCCGAGGCCATGGCCGAGCACCACTACCCCCTGCAGGCCATGCTGTATGCGGCCGCCCTCCACCGCTACCTGCGTTGGAAGGCCCCGGGAGTCCCCGGTTCGACGCGGGTCGCCGGCGCCGCGTACCTGTTCGTCCGCGGCATGACCGGCGCCGACGTCGAGCGCTCCGGCGGTCAGCCCCACGGCGTCTTCACCTGGGAATTCCCTCCCGGCCTGGTCACCGGTCTGAGTGATCTCCTGGCCGGAACCGAGCCCCAGGAGGCGGACCGGTGAACGGAGGCAACGGGTGGTACTCGGCCGACGGTGACCACGCACTCGGCCCGTTCATCTCGGCCGGCATCGTGGGCGACTTCGAGCGCCAGTTGGTGACCGCTGCGGTGCGGGCGCTCGACGTCACCGGCAGCACCGCCACCGAGGAGTCGTTGCTGGCCCTCGCCCTGGTCGCCCGCTCGACGCGGCTCGGCCACGTCTGCCTGGACCTGACCCAGGTCCACCGACAGGTGGACGCGACCCGGGACGACGACGGCATCCGGGAGGAGTTGGTACTGCCGGACCCTTCCGGGTGGCTGGACGACCTGCGGCACTCGCCGTTGGTCGCCTCCGAGGACGACGGCGCCGCGGCGCCGCTCCGCCCGATGGTGCTCGCCGGTCAGCGCCTGTACCTGCAGCGCTACTGGGCCTTCGAGGTCGCCATCGCCGGTGGACTCTCGGATCGACAGGCGGCGGTCGCCGAGCCGGGGACCGAGGAGGCCGAGCTCGCGCGGATCGACGCCGCGCTCGACGTGGTGTTCGGAGCCGACGGTGGGGAAGGTGGCGGGGACGGGGGCGGGGCCGACCAACACCGCGCTGCCAGACGGGCGCTCACCTCGCCGGTGAGCGTCATCGCCGGCGGACCAGGAACCGGCAAGACCCATACCGTCTCCCGTGTGCTGGCCGCGGCGCACCTGGTGGCGGGTGCACGTGGCCAGGTGCTGCGATCGATGCTCGCTGCACCCACCGGCAAGGCGGCCAACCGGATGCGGGAGTCGATCGGCGAGCGGGTGACCGAACTGGAATCCGCCGGGAGGATCACGTCGGACCTCGGGGACCTGCTGCGTGCCCAGGTGCCGATGACCCTCCACCGCCTGCTGGGCGCAACCGGACGGTCGGGGTACCGCTACGACAGGCGGCACCCCCTGCCGGTCGATCTGGTGGTCGTCGACGAGACCTCCATGGTGTCGCTCCCCCTGCTGGCCCGCCTGCTGGACGCCGTTCCCGCCGGGGCCCGACTGGTACTTGTCGGCGACCCGTTCCAGCTCACTAGCATCGAGGCCGGGACGGTCATGAGCGATCTGGTCGGAACGCAGGGACTCGCCGCGGCATCGTCACGATCACCGTTGGCTGGTCGGGTCACCGAGTTGCGTCGCGGCTTCCGGTTCACCGCAGGTTCCGCGACCGCCGAGCTGGCGTTGGCCATCCGGGACGGCAACGGCGACTCCGTTCTCGAGCGACTCGCCTCGGGGCAGACCGACGTCCGCTGGGTGCAACCCGAGGACACGGCGGCACTGGCCGCGCTCCGGGCCGAGGTCGTCGACGGTGCACGCCAGGTCGTCAGCGCCGCTCTCGACGGGAGCGAGGCGGAGGCGGTCCGCGCCGCCATGCGGATCAAGGTCCTCGCCGCGGTCCGGCTCGGACCGAACGGACTGTCCGAGTGGAGCGAGCTCATCGCCGATGCGGTCCGCGACGTGGTGCCGGCGGCCCGGCGGGGCGGATGGCCGCGGGTGGGCACCCCGGTGATGGTGACCCGCAACGATGCGACCAACGGTCTGGCCAACGGCGACGTGGGCGTCGTGGTCGATGACGGCACCGGATCCTGGGTCGCACTCGGTGGACTCGACGACCTCCGTCGACTGGCGCCCGCCCGCCTCAGCTCCTGGGAGCCGTGGTGGGCGATGACGATCCACAAGAGTCAGGGATCCGAGTTCCCCCATGCGGTCGTAGCGCTACCGACGGTGGACTCACCCATCTTGACCCGTGAGCTGCTCTACACCGCGGTCACCCGGGCCAAGCCGGTGGTGACCGTCGTCGGTTCGGCGGAGATGATCCGTCTGGCCGTGTCCCGGCCGGTCGCCCGGGCCTCCGGCCTCCGCGATCGACTCTGGCCCGGCACCTGACCCTCAGCTCGTCCGGCGGAGTGCGTAGTACGCCTTGATCGAGTCGTCCGTGGCCACCAGGCCGTCCTCGTCGACCTCCTCCAACAGTTCGAACCGGTGGCCCGACAGTGCGCGCACCCTGGCGAGCGGCAGGGCGAGTTCGCCGATCCGCTCGTGGTGGAGCTCGTAGTGGGTCGCGTCCAACTGCTCGAAGATCCGGATGTCCCAGTCCGTGATGGCCGATCCGTCGTCCGACTGGGCGAACGTCACGTCGATGATGGCCGTCCCGCCCTCGAAGTCGTAGACCCACGGCGGCTCGCCGCCGAGGCGTCGCAGTTCGCCCACGCTGTTGACGTCGAACACGAAGAGACCGCCCTCCTCCAGGTGGCGGTGTACGCACTCGAACAGGGCCGACCATTGCGCCACGTCCAGGAGGTGGTTGATCGAGTCGAACACGCAGGCGACGACGTCGAAGCGACGGCCGAGGTCGAAGTCGGCCATGTCCCCTTCCACCAGGCGCGCCCCGGGAACCTTGCGGGCGGCGATGGCGAGCATCTCCGGCGAGCGGTCGAGGCCGGTCAACTCGGTCGTCGTGTCCAGCCGGGCGAGGATGGACCCCGTGCCGCATCCCAGCTCCAGGAGTGACCCCGCGTCGGGTCGGTAGCGCCGGACGCAGTCGTCCACCCGTGCCGCCCGGGGACCCGGATCGTCCATCACCACGTCGTAGAAGGAGGCGAAGCGCTCGTAGGCGGCCATGGCCCACCGTGCCACACCTCCCGGGTCGGGCGCGTCCACCGCCTCGTGGCCGGGTGCGGTGCGGGGATGATGACCTACGGTGACCTCCATGGACGAGTACGCATCCGCCATCGACACCGCAGCCGCCATCCGCACCAAGGAGGTCAGCCCGCTCGAGGTGCTCGACGCCTGCCTGGCCCGCATCGACGAACGCAATCCGGCGCTCAACGCGTTGATCTGGCGCAACGACGACCAGGCGAGGGCCGAGGCCCGGGCGCTCAGGGACCGCATCGCGGCCGGTGTCGACGATCTCGCCCCGTTCGCCGGAGTCCCCCTGCCGATCAAGGACCTGGTGCCGGTGGCCGGTCAGCCCAACACCAACGGCTCGTTCGGCACCGATGAGGAGGCCGACGCGGGCACGGAACTGGCACCCCAGGCCTACATCGACGCCGGCTTCATCCTCTGCGGTCGGACCAACACCCCGGAGTTCGGGTCGATCAGCGTCACCGAGAACCTGCGCTACGGAGCCACCCGGAACCCGTGGAACCCGAACGTCACGCCCGGAGGCTCGAGTGGTGGCGCCGGTGCCGCCGTCGCATCGGGGATGTTCCCCGCCGCCTACGCCAGCGACGGGGGCGGATCGATCCGCATCCCGGCGTCGTGCTGTGGGCTGGTCGGGCACAAGCCGAGCCGTGGGCGGGTGCCCGACCTCTATCCCCACTGGTCCGGGATGTCCACCGAAGGGGTGTTGACCCGCACGGTGGCCGACACCGCCGCCATCCTCGACGAGCTGAGCCGGCCCGACCGGCTGGCGTGGTGGAGCCCTCCCGTCCAGGATCGGCCCTTTGCCGACGAGGTCGGTGCCGATCCCGGCCGCCTGCGTATCGCCGTCAACACGGTGTCGGCCCTCGGCATCGACGTGGCCCCGGAGCCGTTGGCCGCGGTCGAGCGTGCCGCCACGCTGCTCGAATCCCTCGGACACGACGTGGTCCGGCTGGGGGCCGACCTCTTCGACCCGTCCGGGCTGGGCGCCTACCTCAATCTCATGAACGCAGGAATGGCCGCCTACCCCGGACTGGACCCGGAACGTATCGAGCCCCACAACCGCGCGGCACTCGATGCCGCCCGCGCGCTCGACAGCCTCGACTACGCACGATCGCTGGCCGAACTGCAGGTGCAGTCGCGCTCCATCCTGGCCCGGTTCGACGAGGAGTTCGATCTGCTGGTCACCCCCACGATGGCCATCGAGCCTCCGCCCGTCGGACTGCTGGCCGCCGTGCACGCCCAGCCGGAGTTCCCGATCACGGAGATCGTGTCGATGGCCGCGTTCACCGCCATCTTCAACATCACCGGACAGCCGGCGGTGAGTCTGCCGCTGCATGTCGCGGCCTCCGGGCTCCCGGTCGGCGTCCAGATCGTCGCCGGCGCCTGGTGTGACGCCCAGCTGATCCAGGTCGCGTCCCAGCTCGAGGCTCTCGCGCCCTGGGCCGATCGGGTCCCGGTGGTCGGCTGACTGCGGAGCGACCGACCCGACCAGCGCCCGACGACCCGTCCCGAGCGGGCGACCGGGTGGCCGGATAGGTTCTCCGGCATGGAACCCCTCGTCTCCCTGTCCCTCGCCTCGTCGACCTTCGTCGACGCGCTGGTCCAGGTCGACGACGAGCAGCTGTCCCGGCCGACCCCGTGCGAGGACTGGGACGTGGCAGCACTCATCGCCCACGTCACCATGGGTAACGAGATGGCCGTCGCCCTGCTGGACGGGGCGAGCCAGGACGAGGCACTCGCCTTCATCGACCGTGAGTTCGGTGGCGAGGACGTCATCTCGGCCTGCCGTTCGTCGGTGGGCGCGCAGATGGTGCGGATGCAGGCGGTGGACGACTGGGACGCCGTCGTGCACCATCCGGTCGGCGATGTGGCAGCCGCACAGCTCCTGGGATTCCGCACCGGTGACCTGACGCTCCATGCATGGGACCTGGCCACCGCTCTGGGCATCGACGACAGGCTGCCCGAGGAACTGGCAGCCGTCGTCTACGACAGCATGAAGCCGATGGAGCCCTTCATCGGCCAGATCGGACTGTTCGGGTCCGGCCCGTCGGGATCGGTGGGGGACGACGCCGACGTCCAGCGGCGACTGCTCGACCTGACCGGGCGCCGTACCTGACGAGCAGCCGCAATCGACCAACAGCCGCAACACGACAGATGTACCGACCTGGGGGAGTGCAACCATGACGACGACCACCGACTACGACGCCATCGTCGTGGGGGCGGGGCACAACGGACTGACGGCCGCACTGGTCATGGCCAGAGGTGGGATGCGGGTCCTGTGCCTGGAGAAGAACCACTTCATCGGCGGGATGGCCACCACCACCGAGCTGGTCCGGGGCTACCGGTTCGAGCTGGCGGGCTCCGTGCAGTTCCCCATCCCCACCCGGATCTATGACGACCTCGACCTCGGCAAATGTCCGATCTACGAACCCGAGGTCCAGTCGGTCAGCATCGGCCCCGACGGTGAGGCGCCGATCCTGCTCTACAGCAACCCGGACCAGCTGTTCGAGCACCTCAACGACCGGCTCGGTCTCGATGCGGTGCTCGGGATGGGGGAGATCGCCGCGTGGGCCGAGGCGCCGGCACGGGCCATCGGTCGCTTCGACGTGTGTACCCCACCCAAGTCACTCGACGAGATGTGGGCGAGCGCGACCAACGAGTCCGAGCGCCAGGCGATCCGCACCGCCATGTTCGGCAGCGTCATGGACGTCGTGGACCGCTACCTTCCCGATCGCGAGGCGCACGCGCAGGTCCGGGGCATGCTGGCCTTCCTGGCCGTCAACTCGACCTACCACGGCCCCTTCGACCCCGGCAGCGCACTCTGCCTGGCGTTCGCCATGGCGTCACCGGGGGACGTCACCATGTCCAAGGTCCAGGGCGGCATCGGCACCATCTCCGACCACCTGCTGGCCCGGTTCGAGGAGGCAGGAGGCGAGCTCCGTCGCCATGTCAAGGTGGCCGGCATCACCGTGGAGTCCGGTCGTGCGACCGGCGTGGTCCTGGCCGACGGTGAGCGGATCTCGGCACCGGTCGTGGTCTCCAACCTCGATCCGACGGCGACCTTCGACCACCTGGTGGACCGTGAAGGACTCGACGGTGAGTTCCTCGCCCGGGTCGATGCCATCGACCATCGTGCCCTCTACTTCCAGATGCACTTCGCCCTGTCGGGCCTTCCGGAGTACGTCGGACAGTACGAGGTACTCAACCAGGGGGACTCCCGCCAGAACGTGACGTTCTTCGGCACGCCCGAACAGATGCAACAGGATTTTGCGGACTGCGTCCGGGGCATCGTGCCGGCGAAGCCGTCGGTGAACCTGTCCATCCCGACGTTGCGCGACCCGAACCTGGCCCCGCCGGGCAAGCACGTGGCCAGCAGTTTCGCCTTCTACGCACCCATCGGTTCCGACCACGACGAGGCGGCGGCCCTGCGCGACGAGATGGCCGACCGCATCGTCGCCCGGATCGCCGCCCACGCGCCCAACTTCCCGGACCTGATCGAGCGCCAGTTCAACTATCCCGCCTACACCTACGAGCGGATGTTCGGCTGCACCGGCGGCGACTTCACCCACGGACTGCTCCAGCCCGAATTCATGGGACCGTTCCGCCCGGGACCCCGGGGCTGGCCCGACAACCCCCTGCCGGTCGACGGGCTGTATCTGTGCGGTGCAGGGTGCCACGGCGGACCCGGGGTGACCTTCATCCCCGGGTACAACTGCGGGCATGCGGTGCTCGACGCCGTCGGCTGACCCAGTCCGGCATCGGCCTCCGGGTGTCCCGTTCGGCGGCCCGACGACTACTCAGACCGCGGTGGGCTCCGTCCCCAGGTGCCCGGCGGCATCGGACTGGCTGATCCACGTCTCGTACATCTCGGCGTAGCGGCCACCCTCGGCCACCAGCTCGGCGTGGGTGCCGACCTCGATGATCCGTCCCTCGTCGACCACGGCGATCCGGTCGGCCCGCATGGCGGTCGACAGGCGATGGGCGATCAGGATGGCGGTGCGGTTCTCGAGGAGTACGTCGAGGGCCGCTTCGATCTTCGTCTCCGACTGCAGGTCCAGGTTGGAGGTCGCCTCGTCGAGCACCAGGACCCGGGGATGGGCCAGGAAGGCGCGGGCGAGTGCGATGAGCTGGCGCTCACCCGAAGACAGCGTCTGGCCCCGCTCGTGGACCACCGTGTCGAGGCCGTCGGGCATCCGGGCGATCACGTCGGTGAGACCCACCCGGTCCACGGCGTCGTGGATCTCGGCGTCGGTGGCGTCGGGCCGGGCGAAGGCGATGTTGTCCCCGATGGTCCCGGCGAAGAGGAACGGCTCCTGGGGGACCACGCCGAGCTGGCTGCGCAGCGAGTGCATGGTCACGTCCCGCAGATCGTGGCCGTCGATGGTGACCCGGCCCTCGGTCGGGTCGTAGAAGCGGGTGACCAGCTTGGCCATGGTCGACTTGCCGGCACCGGTGGGCCCGACGAAGGCCACCGTCTCCCCGGGCGCCACGGACAGGTCCACGTCCTCCAGTACCGGCCGGCCCTCCAGGTAGGCGAACGAGACGTGATCGAAACGGATGGCACCGTCGATCGGTGGCAGCTCGACGGCATCGGGCGACTCGGGCACCTCGGGTTCGGTGTCGCACAGGTCGCGCAGCTTGTTCACCGAGGCCTGGCCCTGCTGGTAGGTGTTGTACTGCTGCACCAGGAGTTGGATGGGCTGGAAGAAGCGGTTCAGGTACAGGAAGAAGGCGACCAGCGCGCCCAGGCTCAACTGGTGGTGCAGGACCATGTTCCCGCCGATGGCCAGCATGACCGCCTGACCGATGATCCCGAGCATCTGGGTGCCGGGGCCGTAGAGGGCGTTGACGTGAGCGGTGTAGTTGTTCGCATCCCGGTAGTCGCCGACCACGTTGCGGTGGTGGATCACGTTGTGACGCTGACGGTTGTGGGCGGTCACGATGCGTACGCCGTGGAGGCTCTCGGACAGGTCGGACAGCACGTTGGCGATTCCGTCGCGCACCCGGTCATAGCCGCGTTCGGAGGCCCGCTTGAACCAGATCGACGCCGCCAACAGCGCGGGCACGATCAGGATCACGGTGATGAAGGCCAGCCGCACGTTGGTGGCGAACAGGATGGCGGTGATCACGATCATGGTGAGGGCCTGGATGGCCAGCTGGGACAGTCCGTCCTGGAGCAGCTGCTGCAGGTTCTCGATGTCGCTGGTCATCCGGCTCATGACGACGCCGGCCTTCTCCTCGGTGAAGAACCCGAGAGACAGCCGCTGCAGATGGGCGAACACCTTCACCCGCAGGTCGTTCATCACCCACGCGGCCAGGCGTCCGGTGACCTGGACCTGGTAGCGCTGGGCCAGCGCCGTCACCCCGATGAACACCAGGTAGGCGATGGCCATGGCCACCACCACGCCGAAGTTGAGATGTCCGGGCGACATCCCGTTGTTGATGGCGTACTCGGTGAGTTTGGGCCCGACCTGGGACGCCACCGCCACCACCACCACCAGGACCCCGGCCAGGGCCAGCATGCCCGGGTACTTGGTCAGCAGCCGCCCCAGGCTCAGTCGCTTGAGCTCGGTCTCGGAGCTGTTCTGGCGGAAGACGATGTCCGGCTCGGCGTACTCGGGCTCGGTGGCCAGGAGCTTGTCCACCCCGTCCTGCAGCTCATGGGGGATGCCGGCGAAGGGCAGGCCGTTGGCCGCCGAGGCCTGCGCCCCTCCGGGACCACCGAAGCCCCCGCCACCGCCGCCACCGAACATCATGGCCGGCCCCCGCCCCGGACCGAGTCGAGCAGGTCCCGCAGCGGCTGTCCGTCGACGGGACCGGTCGGCCCGTCGGCTCCGTCGGTCTCCCCGTCCGCCCGGTCGGCCTCGGCCTCGAACTCGCCCGCCTGGGCCAGGATCTCGGCGTAGAGGGGCGTGGTCTCGAGCAGCTCGGCGTGGGTCCCGTCGGCCACGATCTTGTGCTGGTCCAACAGGACCACCCGGTCGGCCAACGAGATGGTC
>Ga0302202_10005894_pt1 | contig 12373 bp, 13 predicted proteins | sample II_Bog_N3_3_FD_194579 | JGI IMG/M metagenome (GOLD analysis project Ga0302202, IMG submission 194579) | Peat permafrost microbial communities from Stordalen Mire near Abisko, Sweden - II_Bog_N3_3 | ecosystem: Environmental > Terrestrial > Soil > Wetlands > Peat | place: Sweden: Abisko...
AATTATTGTTGAGGGCGCAATAACCGATCCCGCGCCGCGTTGAGTTGCGCCGCCAGTCCGGTCGAGCCGCCCTGGTCCGGGTGGGCGCGCAGCATCAGGCGGCGATAGGCGGCCTCGATCTCAACCCGAGTGGCGGCCTCGCCCACGCCCAGGGTGGCGCGCGCTTCGGTCAGGCTCATGTCAGGCTTGGGGCCTGACGGCCGCAGCAACCGCAAGAGGCCGCGAGCCAGCCACGGCCAGCGTCCGGCCGCGATCAGCAGGAGCACGAGGGCGCCGAGCGCCAGATAGATCATGCGCCCTTGTAGCTACTCCGCGGCCAGAATGGCGCCCGGCGCGGGGCCGAGGCCGAGGTCGCTCATCAGCACCCGCAGTTCCTGACGCGCCGAGACGTGGCTCAGCGATATCTGCACCGGCCGCACGCTGGGACCCAGGTCGGCCACGGTCTGGCCGAACGGGAACAGCTCGCGATAGATTACCCGGTCGCGCAGTCCCTGCAGGGTGCGGAAACCCACCCTCCGCGACAGCGCCTTCACCCGCTCGTCCACCCGCTTGCGGTTCCGCGGCTCGGACGAGGACAGTCGGTTGCGCAGCACCACCCAGTCGATCGAGCGGCCGCGCTCGGCGGCCCGCAGCTTGCGCGCCTCCCAGACGGTCTCGGAATAGAGGCTGGGGCGGACCAGATCGAGACTGACCGGATCGACCACCCCCAGCATGTCGAAGTCCATGAAGCTGTCGTTCATCGGCGTGACGATCAGATCGGCCCGCTGGTGGGCCGCGCGGCTGAGTTCGGTGTCGGCCCCGGGCGTGTCGATGACCAGATATTCGATCCCGTCCAGGCCATCCAGCGCCGCGCCCAGGCCGGCGACGTCGCTGACGCCCTCGACCAGCGTCGGCTGCGGCAGCGCCGCGCCGTTGGCGGCGATCCAGCGGGCCCGGTTGGCGAAAAAGTGGGCCATCGACTGCTGGCGCTGATCCAGATCGAGCACGGCGACCTTCGAGGCGTCGTGCGCCAGGGCGACAGCCAAGTGCACGGCGATGGTGGATTTCCCCGCCCCGCCCTTCTCATTGCCGACGACGATGATGCGCATGAACCGCGCCCCTTTGAGCGTTTGTCGACGGGAATCACTCCCCGCCCGATGGGGGGCTACGAGACACCCGGCCCACGGAGGCGTCAACGCGACCGATGCCGCACCCGAGGATGCTGGACATCGCCCGCCCGGGGCGGCCATAAGCCGGCTCGCCGATGACCGAACCCGCCCTGCCAATCGTCCGCACCGTCGCCGACATGCGCGCCGCCGTCCGCCGCTGGCGCGGGGCCGGTCAGAGCGTGGCTCTGGTTCCGACCATGGGCTTCCTGCACGAGGGCCACCTGTCGCTGGTGCGCCTCGGCAAGGCGCGGGCCGACCGGGTGGTCGCCAGCCTGTTCGTCAATCCGACCCAGTTCGCCCCGGGCGAGGATTTCGAGGCCTATCCCCGCGACGAGGCCCGCGACGCCTCCCTGCTGGCCGGCGCCGGCTGCGACCTGCTGTTCGCCCCGGACGCGGCGGAGATGTACCCCCAAGGCTTCGCCACCACGGTCAGCGTCGCCGGCCTCACCGAGCCGATGGACGGCGCCGCCCGGCCGACGCACTTCGCCGGCGTGGCCACGGTGGTCAGCAAGCTGCTCGCCCAGTGCCTGCCGGACGTGGCGATCTTCGGCGAGAAGGACTACCAGCAGCTGTTGGTGATCAAGCGCCTGGCCCGGGATCTCGACCTGCCGGTGGAGATCCTCGGCGGCCCGATCGTCCGCGACGCCGACGGCCTCGCCCTCTCATCGCGCAACACCTACCTCACCGCCGACCAGCGCCGGATCGCCGGGCAGCTCAACGCCATTCTGCGCCAGGCCGCCGAAGACCTGGCCGGCGGCGTGTCCGTGGAAGCGGTCGAGGCCGCCGGCCACGCCGCGCTCACCGCCGCCGGCTTCGGCTCCGTCGACTATCTCGAGGTCCGCTGTGGCGACGACCTCCGCCGCCTCGGCCCCGGCAAGGCCCGCGCCCCCGCCCGCGTGTTCGCCGCCGTGGGGCTGGGCAAGACGCGGCTGATCGACAACTGGGCGGTTTAAGCCCCTACCCAGGCCGTCATCCCGGTTTCGGCCGCGAAGCGGCTGAAGACCGGGACCCAGCATCCCTGGCCTGCGCTCAGGGGCCCCGGACATCCGCTGCGCGGATTCCGGGATGACGGAGGTCGGATAGGCGCGTCGCGCCGGCGCTGACGACGAGCAGCAAGGCGGCGACGCCGAGGAGGGCCGTCGGAAGACTCGTGGCTCGGGCCACAAAGCCGATCGCCGCCGGCCCGGCGAGAATCCCTGCGTAGCCGAGCACGGATACGGCGGCGACGGCGGCGTTTTCCGGCATCGCGGTCTGACGGCCCGTGAGTGTGAACAGCGCCGGCACGATGTTCGCGCAACCGGCGCCTAGAACGGCGTAGCCTGCGATCCCGACTTCCCAGCTCGGCGCCAAGGTCGCGACCGCAAGGCCCACGGCGGCGATGACGGCGCCTGCCACAATGGTCCGGCGCAGACCCGCCCGCGCCACCAGGCGGTCGCCGAAGATCCGCCCGGCCGTCATGGTCGCCGAGAACGCCGCATAGGCGAGGCCGGCTTCCGCGGCGGGCGCGCCGCGAACCGTCCCCAAAAAGACCGCGCTCCAGTCCAGCGCCGAGCCTTCGGCCAGGAAGAGGATGAAGCACCCGACACCGATCAAAACGACGACACCGTGCGGGAGTCTGAAGGCAAGGCCGCCTCCCGGGTCCCCGCGGGCCAGCAGGCCCGGCCAGGCGATCAGGGTCGCCGCCAGGAGGCCTGTCGCGACGATGAGCGCGGCGACCGGCGCGCTGAGGCCCAAGGCGACCATCCCGCTCACCGCTCCGGCGCCCACCACGCCGCCGAGGCTGTAGAGGGCGTGGAAGCCGGACATCATCGGGCGCGCGCGCTCACGTTCGACGGCGATCGCCTGGATGTTGATGACGCAGTCCATCGAGCCGATCGCGGCGCCGAAGACGATGAGCGCTGCGCCGAGCAGGATCGGCGAGTACGCCATGGCCAGCCAGGGAAAGGCGCCGGCGGCGGCGAGCCCGGCGCTCAGCAGCACGCGGCGGCAGCCGAACCGTCCCGCAAGCGCGCCAGCGAGCGGCATGGCGAAAATGGAGCCCGTTCCGAGGCACAAGAGCAGCAGCCCGAGCGCGCCGTCATCGAGGGCGAGGCGCGCCTTGGCGAACGGCACCAGCGGCGCCCAGGCGCCTGCGGCGAATCCGAGCGCGAAGAAGATCAGCCGAGTGGCGCGCGGCTGCCGCGGGTCCGGCGCCCCCAACTCGGTCGCGCTGTCAGTCACCATGTCGGCGCCCCACGGACCCCAAACTCACCAAGCCCCGATCTCCCTCAGCCTCCGCGCCAGATCGGCGGGCATGTCGCCGCCCGCGGTGAGGGCGGCCAGGTCGGCCGGGGCGTCCTTGGGGTCGAGATAGCGCCAGCCCTGGAAGGCGCGGCGGGGCTGCTGCGCGGTGGGGATCAGCGGCTCGTCCAGGAATATCTCGCAGCGCTTGGCGACGCCCTCGCCCACGGTGTCGATCGCCAGCACCGTCTGGCGGATCAGGATCACCCCCTTGAACACCCAATAGAGCGAGCCGCCGTCGACGATCTCCGCCGCGCGCTTGGGTGTCTGGCGCGTGTGGACGAAGAGCCGGTGGCCGGCGGCCTTGCGCGCGGCGCGCCAGTCGCGCAGGTCCTCCGGCGTGTCGGCGCCGACGCAGAGCTTGATCAGGTTCAGCGCCACGCCGGCTCTCAGCCCGCCGGTTCGAGCCGGGCCAGCAGCGCGCCTTCGGTGACCTGATCGCCGACGCTCGCCCGCAGCTCGGCCACCACAGCGTCGAAAGGCGCGGTCAGGGCGTGCTCCATCTTCATCGCCTCCAGGGTCAGCACCGTCGCGCCCCGGGGCAGCCGATCGCCGACTTTCACCGCCACCGAGGCGATCTTGCCGGGCATGGGCGCGAGGACCTGGCCATCGCCGGCGGTCTCGGCCTGGGCGTCCCGGGCCAGCGGCCGGGTGACCGCGAAGGCCTCGCCGCGCTCGAACACCACCGCCTGGTCGCCGGCGCGCAAGGTCGAAAGGTCGGCGGACGCGTCCAGCGGCGCGGCCAGGGCGGTGTCGCCCCACTGCAGCCAGGCCGGCGCGGTCGGGGCGTTGAGGCGGAAGCCGGCGTTGGCGGTCCATGGCGAGCCGGCGCCGGCGGGGGTCAGGGCGCGGGCGGCAGCGGCCAGGGCCTGCGGCGACGGCGCTGGCGGCGTGGCGAAAGCGTCCAGATGCTCGTCGATGAAATTTGTATCGACCTCAGCCGCCGCGAAAGCCTCGGCGCCGGCCAGCCGGGCGAGGAAGCCGGCGTTGGTCTTCACCGGCCAGACCTCGACCTCGGCGCAGGCGTCGGTGAGCTGATGGATCGCCGCCGCACGGGTCGGCGCATGGGCGATCAGCTTGGCGATCATCGGGTCGTACCAGGGACTGATCTCGCCCCCCGCCTCGACCCCGGAATCCACCCTCACCGAGTCCGGCAGGCGGAAGTGGGTCAGCGGTCCGGTCGACGGCAGGAAACCCCTGGCCGGGTCCTCGGCGTAGAGCCTCGCCTCGACCGCGTGGCCGGTCATGACGATCTCGCCTTGAGTGAGCGGCAACGGCTCGCCGGACGCGACCCGCAGCTGCCATTCGACCAGGTCGAGGCCGGTGATCGCCTCGGTGACCGGATGCTCCACCTGCAGGCGGGTGTTCATCTCCATGAACCAGATGCGCTCGGCCGACAGCCCGGCCGATGCGTCGGCGATGAACTCGACGGTGCCCGCGCCGACATAGCCCACCGCCTTGGCGGCGCGGACGGCGACGGCGCAGATCGCCTCCCGGTCCGCGGGCCCCAGGCCCGGCGCCGGCGCCTCCTCGATCACTTTCTGCCGGCGGCGCTGCAACGAGCAGTCGCGCTCGAACAAGTGCACGACGTTTCCGTGGGCGTCGCCGAACACCTGCACCTCGATGTGCCGCGAGCGGGCGATGAACTTCTCCAGCAGCACCCGGTCGTCGCCGAAGGACGAGGCGGCCTCGCGCCGGGCGCCGGCCAGCGCCGCCTCGAACTCGGCGGCGCTCTCCACCTTGCGCATGCCCTTGCCGCCGCCGCCGGCCACCGCCTTGATCAGCACCGGCCAGCCGATCGCCGCCGCCTCCAGCGCCAGCCGCTCGGGCGACTGGTCCTCGCCGAGATAGCCCGGGGTCACCGGCACGCCGGCCTCGGCCATCAGCCGCTTGGCGGCGTCCTTCAGCCCCATGGCCCGGATCGCTGACGGCGGCGGCCCAACCCAGACCAGCCCGGCGGCGAGCACCGCCTCGGCGAATTCGGCGTTCTCGGAAAGGAAGCCGTAGCCCGGATGGATCGCCTCGGCGCCGGTGGACCGGGCGGCGGCCAGGATGGCGTCCGCGTTGAGATAGCTTTCCCGCGCCGCCGGCGGGCCGATGGCCACCGCCACGTCGGCCTCGCGCACATGCGGCGCGCCGGCGTCGGCCTGCGAATAGACCGCCACCGTGCGCACGCCCATCCGCCTGGCCGTGCGGATGATCCGCCGGGCGATCTCGCCCCGGTTGGCGATCAACATCGAAGCGATCACTTGCCCACCTCGTAGAGCCCGATCAGCACCAGGCCGGTCATCAGCACGGTGAACCCGACCAGCGAGCCCAGGTACAGACCCAGCATCCGGACCAGTGTGCCGAAGACGCCGATCCGATAGGCGCCGCGCAGGTGGACGAAGAGGTGCACCGGCGAGGCGAAGATGAGCAGGCCCGCCCAGTCGGTGAGGCTCTGCAGCACCATCACCGTCGAGAACAGCGCGCCCTGAAACGACAGGGTGTGCATGCTGAAGATCAGGTGGTCGAACATGAAGACGCCCCGCCGCCAGAAGAACATCAGCCCGAGCAACGCGGCGCTCATCGGCAGCGCCAGCACGGCCAGGCGCTGGCCCCAGGTGACCATCGAAGCGGCGAAGGCGGTCGGGTTGGCGGAGGCGGCCTGTGCTCTGGCGGCGAACCATTTCTCGGTCGGGTTCGCCGAGCGCGTGTCGAGGTCGACCAGCCTGCTGGTCCCGACGCCCGTCGGCCGGACCTTGACCACATTCACCTGCCCAACCTGGGCTCCACCGAACCCGGCGGTCAGAAACACCAGCAGCACCACGATCAGGAACATCCGGAACGGCGGCGCCTGCGAGGCGCGGCGGCCGTCGAGATAGTCCCGGGTCAGTCGTCCCGGATTGACGACCAGCCTGGGCAATGTGCGCCAGAGCTTGCTGTCCAGGTCGGTGAGGCCACCGACCGCCTCCTTGGTCAGCCGCCAAAGCGAGCGGTGAAACTCCTCCGCCGACTGGCCGCAGGCGTGGCACCAGGGCCCGGCGAGTGGGGTCGCGCAGTTGGGACAGGGCGTTCCGACCGGCAACAGATCGCCGGGCGCGCGGCGCAGCACCGGCGTCACGCTGTCGATGACCGCGGCCTCCAGCTCGTGCGACATGCCCCCCTCGGCTGCTAGAACGCCCAGGGCGCCTTCTTGCGGTCCAGGAACGCCCGAACCCCGGCCTGGCCCTCGTCGCCGACCCGCTGGGCGGCGATGCGATGGGCGGTGTGGCTCATCAGGCCGTGATCGATGGCCACGCCGGCGACCTCGGTCACCAGCTTCTTGGACTGATCCACCGCCCCCGGCGCGCAGGCCATGATGTCGGCGGACAGCTGCTCGCGCACGGCGTCGAAGCCGGCGGCGTCCGGCACGATCTGATCGATGAGCCCGATCTCGCGAGCGTAGGCGGCGTCGAACACCTCGCCGGTGGCGAACAGCCGCCGGGCTTTCCGGGGGCCGATGGCGGCGACCACGTAGGGGCTGATGGTGGCCGGGATCAGGCCGAGCTTGACCTCCGAGAAGGCGAACTTGGCGTCGGCGGTGGCGATGGCCAGGTCGCAGGCCGCCGCCAGACCCGCGCCGCCGCCGAACGCCCCGCCGTCGACCAGCGCCACCGTCAGCGCGGGGATGTCGTAGAGGTGCTTCAGCATCAGCGCCATCTGCATGGCGTCTTCGCGGTTGTCCTGCTCGGTGTGATCGACAGCGTCGCGCATCCATTCCAGGTCGGCGCCGGCCGAGAACGTGCCGCCGGACCCGCGCAGGAAGACGATGCGGATGGTCTCCTGGTCGCGCAGGGTCTCGAAGGTCTCGCGCAGCGCCCCGATCAGCTCGGCGTTGAAGGCGTTCTTCTTCGCCCCGCGGTTCATGGTCACCAGCACCACGCCGTCAACGGTGGCCTCCAGGGTGACCAACTCGGAGGTGGCGTCGGTGTCGGGGTTCTCGACGAACGGATCGGCGATCGGGTTGGGCATGAAAGCTCCTTGGGCGAACTACATCCGGAACACGCCGAAGCGCGTCGGCGGGATCGGGGCGTTGAGGCTGGCGGCGATGGCGAGGCCGAGCACGTCGCGGGTCTGCACCGGGTCGATCACCCCGTCGTCCCACAGCCTTGCGGTGGCGAAATAGGGGTCGCCCTCGGTCTCGTAGCGCTCGCGGATCGGGGCCTTGAAGGCGTCTTCCTCGGCGGTGGGCCAGTCCTCGCCGCGCGCCTCCAGGCCATCGCGGCGGATGGTGGCCAGCACGCTGGCGGCCTGCTCGCCGCCCATGACGCTGATGCGGCTATTGGGCCAGGAGAACAGGAACCGCGGGGAATAGGCGCGGCCGGCCATGCCGTAGTTGCCGGCCCCGAAACTGCCGCCGATCAGCACGGTGAACTTCGGGACCTCGGCGCAGGCCACCGCCATCACCAGCTTGGCCCCGTCCTTGGCGATGCCGCCGGCCTCGTATTTGCCGCCGACCATGAAGCCGGAGATGTTCTGCAGGAAGATCAGCGGAATCTTCCGCTGGCAGGCCAGCTCGATGAAGTGCGCGCCCTTCAGCGCGCTCTCGGAAAACAGCACCCCGTTGTTGGCCAGGATCGCCACCGGGTAGCCCCAGATGCGGGCGAAACCGGTGACCAGGGTCGAGCCGTAAAGCGGCTTGAACTCGTCGAACTCCGAACCGTCGACCAGCCGGGCGATCACCTCGCGCACCTCGTAGGGCGCGCGCACGTCGGTGGGCACGATGCCGTAAAGATCGGCCGGGTCGTAGGCCGGCGGCCGCGGCTCGGTGACGTCGAGGTCATGCGATGGCCGAGGACCCAGGCGCCCGAGAATGGACCGGACGATCTCCAGAGCGTGCTCGTCGTTGGCGGCGACGTGGTCAACGACGCCGGAGCGGCGAGCGTGGGTGTCGGCGCCGCCCAGCTCCTCGGCGCTGATCACCTCGCCGGTGGCGGCCTTCACCAGCGGCGGGCCGCCCAGGAAGATGGTCCCCTGCCCGCGCACGATGATCGTCTCGTCGCTCATCGCCGGCACATAGGCGCCGCCGGCGGTGCAGGAGCCCATCACGCAGGCCACCTGGGCGATGCCTTCGGCGCTCATCCGCGCCTGATTGAAGAAGATGCGGCCGAAGTGGTCGCGGTCCGGAAACACCTCGGCCTGGTGCGGCAGGTTCGCGCCGCCGCTATCGACCAGATAGACGCACGGCAGCCGGTTCTGCAGGGCGATCTCCTGGGCGCGCAGGTGCTTCTTCACCGTCATCGGGAAGTAGGCGCCGCCCTTCACCGTGGCGTCGTTGGCGAGGATCATGGTCTCGCGACCTGACACCCGGCCGATGCCGGCGATGATCCCGGCGCCCGGCGCCTCGCCGTCATAGAGCCCGTTCGCCGCCAGTTGGCCGATCTCCAGGAACGGCGAGCCGATGTCGGTCAGCCGCTCGACCCGCTCGCGCGGCAGCAGCTTGCCGCGGCCGGCATGCCGGGTTCGGGCCGCTTCCGGCCCGCCCAGCGCCGCCTCGGCCACCCGCCGGCGCAGCTCGGCGGCCAAGGCCAGGTTGACCTCGGCGTTGCGGGCGAAGGCGTCGCTCTTCGGGTCGGCGGCGGTGGCCAGGCGGGGCATGCGCCCTGCCATACACCGGGCTTGCGGCGAACGGGAGGGCGGAGGCTTCACCCAGGCGACTTCCGATGCTACAAATGTAGCACTGGAGTCGTTAATGGACGTCGTTACCCTTCGCCGCGCGGGCGGTTCGCTCACACTGACCATCCCGAGGGCGCTGGTGCGCCTGCTCGGCTTGTCGGAGGGCGCGCGGCTCGGCGTCACCGTCGAGGACGGGAAGCTGATCGCCGAACCCGCGGCGGTGGACCGGCCGCAGTACACCTTGGAGGACCTTCTCGCTCAGTGCGATCCCGACGCGCCGCTTACCGAGGAAGATGAAGCCTGGCTGCAGGACGCGCCGGTCGGATCCGAACTGATCTGATGCAACGCGGCGATATCTATTTCGTCGACCTCGATCCGACGTCGGGACGGGAGCAACGAGGCCATCGCCGCGTCATCGTCGTGACGCCCGAGCCGTTCAACCGACAGAGCGCGCCGCTCGTAGCGCCGATAACCACCGGCGGCGCCTTCGCGCGACACCGAGGATTCGCCGTCGATCTGACAGGACGGGCCAGCGCCATTCAGGGCGTTGTCCTCTGCAATCAACTTCGCACTGTTGACCTGATCGCCCGCAATGCGCGCTTCGTCGAACGCGCGCCGGCGCAGGTCATCACCGAGATGCTGGCGCGGATCGCGACCCTCATAACCTAGCCGAAAACGCCGGCCTCGCCGTTGTAATCGTCAAGCAATGACTTCGCCGTTAGTCTTAACCCGTGGCTGGCCTTACCGACTCGCTTCCGGATACGAGCCTGACCCGCCTCTTCGCCAGGGAGATCGCGGCCGGCAAGGCGTCGTGGTTCTCGCTGCCGGGCGGAGTGCCGCTCTATGAGGCCGGCGAGGAAGCCGATCATTTCTACCTGCTGCGCGCCGGGCGCCTGGGCGCGTTCCGCCGCGAGGAGGGCCGCGAGCCGCAGTTCCTGGGGGTGATCCGTCCCGGCGAGCCGGCCGGCGAGATGGCCCTGGTCGCCGGCGCGCCGCACTCCGCCACCGTGGCCGCGCTCAGGGACTCCGAGGTGCTGGCGCTGACCCGGGACGAGTTCTTCCGCGCCGTCGAGACCGATCCGAAGGTCATGACCGAACTCGCCCGACTGATGATCCTGCGCACCCGTCAGAGCGCCGGCGGCGGGGTGATGGGCGAGCCGCAGGTGTTCGGCTTCATCGGCGTCGGCCCGGGCCTGGAAGTGCGCCCGCTGGTCACCGACCTGGCCACCCGGGTCGGCAAGCTCGGCTATCAGGTGACCGTCGTCGGCGCCGAGGCGCAGCAGGCGCCCACCGAGTGGTTCTCCAACGTCGAGCGCGACCACGACTTCGTCCTCTATGTCGCCGAGCACGACGAGCTGTCGTGGAAGGCCTTGGTCAGCCGCCAGGGCGACCGGCTGTTCCGGGTCGCCGACGCCCGCCGCCAACCGCCGCCGATCGCCGACCCCCTGGGCGACGAGCCCTTGCAATCGCAGCAGCTGGTCGACCTGATCCTGGTGCAGCCGGTCGACGCGATGATTCCGAAAGGTTCGGAGGTCTGGCTGGACGCCCTGCGGCCGGCAAGGCTGTTCCACCTGAGGCGCGGGTTTGCCGCGGACGGCGACCGGATCGCCCGGGTGCTCACCGGCCAGTCGGTGGGACTGGTGCTGTCCGGCGGCGGCGCCCGGGCCTACGCCCACGTCGGCGCCATCCGGGCGCTGCACGAGCACGGGGTGCCGATCGATTTCGTCGGCGGCGTTTCCATGGGCGCGATCATCGCCGCCGGCCTGGCGATGGGCTGGGACGATGCGGAGATGAGCCGGCGAATCCGCCACGCCTTCGTCGAGACCAACCCGCTTGACGACATCGCCTTCCCGATCATCGCCATGACCCAGGGCCTGAAGGTCAAGCACCGGCTGGCGGAGAATTTCGACGACCGCGACATCGCCGACCTGTGGCTGCCGTTCTTCTGCGTCTCGGCGAACCTGACCACCGGCTCCTACTACCTGCACCGCCGCGGGTCGGTGCGCGAAGCCCTGCGCGCGACCATTTCCCTGCCCGGCATCCTGCCGCCGGTGACCATCGGCAACGATGTGCTGGTGGACGGAGCGGTGGTGAAGAACTTTCCCTCCGACATCATGCGCTCGATCCAGCTGGGACCGATCGTCGGCGTCGACGTCAGCCGTGGGCGCAGCATCGACGCCGACGACGTCAAGTCGCCGCCCTCGTTCTGGCGATGGGTGCTCTCGGGCGAGTGGCGGCGCGGCCCGCCGATCGTTTCGGTGCTGATGCGCTCGGCGACGGTCTGGTCGGGGGCGGAAATGGCCCTGACCCGGGAAGCCACCGACGTCTTGATCCTGCCCGAGGTGGACAACATCGAGATCCGCAACTGGAAGGGCTTCGAGCCGGCGGTGGAGGCCGGCTATAGGGCCGCCAATGAGGTGCTGGACAAGCTCACCCACCCGGTGATCGACCTGCGTCGGCGCGCCGCCCTGGCCGACCGGCCGCCGGTGGCGACCCGAACGCTGATCTCCGCCGGCGGCGGATAAATTTGAATCCGGGCGAATCGATCCCCAGATTGCGTCAGAACGTCGCGGACTGACCGACACCGCGGCGGGTTGGCGATAGACTGTCGGCAGGTGAGTCGTTTGGCGCGTCGAGTCCAACAGCTGCGTCTGGGATTGAAGCGGCCGAGTTCGTTCGCCCGCGCCGAATTCGTGTATTCGCAGACCAACCGCGAGGCCATCGAGGCGCTCGACGCCTGGCCGGCCTGGCACGGCGGCTGCCTGGCCCTGATCGGCCCCGAGGGCGCCGGCAAAACCCATCTGGCCCGGGACTGGGCGGATCGCACCAACGCGCTGATCCTCGATGCGCGCCAAGCCGACCCGGCCGACGCCCACGGACGGACGGTGCTCGTCGAGGACGCCGACCAGGCCAATGCCGAGACCCTGTTCCACCTGATCAACATGGCCGGCGCCGGCGAGGGCCTGCTGCTGACCGCCCGCACGCACCCCCGCGGCTGGCCGGCGGAGCTGCCCGACCTCCGCTCGCGGCTGAACGCGCTGCAGGTGGCGGAGATCGGCGAACCGGACGACGTGGTGCTGGAAGGGGTGCTGCGCAAGTTCTTCCGTGAACGGAATATTCGCCCCGCCGAGGACGTCTATCCTTATCTTATGCGGCGCATCGAACGGTCGGTGAGAGTGGCGCGGGAGGTTGTCGCCCGTCTTGACGAGGCCGCCGACGCCGAACATCGGGAAATCACCCGCATCCTCGCGAGGCAGATTCTTGAATCGGACGAACAGACTCTCAATCTCTTTGAGTGATGTCTTGTT
>Ga0302202_10005899_pt1 | contig 12364 bp, 9 predicted proteins | sample II_Bog_N3_3_FD_194579 | JGI IMG/M metagenome (GOLD analysis project Ga0302202, IMG submission 194579) | Peat permafrost microbial communities from Stordalen Mire near Abisko, Sweden - II_Bog_N3_3 | ecosystem: Environmental > Terrestrial > Soil > Wetlands > Peat | place: Sweden: Abisko, Stordalen...
ACCGCCGCACCGATGTCCAGGCGCTCGACGCCGACTTCCTCGTCTTCTCCGGCCACAAGATGTTCGCGCCGACCGGGATCGGCGTCGTCTACGGCAAGCAGGCGATCCTCGACGCGACGCCGCCGTGGCAAGGCGGCGGCAACATGATCGCCGACGTGACATTCGAACGCACGCTTTACCAAGCGGCGCCGGAGCGGTTCGAGGCGGGCACCGGCAACATCGCCGACGCCGTCGGCCTCGGCGCGGCGATCGACTATATCGAGCGCATCGGCCTGACGGCGATCGAGCGCCACGAGCACGACCTGATCGAATGCACGGTCGCCGGGCTCGCTGCTATTCCCGGCGCGCGGCTGATCGGCGCGCCGCGCGAGCGCGCCGGCGTCGTGTCGTTCCTGCTCGACGGCCGCCGCGCCGAGGACGTTGGCAAGGCGCTCGACGAAGAAGGCATCGCGGTGCGCGCCGGCCATCATTGCGCCCAGCCGATCCTGCGCCGCTTCGGCGTCGAGGCGACGGTCAGGCCGTCGTTCGCGCTCTACAACACGCGCGACGACGTCGAGGCGCTGCTCGTCGCGGTGCGCCGCATCGGCACGCAAGCGCACGGCGGCTCGCGCTGAGGCGCAGAGCCGCGCCGCGTCTCTCCGCCGGCGCCGATCGACCACCTTAGTCATGGAGCGGGTGATGCGGGTCGCAATCGTGGGCGGTGGAGCGACAGGAGTTCTGGTGGCGGCGCATTTCGCGCGACGCTTCGGCGTTGCGGCGGCTGACGTCGTTGTCATCGATCCCGGCGAAAGCGAATCGCTTGGCCGCGGCGTCGCCTATGCGACCGACGACCCCCGCCATCTGTTGAACGTTCGCGTCGCTAATATGAGCGCCCTCTCCAACCAGCCGGACCATCTGTACGAATGGCTGCGCAGGCGCGGCAGTGAAGACTGCCCAACCCCCTTTTCGTTCATTTCGCGCGCGGTTTACGGCGATTACGTCGTCGATCTCGCCCGCGAGGCGCTGGCGGTCGGCCAGGCCCGCCATGCGCGCGCAAGCTGTCTCGACATCGACGAGCGCTCAGACGGCGTGAGGCTCCGCCTCTCCACCGGCGAAGCCCTCGACGCCGACTTCGCGATCCTCGCCACCGGACACGACGCCAAGCCGACGCTCGCCGGCATTCCCGCCGAGCAGCCGTGGAACGACGGCGCGCTCGCCGATCTCAGCGCGGACGCGCCAATCCTCATCGTCGGCTCTGGGTTGACGATGGTCGATATGGCGCTATCGCTCGATCGCCGAGGGCGCCACGGACAGATCACGGCGATGTCCCGGCGCGGTCTGCTGCCGTCGGCGCACCGGCCCACTATCCCGCGCAGCGTCTCGATCGGCGAAGTTCCGCTCGGCGTCGAGCTGTCGGCGCAGCTCGCCTGGCTGCGCGGATTGGCGGGGCGCTTTGCCGCCGAGGGCGCCGACTGGCGCTCAGCGGTCGACGCGCTGCGGCCGCACACCCAACGCCTGTGGCGAGCAATGACCATCGAGCAGCGCCGTCGCTTTCTACGCCATGCGAGGGTCTACTGGGATATCCATCGCCACCGTATGGCGCCGGAGATCGAAGCAGCGCTCCGCGCGCTCATGGATTCGGGACGGTTGGAAATCGTCGCCGGGCGCATTGTCGCCGCGCAGAGGATCGACGAGCAAATCGTGGTCGACATCGTTCGGCGCGGCGGCGGCGCGATCATCACCCGACGGTTTGCGCGAATCATCGATTGCACCGGCCTTTCCGAGTCGCCGCTTCAGAGCGCCAATCCGCTTTTGCGCGCGCTACTGGAGCGCGGCGCCGCGCGTCCGGACGCGCTCGGGATCGGCTTCGACGTCGCGGAAAATTTGAGTCTCGTCGGATTCGACGGGCGCGCTTCGCGCCGGGTCAAGGCGATCGGGCCGTTGGCTCGCGCGGCGTTTTGGGAATGCATCGCCATTCCCGATATCCGTTTGCAATGCGCCCAACTCGCCGACGCCCTATCGGCCGAAACGGGTCCCGACGGCGCCTGCGCGACGGTGTGACAAGGGAAGCAGTCGTTCTTTGCTCAGCTCTCACCGTCCGGCGCTGGTCGGCGACCGCCCGGTCGCGCGCGCCAATTCGTCTTCGCTCCAGCCCAACTGATCGTAACCGCCGCGCCAGTAGACCAGCGCGCCGCCGCCTGAGGCGGCCGCAACATGTTTGACGCGACCAATGACGATGGCGTGGGTGTTGCGCTCGACGATGTCGTCGACCTCGCACGCGAACGAAGCCAGCGCGTCCAGCAACAGTGGCGCGCCGTTCGGCGACATCCGCCAACGGCCCTCACGAAAGCGTTCAGCGCCATCCTCGCCGGTCCGGCCAGCAAAACGTTCGGCGAACTCGCGATGATCGGCGCCAAGCACGCTGACGCCAAAAGCAGCGCCGGGCCTCAGGCCGGCATAAGTCGACGCCGCGCGATTGACGCAGACGATCAGCGTCGGCGGGTCGAGCGACAGCGACGCGACCGCCGTCGCCGTCATGCCAGCTCGCTCGCCGTCGTTATTGTGGGTGACGAGACAAACGCCACTCGCGAGCTGGCGCATGGCGGCGCGAAACGCGTCGACGTCGGCGTCGACAAGCGTAGCATCACCTCCAGGGGCCCGGCGAAAGGCGTCGACGGCAGCCAGCACGGTCATGCGAAGGTCCCTCGTCAATCGTAGTGGGTTTGGCGCGGTCGGCGACGTCACGGCTGCGGTGGATGGAAGACGCGCTCGCGCAATTCGCGCTCATAATCTTCCGGCGACTGAGGTTCGGGATCGCGCAAGGCTGCAACGATCTTTCCGCCCCAGGCGAAAAGGCGCTGCAATGCAACGCCCGACGCCGCGTAGGCGCGCAGGAGGTTGCCGATCGTCGGTGAAACGGCGCCGAAGTCTCGTGTCATAGGCAACCTCGAATTTGTCAGTTGACAATGTTTATAGACATACTGCATTAATCAACGCAAGGCAAGCGCCAGATCGGCGTGGCCACTTGAAATACAAGGGGTTTGCGATGAATCGGAGAACGTTTCTGATCTCGACCGCCGCTCTGGCGGTCGCCGGCGTCGCGGCGGCCCGCGCCGACGCGCCGCGCGAAGTGAGGATCGGCTACCAGAAGACGGCGATCCCGCTGGTGGTGAAGGCGCAGAGGCGCCTCGAGCAGCGCTTCGAGCCGCAGGGCGTGACGGTCAAATGGGTCGAGTTCGCCTTCGGGCCGCCGCTGCTCGAAGCGGTCAACGCCGGCGCCGTCGACTATGGCTACACCGGCGACGCACCGCCGATCTTCGCCCAGGCCGCCCACGCCGCGATCGCCTATGTCGCCGTCATCCCGGCGCGTGGCTACGGCCAGGCGATCGTCGTTCCTGCCGATTCTCCGGCCAAGACTCTCGCCGATCTCAAGGGCAAGAAGATTGGCGTCGCCAAGGGCTCGAGCGCGCACAATCTGCTCGTCTCGGCGCTCGAGAGCGAAAACATCGCTTGGACCGACATCGAGCCCGTCTATCTCGCGCCCGCCGACGCCGCCTCGGCGTTCTCGCGCGGCGCGATCGACGCCTGGTCGATCTGGGACCCGTTTTTCGCCATCGCCGAGCTGAAGCAGAAGGCGCGACCGCTGCCGATCGATCCCAAGTCGACGGCGCAGAACAGCTTCTTCCTCGCCAACCGCGATTTCCTCGCCAAGCACGCCGACGTCGTCGCCGCCGTCAACGAGGAAATCGCCAAGGCGACGAACTGGGCGGGCGAGCATCGCGACGAGGTGGCGGCCTTGTGGGCCGAAGCGAGCGGCGTCGATCTCGAAGCGCAGAAGCGTGCGGTCGATCGCGCCGAGTTCAGCTTCGCGCCGTTGACCGACGCCGTGATCGCTCAGCAGCAGGCGGTCGCCGACCGCTTCCAGCGGCTCGGTCTGATCCCGGCGCCGATCGTCGTGCGCGACATCGTCTGGTTCTGGAAACAGAGCGCCTGAACGCCGCGAGACATGCGAGGCCAAGTCATGAGCGAAGTGAACAAACCCCTGGACGTCTTCTGGTTCATTCCCGTTAGCGGCGACGGCGCCTATCTCGGCAGCGACAAGGGCGCACGGCCGGCGGACTTCTCCTATCTCAAGCAGATCGCCCAGGCTGCTGATCGGCTCGGCTTCGGCGGCGCGCTGATCCCGGTCGGCTCGCATTGCGAGGACCCGTGGATCGTCGCCGCCGCGCTCGCTGCCCACACCGAGCGGCTGCGCTTCCTCGCCGCGTTGCGGCCGGGCCTGGCGACTCCAACCCATTTCGCACGGCAGACCGCGGCGCTCGACCGCATCAGCAACGGGCGCTTCCTGGTCAACGTCGTCGCCGGCGGCGACCCCAAGGAGCTCGCCAGCGAAGGCATCTTCCTGTCGCACGACGAGCGCTACGCCCATGCGGCCGAATTCCTCACCGTCTACCGCCGACTTCTGGCCGGCGAGACAGTCGACTATTCGGGCCGCTACGTGCAAGTGAAGGGCGCGAAGCTGTTGTTTCCGACCGTGCAGCCCAAACTACCAATCTGGTTCGGCGGCTCGTCCGATCCGGCGCTCGATCTCGCCGCCGATCAGGTCGACGTCTACCTGACTTGGGGCGAGCCGCCGGCGCAGGTGGCCGAAAAGATCGAAGCGGTGCGCGTGCGGGCGGCTGCGCGCGGCCGGATCGTCAAGTTCGGTATCCGCCTCCATCTCATTGTGCGCGAAACCGAGGCTGAGGCCTGGGCGGTCGCTGACAAGCTGATCGCTAACCTCTCCCAGGAGGCGATCGCCGCGGCGCAGAGGAAATTCGCCGAGGACTCCGATTCCGTCGGCCAGCGGCGAATGACTGCCCTTCACCGCGGCGGGCGGCGCGACGGGCTCGAGATTTCGCCCAACCTCTGGGCCGGCGTCGGCCTCGTGCGGCGCGGCGCCGGCACGGCGCTGGTCGGCGACCCCAAGACGGTGGCGGCGCGCCTGCGCGAATATCAGGCGCTCGGAATCGAGACCGTCATCGCATCGGGCTATCCACACCTCGAAGAGGCCTACAAGGTCGCAGAACTCCTGTTTCCGGAACTCGGGATCGGCGAAGCGAATCGCTTCAACCACGGCACGGCGCCCGGCGAGTTCGGCGTCGGCGCGTTTAGGCCGGCGGTCGCCGCCGAGTAATCCTGAGCATCGGCGGCCGCCGCGCGCCTCCTGCGGCGGCCGCCGAGATCATCCTGCCAACCATTCCGAGAAGGGCCGAATGGCTGACATTGTAACGAGCCTGAAGCGACCCTTGCGAACGCCGTGGAACGCGCTGCGCTTCGATTCCAAGCGCCTGCTCGCCCCCGCGATCGGCTGGATCGCCCCGGCTTTGCTGGTGTTAGTCTGGCAATCGAGCGCGTCGCTCGGCTGGCTGTCGGATTCGCTGCTACCCTCGCCCTTCGCCGTCCTCGCGGCGGGGTGGCGCCTGACGCTGTCCGGCGATCTGCCGCGCAACGTCGAGGTCAGTTTCCTGCGCGCTTTGGCCGGCCTTGTCGTCGGCGGCGCGATCGGATTCGCCTTCGGGCTCGCCAACGGCCTTTCGCGGGCGAGCGACCACGCGACCGACACCACCTTGCAGATGGCGCGCAACATCCCTCACCTCGCGCTGATTCCCCTCGTCATCGTCTGGTTCGGCATCGACGAGGCGGCGAAACTATTTCTCGTCGCGCTCGGCGTGTTCTTCCCCATTTACGCCAACACGCTGCACGGCGTGCGCTCGGTCGATCCGCAACTCGTCGAGATGGCGAGGAGCTATGGCATGCGGCGTTTCGAGCTTTTCCGCCGCGTCATCCTGCCCGGCGCCCTGCCGTCGATCTTCGTCGGCCTGCGCTACGCGCTGGGGATCATGTGGCTGACGCTGATCGTCGCCGAGACCATCGCGGCGCAGTCCGGCGTCGGCTACATGGCGATGCAGGCGCGCGAGTTCTTGCAGCTCGACGTCGTCGTGCTGGCGATCGTCATCTATGCGCTGCTCGGCAAGCTCGCCGACGTGGTCGTGCGAGCGCTCGAGCGCGCCTGCCTCGCCTGGCGTCCGGCCCTGCACGGAGATTGACCTCATGAGCCTAGCCGAAGCCGCTTCGCTACTCCGCGCCTCTGCGGACACGCCCGCCGCGTCGATCACACTACGCGGAATCATCAAGTCGTTCGGCGACAAGAGGGTGCTGCGTGGCCTCGACCTCGACGTCGCCGCCGGCCAATTCATAGCCGTCATCGGCCGTAGCGGTTGCGGCAAGAGCACGCTGCTGCGTCTGATCGCCGGCCTTGACGCGCCCGACGCCGGCGCGATCGATTTCGACGCCGGCGCCGACGTCGCTCCGCGCGTCATGTTCCAGGAGCCGCGGCTGCTGCCATGGGCGAACGTCATCGCCAACGTCGAAGTGGGCCTGGGCGCACGGCGGCGGGAAGCGGACGCGCGGCGGCGCGCGCTCGATGCGCTCGCTGCGGTCGGTCTCGCCGACCGCGCCGCCGACTGGCCGGGGAACCTGTCGGGCGGACAGAAGCAGCGCGTCGCCCTGGCGCGTGCCCTGGTCAGCCGGCCGCGCGTCCTCGCGCTCGACGAACCGCTCGGCGCGCTCGATGCGCTGACGCGAATCGAAATGCAGTCGTTGCTCGAAGCGGCGTGGCGACGCAAAGGTTTCACAGCCCTGCTCGTCACCCACGACGTCGCCGAGGCGGTCGCCCTCGCCGATCGCATCGTGCTGCTGGAAGACGGCGCCGTCGCGCTCGACCTCGACGTCGCTCCGCCGCGGCCGCGCCTGCGCGGCTCGCCCGAATTCGGCCGCCTTGAAGAGACGATCCTCGACCGCCTGCTCGGGCCGAGGCGCCGTCCCTAGCGCGGCGTTGCGGTTCGCGTTGCCCAGTTTACCTGTTCGATTCCGCTCCGGCTCTCATTCTGTGTACGCATGTCAGCGCGGTCGACTCCAGCGACGACGACCGGCTTCTTCATCGCATCGCGGCGAAACGGCTCGCCGAGTTCCTGGTTGAGCACCGCCTCGATGAAGGTGGTGACGCCGCGCTTCTGGTCCTCGCACGACTTGCGGATCGCTTCGCTCAATTCCGCCGGGGTCGTGGCGACGACCCCCTCAAACCCGCAGGCTCGGGCGACCTTCGCGTAGCTCAGATTCGGGTTGAGCTCGGTGCCGACGAAATTGTCGTCGTACCAGAGGATCGAATTGCGCTTCTCGGCGCCCCATTGGTAGTTGCGGAACACCACCATCGTCACGCCGGGCCAGCCGGCGCGGCCGATCGAACTCATCTCGTTCATCGAGATGCCAAAGGCGCCGTCGCCGGCGAAGCCGACGCAGGGCGTGTCCGGGTTGCCAATCTTCGCCCCGACGATGGCGGGAAAGCCGTAGCCGCACGGGCCGAACAGACCCGGCGCGAGGTATTTGCGCCCGTCGTCGAACGACGGATAGGCGTTACCGATCGCGCAATTGTTGCCGATGTCGCTCGAGATGATCGCCTCGCGCGGCAGCCCAGCCTGAATGGCGCGCCACGCCTGGCGCGGCGACATGCGGCCGGCGTCGCGCTGGCGCGCGTTTTCGTTCCAGCGCGTGCCGGGATCGTCGTCTTCGTGGTCGAGGCTCGACAGCGTTTGCAGCCAGCGCGACTTGAGCGCGTGAACAAGCGCTTTGCGCTCTTCGCGTCCGGTGTCGCCGGCGGTCGCCGTGAGCTTGGCAAAAAGAGCGCGCGCGACCAGCTTCGCGTCGCCGCAGATCCCGACCGCGACCGGCTTGGTCAGGCTGATGCGGTCGGGGTTGACGTCGACCTGGATCAGCTTGGCGGCCTTCGGCCAATAGTCGAGGCCGTAGCAGGGCAGGGTCGAGAACGGGTTGAGCCGTGTGCCAAGCGCCAGCACGACGTCAGCCTTGGCGATCAACTCCATCGCCGCCTTTGAGCCGTTGTAACCAAGCGGGCCGACGGCGAGACGATGGCCGCCGGGGAAGCTGTCGTTGTGCTGGTAATTGTTGGCGACCGGCGCGTCGAGCCGCTCGGCCAATGCGACTACGTCGGCGATGGCGCCGCCGAGCACAACGCCAGCTCCCGACAGGATGACCGGAAACTTCGCTTCGGAAAGCAGTCGCGCCGCCTCGGCGATCGCCTCGGCGCCGCCCGCCGGGCGCTCGAATTCGACGATCGCCGGCAGCTCGATGTCGACGACGTGGGTGAAGAAGTCGCGCGGGATGTTGATCTGCGCCGGCGCCGACAGGCGCTTCGCTCGTTGGATGACGCGGTTGAGCACTTCCGCCACCCGCGACGGGTCGCGGACTTCCTCCTGGTAGGCGACCATGTCGCGAAACAGCGCCATCTGCTCGACTTCCTGGAAGCCGCCCTGGCCGATCGTCTTGTTGGCGGCCTGCGGCGTCACCAGCAGCATCGGCGTGTGGTTCCAGTAAGCGGTCTTCACCGCGGTGACGAAGTTGGTCACGCCGGGCCCGTTCTGGGCGATCAGCATGCCAATCGCCCCGGTCGTGCGCGTGTAGCCGTCGCACATGACGCCGCCGTTGCCCTCGTGGGCGACGTCCCAGAACTTGATTCCCGCGCGGTCGAAAAGGTCGGAAACCGGCATGAAAGCGGAGCCGATGATGCCGAAGGCGTGGGCGATTCCGTGGCGCTGCAACACCTTCACAAAGGCCTCTTCGGTGGTCATCCGCATCGCAATCGCTCTTTCTCAATTCTGCCCCGCCCGCTAGCGTAGGGACAGTTGACTAAATCGATAAACATTATAATTATATTACCCAATGAGGGCCAGCGCTTTGTTGGCTCAACACCGCCCGCTCCCAGGGCGCTTTTGATCATCAGGAGAAATGTTGATGGGGAGCCACGCCCGCCGCTCGGGATTGGTCCACAGCGACCCGCAAAGGGCTCACGAATGCCTAGTCTGCTTCAGTTCGCTCGACTTCAAAACCCACCTTATCGATCCGCACGGAAAAGAGGCGCATCGATGGGAATATGCCGGCCAGCCGGGCAACCTCATCGATCCGGCGGTCAATGGTGGGCGACGCGGCCATGTCCTGGTTCAGTACGAGGACGACGAACACGATCGCGAAAGCATCTTCGGCAACCGAACCGTCGCCGAGCTCGACTGGAACGGCAAGGTGGTTTGGAAATGGGGCGAGCAGGCCCCGGGCGGCAAGGCTCGGCAGAACCATGACTGGACTCGGCTCGCCAACGGGAACACGCTGTTGGTCGTCGCCCGCCCCGCCGTCGTTCCCGAACTCGCCGCCCATGAAATCGGCGACCAGGCGTTGCTGGAAGTTGCGCCCAACGGCGCCGTGGTATGGAGCTGGGCGGCCGGCGACCACATCGGCGAATTCGGCCTGTCCGACGCCGGGCTCGACCATCTGCGCCAGATGTTGGCGCGCGGGTTCAGAGACCCGTGGGGTTATTTCGAGATCAACAACGCGCAGATTCTCGGGCCGAACCCCTGGCACGAGCAGGGGCACAGCGCCTTCCATCCCGACAACATCATCATCGATTCGCGCAAGGCGAACTTCATCGTCATCATCGAAAAGGCGACGGGCAAGATCGTCTGGCGAGCCGGCCCCTATGGCGACCCCTACGCCAATTATGAAGAGCGCATCCACAACAACCGCGTGCCGCGGCCGCTCGACCAGACCGCCGGGCAGCACAGCGCCCATTTGATCGCGCCCGGACTACCGGGGGCGGGCAACCTGCTCCTGCTCGACAACCAGGGCAGCAGCGGCTACCCGCCGGTCGGGCTCGGCGAATACGCCGGCTCGCGCGTGCTGGAGGTGAACCCGGTCACCCGCGAGATCGTCTGGCAGTACACCGCCGACGATTCCGGCGACCCGGTGTGGACCTTCTTCACCTCGTTCGTCGGCAACGTGCAGCGCCTGCCCAACGGCGCCACCCTGATCAACGAGGGGATGAACGGACGGATCTTCCAGGTCGCGCCTGACGGGGAGATCGTCTGGGAATACGTCAATCCCTTTCCCGGCCGTGTCGACAACCCCTACCCCGGCCACGTCACGGTTCCCGGCCGGACGCTGCGGGATCCCACCGTCTACCGCGCCCAGGCGGTTCCGTTCGACTGGCTGCCGGAAGGCGCCTTGTCGGTCAACGTCACTTCGGCGCTGTACTTTTCAATATGGCAAAGGGACGAGAGCCGCCAAGACGCGAGGCTCGAGCGATTGTCTGCAGCGACATTTCGCTTGCTTGCAGCCACCAGTCCGCCGCTGGCCGACTGCGGCGGTTTCGCACCAGCCGCTGCCCGGAGCCTGCAACGTATCCCTACGATAGCGACCGCCTGGCTTTCGGCTGAGACACGCAGATAGATTCCGATGAGTGGCGCGACGATCGTGCCCACTATCGATAATGGACATCGGCGCACATGCGCGGGGACCATCGTGAATTGGAAACAATTTTGGTTATAACCTCGGTTATATCGCGTGAGGGGTGGTTGTTGAAAAGGTTGATAAAACTGATGGTTGCGGTGATTGGTAGCGGGTTCCCTCTACCCGCTCCAATTTTTCCTTAAGCGGCTGACTCTGCTGGAATCGCTGCATCTCTCGGCTGGTTCTTGCGCTTTCCGGCGCCATCCCGGTCAGATTCGTGGCCCGGCCATGGCCTGCGAGTCGTCGTCCGGGTTGTCCTTCCAGGATCGCCTCGCCGGAGCCTCTGCGCGCCGAATGGCGCGCGGCTATTCGCCCGTCGACGCCAGCCGTTTCAATTCCTCAAACCTTGACGCGACCCGACGCTCCGCCAGCGCCACAAGTTCGGCGTAGCGCGCCGGATCGGCTTCCGCGGTGATCCGAAAGCGACTTTCGCCGGCCATATATTCAGCGAGCGGAATGCTCGGATCGCCGCTATCCAATTCCAGCGCCGCCTCGCCGACGGCGGCGCGGCGCGGGTCATAGCGATAGAGCGGCCAATAGCCGGCGGCCACCGCCGATCTTTGCCGATCGAGGCCGGACGCCATGTCGAAGCCGTGATGGATGCAGTGCGCGAAGGCGATCACCAGCGACACGCCTTCGTAGGATACGGCCTCCTGAAGCGCCTTGACCGTCTGCGCGTCCTTCGCGCCCATGGCGACCGAGGCGACGTAGACGTCGTCATAGGCCATGGCGATCCGGCCGAGATCCTTCTTGGCGCGCGCCTTTCCGGCCGTCGCGAACTTCGCTGTCGCGCCGAGCGGCGTCGCTTTGGATTGCTGGCCGCCGGTGTTGGAATAGACCTCGGTGTCGAGCACAAGAATATTGACGTTGCGCCCGGACGCCAGGACGTGGTCGAGCCCGCCGTAGCCGATATCGTAGGCCCAACCGTCGCCGCCAATGATCCACACCACCTTGCCGACGAAATAGTCGGCAAGCTCCATCAGCCGCGACGACGCCGCGTCCGATCGCCCGTCCAACGCCCGTTTCAAATCTGCGACCTGCATGCGGCGCGCGCGAATGGCCGCGTCGCCTTTCGCCGCCGGTTGGAGCAGCGCCGCCGCCAGCGCTTCGGGTAATTCGCCCGCCAGGCGCTGAAGCAGCGCGCGCGCCTCGTCCGCGTGGCGGTCGACGGCCAGCCGCATGCCAAGGCCGAACTCGGCGTTGTCCTCGAACAGCGAATTCGACCAAGCCGGGCCACGGCCATCGGCGTCGACCGTGTACGGCGTCGTCGGCAAATTGCCGCTGTAAATCGACGAGCAGCCGGTCGCATTGGCCACCAGCATGCGGTCGCCGAACAACTGGGTCAGCGTCCTGACATAGGGCGTCTGGCCGCAGCCGGCGCAAGCGCCCGAGAACTCGAACAGCGGCTTCACCAGCTGCGAGCCTTTCATCGTCAGGCGGATGTCGGCCCGGTCGATGTCCGGCAGGGCGAGAAACGCCTCGAACTTGGCGCGTTCGGCTTCGAGCAGCGGCGCCTTCGCCGACATGGCGAGCGCGCCCTCGCACGGGCAGGCCTTCACGCACAGCGTGCAGCCGGTGCAGTCTTCCGGCGCGGCCTGCAAAAGATAACGACGCTCGCCTTTCGCCTCGGCGCCAATGAACGGCACGGTCTTGAGCGAGGCCGGCGCGCCCTCCATCTGTTTTGCCAGAACGGCCTTGGCGCGCAATGCGGCATGGGGACAAACCATGACGCATTTGTTGCACTGGATGCACGTCGCCGGATCCCACACCGGTATCTCGTCGGCGATATTGCGCTTTTCGAATCGGGCCGTGCCGACCGGCCAGGACCCATCGGGCGGAAATGCGCTCACGGGGAGGACGTCGCCGCGCCCCGCCAGCATCGGCACGGTGACGTCTCGGACGAAAGCGGGCGCGCTTTCCGGAACCCAACTTCGCGGCGCCGAGCCGTGGGCCTCGCCAGACGTCGCAATCTTCGTGAGGTGAGACAGCG